>Ga0315287_10001799_pt1 | contig 20020 bp, 12 predicted proteins | sample YL17G11_0_MG_FD_205037 | JGI IMG/M metagenome (GOLD analysis project Ga0315287, IMG submission 205037) | Sediment microbial communities from Yellowstone Lake, YNP, Wyoming, USA - YL17G11_0 | ecosystem: Environmental > Aquatic > Freshwater > Lake > Sediment | place: USA: Wyoming | collected...
CCTAACCCTAACCCTAACCCTAACCCTAACCCTAACCCTAACCCTAACCCTAACCCTAACCCTAACCCTAACCCTAACCCTAACCCTAACCCTAACCCTAACCCTAACCCTTGCCTCTTCCCTCTTCCTCGTTCCTCGGCCAACCTCGGCGACTACCTAGCCTCCTCCCGCTACTCTACGCCCGCGCCCTGGCCTTAACCCTTAAACTATCCAGCGTCTGGGGTTGTTTGAGGACGAGCTTGGCCTGAGCCGCCGGAAGGGCAGACTTACCTCGAGGCCGTCGTCGCTCAGAGAGGGTCGTTGTTGCTCAGAGAGCGGGCCTCGCCGTTTTTAGGTTTCTTCCGCTTCTTCACTTCCCCCCTCCCTCACCCCCCCCGCGTGTGTACCCTCTCCAAATTCCATTTCCCCCTTTCCTCTTGCGTGTGAAAGACGGATTAAATAAGAGGTAAAAAAAGGAATCCCAAGTGCTAATGTTTATTTGCTCTCTCATTTTCTCTCTCTTTTTCTCCCGTTCTTTTTTTCTCTCTCTCTCCCTTCCTCTTCCTCTTCCTCTTTCTCTTTTTCTCTCCTCCTCCTCCTCCCTTTCGCCTCCCCGCTTTCCCGCCGCTTCCAAAAAGAAAAGAGAGGGCCGTCCCCTCGGGTGATCCCTCTGTATCTTTTCAAACCATGCTCCTTATCTCCATCCACTCCCGAGAGAGCCCGTGCGCAGTCTCTGAGGTCCCCTTCTTCTTGTTATCCTGCCCTCCCGTGATCGTTTTCTCTCCAGCAGCGTCGTCGCCGCCGCCCTCACCCCTTTCGACTCTCTCGCTCAACCTCGTCTGCTCCTTCCTCTCTCTCACCATCGCAACCAGCTGCCACACGAGAACTGCACAAAGCAAAATCGTAATGCCCAGCGCAAACATAAACAACGAGAACTCCTTGGCGTCAATCGGAACGCTCCCAAAGGCGTGCTTCGAGTAATCGGGTTTCGCCTCCGATGCCAAAGGCTCCCTCCTTTTCAACGTCCCGTTTCTCGTCATCTCCTCCAGCACCTCCCCCAGCGGCCGCCTCGTCGTCACCTCCTTCTTCTCCACCTCCGTCTTGTTCTTAAACTGTTTGAACGCGCCCAGACTCGGCCTCAGGAGCGGCTTCGGCTTGGCTTTCGGCGCCTCCTTGGATTCCGGCGCTGGCGCCGGCGCCGGCAAAGGAGATGCCTGCTGCGGAGTTGACGCCACCACCACGATCGGACCCGCAGCATTTGGAATCACCGCTGCAGCCGGGGGCTGCTGCTGCTGCGCCGGGACCGTCGCCGCGGCCCTGATTCCGGGCCCCCCATAGTAGTAGGCCGAAGGAATCCCGGCCGCGTAAGTATCCGCCGGCGCGACAAAGGTCGCCGCCGGGGGGACGGCCGCGCCAAAGCCAAAGCCCGGTCTCTCCTCCCCTTGCTCAGCCCCCGTCGTCGGCGCCGCAGAAGCTGCTACGGGAACCGCCGCTGCTCCAAAGCCCTGCGGCGACGGCAGGCCGTGCTCGTCGAGGATGTACGCCATCGCCGGGGCGGCGACGGAAGGAGCAGAAGGAGCGGAAGCAAAAGCAGAAGAAGCAGAGTTCCCTGCCGCCGACGGCGCCGCCGCCGCCCCCGCCGCCGCCGCGCTTTGCGGCTGCGCCGAGGAAACCGCGCCGACGGAAGCGAGCTGCACTGCGGGGACCGGCTGCTGCACAGGGATCGGCTGCTGCTGCTGCTGCGGGACCGCGACCACGCCCCCTGGCCCCACGACGGTGCCTCCCTGCAAGACGACAATGCTGCTTCCGGGCCCGATCCCCGCTCCTCCACCTGCCGGAGCAGCCGGAGCCGGCGCGGGCACTGCAGGCGCCTCCGTCTCCATGGGAGCCCACGAGGCCGCGTGCGCCGGTCGAACTATGTAATCGGCACCCATCCCGGACTTGAGTCCGACCTGGACGAGGTCTGCGGCGACAAAGAGGGAAGGAGGACGGTGGTGGCTGGTCGGCGCGACGGCGATGAGGGCGACGACGAGCGCGTTGAACAAGGCGGAGAATTTCATCTGTTTTTTTTTTTCATTTCGAGATCAGAAAGCAATCGATGGGGTAAGTGTCAAAGGAAAATGGAGAGGGGGTTCAAGAGAGAGCAAGATGGCGGCAGGCGCTGCAGGGAACAAACGCGAGACCGGGGATTTGAGGGTTTTTTTCCCCCCTCTTTTCTAGGCTGGCGCGAGGGGACCGGCGTTGGGGAGGGGGGCGCATTTTCGCCGAATCCATTGATATTTTTTTACTAGCCGCTCCGAACAACCTGTCAAGCCTCTCCGATCAGTCTCGTATTCTGCTTTCTATGAACTGATTGATCTGCGAATTGCTCCGGAGTCGCAATCAAAATCGTTTAAGGCCAAACGGATACAGGAGCAGCGATGGGCAGACGGGTGTTTTTTTTCTTTCGCCGGGTCCCCCATCGACCGGCGTCGTCGGCGTTTTTACTAGCCGCTCCGAACGACCTCTCAAGCCTCTCCGGTCGATTTAGTTTCCTAATGGATAGAAGCTGAACAATTTTCAGGCTGCTCCTGAGTCGTAATCATGCTCGAAACACACCAAACGGGAACAGGAGCAGCGGTGGGAGTTGGGCATTTTTTTCGTTTGCGATGTCCCCCATCGACAGGTCCACCATCGCTTGCGTGCCCCCCTCTCGCCGCAGAAACCCACTCGCCACTCGCCGCTTTCATAATACACACCTCGGAGGCGATAGATAAATCACGAAGAGCTCGAAAGCAGCCGCTTTTGAAAGTCAAAGAGGGGACGGAGCAAGTTCAAGTGGACAAAAATAACGAACGTTGGGTAAACACGGCAGCCACGTGCGGAGAGTTTGAAAAGGAAAAAGCGAAATTTTCAAAAGTGAACGAAATAAAAAAAATAAGGCCGAACCAAACCTCTTCCTCCTCACACCGAAGCCAGGAGCAGCACGGCAGCAACCACCGCCCTGACGCGCCTCCAATGCTGTTGCTGCTGCTGCCCTTGCTGTCCATGCTCATGCTGCTGCTGCAAACACCTCTGTCTCCTCCTCTGCTCCCGCGCGACCCACGCGGCGAGCGCCTCAAAGTGCCTCTCTGCAGCAGCGGCAGCAGCGACCGCCAGCGCCGCCGCCGAGGCTGCTTTCCTACTTCCTCCGACGCCTCCTCCTCCTCGCCCGACTCCACTGTTGCTGCTCGAGACGCTCGAAGCAGCCTCGATCAGCCCTCCCAGCGCCTCGACGACGCGAGCACCCTCGACTTCGTCCGAGGCCGAGGACGAAGAGCTCGCAGGCGACGAAGGCGTACCTCTCTGCTGCTGCCCCTTCCCCCTCGTCCTTTTCGCGACGATGACGCTGAGCAAGATCTCCCGCGCCCAGTCCCCTTCGAGCGCCCCGGCCCGGAGCGGAGGGAGCATCTCCTCGTTGGGACGCTGCGAGGACAGCTGCGAGGCGAAGAGCAAGTCGTTGGTGGGTTTGGCGGTGTCCCGTTGCCCTTGGCGGCTCGGAGAAGGAGAAGGCGCGGTCGAACAAGTGACCCACGACGGCGACACTTGTTCGCCTCCAAGTCCTCCTCCCCCTCCCCCTCCCCCTCCCCCTCCCCCCCGCGGCGGCGACGCCAGGGGAGGCCTGCCAACGCCGCCTCCGCTCTCGTCGCGCCCACACACCGCAGCTGCTGCCTCGAGCTCCCACAGACTCGCGTCGTGGACCCCTCCTCCACGGCGAGGACGAGACTGTTTGGGGGGCAAAGCGCCAGCGCCGCCGCCGTCGCTGTCGACGTCACCGTCGTCGCTTCCCTCTTCTTCTTCCCCTGTGTCTTTTTCGTCATCGACGCACCTCCAAGGGAGCCCGCGCCTCGCCGCGTCCGCGACGTCGGCCATCCCTCGGGTGTTCCCGCCGCGGCCCGCTGCGGCCCACGAGAGGACGTCGACGACTCGGCGCGGGAGCTTGAGCTCGAGAGAGTTGGAGTTGAGAGAGTTGGAGTTGGAGCCTGGCGCCGTCGGCGGCGTCGGCGTCGCCAAAGCCAAAGTCGTCGTCATCGTCGAGAGCGCCGCCGCGGCAGAGGCGAGCGACGCCGCCGCGGCGACCGTGGCGGTGATGCCGTGGTGGTGCTGGAGAAGCGGGCTTTGTTGCTGGTCCCGCTGCCTCTTCTGCCCCCCACTCCCCCTCCTCCTCCTGCTCCTCTCCGGCAGCGACTCCATCAGGCCCGGGAGGAACCATGGGAGCATCGCCCCGGCCACGGCGCACCAGGCCCCCGCGCCGGCGATCATCAGCTGCTTCTGGTGAGCAGCAGCGTCGTGGTTTTGCTGGTGTGCAGCAGCATTCTGCCTCGAAAACGGCGGTGGAGGCGGCATCGTCACCATCCCATCAGCTACAGCAGAAGAAGAAGAAGAAAAAGAAGAAGAGGAGGAGGAGCAAGAAGAAGAAAACGAGACGTCGCCGAGCAGGCAGCTCCTCGCCGAGCGCAGGCAGGCCGCGCGGAGAGCCTCCCCGGATTCCAGGGCTCCTCGCACTGCTGCTACAAACCAGGAGGCGTCCTTTAGAGGTGGAGGCGGCAGAGAGACAAACCTACCGCTGTTTTTGTCGAAGCCTCTGATGTTGCTGCCGGGAGCACCGGCGGCGGCGGCGGAAGACGAGAAAAGCGCCGACGACGCCGACGACGAGGAAGACAAGGCCCCCCGAGAGCGCTGAAGCCAGGCCCGGATGGTCGAGACGACCAGAAGATCCGCGCAGACGCTTAGAGTAGTAGTATCTGCTGCCCTGGAAGAGAAAAAATCAGAGGCGGAGCTCAATCTGCACGCGTCCGCGGCTGCCTCGGAGAGCGCCGTCGCCGCGGCCGAGAGAGCCCGCGACGCCGCATCAGCGTTTTGAGCAGCAGAAGAGGCAGAAGAAGAAGCTGCGACAGCGGCTCGCTCCAGCGCCAGCGCCGCGGAGGCCATGGCGGGAGCCGCGCGGGAGAGTACCCCGCGCAGGTCGATCGTGGTTGTCGTTGCTGCTGCTGCTGCTGCCGAGTGAGGCGCGGCGACGACAACGGCGGCCTTTGCAAGGAGCCGATGCGCGGAGGAAGCGAGAACGGTTTTGGCTTCGCTTTCACCCTCGCCGCCCTCGCCGCCAACGCCACGCAGCGACACGGTGACGACGCGGCTCCAGTCCCTCAGGGCCTTCCCGGTCACCCGGGGGCAGCACACCAGGGCCTGAGCGGAAGCAGAGACGATCGAGGAGAGGCCGTCGGTCGAACCCCCCAAAGGGAGCTCTGCCGCCGCGGCGGCGAGAGCAGCAGCGGTCGCCGCGATGACGGCGGTCGAGGCCGGCTGCGGCGCCCCCTGTTGCTGCTGCTGTTGATTCGGACGACTCGTTCGGGAGCCGGGGCGGCTCGCGAGCTCGCAGGCGACCTGGGTCATCCCGCGGGAGAGCGAGGCCCGGATCAGCAAGCCCCTCTCTGACCCGGAGAGCCCAGAGGCTGGCGGAGCGAAGGCGGGCGGAGCAAAGGCGGGCGTCGTCGTCGTCGCCGCCGCTGCTCCTCCTTTCTTCCCCTCCTTTAACGCCGACGAAGCCTGAGTCAGGAGCCGCACGAGCGCAGCTGCCGCGGCGTCCCTGTCGTGGAAGAGGGAAGCGGAAGGAGCAAGCGACTCTCGCCGCCTTTTTTTGGTGCCGTAGCTGCCGCCGCCGTCGCCGTCGTCGTCATCGTCAACGTTGCTTCCGCCTCCACCTCCTCCTCCTCCGACGCCGCCCCTCCCACCTCTCTCTCCCGAGCGCAGCAGCTCCCTGAGCGTCTCCATCGAGAAGGCCCTCGCTGCAGACCTCGGGGCCGTCTCCCTCAAAGCAGCGGCAGCGACGGCGACGGTCACGAGCAGGCTGCCTTTGTTCGAAAGAGGAATGAGAGCATTCGAGTCGTCGTCATTTCCTTCGCCTCCGTTTTCCCTTCCACCACCACCACCCTCTCCGCTCCCTGCCTCCAGGTCCGCCAGCACCCTCTGCGCTGCCGCTGCCCTCCAGGGTCCCGCGGGCCCCGAAGCCGGGGCGTGCGCCGCCGCGACGAGGTAGGAGGCGATCGAAGTGAAAAAGCGCGGGGACGAAGAAGATGAAGAGGACAAAGACGACGAGGTGGTAAAAGACATCGGGTCGAAAAAGTCTTCGCTGTCTCCCCCCGCTCCCCCCGCGTGCTCCTTCTTCCTCCCGACGAGGAACCGAGCCTCCTCGGCCACAGCAAACGCGACAGCCACTGGACACTCGAGGCACGCGTCGTCGAGAGGGAGGAGCCTCGAGACGTGAAGCAGCCAGAGCAGCGGGGCGGTGGCCGCCGTTGGGGAGGAGGAACAAGGAGGACTAGGAGCCGCATCGTCTTCTCCTTCTTCTTGAGAGGAAACGATGGAATTTTCCTTTGAGGGCTTGGTCCTCTGCCTCCTGCATTTCATCGCTCCGAGCAGCGCAGCGGCGAGCGCGGGGCGAGGCAGGGACCTGTTTCGGAGGGAGAATGAAAAGGTCTCGAGGTTGAGAGAGAGGGCAAAGCGTGCTCGTCGCCGTTTGGTCGATCTCGATTCCCCATTTTCGAAACCAAAACAAATCGACTCTCACCCGTTGTCCACCCGCTCCCTGCACTCGGTCACGAGCTTCTCGAGAGCTTGCTCGTCACCGGAGCTCTCCAGCAGCGAGAGAGCCGCTGCTTGGGCTGCTGAAGAGGCAGAAGAAGCCTCCAATGCCACTGAACCAGCGTCGTCGACAATTCTCTTCTTCGCCTTATTCGGCGCTCCAGAGGCTCGAGGGAGCATTGCTGCTGGCGGCTTTCGATGCTCAGGTGGCTTTCCTTATCGCGCTCGCGTGCTCGAAGGCGTCGCTTGAGGGGAGAGAGAGGGCATCGTGAACGAAAGAGAGACGGAGCACGATGGTTTCTGTTCTTGTTTTTCGCTCGAGTCGAAAACAAAGGGAGAACAGTGCAGACGACTCAGACCTGTCGACGGTTGCTCGACGATTGCCTCTTTTGCTTCCTTGCTCTCGCTCTCTCCCCCGTTCGCAGGTCCGCTCTCTCCGTCTTGTTCTCGTCTCAGCGCTCGCGGCTCTCGCCATCCGCCTCGCTGCCCTCGCACTCGCACGCCGCCTCGCTGCCCTTGCACTCGCACGCAGCTCGCCGTTTGGAGCGCACGGGTGGGGGGAGGCATCGATTTCGATCTTCCTTTGCCGGCAACGACGGCCAGGCTCGGTCGCCATCGCTTTGCTCCGCTCCGCACTCGCACAAGGCCGTCTCCAGTTCGGTCCAGTCGCTCACAGCACGAGCTGCGGACGCCACCTTCGCTTGCGCATGCACAAAAAAACAGACGCAAAAACAGGAAGCAAAGGAACAACCAACCTTACAAGGGAAAAAGAACCGTCGAATCTTCGTCGTCGCCGTCGTCGTCGCCGTCCCCTCGTCCTCCTCTTCCTCAAACCCCCCACCACCACCCCAACCCGCACCTCTACGAAAAATGTCCTTCCGCCGCCGCCTCAAGCACAAGCGCCCTCCGGCCGGCTGGGACAAGATCGAGGAAACCATCGAGGACTTCGAGGCTCAGATGCGCGACGTCGTCGCCGAGGGCCACGAGGGCGAGCGGCGCGCGGCGCTGTCGTGGAAGGTCCACCGCGTGCACTGGGAGAAGAACCGTTTCATCTTCGACCTGGTCTACGTGCGCAAGGTCATGTCGAGGGAGCTGGTGAGTTTTGAGTTTTTGTGTGTGTGTGGTGGTGGTATTTTGATTTGAGTTTAACGCGGGGAAGGAAGAGGGGAAGAGGAGTCGAGAGAGACAAGAGAGAGAGAGAAGAGAGAGAGAGAGAGAGAGAAAAAAGTGCTCGAAAAAGTGCTCACTCGAAAAACCAAAATAAACCAAACTCGATCAACAGTACGACTGGCTCGTCCGGGAAAAGGTCGCCGACGGCGCCCTGATCGCAAAGTGGAGGAAGCCCGGCTACGAGTTCCTCTGCTCTCTCCTGGCGATCCAGAGGGCCGGGACGACCTTCGGCACGACGGCGCTGTGCCGCGTCCCCCTGAAGCAGAGGACCGAGCAGCAAAAGGTCAACCCGTCGGTGCAGACTGGATGCGTTTCTTGCGCGAGCTGCGACGCGGGGAAGCACGACGGCCCGATCTGGTGGGATCAGCTTGACGACTCGGAGGACGAGGAAGAAGGAGAGCGGGAGGGCGCGAGGGTGGAGGAGCCAGCAGCGGCGGCGGCAGCGAGGCCGCCGCCTCCAGAAGAAAGAGAGGGGGAGCCCGCGGCCAAGCGGGCCAAGCCCTCCGACGTCGCCGCCGCTGCTTCTGCCGCTTCTAGAGATGAAGAGAAAGAGGAAGCAGACGAGGACGAGGAGGAGCTCGACGAGGAGGTGCAGAAGAGGCTCGAGGCTCTGAAGGACGGGGGCGGCGGGTGAAAGAGCTCTCTTTGCCGTCGACGCCGCGCCTCGGCCAACCACAAACCCGTCCGTCCTTTTCTTTCTTTTCGCCCTCTATTGTTCGTTTCTTTATTTATTTCCTCCGCTCTGTAATCCAAACCAGTCGCTTTTCATTTAAGAGGGGTCGTTTGCGGAGGAGAGACGGAAGGCTCGAAGCAACGTGAGATATTTTTATTTCTCTGTCTTTTTTTTGTTGAGTCAACCCTTTTATTAACCAACCCTAAAGATTTCCTTTTTTCACTCTCCATACCTCTCTTTTTCCATTTTTTCCTCCGAACGCGGAGCTGTACGGCTCGCGCAAACGCCGCCGCCACAGCTTGAAAAGCGGCTTCTTTTTCGGGAAAGGCGACAAGCGAAAACGATGCCGCTGCTGTCGCAGAAGTCGCTGTTGGTTGCATGTTTTCACTTCGTTTCAACGATACGGCCGGGCCGCGCCTCTCTCAAATAGTCTTTGGCGTCATCCTCTCTGCTCACTCGAGAAGAGTAAAAGCCTCGAGCTCTACCGGCTTCGACAACCATCCCTGGAGCGGCGGCGGCGGCGGCGACGGCCGACAACGCGCCGCCGGTTCCGTCGTCGTCGCCTCCTCGGCGAGAACGGGGGAGGGAGGTGCGGAGGCTCCAGCTCCTCCACTCCCGCCCTCTCCTGCTCCTCCTGCTCCTGCTCCTCCTGCTCCTCCTCCGAGGCCCAGCATCCTTCCCCACGACCTCCTGTAGCCCGCAGCGCCCTCCTTTGCCTCCCGGTACGTCAAAGAGCGTCGCAGCAGGGAGGGAAAAGCGGGATTCGACTCACTTTCGCTCTTGCTCCCTTCCCCGACCAGCTCGAGAAACCGCGCAAACGCCGCGCGCTTGCTCAGCTGCGGCAGGGGCGGCCGGTGGGGTCGTTCTTCCTCCTTCGCTTCCGCTTCCCTGCCGCCCGCGTCCTTCTTCCTCCTCTTCTTCTCCTCCCCCTCCCGCTTCCTGTTGACCCCGGCGAGGCACCCGTAACCCCCTAACAAGACCTCAGCCTTTTCAAAGTTCCCACTGCCGTTTCGCTCCCTCACCGCAGACCAGGCCAGCGCGAGCCCGCTCGGCGTCTTGCGAGCAGAGTGCGGAGGCTTTTCTTTCCCTCCTTTTTGTCCGTCTTCCGCTGGTGCTGCTGCCGCGCGAGAAGAGCAACCAGCAGCAGCAGAAGTGTCGAGCCCGAGGTCGTCGAGCGGGTTGCGAGAACGAGAACGAGGGTGCGATTCTCCCCTTGCCTCCTGCTCCTGCTCCTGCTCCTGCTCCTCCTCCGCCTCCTCCTGCTTTGCCCAAGCGACGGCGACGACCGAGAGCCTCTGCGGCGGCGACCACCGAAAGGGCCTCTCGAGGCAAGCCCGCAGCGGTCTCGTCCTGTCCGCAAGGGCGCGCTGCAGGGACAAAACGATCCGGCCCGCGTCTCCTTCTTCCTTGTCTTTTTCGGCGGTGACGACCACGGTGACCTCGTCGATGAAGACTGCTCCCCCTCTCTCTCCTTGTTCTCCTCCTCCTCCTCCTCCTCCTCCTCCTTCCACTTCTTCTTCGGCGTCGTCGCTGCTCGCCAGGACCCTGCTCAGCAGCGCGCCCTGCACGCCCAGGCAGCCCCACTTGGCGATCTTGTCGCTGCACGACATCGACAGCGTCGAGTCCCCCCTCCCGGGTTTGCGCCTCGCGATCCCGGGCTGCTGGTCCTTGACGTCGATGAAGCCCCCGGGAGGGGGAGGGGGAGGGGGAGGACGAGGAGGAGGACGAGCAGGAGGAGGAGCAGGAGGAGGAGGAGGTTCGAGGGGAGGCGGGCGACGCGTTTGAGCAGCGCTCTCTTCTCCACCTCCTCCTTTTCCCCCTTCCCTCATCGTCATCGTCATCATCGCCCTCGCCCCCGTGACCGCCCCCGGCCTGACGCACGCGTCTCCGCAGGGGAGCTGAGAGGTCACCAGGTGGAGCCTCCATCGAGTCCTCTTGCGGAAGCGAGGAAGTGCAGGAGAAGAAGAAGGAGTGGAGGCAGAAACAGAGGCGGAGTCGCGCTCAAAGAAGCGCGAGCCTGATGCTGCTCCTTTCCCTCTTCCTTCCCCTTCTTCCACGTTCGCCTTTGCCTTCTCCATCTCGGCCACCATCCACTTCAAGAGCGCCCTCCTCGCCAGGACCTCGGCGTGGCAGTCGTTGACGACGTCGCCCCTGTGGGATCGGGCGCCGCCTCCGACGCACTTTGAGCCCGTGGCGACGGCGACGGCGGTGAAAGAAGTGTTGGGTAATGAGGGCGACGACGATGAAGATGAAGACGGAGGAGGAGAGGTCGAGCTCGGAGTCAGATGCACTTCTTCCACGACGAAGCTGGCCATGACGGTGTGCTCTCCCTGGTTGGGCTTGCCTCGAGGGGGCAGGCGGGCGTAGGCCTCGACGGCGCAGCGGGCTGCCGTGACGGTGACTGTCGAGGCCTCTGACGAGGTCGAGGTCGACGGCATCGACGGCCGATGGTCCCTCGCGTCATCGTCGTCGTCGTCGCCGTCCCTTCTTCCTTTCGCGCTCGCGAGCAGTTTCCATTCGAGGAGGCTCTTGGTGGCGTCACTCGATGCGGCGGGACGGCGGGCGACAGCGACCGACGCCTCTGAAGCCGCTGTTTGCGCCATGCGCCGCACGGCTAGACCCGACTTCTTCTCCTTGTCTTCTTCAGAATTCTAAAGGGGTCGTACACTTTCACCCCTCTCGTGTTCACTAAAAAAACGAATGAAAATTCGAGAGGGAAACAAAAAGGCACGGCTTTCCCCCCCTCTCTCCGAGGCCGTCCGTTGCCTTCTCTTTCGTTTATTTTGAGACGAGATGGATAATACAAGTCCTCCGATCCCTCCCTGGGAGCTCGAGCGGCAGAGAAAGGAATCCGACGCGCGCAAAACAGCAAACACGCCGTCGCCTCCGTCGATGGCGTCGTCGCCGCGATCGATCGCTCTGGGTTCCCCCTCACCCTCGACCTCTCAACCTCCTCGCAGGGACTCTGTCGTCCGCTCGCTTTCCTTCTCCCCCTCGCCCGGTGCCCCTTCTCCTCCTCCTCCTCCTCTTTCGCAGTCTTCCTCGCCTTCGCTCCCCTTCCTCAAGAGCCCCCTCATCGGCGGCGGCGCAGAGACCGGAGACGTCAACGACGCCGAAGGCGACGGCGACGAAAGCTCCGCAACAAACCTCGACCGCCACAGCGTCTCGGGCCCGGGCTTTAGCGTCACCGTCGTCGCCCGCTCTGGCTTCGTCGCGGACCTGTCGCTCTCGGCTCGCCTGGACGTCGACCCGGAGACGGCTTTTGCGACGCTGGTCGACCCCGAGCCGGCCCCCTGGAGGCATTCCACGGTGCTGAGGAGGCGGGTGATCTCTTCCGGCGGCGGCGGCGGAGCCGGCGGCGCTGCCGCTGCCGCCGCCGCTGCCGAGGCTTCCGCTTCGATCGGCCCTTCCTCCTCTTCCTCTCCCCCGACTTTCTCGTCGCTCTCGCCGCGGACCGTCGAGGTGGAGCAGGCTGCGCACTGGGCCTTTTTCAGGAGCGTCACGACGCGCTTGCTGGTCCGCGAGGTGCGTTGGGTTTTTTGTTCTGTTTTTCTTTTTCAAGAGAGAGAGGTCGAGGCGGAGAATAAAAAGCTGACTCTCTGATGACCCTTCCCCGAAACACTCTCACTCCTCCAGGACCCGCGCGACCGGACGATCTCCTACTCGTTATGCAAGCGCGGCGCGATGAGAGAGTTCTCCGGGATATGGAAGGTGAAACCTTCACCAGAAGTATCGTCATCGCCTTCGTCGTCTTGCGTCGTCGAGCTCACGCAGCGCGCCGTTCCTTCCTTTGTGCCGCCGCCGCCGTTTTCGGGCTTACTCGCCCACCTCATGGCAAAGCAGGCCGCTGGAATGATCAAGGAGCTCCAGGCCGAATGCACCAAAGCGAGGAAAGGACATGAAGCTGCTCGAAAGAGCAACGGCATGAGCCTGGCAGCGGCCCCCCTTGCTTCTCCGTCCTCGATCCCGCTCCTCCCCCCGCCGTTTGACCCCGAGCGAGACGGGCTGCTCGGGGCCGCGACGGCCCTCCTCGCCGCCCTGCTCGGATGGTCCCTCTCCCTGTCCCCGAGGTACACCCCGCTGGCCGCTCTCTGGTCCGTCCTGGCGGCTGCGGCTGCCGTGGACGCATCGCTGCACGCCGCGGTGGCTGCGGGAGGGGGGTCGCGACAGCAAGGAAACGGAGAAAACTCGCTGCCTCCGGGCCGCAGCGGCAGCAGTCAGCGACGTGTTCCCCACCCTCTCCTTCTGCGAGTCAAGCACGAGACCCCCGCAGCAGCCCGTGCTTCTCTGCGATCGCATCCGGTCGCCCGCAGGCCCCGCAGGCCCCCCAAGGAAGAGGCGTCGATCGGCGGAGGAAGAGCAGCAGCATCAGCAGCAGTGCGAGCCAAGTCCCCCACTCCGTCGCCGTCGCCGGCGTCCGCGGCCGCTGCTGCTGCCAGCGACCTCAACCCCGCTCTCTGGCACGTCCCTCGCGGCGCCGCGGCGGCCTCCAAGCGGCTGAGGAGAAGGGCGCGGTACGAGACGCTGGCGGCGCTCCTCGTGCTTCTCGTCTCGTGCGCGCTGGCGCTCGCCGTGGTAGCGTTCCTGGGGAGCAGGCGGGCGACTCTGTCGGTGGTCGCCGCGCCGGCGAGAAAGGCTTTTGTGCGCGTTCGAGAGAAAAGCGGGCTGTTGCTTCGAGCTCCGCCTCCGCCTCCGCCACCTCCGCCTCCTCCGCCTGCTCTCCCAGCTCTTCTACTACCGGGGACGATCGCCCGATACCTTCCGGAGAAGACGCCGACGCTGCCGCCGGAGCTCTTGAGCCTCCGTTCCCTTTCCTTCGCCGCCGTCCCCGTCCCCGCTGGTGTTTCCTCGCTCGCGCGAGCGACAGCGATCGCGACCGCAAGACTGCGCCCGGCGCTCGAGAGCTGCGTCGCTGCCGTCTCCGAGGTCTCCGGTGCATTGCGAAAGAACGGAATCGAGGCCCTGTCTGCGGCGCGACTGGCGCTGAGGAACCTCGAGGCGGCGGCGAAAGGCCTCGAGCACTCGCTAAAATCCGCCCTCGCGTCGTCGTCGTCGGCGGCGGCGGAGACGGAGGTGTTAAAATCCCTAAGGAACGCCTTTGCGTCTTTATCGCCGTCCCTCAAACCCCTCCTCGAGTCCTCCTCGGCAACTTTCTCCGCTTCGCACGCCGCCCTGCGCCGCGTCACGGGAAGGAAGGGCCCGCAGGCCAAGCTCTGGTTCCAGTAAGAAAGAAAGAACATAATACTGTGAACAAAAAATGTAAAACGAAGGAGTCATTGAAGGAGAAAGAAGAAGTTTTTTGATTTTTACAGCACTCCGGGAACCCCGCCTCTCTCCAGCCTCATCGCCTCCCATGCCGCGAGCATCCTCCGCAGCTCTCCACCTTCAGAGCGAGCCTCGAAGAGCGCCTTTTTCGTGGCGACGAGCTCGCCCTCCGCGGCCACGGCCCTCGCCTCCGCCGCAGCGAGGCACGCCTCGGCGTCGGCGAGCCGCGCCTCGAGCGCCGACGCCCTGCGGCGCACGTCGTCGGCGCCCGCGGCCGAGGCCGAGCGCCTGGCGACGGCGGCGTCGGTGCGGGCCTCGTCCGCAGACCGCAGGGCCGCAGAGGCGGCGGTGCGCGCCTCCTCGAGCTCAGACTCCAGGACGGACTGCTTCCTCTGCGCCGCCATGTGCAGGGCGTTGAGCTGCGAGAGCGCCGCAGCGGCCTCAGCGCGGGCTGAGGCCGCCTCGCGCTTGGCGTCCTCGACGGCTCCCTGGGTGACGCTGGTCGAGGCCGCCTCGGCGTGGGCCCTGGCCAGCGCGGCGCGCAACGAGGCGATCGTGGAAGAGGCGTGGCTCGAAGAGGAAGGTGCCGCTGAGGAAGGAGCAGCGGTCTCTTGCCTCTCTTGGACCTCTTCGACCTCGATCTCTTCTTCTTCCGACGCTTCTTCTTCTTCGGCTCGCAGCACACGCTCAAACGCGACCCGCCGCCTCGCGCTCGAGGCCACTGCCTTGCGGGCAGATGAGGGAGTCGCTGCTGCTGAAACAGGAGCATTGCCGTGTTGTCTGGGCGTGCCGCTTTCGTCGACGAGAGAGCGCAGGGCCCTCCGAGCGGGTGTTGTCGCCGTTGTCGTCGTCGTCGCCGCCGCCGATCCTCCGCCTCTTCCGCTGCTTCTTCCTTCCCTCACCGCAGACTTCATCACCCCCCGCGCTGCCTCGAGCTCGCTCATCACCGCGTCGAGAGCGGCCTGCATCCTCGCTGCCTCTGTCCCGGCCTCGTCCGCCCTCTGCGAGTGCCGCCCGGCCTCCGCTCTCGCCGCCTCGGCGGCGGCGACGGCGTCGTCACCGGCCGCCTCGGCCTCTGCCGCGGCCCTCCGGCACTCCCTGGCTTCCTCCCTCGCGAGGGAGGTGCGCTCCTCCGCGGCGTCGGCAGCGGCTGCCGCGGTCGCGGCATCGGCCAGAGCGTGCTCCGCGACCTGCCTGGACCTCGCAGCGTCGACCTCGGCGACGGAGCGGGCGGTCTCGGCCTCAAACCGCGCCTCCTCGGCTCGCTCGGCGCGCTCGTCGGCCTTGCGGCGCGCGGCATCGGCCGTCGCTGCCGCGGCCTCGGCGGCGCGGGCGCACTCGACGGCCGAGTCCGCCTCCCTCCGCGTCTGCGTGGCGCGCTCCTCCGCCGCGGCGGAGGAGGCCTCCAGGGCGGCAGCGCGCTCCTCCGCCTCCGCGGCCTTCTCGTCCGAGGCGGCGGCGGCGGCGGCGGCCGCCCGCACCCGGGCGGCCGCCGCGGCCTCGCGCTGCCCGGCGGCGGCGCGGGCGGTGCGGACCTGCTCCGCGGCCAGCGCCGCCGCGGCCTCCGAGGCGGCCCGCTCCCGCTCGAGCTGCCCCCTGGCGTCCTCGGCCAGCGCCGACGCGGCGGCGGCCGCCTCGCGGGCGGAGCTCTTGGAGCTCCGGAGGCGGTCGATGATCTCGTCCGCCCGCTGGAGCGCCGACAGCGAGGCGTCGAGGGCCGCCGTCGCCGCGGCAGAGGCGGCGTCGCCCGAGGCGGCTCGGTCCGCCGCCGAGGCCAGCGCCGCGACGGCGGCGTCGACGGTCCGGGGCAGGGACGTCCGGGTGGCGGCGGCGCTGTCGCTGCCGTTCGAGCAGCCCTCTCCGACCTCCCTGGAAGCGTCCTCGAGGAACGAGCTCGGGCAGGAGAGGGTCAAGAGAGCCAGGGCCTTGGAAGGAGCGCCTCCTTTCCTGGTGTTCCCCGCACCCCCCTCCCCCTCCTCCTCCTCCGCCTCGTTTCCTGCACCAAACCCGCCGAGGATCGCGGGCGCGCTCACGGAGACGGCCGTCGCCAGGCGCGCCGCGGCTGCCGCCTCGCGCTTCTCGGCGGCCGAGGCCCTGTCGCAGGCCGCGGCCTCCCTGCGCCTGGCCTCGCGCACGGCGGCCCTGGCGGAGGGGACGGCGGAGGCCGCGGCCGCCAGCCCGGCCTCAAGCTCCGCCGCGGCGTCGTCGAGGCGGGCAAGGGCGGCCGCCGCGAGCGGGGCCCCCTCCTCCTCCGCTGCGGCGGCAGCGGCGCAGGCGGAGAGCAGCGCGGCGCCTCCGTCGGCAAGGAGCTCGGAGAGAGCACTCGTGGTAGTGGTGCTAGCAGTAGTGGTAGGAGCAGCAGAGGGAGAAGGGGGTCGGCTTTCGTCGTCGCAAGAAGCAGAAGAGGAAGAAAAACTCCAGCTCCTGCCGACGACCTCTGCAGCAGCGTCGGCGATCCTCGAGAGCGCCCTCACGAGCCCGGCGGCGGCCGCGGCCCCCCCGCGAAGCTTGGCGCTGACCCCGCTGGCGCGGGAGCAGCGCTCGTCGGCGACCTCGGCTGCCTCCAGGGCCTCCGCGGCGGCGACCTCGAGCTCGGCGGCGCGGGCCGTCGCGGCCTCGGCGCGGGCGCGGGCGGCGTCGGCGGCAGACGACTCCCGCTGGGACGAGAGGCGCGCGGACGCCTCCGAGGCGACCGCGGCGTCCCGAGAGGCCCTGGCGTCGGACGCCTCCCTCGAAGCGGCGGCGGCGGCCTCGCGCGCGGCGGCGGCAGCGTCCTCGGCGGTCGCGGCTCGTGCCTGCGCCACCTCCCTCGCTGCGACGGCGGCCTCGAGCTTCGACGAGAGCTCGGACTTCTCCCTGTCCCAGCCCTTCCCGGCGCTCGCGACGCGAGACACCAGCGCAGCGACGGCCTCGGCGACGACGGAAGGGTGCGCTGGTTGAGCGGGAAGAGGACGAGAACAAGGAGGACGAGGGGGGTTTCCTCCTCCTCCTTCTTCTTCCTCGTCTCCGTCTCCGTTTCTCCTCCCGACCCAGCCGGGGCACGCACTTGCCGCCGCCCAGACCCCGCGCAGCGCCGCGCCTGCCGCCTCGGCCCTTTCGGCGGCGGCGTCGGCGCGCTCCGTGGCGTCCCTCAGCGACGCGGCGTAGCGCACGCGGTCGGCGGCGGAAGAAGCGGCGGCGCGCGCGGCGTCGTCCTCGGCGGCCGCTGCAGCGGCGGCGGCGCTCGACCGCAGGGCCTCGACCTCGGACGAGAGCCTTTCGACCGCGGTTTTGTTCTCGGCCTTGAGCTCTCTCAGCTCCTCCTCGAGCTGAGCGACGCGCCCCCCGGCGGCCTCGGCGCGAGCCTCGGCGCGGGAGGCCTCGCAGCGCATGTCGGCCACAACGCTCGCCGTCCGGTGCTCCGCGCCCTGGGACTTCGCCGCGGCTTCCTCGAGGCTCAGCCTGGCCGCGGCGACCGCCTCGTCGCGCTGCTTCTCGGCCAGGGCCACGGCGGCGACGCGCTCGTCGTTGGCGGCCTTGACCGCGGCCCGGCGCTCCTCCGCCGCGGCGGCAAGGGCGGCCTCGCGCTCCCGGGCGCGCTCCTCGGCGGTGGCCGAGGCGGCGGCCTCGGCGACCTCGGCGGCCCTCGCGGCGCGGTCGCGCTCGGTCTCGGCGGAAGCGCGGGCCGCGGCCAGGGCGGCGCGGAGGGACTCGACCTCGGCCCGGGCCGAGTCCGCCTGCGCGCCGCGCTCCAGGGCAGCGGCGAGCTGCTGCCTCAGCAGCGCGCACCGCTTGGTCTCCGCGGCCAGAGCGTCGTTGGCCTGCGAGCACGCGGCTTCGGCGGCGGCGACGGAGGCGGCCAGGTCCCTCTCGCGGCCAGCGATCGCGAGCGCCGCGGCGCGGTTGGCGTCCTCCGAGATCGCCGCCTCGCGGAGGGCGAACCCTCGCTCCGCGGCCTCGCGCGCGGCCGCGAGCTCCCGCGCGTGGCTCTCCAGCAGGCTCACCGCGGCGGCCTCCGCCGCCCTGGCGCGCTCGCCGCACTCGGCCGCCGACCTCCTCGCGGCGTCGACGTGCGCCTCGGCCTCGGCGGCGACTGCGGCCAGCTCCGACTGGGCGGCCTCGCAGGCGCTCTCACGGGCGGATGCCCTAGCGTCGGCGGAGGCAAGGGCTGCCTGGAGCCTCGCGACGTCTCCCTGGACCGCGCGGAGCTTTCGCTCGAGGAAGGCGGTGACTGTGGCGGTGGTGGCGGCTTTGTTGTTTTTGTTGTTGAGGGCGGCGGCATTGTCGTCGTCGGAGAACAACGCGGCGGCAGCAGCAGCAGCAGCTTTAGGAGCGGCGTTCTCTTCGCCGTACTCGCCGTCGTCGTCGCTGTTGTCCGCGGTGCTCGGAAAGTCGCCGTCCTCGGAGTCGAGGAGAGGAGAGGAGTGGCTGAGGGCTTCTCGCCGCTGGAGAGCAGCAGCAGCAGCAGCGGAAGAAGCAACGGGCGTCTTGTTCGCCGTCGGTGTCGTCGCCGCCGTTCTCTTCTCGGCCGCTTTCCCGAGCGCGTCCGTCGCACGCCTGATGTTGAGGTCGAGCGCCTCGAGCTCCTGTTGTTGGCGATAAGTTGTGTTGATACGAATAGCGCGCGAGAGCGCGCGAGAGAGAGAGCGCGTGAGGAAGGGAGAAGAAGACGGACAAATTTGCAATCGAAAAGACCTGTCGCTGCAAAATGTTCGAATGAAGCATCTTTTTCTTTCGCCTTCGCCGCGCGCTCCATTGTTATGCAGCACGGCTCAAGGTCACAGAGCGCGTCCACGCGATGTATTCGACGCATACGCGTCATGAGAATACAAGCAGACGACGCGAAGGTGCTCAAAACGGGGAACGCCTCTCTGTCAATCGCGCGCATGAGAGCAGAGCGTCGCCGTCGCCGTCGTCGTCGAAATCGACGCCCCCAGTCAAATTCAAGCGACACTACTGCTCACCCTCCGCCCGGCCTCATGTGCCTCGTCACGGAGCATGGCCGCGTCCATGAGTTGAAGACGCGGAGTACTCGATTAGATAAGCAGCAATTGAAGAGTGCAAAAAAGAGAAAGCGAGCTCTCTTCTTCGACTGACTTGGTCGTGGGAAATTGTGTCTCTCTTCCCTCCCTCTCTCTCCCCCCTCCCTCTCTCCCCCCCCCCCACTTCTCCACCTCGTGGCAGTATCCCTCTTTTTCCTCTCTTTCGGGCCCTTTTTACACTCATTCAAGTAACAGTCAGTACAATTCTTTTCAACGAAATAATAGTTCTCATTCGATCCTCTTGGGAGGCAGAGGCAGCGGCGGAGGGGAGAGGTTGGCCGAGGTCGGGCGAGAGCCGGAAGCTGCTGCAACAGCCGCGGAAGCGCCAGGAGCACCGGCCGCAGCAGCAGCAGCGTCCCCGCCTCCGCTCATCCTCGAAGCCATCGTGCCCCTGCTCGTGCCGGCGCTCCCTCCTCTCGCCGCGGCGGCTGAGAGGGCGGCTGCCTCGGCCTTGGACGTCGATGGCATCGGCGGGCGAAGGGGGAGAGCGCTGCTGCTGTCGTCGTTGCTCCTCTTCGCGGCAGCGGCGGCGGCGGCGACGGGGCGCAGGGCCCGGGCAGCGGCGATCGCCGCGGCGGAGGCGGCAGCGGCCGCCGCCGCGGCAGCAGACGGAGCAGCAGCGGCCGGCACAGGAGCGGCGGGCGCAAACCTGCTCGAGGGAGGGGCCCCGCCCCCGCCGCCCTCGACCTGCTGCCGCCTCTCGCCTCCGCCAGCGGCGCTCGCGGCCCTTGTCGCCGCCAGGCTCGCCGCGCGCAGGCCCGAGCCCCTGAACAGGGGCGAGGAGAGCACCCCCGCGGCGTCGAGGCGCTTCGCGGGCTCCCTCCTGAGCAGGCCCGCGACGACCTCGGCGACGGCGGGATCTGGGAATTTCGCTGCGAGGCCACCCTTGACCTTTTCCCAGGGGAAGAAGAGCGCAGAGGAAGAACTAGAAGAAGAAGAAGGTGCTGCAAGAGCTCCTCCTCCGCTCGCCTTCTTCTTCTCTTTCCCTCCTCCTTCTCCCAACAGGGCCTCCTTCAGCCCCGCGACGCTCGTCCCGGGCGCGAACAGCGGCTCATCGGTGAAGATCTGGTACGCGATCGCCCCAAGGCTCCACGCGTCCGCGGCGAGGCTCGCCGCGACGACGGCGCGGGCGTCGTTTTTGGCGTCGAGCTTCCTGTCTCCGGTCGTCGACATTGCCGCGACGACTTCAGGGGCCGCGTACCTTTTTTTTGGTTGGTGTTCGTGAAAGTTGAGGGGGGGAGCGAGAGAGAGAAGAAAGAGGGAATGAGCTTTTCTGGACCTCGACCCCCCCCCCTTTCCCTCTCCATGGAAG
>Ga0315287_10001800_pt1 | contig 20015 bp, 19 predicted proteins | sample YL17G11_0_MG_FD_205037 | JGI IMG/M metagenome (GOLD analysis project Ga0315287, IMG submission 205037) | Sediment microbial communities from Yellowstone Lake, YNP, Wyoming, USA - YL17G11_0 | ecosystem: Environmental > Aquatic > Freshwater > Lake > Sediment | place: USA: Wyoming | collected...
CGACCAGTCGCATGACGCCGAGCTGTTCATGCGACGGAAACCCCGCCTCTTCGAGCGTGTGCGAGAAGGGATAGTGCCCGATGTCGTGCAGCAGCGCCGCCAGCCGGAGCGCCATGCGGTCCCGCTCGCTCACCTCGGTGAGTTCACCGCGCTCCTCGAGCGAGGCGAGGGCCAGGCGCGTGAGGTGGTAGGCGCCGAGCGCATGCTCGAAGCGGGTATGGGTGGCGCCGGGATAGACGAGGAAGGCGTGCCCCAGTTGGCGCACGTAGCGGAGGCGCTGCACCGGGGCCGTGTCGAGAACCGCCAGCGCCGCCTGGTCGAGGCGGATGTTGTCCCAGAGCGGGTCGCGGACGACTTCGAAGTCGCTCGTAGTCAGTCCTCGTCCCGCTCGTCGGCGAGGCGCCAGTGCTCCGGCGACCGCCAGAGGCTCGACAGGATCAATTCGCGCATCAGTACGAACTCCTTTGGCAGGCGATCGTAGAGCCGCTCGAAGAGCATCTCGTGGCCGAGGATCTCCTGCTTCCACGCCTCGGTATCGACACCCATCAGCTCGGTGAACGTCTCGGCGGTGAAGCCGTCCAGCCCCTCCCACTCGAGGTCGTCGTAGCGGGGCATCCAGCCGAGCGGACTCTCCGTGGCGCCGGACCGGCCGCTCACCCGCAGGAAGATCCACTCGAGCACCCGCATGTTCTGCGCGTAGCCGGGCCAGATGAAGTTGCCCTGCGCATCCTTCCGGAACCAGTTGACGCAGAAGATGCGCGGCGGGTCGATGATCTGCCGCCCCATCTGCAGCCAGTGATTGAAGTACTCGCCCATGTGGTAGCCGCAGAACGGCAGCATCGACATCGGGTCGCGCCGGACCTGGCCCACCGCCCCGGTGGCCGCGGCCGTCGTCTCCGACCCGATCGTGGCTGCGAGGTAGACGCCGAAGTTCCAGTTGGCTGACTGGTACACCAGCGGCACCACCGACGCGCGCCGTCCGCCGAACAGGAACGCGCTGATCGGCACGCCCGCGGGATCCTCCCACGCCTCGTCGATCGAGGGACATTGCGACGCCGGGGCCGTGAAGCGCGCATTCGGGTGCGCCGCCTTCCGTCCGCAATCCGGAGCCCACGCCTGCCCCTGCCAGTCGGTCAATGCCGCCGGTGGGACGTCCGTCATGCCCTCCCACCAGACGTCCCCGTCGGGCGTGAGCGCCACGTTCGTGAAGATGGTATTGGCGCGAATGGTGGCCATCGCGCTCGGGTTCGACGCGTCCGACGTGCCCGGCGCCACGCCGAAGAAGCCAGCCTCCGGGTTGATGGCGTAGAGTCGGCCATCCGCGCCCGGACGGATCCACGCGATGTCGTCGCCGACCGTGGTCACCTTCCACCCGGCGTACGCCGCCGGCGGCACCAGCATGGCCAGGTTGGTCTTGCCGCACGCGCTCGGGAAGCCCGCCGCGAAGTACTTCTTCTCGCCCGCCGGGTTCTGCACACCGAGGATCAGCATGTGCTCCGCCATCCAGCCCTCGTCGCGCGCCATCACCGACGCGATGCGGAGCGCGAAGCACTTCTTGCCCAGCAGCGCGTTGCCACCGTAGCCCGACCCGTACGACCAGATGCTCCGCTCATCGGGAAAGTGCACGATGTACTTCTCGGCGTTGCAGGGCCACGCCACGTCGCGTTCACCCCGCGCGAGGGGCTTGCCCACCGAATGCATGCAGGGCACGAACTCGCCCCCGCCCAGCGCGTCGAGGGCGGGGCGCCCCATGCGGGTCATGAGCCGCATGTTGACCACGACGTACGGCGAGTCGCTGAGCTCCACGCCATACTGCGCCAGCGGCGAGCCGAGTGGTCCCATGCAGAAAGGGATGACGTACATCGCGCGGCCCCGCATGCAGCCGCCGAACATGCGGCGCAGCGTCTGCCGCATCTCCTTCGGGTCGACCCAGTTGTTGGTCGGGCCGGCATCCTGCTTCCGCTGGCTGCAAATGAACGTCCGGTCCTCCACGCGGGCCACGTCACTCGGATCGGAAAGCGCGAGGTAGCTGTTGGGACGGAGCGTGGGATTCAGTCGCCTGAGGGTGCTGGCAGAGATCATCTGCTCGCAGAGCCGGTCGGATTCCGCGGCGGAGCCGTCACACCAGTGGATCGCCTCGGGCTGGCAGAGTTGTGCCATCTCGGCAACCCACGCAACGAGCCGCTCATTCTTCACCCAGCTTGGCGCGCGGGCAGTGGAGGCGGTGGAGGCGGGCGTAGTCATGGTCATGATGACTCCCGGTCAGCGACTGAGCTGGATGGTCGTCGGGGTGTGATAGGCCCGTTCCGCCGTGTTCCGGTCGCGCGCCGACGGGGCGGTCACGATCGGGTCGGAATACATGAGGTCGTCGGGATCGGGCGAATGCTGGAAGATGCCCAGCGCGTGGCCGAGCTCGTGCGCGGTCGTGAGGTTGAGGCAGCTGTCGGTGCCCGGCGTACCCTCGGCGAAGCGCAGCTCGACGTAGATGTGCATCGGCGGGGAGAGCAGGAACGTCAGGGCGTCGACCGCCACATCCGTGGCGCCCTGGCACTCGCGCGCCATGCTCGGCAGCACCGGCCCCCCGGCCGGCGCGGAGCCCGCCACCACGATGATGTCGGCGCCCAGCGAGTCGGTGACCAGCTCACCCCGGAACTCGCCGTACAGGAACTGCGCTTCCCACATCTGGATGGCCGAGGTCGTGTGGGCCGGGAGGTCGAGCGTGTCCTGCGCCCAGATCCTGAGCGGCTGCGACGCACTGGGCCACGCGAACGCCAGGGTATCGGTCCCGCCACCACCCGCGGGCTCGAAGAGGCGCCACTCGTAGTGATCGGCGCGCAGCGGCGCCGCGGCATCACCGCAGCCGGCCACGAGGGCGAGCAGGGCCCACCGTAGTCCGCGTCGGGTCATGGATTCGCCACCCTCTTCAACGACAGGCCCACGCCGAGCGACACCCGCGGCACCCACTGCGTGCCGCTGAACCCGACCAGGGTGGTCTGCCCCGGAGTCAGGGTGTGGGTATCGGCCCGTGCGCCGATCATGAGGTCGAACTTCGGCTTGAGCGGCACGTAGTAGTCGACCCCGGCACTGAAGAGCGCATTCCAGCTCCCACCCTGGAGGAAGATCCCGGCATCCTCACCGGGGATCGTGCCGATCATCCCGATGCCGACACGCCACCGGAGCCGTTGGGCGATCGGGCCGTTAAGGTTCGCAAGGAAGCTCAACGTCGTGATGTTGCCCAGGTCGGTCGACGACCCGGCGTAGTCGGCGCTGTAGCCTCCCCACGCCACGGCCGCCTCCAGGCCGGCGCCCACCTTCGGCGCCACCGGCAGGCCGGCACCGATCCGCACCATGGGCGCGATCGACTGCTGGGTGGTGATCTCCTGGCCCGCGATATTGTCGTGCAGGAGGGGAGCCGCCCACACGGCGCCGAGCTGGAAGTAGAGGTCGGGCTGCTGGGCCTGCGCGATGCCGGGCAGTCCGAGGTACAGGACCGCGGCGCAGGCGACGGGGAAGGGATGCATCATTGGCCGGGGAAAATGGCCTCCCGGAGGGGCAGGGTCAACGAGGCGCACCCCTGGCATACGCGCGCAGGCGCCGGAGCATCTTCCGGTCGTTGGTCACCTCGTCGTCACCCTTGGGCGTCTCGAGGATCTTGATGACGTGCGCGAAGCGGCGGTCGCGCATGACCTGCCGGAATGGCTCCGCTCCCAGCGTGCCTTCGGCGATGAGTTCGTGCCGGTCGCGGTGCGAGTTGAATGGGGTCTTCGAGTCGTTGAGGTGCAGCACTCGCAGCGCGGCGAAGCCGAGATGCCGGTCCCACGCCTTCCACACGCCGTCGAAGTCACCAACGAGGTCGTAACCGGCGGCGTAGAGGTGGCAGGTGTCGGCACAGAAGGCCACCCGGTGCCGGACATCCTCTGAGAGGGCCGCCCGGAGCTGGGCCAGTTCCTCGAAGCGGCTGCCCAGGGCCGTGCCAGTTCCTGCAGTCGTTTCCAGGAGCACCATGACCTCCCCGGGAACGCTGCGCAGAGCCTTCGAATAGCTTGCACTGTTGCGCGCGAGCCCGGTGGGTGGATCATCCATGTAGTTGCCTGGATGAGACACGATGTAGGGGATCCCAAGTGCGGTGCAGCGCTGGAGTTCGGCCGTAAACGACAGTACTGACCGCTGGTTGAGGGCCGGGTCGGGGGAGGCCAGGTTGATGAGGTACGAATCATGCGCTACCACGGCACGTAACCCACTGTCCGAGAATGCCTTGCGAAACTTGTCCGCAGTGGCCGGGTCGATCGGCGGGTCCCGCCACTGGTTGGGAGTCTTGGTAAAGAGCTGGATCGCGGTGGCGCCAATGGCGACACCTCGTTCCGGCGCGGTCGCCACTCCGCCTTGTGTGCTCACGTGAGCGCCGAGGCGCTCGTCGGCCGTTCCGGTCATTCCTGTCATTCCTGGTTTTTTCCTGATGGACGCTACCGTTCCGCCTGAATCCGCGCGTCCGCGCGTGCTGCTCTCGGGTGACGCTGCGGCGCGCCCGGTTGGCCTCGAGCGCGCGCTCGCGCGCGCCGGGTTCGTGGTGCTCGAGGCAGCGGCCGCGGTCGGGCTCGGGGATGAGCGGACGGCGGCGCTGGCGCTGGTGACGTTGCTGCCCAACGGGACCGGCCTCGAGAGCCGCTTCGCCGAAGCGCAGGCGCGCGTCGGCCCATCGGTACCGCTGGTATTGCTGCTCGCGGCGGCCGATCCGGAGCACGCCGCCTATGCGCTCGCCGCCGGCGCGGCCGACGTGATCCAGCCGCCGGTGCACCTCGGGGAACTCGCGGCGCGGCTGGCCGCGCGGCTCCGCGAGCGCGAGCAGGGCATGGCGACCCGCGTCGCGAGCCAGATGGCGCCGCTGCTGCAGCGGGCCGGCGGCCCCCTCGGCGTGGAGGAAGTGCTCGGCGTGGTTGCGGCGCGTCTGGCGCATGCCCTCGAACTCGCGCGCTGCGACGCGCTGCTGGTGCATCCCGGCGAACGTCACGCGCGCCGGGTCGCCATTGTTCCCGCGGAACAGTTCATGGACCACCGCATCGACCTCTCCAGCTGGCCCGCCCTGGTCGATGCCGCGCGGTCAGGTGAAGTCGCCGTCGTACCGACGCCGTCGCCGGCCGCGCGCTCCCATGGCGACTCGGAGGCGCCGACGGCCATCGCGCTTCCGGTGCGCGGGCACGGCAGCATCGCCGCGGTGTTCCTGCTGGTGCCGCGTGCCACGCGCCCGCTGCTCTCGGCGGCACAACTCGCCTTTGCCCGCGAGCTCGCGGCGGCGGCGGGACCGGTGCTCGACGACGAACCGGGCGCGCTCGCGCCGGACGGTCATCGCGACCCGCTCACCGGCCTCGAACGCGGCCGGGCCCTCGAGCATCGCATTCGGGTGGAGATGGAACGGGCCCGGCGCTATGCGCTGGGCGTGGCCCTGGTGCTGCTCGACCTGGACCACCTCTCGGCGGTGAACGCGACCCACGGCAGCGACGCGGGAGACCGGCTGCTCAAGGAGTTCGGCGCGCTCCTCGTGCGCGACATGCGCGTGCCCGACTTCGTGGCCCGCGTGGGCGGCGACGAGTTCGCCCTGCTCCTGCCCGAGACCGGTCTCGAGGGCGCGCGGACTGCTATCCGCCGCCTGCGCTACAGGATGACCGACCCCACCTTCGCTCGGGGGCTGGAGATGCGTCCCACCATCACCGCCGGCGTGCTCACGCTCCCCTGGCCCGACAGCGACCGGCCCGATGATGTACTTGCCCTGGCCGAAGCCGCGCTGCTCAGGGCGAAGGCCCAGGGCGGAGAACGCATTGGCACGCTGTAGCCTCACGTCTTCACGTCCTCACGTCACCGCCTGCGTAGCCAGGCGGTAGGGTCCAGCGCAATCTGGTTCTCGCCCCGGATCTCGAAGTGCAGGTGCGAGCCGTAATCCGAGTTGGCGCCGCCCACGGTGCCGACCGTCTGGCCCCGCACCACCTTGTCGCCCTGCTTCACCGACGCGCCCTGCAGCTGCATGTAGAGCGACCAGTAGCCGTTGCCGTGCTCGACGGCGACCGTCAAGCCGTACGTGCCGACGTTGCCCACCAGCCCCACCAGGCCACCCTCCACCGCCCTGACCGGTGTGCCGGCGGGTGCGCCGATGCCGATGCCGTTCCAGCGGATCACGCCGCCGCTCGCCAGCGTGTCGCGGCCGAACTTGTAGACGATGGTGCCCTGCACCGGCCAGTCGAGCTTGCCGAGATCGGCGGTGGTGAGCGACCCGGCGGCCGGTGCCACGCCCCGGGCGGCGGCGCGTGCCGTCTCGTCGCTGCGGCGCTTGTCGGCGGTGGCGAGCAGTGACGTGAGCCGCGCCGCGTCCTTCTCCAGCGTGGAAAGCTGCTGCTCGGTGTTCTTGGCACTCCGCTTGAGCGCCTGCATCCGCTTCGCTCCCTCGTCCACCAGCGTGCCGTACCGCTTGAGCTCCGCCTCGCGCTCATCCTTGGTGCGGTCGAGCTGGGTGCGCACCTCCAGCACGTTGTTCCGCTGCTTCGCGATCCGGTTTCGCAGTGCCTCCACCTCGCCCACGAGCTGCCGGTCCTGCTGACTCGTGAGGTAGAGATACTTGTAGCGGCTCACCAGGTCGCCGAACGACTCGACCGTGAGCAGCACCTGGTACACGTACAGTTGTCCGCGCTTGTAGATGTCGATGAGCCTGCGCTCGAGCACGGCGTTCCGCTCGGCGAGGTTGTCGGTGGCGAGGATCAGTTCCGCGGTGTTGCGGTCGAGCTGCGACGAAAGGCCGCCGATCTGCCGGTCGATCTCGTTCACGATCCGGTGCGTGCTCTCCCGCTGGCGCTCGAGGTTGCTCAGCTCGTCCTGCACGTCGTGCACCTGCCCCTGCAGCCGCTGCTGCTGCAGCTTGAGCCGGTCACGCTCGGCGCGGATCTCATCGAGCCGCCGGCGCGAGGCCTGGAGGGAGTCGGTGTCCTGGGCGGCGAGGCGGCAGGAAGTCCGGGCGGCAGGAGACAGGAGCATGATCCCTAGCAGCAAACCCATCGCCGCGAGGAGCGTCCTGCCGCCTTGCCGCCCTGCCGCCTTGCCGCTCACGTCACACTTCCTTCAAGTGCCGTCCCACGCTCAACAAGCTCCCCAACAGTCCCAGCAGGACACCAAACACCAGCAGTAGCAGCATGTCGAGCGGGCGGAAGAACACCAGGTTCGAAAGCGGGCCGGCCCCGCGGAACAGGGTGTAGGCGGCGAAGGCGATTGCCAGGGCCAGCACGCCGCCCATGATCCCCTTGAGCGCGCCCTCGAGCAGGAACGGCCCACGAACGAACCAGTTCGTGGCACCCACCACCCGCATGATTGCGATCTCGCGCGCGCGCTGCATGATCGTGAGGCGGATGGTGACGCCGATGATCACGACGGCGATCAGCGCGAACGCGGCCCCGATGATGAGCCCCACCACGCCCGCCATGTTCCGCAGCTGGTCCAGCCGCGCGATCCAGTCACGCCCGTAGCGCACGTCCTCCACGAAGGGGAAGCCACGGACCCGGTCGGCGACGGCCGCCACGTGTGCGGCGTCGCGGAATCCCTCCTTGAGACGGATCTCCAGCGAGGCCGGCAGCGGGTTCACCTGCAGGTCGCGGTAGGCGTCCTTGAACTCCACCAGTTCCCGCCGCGCCTGCACCAGCGCCTGGTCCTCGGAGACGAACTTCACGTCGGCCGCCTCGGGGAAGCTGGCGATGTCCTGCGATGCGAGCGTGATCGTCTCGGGGGCGGTGCCGCGGAGGAGGAACGCGACCACCTCCACCCGCTCCTCGACCCCGCGCAGCGCCTGGCGAAGGTTGAGCGCCACGAGGCCGAAGAGGCCGACCGTGAAGAGCGAGAACGCGATCGCCGTGATCGACAGCAGCGAGAGCAGCGGTGCGCGCCGGAAGGAGAGCAGGGCCTCGCGGAAAAGCAGGTTCATGTGAGTTCATCCGCCTTCTCGTCCGACGCGCTGTCGTAGACGACGGCCCCCTCGCGCATCTCGATCGTGCGGTAGGTGGTCTGGCGCACCAAATCGAGGTCGTGGGTGGCCATGACCACGATCGTGCCGGAGGTGTTGATCTCGCGGAGCAGCTGGAAGACGCCGCGGGTGGCGCGCTCGTCGAGGTTGCCGGTGGGTTCGTCGGCCACGAGGATCGAGGGATCATTCACCAGGGCGCGCGCGATCGCCACCCGCTGCTGCTCGCCGCCCGAGAGCTCGCGCGGATAGGCCCGCGCCTTGGCGGCGAGGCCCACCTGCGTCAGGACGCGCATCACCCGCGCCGGGATGGTGTCGCGCCGCGCGCCCGTCACCTCCAGCGCGAAGGCGACGTTTTCGGACGCGGTGCGGTCCTCCAGCAGGCGGAAATCCTGGAAGACGATGCCGAGCTTGCGGCGCAGCCTGGGCACGTCATCGCCGCGCATCGTCTGCACGGCGTAGTTGGCCACGCGCACGTCCCCGCTCGACGGACGCTGCTCCGCGAACAGCATCTTGAGGATGGTCGACTTGCCCGCGCCCGAATGGCCGGTCAGGAAGACGAACTCACCCTTGTTGATGGCGAAGGAGACGTCCTTGAGGGCCAGCGCGCCATTCGGGTAGGACTTGAAGACGTGCGCGAAGCGGATCACCTAGCCATCCAGCGCCTGCTCCAGGTCGGCGATGAGGTCGTCGGCATCCTCGAGCCCGCAACTGACGCGGAGGAACCCGTCGGGGATACCCATCGCCGCGCGGCCCTCGGGACCGAGCGCCCGGTGCGACGTGAGTCGGGGTTCGGAGATGAGGCTCTCGACGCCCGCCAGGCTTGGCGCGTGGGTGATGAGCTGCAACCGGCCCAGCATGCGCTCGGCCGCCGCGGCCCCGCCCGCCAGCTCGAGGCCGAGCATGCCGCCGAAGCCGCCCAGCAGGCGCGCCGCCAAGGCATGGTCCGGATGCGAGGCGAGGCCGGGATAGTACACCCGCGCCACCGCGGGATGCGTGCTGGCCCAGGTGGCGAGCGCCAGACCGTTGATGTTGTGCCGCTCCATCCGCACCGAAAGGGTGCGCATGCCCCGGTCGATGAGCCACGCCGAGTGCGGGTCCAGCGACGAGCCCCAGAGTCTCATGAGGCGCGTCACTTCCTCGATGACCGAGTTGCTGCCCGCCACCGCGCCCGCGATCACGTCACTGTGGCCGTTCAGGTACTTGGTGGCGCTGGAGATGACCACGTCCGCGCCATGCTCCAGCGGCCGGAAGTTGATCGGGCTTGCGAAGGTGGCATCGACCAGGAGCCCCACCCCGTCCTGGCGCGCGATCTTGGCGATGGGCGCCAGGTCGAGCACGCGCATCAGCGGGTTGGTGGGCGTCTCGACGAAGATCACCCGCGTGTTGGGACGGAGCGCCTGCCGCCACGCGCGTGGTTCATCAGGTGCGACATAGCTCACCGTGATGCCGAACCGGCCGAACTCCTCGTCGAAGAGCTTCTTCGTGCCGCCGTAGATCCAGGAGCTGGAGACGAGATGGTCCCCCGGACGCAGCATCGCGAGGTGCGCCAGCGCCGTTGCCGCCATGCCGCTCGACAGGAACAGCGCCGCCTCCGCTCCTTCGAGCATCGCGTACTTGCGCGCGATGTCCACCTGGTTCGGGTTGTTGCCGTAGCGGGTATAGAGCACCTCGTCGGACGAGCCGATGGGGTTGGTGAAGGTGCTGGTCTGCAGCAGCGGTGGCACCACCGGGCTCCAGTCGGGCCGCCGGTGGGGAACACCATGGATGGCGGTGGTGGACAGGCCCTGACGGCGGGTCATGCGAGCGGCACCCTCACGAATCCGCCCATGGCACGGCGGCAGACGCCTAGCGCCAGGGCGGCGTCGAGCGCCTCGGCGGTGCGCGCGTCGCCCCAGTCGAGGCGCTGCGACAGCGCCGCCGCGGCGAGCGGCGTGGCGGACTCCAGGGTGGCGAACAGGTGGTGCACGTCGGCAGGCACGCAGCCCAGCAGCGTGATCGACCCGTCGGCCAGCACGGCCACGGCGAGCTGCTGGTGCTCAAGCACCGCGTGGATCGATTCCCAGAGGTGCTCGTCCAGCCCGCGCAGGGCCACGAGGCGCCCCAGCCGCTCCTGCGCCATCCGGACCAGCTTGGCCACCACCTCGTCGGCGCAACTCAGGTCGAGCAGCACCACGTCGGAGAAGTCGAGCATCGCCGTTTCCCACTCGGACGTGGCGAGCACCGACTCGATCCGCCCGCGCACCGCGACGCCGGTGGGCCGCGTGACGAGGTTGAGGTAGGGTGTGGTGACAGCCTCGCGCAGCATGCGCGCCACCGCGATCGTCTCGATCACGTGGTGCCGGCGTCCTGGGCGGGAATGGTCACCTGCAACTGGGCTCCGGGGAAAAAGGACAGGTCCTCCACGAGCGGGACGTCGTCATCCCACGCGGGAACGATGGCGATGCGCGCGGTGCCACTGCGTACGCTGATCTTGCCTTGCCACCGCTGCAGGTAGCGCTTGATGCCGGCCAGTCCCTGCCCGCGGCCCGGGTCACGGAACCGGCTCACGCCCTGGATGAGGGCCGCCTCGAGTGCCGTGCCGTCCCGCCAGCGGTCACCGTAGCGCTTCGCCTGGGTGGGCTCGAGCGAGCGGCGGAACCCGATGCCGGAATCGCTCACCGCGATCACCGCCACGCGACGCCCAAGCCGCCTTCGGTAGTTGTACGCCTGCACCGCGACCCAGCCACCGGTGCCCGCGTGCTCCACAATATTCTGACATGCCTCCGAAAGCGCCATGGCAAAGCCCATGGTTGCCTTCGCCTCGAGCCCCAGCTCACCGGCCAGGATGCGCGACGCGCCCTCCTGGATGCGGCCCACCACCTGGTGCACGTCCTCGGTCGCCCGGACCGGCGTGATCTCGAGCAGCGTGTCGGCAGGCTGCGCGCCCCGCGCCTTTGGCAGCTTGCCGTGGAACTCGAACAGGTCGCCGGCATGCTGGAAGAACGCGATGCGCCCCCAGTAGCTCCGCACGTCGTCGGCGGCGGGCACCGCCAGCAGCGGCTTCTCGCCGCCCGCCTCGAGGATCGCCTGCGCCGCCGTGAGCAGCCCGATCAGGGCGTAGGGGGCGGCCCACTGCACGCCCCGGGCATCGAAGAAGAGCCGGTCGGCGGGCGGCCAGACGCCAATCGATTGTGCCAGCTGGTCGAGCCCCTGCTCGTCGAACTGCGCCGGGACGTCGACGATCCGGCTCACGGCGTCACCAGCTCGCCGCGGAGGTGCTGCGCCAGGCCCCGGGCGCCGCGGAACGCCGCGTTCCGTGATGCGGCATCGACCGCGCTCCGGAGCGCCGGTTCCGTCTCGTCGCCAGCCAGCAGGTGGGCGCAGAGTGCGGCGCCGAATACGTCGCCGCAGCCGGTCGGGTCGGGATCGGCGACATACGGGGCGGGGATGAGCGCCGTGCGGATCGCCGCGGACTCGCCCGTTTCCGGCGCCGCCACATACACCACGCCCCGTGACCCCAGCGTCACCACCATCAGGGTCACGCCCTGCGCCATGGCCTGCGCCGCGACCGTGAGCGGGTCGCGCGAGATTTGCTGCATCTCCTCCTCGTTCATCTGCACCAGGTCGAAGCAGCTGAACCAGCTCTCGGCATCGCGCAGCGGCTGCAGCGTGCGGATGCCATCGCGCTGCATCCCGAGGAAAAGGCTGTGCAGGTCGGCATAGATGGATTTCCGGAATCCCTGGCGCAGCGCCTGGGCCGTGCCCAGGCACATCTCGAAGCCGGAGATGAAGTTGACGTAGAGCGCGTCGAGGTCGGCGACCATCGGGCCGAGCTCGCCCCAGTTCCAGGACGGCACCCCGCCGCTCATGCGTTCGCAGCGTCGTTCGGTGGACTGGTACCGCAGCACCACCCGGTTGTTGGGCACCGGCACCTCGATGCAGCGCCCACCCGGCACCAGGCGCGTGAGCGTCCCCATGAATCGCGCGGCCTCGGCGCTGAGGTCGCGGCCCACCTTGATCAGGGGGACGATCTCCCAGTCCGGGGGCAGGTGGGCGTCGAGGCTCGAGAGCGCGTAGGCGATCCCGCCCCACTCCTCGACCGGCGCGGACGCCGGGTCGCGACCATGGATGACGTCCCACACGAGGGAGCCGACGACTCCAATCTTTCGCGTCATCGGTTACCCGCCCTGCCCGCCCTACCCGCCATTCCCGCCCTCACTTCTCCTCCACCAGGAACGCCCGCACCGCGCCGTACACACCCGCGGTGCCCATCAGCAGGCCCGGCACGATACGGCAGGCCTCGACCGCGGGGCGGAAGGCACGACGCGCGACCTCGCGGCGCAGCGGCACGAAGAGGCCGTCGCCTGCCAGCGTCACGCCGCCGCACACCACCACGACCTCGGGGTTGAGAACGTTGACAAGATTGGCGATGCCGGTGCCCAGGAATTTGGCCGTCTCGCTCACCACCTGGAGCGCCACCACATCGCCATGGTTCGCCGCTTCATACACCGTCTGTGCGGTGACATTCAGCAGGCTGCCGCCGGCAAATTCCGCCAGCCGGCTCACGCCGCCCGACTCGACCTCTTCCACCGCGCGACGCGCGATGGCGGGACCCGACGCGTAGGCCTCGAGGCAGCCGTAGTTGCCGCACTTGCAGCGCCGACCCTCGGTCTCGATCGTGACGTGCCCGATCTCCCCGGCGCAGTCGGACGCACCATGCACCATCTCGCCGTTCACGATCAGGCCCCCGCCAATGCCGGTGCCGATGGTGATGCCCACGGCGTGTCGTGCTCCCTTCGCCGCGCCGATCCACCACTCGCCCAGCACGGCGCAGTTGGCGTCGTTATCGAGGGCCGCGGGAAGGTCGAGGCCGGCCGCGACCCGCTCGCGCAGCGGCATGTTGGTCCAGCCGAGGTTGGGCGTCAGCAGCACGACGCCGCGGTGGCGATCGAGCGGGCCGGGGGCACCCACGCCCACCCCGGCGATCTCCACCTTCGGCAGCGCCGCGCGCGTCGCCGCGATCGACCGGCGCGCGAGCGTGAGCAGGCGCTCCATCACGTCGTCGGCCCCGGCCTCAGGACGCGTCGGCTCGCTCACCAGCCCGTGCAGCGCCGAGCCGTCCTCGGCGACACAGCCGACGACGAGGTTGGTGCCGCCGATGTCGATGCCCACGACGTAACGCATGTGTCTCGTCTCAGTGAAGCAGGGAGTGATACAAGGCCATCAGCGGAGCCGCCAGCGCGGTCGCGTCGAAACGACCGGCCCAGCGGCGCCCGTCGTCGCGCATCCGCGCGGCGAGCATGGGGTCATCGAGAATGTCCCGGATTGCGGCCGCCAGGCCTACCGCATCGGTCGACGTCACGTACCGCGTCGACGGTCCTCCCGCCTCCGGGAAGCAGCCGCCCGCGCTGGTGATGACCGGCACACCGGCGCTCAGCGCCTCCACGATCGGCATCCCGAACCCCTCGAAGAGGCTGGGATACAAAAATAGCGACGCGTCCTGATAGACCGCGGGCAGGTCATTGCTGGCGACATGGTGGAGGATGCGCACCGCCACGCCGCGCGCCGCCGCCGCCGCCGCCAGGGCCTTCGCCTCGCCGCCGTCGCGGCCCACGAGCACGAGCGCGGGGGTCGTGCCGGGATCGAGCAGTGCCAGGGCTTCCACCAGCACGCGGTGATTCTTCCGCCGCTCGAGCGTGCCGACACTCAGCAGGTACGTCGCCGGAAGGCCGAGCCGCGATCGAACCGCCGCCGCGGCCGCCGCCGGTACCGGGCGCCCGAACGCCGGGTCGCGTGGTGGGGGAATGATCGTCACATCCTCGGGGTCCACGCCATACCACGCGACCAGGTCGTCCCGCGTCTGGCCGCTCACCGCCACGATGGCGGTCGCGTGCCTGGCGCTCCACCGGTACCGCCAGGCGTAACTCAGGCGGTCGATGGCCGGGAAGAGTTCGGGGTGTCGCTCGAAGAGCAGGTCGTGGAAGGTCACCACACCGGGAATGCCGGTGCGGGGCAGGTCCCGGGGAATCTCGTGCGACAGGCCGTGATACAGGTCGATGCCGTCACGCCGCGCGGCGCGGCCCAGCCGGAAGGTGCGCCAGTACTGGCGCAGGGGTGCCGGCCGCAACGCGACCGGTGGCAGGCAGATCGTCGCGCGCGGGGGGAGGGTTGCCAGCCACGGCATGAACTCGCCGCGGGGCGCGGCGGGCGAGTAGAGTGTGACGCCCATGTCGGGCGCCGCCGTCGTGAGCCCGGTGAGCAATCGCCGGCTGTGGTTTCCGAGCCCGGTGCGGTTGCGGAAGGCCCGGGCGGCGTCGAAGCCGACGGAGATGCCGCGCGGCGTCAGTGCCGCGCTCCGGCCCGCTGGCGCACAGTCGCCAGGGCGTCCACCACGCGCTCCACGCTCAGCTGGCGCAGGCAGCGATGGTGATCGAGGGGACACGCCGCCGGCCCGAACGTCGCGCAGGGCCGGCAGAGAAGTTCTTCCTCGCCCAGGCAGATCGCGTCGGGATCGAGCGGCCCGAAGCCGAAGGACGGGACGGTGGGGCCGAAGAGGACCACCAGCGGAGTTCGCGTGGCCAGCGCCAGGTGCAGCGGTGACGAGTCATTGGTGACCAGCGCGGCCGCCCGCGCGATGAGGGCCGTCGACGTGCGTGGGCCCACCTGCCCGCACGCGCTGTGTGCACGCCCGGGCGCCGCCGCCTCGATCGCGTTGCCGATCACGGCATCCGTCGGTCCGCCGATGGCGACCACGGGTGCGTCGAGCCGCGCCACAAGCTGGGGGAAGTACGGCCAGCGCTTGGCACCCCAGGGGCTTCCCGCGCCGAGCGCCACGAAGTCACCGTCGATGCCGCGGCTCGAGAGCCACCGCTCCGCCTCCGCTTCGTCCTCGTCGGTGAGGCCCAGCGTCACTGGCGGCACGGGCGCGCCGGGAGGCCTTCCGGCCAGGGAGCAGAGCCGCGCGGTCTCATGCGCCTGCACCGGACGGGGCAGGCGCCGGGTGTACAGCGGGGCCGCGGGACTGTCCTCGAAGCCGATGCGTTCCGGGATCCGGGCGAGCAGCACCATGGTGGCCGAGCGCCATGAGCGATGCGGCAGGTATGCGGCGGTGTAGGCCCGGCGGCGCAATTGCGCGGCGACGCGTCGCAGGCCGGGCCAGCCACGGTCCGCGCCGCGCTTGTCGTAGCGGATCACCTCGCGCACCGCGGGATGGGTGTCGAGCAGGGTCGCCGACTGCGGCGTCGCCACCACATCCACCGGCCCATGCACCTCGGCCAGCGCCGTCAGGAGCGGCGTCGTGAGGATCACGTCGCCCATGTACGCCGTCTGGATGACGACGGCGCCCGAGCGCTTCCGCCAGAACATCACGTCTTCACGTCCTCACGTCCTCACGTCTCAATCATCGACCTGCAGTACCGCAAGGAAAGCTTCTTGTGGTATCTCCACCGCGCCGATCTGCTTCATGCGCTTCTTCCCCTCCTTCTGTTTCTCGAGGAGCTTGCGCTTGCGCGTGATGTCGCCGCCGTAGCACTTGGCGAGCACGTCCTTCCGGAACGGCGCTACGGTGGCGCGCGCGATGATCTTGTTGCCGATGGCCGCCTGGATGGCCACCGCGAAGAGCTGGCGCGGAATGAGCTCCTTCAACTTCTCGGCCACCTTGCGACCCCACTCGTACGACTTGTCCTTGTGGATGATCACGCTGAAGGCGTCGATCTGGTCGCCGTTGATCAGCATATCGAGCTTCACCAGGTCGGATGCGCGATAGCCGGACATCTCGTAGTCGAGCGAGGCATAGCCGCGGCTGATGCTCTTGAGCCGGTCGTAGAAGTCCAGCACGATCTCCCCCAGGGGGAACTCGAAATCGAACTCCACCCGGGTGGTGTCGATGAAGTGCATGCCGTTGTACACGCCGCGCCGCTCCTGGCCCAGCTTCATGATCCCGCCGATGTAGTCGGACGGCGCCATGATGCGGGTCTTGACGTATGGCTCCTCGATGCGGTCGATCGTGGTCGTATCCGGGAGGAGGGTCGGGTTCTCGATCAGCAGCTCGGTGCCGTCGGTGAGGTACACGTGGTACTCCACCGTGGGCACCGTCGTCAGCAGGTCGAGGTTGAACTCCCGCTCGAGACGCTCCTGCACGATCTCCATGTGCAGCAGGCCGAGGAATCCGCAGCGGAAGCCGAAGCCGAGGGCGGTGGACGTCTCCGGCTCGTAGTTGAGGCTCGCGTCGTTGAGGCGGAGCTTCTCCAGCGCGTCGCGCAGGCCCTCGTACTGGTCCGAGTCGGTGGGGTAGAGGCCGGCGAACACCATCGACTTCACGTTGCGATACCCCGGCAGCAGTTCGGTCGCGGGGTTCGCCGCGTCGAGGACGGTATCACCGACGCGGCAGTCGCGCACGTCGCGCAGGTTGGCGTGGAAGTAGCCCACCTCGCCCGCCTCGAGGACCTCGCCCTTGCGCTGACCCAGCTGCAGGTAGCCCACCTCGTCGACGGTGAACACATCCTCGGCGTGCGAGCCGAACGCCACCTGCATGCCGGCCCGGAGCGCGCCGTCCACCACGCGAATGCTCGGGATGGCGCCGCGATAGCGATCGTAATAGTTGTCGAACACCAGCGCCCGCAGCGGCGCGTCGGCGTTGCCACGCGGCGGCGGCACCCGCGCCACGATCGCCTCCAGCAGCGCCGGCACGCCCGTGCCTTCCTTCGCCGACACCGCGAGGATCTCATCCCGGCCGGCGCCGATCAGCTCCATGATCTCCTGCGCGCGCTTCTCCGGCTCGGCACCGGGCAGGTCGATCTTGTTGAGCACCGGGATGATCTCGAGCCCGGCATCCATCGCCAGGAACAGGTTGCTCAGCGTCTGCGCCTGGATGCCCTGCGAGGCGTCCACCACGAGGATGGCGCCCTCGCAGGCGTTGAGCGACCGCGACACCTCATAGGTGAAGTCGACGTGCCCCGGAGTGTCGATCAGGTTGAGCTCGTAGTCCACGCCGTCGTTGGCGCGGTACGTCATGCGGACCGCGTTGAGCTTGATGGTGATCCCGCGCTCACGCTCCAGATCCATGGTGTCCAGCAGCTGCTCCCGCATGAGCCGCTTCGCCACCGTGGCCGTCTGCTCGATGAGCCGGTCGGCGAGCGTGGACTTGCCATGGTCGATGTGGGCGACGATGCAGAAGTTCCGGATGGTAGATTGGGACATGATGGAGGAGAATATAGTTGAGGACCCTCACCCGGACCCCGTTCCCCATGCCCGAGTTCCGATGAAGGCCATCCGCATCCACGCCACCGGCGACGCGGAGGCGCTGCGGCCCGAGGATGTGCCCCGACCGGTGCCCGGTTCGGGGCAGGTGCTGCTGCGGATCGAGGCCACCGGTGTCAACTTCATCGAGGTCTACCAGCGGACCGGGCTCTATCAGGTGCCGCTCCCCGCGACGCCGGGAGGGGAGGCCGCCGGTACGGTGGAGGCCGTCGGCGAGGGTGCGTCCGGCTTCACGCCGGGCGACCGGGCCGTGTCGACCAATGTCATGGGGGCGTACGCCGAGTACGGTCTCGTGGCGGCCGAGAGACTGGTGCGGATTCCCGACAGCGTCACCACGCGGCAGGCCGCGGCGGTGCTCCTGCAGGGGATGACGGCGCACTATCTCACCGGCTCGACCTATCCGCTGGCATCCGGCGATAGCTGCCTGGTGCACGCGGCGGCGGGCGGCACCGGCATGCTCATTTGCCAGATGGCAAGGAAGCGCGGGGCAAGGGTCATCGGCACGGTCTCGACGGAAGCGAAGGCGGCCCTGGCGCGCGCCGCCGGCGCGCACGACGTGATCCTCTACAGCAGCGAGGATTTCGTCGCGCGGACGAAGGCCCTGACGGATGGCGCCGGAGTGCAGGTGGTGTACGATTCGGTCGGTCGCACCACCTTTGTCCGCGGCTTTGATTGCCTGGCACGGCGCGGCATGATGGTGCTCTTCGGCCAGTCCAGCGGCCCGGTCGCGCCGGTCGACCCGCAGCTCCTCGTGCAGAAAGGCTCGCTCTTCCTGACCCGGCCCGCGCTTGGTGCCTACATTGCCACTCCGCTGGAACTTCAGGCCCGTGCCGCCGAGGTGCTCGACTGGGTCGGGTCCGGCGCACTCACCGTGCGCGTCGGCGCGGAGTTCCCGCTGGCCGACGCGGCGCAGGCCCATCGCGAGCTCGAGGGTCGACGCACGACCGGAAAGGTGCTGCTCCTTCCCTAGATGCCGCTCATCACTCCAGCACTTGGCCTCCTGCTCGTCGTGCTCATCTGGGGGGGCAATTTCACCGCCACCAAGCTGGCGCTTTCCGAAATCACCCCGCTCGCGTTCATCGCGGTGCGGTTCGCCTTCGGTACGGTGCTGATGTGGCTGGTCCTGGCGCGCCGCGAAGGATGGCGCCTGCCCCCGCGCGACACCTGGGTGCCGCTGATCGGTCTCGGCATCGTGGGCAATACGATCTATCAGCTCTGCTTCATGACCGGCCTGTACCGCACCACCGCCACGAACAGTTCGCTGATCCTGGCCAGCATGCCGACCGTCGTCACGGTGGCCGCCGGATGGCTCGGGCTGGAGCAGGTCACCTCACGACAGGTCTGGGGGCTGGTCATCGCGACGCTTGGTGTCGTGCTGGTCGTCGCGACGCGCGGCTTCACGCCGGGTGGTGGCGACCTCGTCGGTGACATGCTCATGCTCGCGGCCGTGGCCTGCTGGGCGGCCTATACGCTCGGCCTGCGGACCCTGACCGGCAGGATGAGCACCCTGTCGCTCTCCACCTGGACCCTCATTACCGGTTCACCCGGCCTCCTCATCGCCGGGCTGCCGGCGGCGCGCCGCCAGGACTGGAGTGCCGTGACGCACCGCGGTTGGGGCGGGCTCGCCTACGCCACACTGCTGGCGCTCGTGGTGGCGTACGGGCTGTGGAACTGGGGGGTGCGGCAGATCGGCGCCAGCCGCGCGGCCCTCCTGACGACGCTCACGCCGCTCGTGGCAACCCTCATCGCGGTCGCGGTGCTGGGCGAGCGCCCCGGGTGGATGCACCTCGCCGGTGGCGCGATGATCATCGCGGGTGTGCTGGTGTCACGGCGCACGGCCCGGCCCGCCCCGACACGCTGACGGAAGTGAACGGCCCATGCGCATCGTGAAGGATCAGCCCGGTGCGAGTTCTTCCAGCCGCGCCATGGCCCGCCGCAGGTGGGGAATGACGATGCTCCCGCCCACGACCAGCCCCACCGAGAAGATCTCGAGGAACTCCTCGCGGGTGGTGCCTTCTTCATGACAGCGCACCACGTGGTAGGTAATGCAGTCGTCACAGCGCAGCACCAGGCTCGACACCAGGCCAAGCATCTCCTTGGTCTTGGTACCGAGCGCACCCGGTTCATAGCAGCGGTGATCCAGCGCGAAAAAACGGTTGATGGTGAGGTTGCCCGCGTTGAGGATGATGTCGTTCATCCGGCCGCGGAAGGCATTGAAATCGGTGAGGGAGTCGGTCACGGCTTTCGCCGCTTGAGCTCGGGTTCGCCGGTACTCTGCGGTGGGGGTGTCGGCCGGTCGGCAGTCGGTGGCGCGGGGCGGCTCGACGGCGGTGGCGTCGCGGGTGCCCGGGGCGCGGCCTGACCGCCAGCGGGCCGCGGCGGCTTCGGCTGGTCCTTCGTCTTGGCGGATTGGGCGCAAAGCGACTGGCTCCCGGGTACCAAGGGAGCCGCCGCGAGAAGTGCGATACCGATCACTGCTGTTGTTGCCAGGGACTTCATGAAACCTCCACCTCCATCCGGGAGTACGGCCGAAGCAGCAAATGTGCCATCTCGCGCCCCCCATGCAAGGTCATGGCTGACAATCATCATCCGCTCAGAGCCAGCCCGCGGTGTCCCACAGGGGTGTCCCGCCCTGCGGTCACTGCCGTACGTTGACGGTGGGCGGGGTGCACCCGTACGTTGCGCCCCGCATGTCGCGTCCTGAAGCATCTGCAGCCCGAGCCCGGCTCGATCTCCTCGATCCGGTGGATGTCGCACGCCTGGGAGGCCTGGAGCTGGTGAGCGA
>Ga0315287_10001803_pt1 | contig 19995 bp, 17 predicted proteins | sample YL17G11_0_MG_FD_205037 | JGI IMG/M metagenome (GOLD analysis project Ga0315287, IMG submission 205037) | Sediment microbial communities from Yellowstone Lake, YNP, Wyoming, USA - YL17G11_0 | ecosystem: Environmental > Aquatic > Freshwater > Lake > Sediment | place: USA: Wyoming | collected...
GCGCCGGCCTGTACCGAACCCGGCGGGGGCGGCGGCACCGAGGCGTCGGTGTTGCCCTGTGGAGCGCTCGTTCCCGGCGTCGTCCCGAAGGAGCCTTCGACGCTCTTGATCAGCTCGTCAGCCTTCTTCTGCGCCTGATCGAGACCCTTCTTGACACTGTCCATGAAACCCATGGGTGCTCCCTTCGTTCGGACTGCTCTGCCGCGGCTAGCGCTCGTACATCGCTTCGATCTCGGCGCCGAACCGTGCGGTGATCCCGCGACGCTTCAGCTTCGAGGTCGGCGTCAACACCTCGGAGTCTGGCAGCCATTCCTCACCCAGGACCGTCACCTTCTTGACCCGCTCCGCGTTGTTGAACCGGCTCATCACCTCGGCCAGGCCGCGCTCGACCTCCTCGATCACCACGGGGTCCACCGCCAGTTCCTCCAGCGATGCCGCCGCGACGCCGTGCTGGGACGCCCAGACCGGCGCGACCTCGGGATCGAGCACGACCAGCGCCGAGACGAACGGGCGGTTGTCGCCGATGGCGGCGGCCTGCCCCACGAGCGGGATCGTCTTGAGAGCCGCTTCGAGGTTGGCGGGGCTGATGTTCTTGCCGCCGGCGGTGATGATCAGCTCCTTCTTGCGATCGACGATGCGGACATATCCGTCCTCGTCGAGCTCACCGATGTCACCCGAGTGGAGCCAGCCCTCGTCATCGAGGGCTTCGGCGGTCTTGTCGGGTTCGTTGAGGTAGCCGACGAACACGTTGCCGCCCTTGCAGATCACCTCGCCGTCCTCGGCGATCCGGATCTCGAGGCCGGGGATGGCCGGGCCGACCGTGCCTGCCTTGACCTTGTAGGGGGCGAACGTCATCGGACCGGACGACTCGCTCATCCCGTAGATCTCCGCCAGTGGCACGCCGATGGCCCGGAACCACTCGATCATCTCGGCCGGGATGGGGGCGGCGCCGGTCACGGCGAGGTCCAGTTCGTCGAGACCGACCAGGCTGCGGATCTGCGAGAAGGCGACGGCGTCGAGGAAGGCGTAGGTCTCCTCCTGTTCGGGCGTGGAGCAACCCCACGAGCGGGCATGGACGATCGGGACCGCGGCCGCGACCGCCTCGTCGACCTGCCGCTTCTTCTCCGGGTCCGCGGCCAGTGCAGCGTTCACGCCGGCGTGGAGCTTCTCCCAGACCCGCGGCACCCCGAACATGATGTTGGGATGCACCTCGCGGGCGTAGGCCGCGATCTGACCCGGCTCCGGGCAGCACGACACCTCGTAGCCGTTCATGGCGCTGCCGTAGTAGCTCGTCGCCCGCTCGGCGATGTGGGCCATCGGCAGGTACGACACCACCCGCTTGCCGACGAACTCGTCCATCTGGAAGCTCTCACGCAACGACATGATCGTCCAGCACACGTTGTAGTGGCTGAGCATCACGCCCTTCGGGTTGCCCGTGGTCCCAGAGGTGTAGATGATCGTGGCCAGGTCCTCGGGCTGGGCGATCTTCGACGCCTCCACGAGATCGACCGGCTCGTGCTCCAGCAGGGACTCCCAGCTGAGGATGTCCTCGGAGGCCAGCCCCTCCGGGTCCCGGAGGACGACGATGTGCTCCAGGGCCGGCAGCTCGTCCCGGACCTTCAGGAAGCGCTCCAGGAACCCGATGTCCTCGACGATGGCCACCTTCGCCGCGCAATGCCCGGCGAGGTAGGCGATCTGTTCGGGCGACGACGAGTTGTAGATCGACACCGGCGTGGCGCCGACCAACAGCGCGCCCATGTCGGCGACGTGGAACTCGACGATGTTGCGCATCATGATGACGACCCGGTCGCCCCGTGACACCCCCAGTTCGGCGAGCCCGGCCGCCACGCGGCACGCGGCGTCGGCCTGCGCGCCGAAGGTCATCTCGGACCAATCGTTCTCACCCGTCATCCAACGCAGCGCCACCCGGTCCGTCTCCGCCGCGACGGTGTCGGCGAACCAACTCGGCACGGTCCGCCCGGCCACCTGATCGCGAATCTCGGCGTCAGTCGAAGTCACAACGTCTCCCCCTCGTTCCCACTTGTTCCCACTTGTTCCCATTCCGTCCCGGTCCGTTCCGGCCGGCGGCTGACCGTCCCGGTCACGACGGATCGGCTCCGCCCCCGCGGCGATCAGAGCCGTCATAGTAGGCCTGTCCGGGTTCCTGCCGTGCCGATCATCCGGTCGTCACGACCTTTGATGTGGCCTCGCTCGGGGGCGACAGGTCGGTCACCCGCAGGACCGCCGAGGGCCCGCCGCCGCGATGGTTCCCGACGACGACTCGGTAGGTGGTCGTGGCCGTCGGCGCCAGGAACGCGGACTCCTCGCCATCAGCCGGATCGGATGACACCTTCGACGTGATCGGGTCGGGATCGGTCGGCGAGCGATACACCGCAACGGTGAAGCTCTCGTCGGATCGGGGCTCACCGCTGACGCGCACCGTCGAGCCGCCCGGCACGACCAGGCTCGCCACGCCGAAGCCCTTCCCCGCCTCCTGCACCTCGGTCGATCGACCGATCCCCAACGCCACGCTCGGCTCCTGTTCGGCCTCCCGACCGGCCAGCACCACGAGGTCATCCGGACCGATCGGCGCGATGAGTGCTCGCAGGTACGAGGCGATCGTGCTGACCGGGCTGATCGCCCAACCGCCCCGCTCCGCGACGACGATCACGTACGGGGCCTCGATGGTGACCAGGCCCATCGGCCGCCAGAGCGACGGCCGCCCCAACGGGTCACCGACGCACGCGTCCGGTTCACCGTCCACCTGCAGGCACCGGCCGTCGAAGGACCACGTCCGGGTCCGGGTCATGGGTGCCGAGCGGGGCTGGCCGGGGCCGACGGATCGCGTCGTCGAGTCCGGGACGAGGAAGTAGTCGTTCGAGATGTCGCGGCGGATCGTGCCCTCCGCTGCGGTGATCAGGACCTTGACGTGGCCGGCATCGAGGCGCTGCTCCTCGAGCCGGAGATCGTCGATCTCGAGCGCCTGGTTGTGACCGATGGTGAGATCACCGACGACGCCGGCGATGGCGTCGCGGTAGGTGCGAAGCGCCGCCCACTCGGGCGACGACGTGGTGGCGATGCCGGCCGAGACGTCGTCGTCGTTCACCGCCGCCGCCAACCGGCGCACCGCATCGGAGGGCGACCGGGCGATCGAGGGCTCGTCGGTGGGCCGGCTGAGATCGGCGCGCGGAATGCCGGACCGCGCGACCAACAGCTCCGCGGCGGTGTAGGCGGGACTCACGTACCACCCACCATCACGGTGGACGACCATGAGGAACGGATCCCCATCGTGGTCACGGTCCTGGTGGACGAGGTCGCTCGCCGACAGCGTTCCCGACACCGGAACCCCGAACGGAGCAGCCCCGGAGGCCGATCCGCTCGGCGACAGCGCGTCGATGTGGTCCCCGAGCTGTGATCGGTCGAGGTTCCAGCTCAACCTGCCGCGCCGGATCCGGACCTTGGCCAGATCGTCGCCGATCGACTCCACGGCCAGCTGCAGATCGTCGACCCGGAGGTCGATGCCGGCGAAGGTCCCGCCGGTCCCCGCGATGCCCAGCTCCTTCGCCTTCGCTGCCGCGTCCCGATACACGTCGATCAGGGGACCGACCTCCTCGGGGACCAGGGTGCCGAGGGCCGCGACCATGTCCTCATCGGAGACGGCCGCGGCGAGCCCCCGCACTGCGTCCTCCGGGCTCGAGGCCCCGGTACCGCCGAACAGCAGCGAACGACCGGCGAGAACACCGACCAACGCGACCGCCACAAGACCCAGCGTGAGCCTCGGGATCCGCGGACGGATGCTCCCGCCTCCAGAGCCCACGGTCTCGACCACGACGATCTCGTCCGCGGCGTCGCCGGTCATGGATCCACCCTCCGCCGGGTGGCACGGGCGCTGCCGCCGGGACCGGGCCGCACCGGAATCGACCTCCCCATTCGCCGCCGATCCAGCGCCTCTGCCGATCCGATGAGGGCCAGCCCCATCACCGCCACCCACTGTCCGGGCCCCGGGAGTCGATCGCGCAGAAGGGGGACGACGACTCCAGTCCCCACCAGCAGCGTCGCCACCGTGAGCGCCGAGACACCGAGGAGCCGACCACGCGCACCCAGACCGTCGGCGAGGACGACCAGCGCACCAGCCAGGGGGATCAGGTACACGATGAGACCGACCCACGGCGGTGCCCGGTCTCCGAGATCACCTGCCAGCACCACGTCACCGAGTGATCGCAAGGGCACCGTCGACCCACCCCCACGGTCGACCCAGGGCAGGAACATGGACGCGACGATCGCCAGTCCACCGAAAGGACGGAAGGCGTCGAACACCGCGCACAGCGTATGACGGTCCGGGCGCGCTTTGACCCCGATCCCGGGTCGCGCCAGACTCTTGACCGACCGGTCCAGTCTCAATTCGACGGGCCAGGCGCTCATCCAACAGAAAGAAGCCGACATGCCCACAGCAGTCATCGTCGACGCCATCCGCACCGCGGGTGGCAAGCGCAACGGCGGTCTCGCCGGATGGCACCCCGCCGACCTCGCCGCAGAGGTGCTCGCCGCACTCGTCGAGCGGAACAACCTCGATCCGGAACTGGTCGATGACGTGATCATGGGCTGCGTCATGCAGGCCGGCGCCCAGTCGCTCAACATCGGACGCAACGCCGTGCTCGCCGCCGGGTTCCCCGAGTCCGTCCCGGCCACGACCATCGACCGCCAGTGCGGCTCGTCGCAGCAGTCGGCCCACTTCGCCGCTCAGGGCGTCATGGCCGGGGCCTACGACATCGCCATCGCTGCCGGCGTCGAGATCATGAGCCTCGTGCCCATGGGCGCATCGGTCGGCACCGGCACCAACGGCTGGCCCTTCGGTGACCGCGCCATGGCCCGGTACGCAACCGTCGAGCAGATGCCGGGCCACAAGGGTCTCGTCGGACAGGGCATCAGCGCCGAGATCATCGCGGAGCGCTGGGGCCTGTCCCGCGAGGACCTCGACGCGTTCGGCGCCCAGTCCCAGGACCGCGCCATCCGCGCCACCGACGAGGGCCGCTTCGACAACGAGATCCTTCCCGTGGTCTCCAAGATCCGAGACAAGGAGTCCGGCGAGGTCAAGGTCCTCGAGGAGATGCTCACCCGTGACGAGGGCCTGCGCCCCGGCACCACCACCGAGTCGTTGTCCAACCTGAAGCCCGCGTTCCTCCCCGAGGGGAGGGTCACCGCCGGCAACTCCTCCCAGATCAGCGACGGCGCCTCGGCCATGCTGATCATGAGCGAGGAGAAGGCCAAGGAGCTGGGCCTCACCCCGCGAGCCCGCTTCCACACCTTTGCGCTGGCCGGCGTTGACCCGGTGTCGATGCTGACCGGCCCGATCCCGGCCACCACCAAGGCGCTCGAGCGCTCCGGGCTGTCCATCGGCGACATCGACCTGTTCGAGATCAACGAGGCCTTCGCCTCGGTCGTGCTGGCCTGGGAGAAGGAGCACCACCCCGACATGGACCGCGTGAACGTCAACGGTGGGGCCATCGCTCTGGGTCACCCGCTCGGCTGCTCGGGGGCCAAGCTCATGGCGACGCTGCTCAACGAGCTCGAGCGCACCGGCGGCCGCTACGGCCTGCAGACGATGTGTGAGGGCGGCGGTCTCGCCAACGCCACCATCATCGAACGGCTCGGCTGAAGCGACTCGTCCCCGAATCTGACTGATCTGGGGAGCTTTCGTCGCCGGAAACGACGGCAAAGCTCTCCAGATCGAGGGTTCTCGCGGCAACCGGGTAGCGTCGGCGGATGAGCAGACTCCTCGCCCGCCTCTGGTTGTTCCTGTGGAGGTGGGAGACCGTGCCTCCACTGGTGCCGACTCCGCCCAAGTGCGTGATGATCGCCGCCCCCCACACGACCAACTGGGACTTCCCGCTCACCCTGGCCATGGCCAACGTGAGCGGCGTGCGCATCAACTGGCTCGGCAAGGACGCTCTGTTCAAGGGGATCATGGGGCCGGTGATGCGTCGCCTCGGTGGTGTCTCGATCGATCGCAGCGCGCCCGGCGGCATGGTCGCCCAACTGGCCGCCGCCTTCGCCACTGCCGAGCACATGGTGCTGGTCGTTCCGGCGGAGGGAACCCGATCCCGCACCGAGCACTGGAAGTCCGGCTTCTACCGCATCGCCGAACAGGCTGGGGTGCCGATCGTGTGTGCGTTCGTCGACAGGCGCACCCGCAGTGGCGGGTTCGGACCGGTGATCATGCCGTCGGGTGACCTGGTCGCCGACATGGAGAAGATCCGCGCGTTCTACGACGGCAAGGAGGGCCTCAAGGGCGGACGGTCCGGACCGGTCCGGCTTCGGGAGGAGACGCCCACGTCGACCGACGACACCGAGACGCCCCAAACGCCCACGTCGACCGACGCGTCCTGACCGCCCGGACGGGCCGACGACGTGGTTTCATGATCGCGTGAATCGCAACCGCCTGATCGCCCTGGCGGCGATCGTCCTGGCCATCGCGGTGAGCACTGCGATCTTCCACACCTCGATCATCCGCACGACCGTCGCCGTTGTCGTCGTCGCCCTGGTCCTGCGGATCGGCTACGCGATGATCAGCGGACTGGCCCAACCGGTGCCCGAACCGCCTCCGGCCGGGGAGCTGCGCAAGGTGAAGATCGGTTTCCGCTGCTCGATCTGCGGTGCCGAGGTCCGGATGACCGTGTCGCCTGACGCCGATCCCGAACCGCCCCGGCACTGCCTCGAGGACATGGAGCTCGTCGCCCCCACGATCGAGTGAACGCCTCCGTGCCTCCGGCCGGCCTGCCGAGGGGTGCTCTGCTCAGCGGTACTGGGTGGCGGTGATGATCCCGAAGAGGATCAGCGACAGGCCGCCGAGGATGTACCAGCTGGAACCGTTCGCGGCTCCCGGCAGGATCCCTGCGTAGTTGAGGAAGATCATCGCCAACCCCACACCGAAGAACGTGAACATCAGGATCGGGACGATGATCGGGCTCGGCCGGTGAGCCGCTGCCGACGTCGGCGGCGTGTAGCGACTCGATGCGATCGGCTTGGCGCCCGCCGACGCTGGAGAGGCGCCGGACTTCGTGCCCTTGGGGGTGATGCGCCCCGACGACTGGCCGCTCTCGATCCTGCGCTTCTCCGGTCGTGCCATAGCGGGCCAGGATAGGCGAGGCCGGTAACTCGGCCAATCACCGGCGGTGCCGTCGCTACGCTCGGGCCGTGTCCCGGGTCCTCGTCATCGACAACTATGACTCCTTCGTCTACAACCTGGTGCAGTACCTGGGCGAACTCGGGGCGGAGCCGATCGTGCGCCGGGACGACGAGCTCACACTGGACGACGTCGAGCAGATGGGTCCCGATGGGATCCTCATCAGCCCGGGCCCCGGGCGGCCCTCCGACGCCGGCCTCTCGAACGAGCTGATCCTCACCTGGGGTCGACGGGTGCCCACCTTCGGGGTATGCCTCGGCATGCAGTGCATCGGGGAGGTGTTCGGGGGTGACGTGGTGCGGGCGCCCCAGATCGTCCACGGCAAGACCTCGCTGATCCGCCACCGGGACGTCGGCGTGTTCGCCGGCCTGCCCAACCCGCTCGAGGCGACGAGGTACCACTCCCTCGTCGTCGATCGCAGCTCGGTCCCGGACTGCCTGGAGATCACCGCTGAGACCGACGACGGTCTGGTGATGGGGCTCCGACACCGCGAGCTGCCGATCGAGGGAGTCCAGTTCCACCCCGAGTCCATTCTCACCACCGGCGGCCACGACATGGTTCGCAACTTCCTCAGCCAGGTGGCCGCAGCGATCTGAGTGACCGTCGACTCAGCGTGAGGTGGTCGGAGCCACCGGCGTGGTTGCCGGTGGCAGTGACGGGTCACCCACGCGGATCTCGACGCTGGAGCCGGGAGCGACCTTGGTCTGCGGCGGAACGCCCTGCCCGACCACCGCTCCGACGTTCGGGCTGTTCGGGTCCACCGGTTCGAGGGTGATCTGGGCGGTCAGACCCGCCGCCTTGAGCAACGACTGGGCGGAGGCGGACCGCAACCCCACGAGGTACGGCACCGGGATCGGTGGCCGATCCGTGGCGATGACCAGGTTGACCGGGTAGTCGCGAGGCACCGCGGCGCCCTGGGCGGGGTCGGAGCTGATCACCGTGCCGGCGGGGACATCGGTGCGGAAGGGGCGGTCGAGGCTCCCGACCGCAAGCCCGGCGCGTCCGATGTCGATCAGCACCTCGTCCTCGGTCCGACCGTTGATCGCCGGCACGACGCGCGGGGGCGGTCCCGACGACACCGTGAGCTCCACGATCCCACCGGGCGACGTGCGGGCGCCGGGCTCGGGCTTGGTGCTGATGACCTCGCCGGAGCGGACACGCTCGTCGGGTCGCTCGGTCATCGTGGCGCCCAGGTTCACGCCGGCCAGGTTGATCACGGCATCGACCGACTGCTGGCCCACGACGCTGGGGATGAGCGTTCCGGCCGGACCGTCGCTCACCTGCAGGCGGATGACGCTTCCCTGCTCGACCTTGGCGCCGGCCTGGGGATCCTGACCGAACACGGTCCCGCGCTGCAGCCGCTCATTCGCGACGTAGGCCGGGTCGACGACCAGTCCCTGAGCCTCCAGGCGGCGGGTGGCCTCCTCGATCTGGAAGTTGCCGTCACTCACCCTGCTGAGCTCGAATCGGTTGAGGCGCGTCGCCTCGGTCCCCCCGAGCAGACCGCTCGACAGCGCGGCGATGGCGCAGGCGAGTGAGACGACGATGGCGATCACCGCCAGGACCAACCTCGGCCACGAGTCGACCAGGGCGAACTCCTCGAGCGGGCCGACCGCGCTGCGGCGTTCGTCGGGCTCACCGTCGGCCCCGTCGATGGATTGGTCACCGGTCGGCCGGTCGAAGGTCAGGCTCATGGGGCACCGGTCGCCGGGGGCGGGGCAGCCGTGACGGGCGGGGCGGCCGTGACGGGCGGAACCGTCGGGGTGGGCCTGGCGGCGCGTCGCACGGTCAGCGAGATCACCTCACCTGGTCGCATCATCGTCCCGGCGACCGGCGTCTGTTCGAGGACCTGGCCGTCCTGGGGATCGCCGACGAGGCCCGGCTGGGTGATCTCGCCGATGACGAAGCCCAACGCGCCGAGCTGCTTGGCGGCGTCCGCCTGCTGCTGGCCGACGAGGTTCGGCACCGACACCGGCGCCGGACCACCGGAGATGATCAGGCCCACCTTGGCGTCGCGGTCGAGCATGGTGCCGACCGGAGGATCGGTGCCGACCACGGCGTCGCGTTGCACGTCGTTGCTGTCGGTCACCGTCACCGTGCCCAGCGTGAAACCGGACTTGCCGAGCAGGAACAGCGCACCCTCCCTCGGAAGCCGGCCCAACTCGGGCACGGCTCGTCGGGCCGGACCGAGCGACACCGTGATCTTCACCTCATCGCCACCGTTGATGGCCGTGCCTGCCGGGGGCTGCTGACCGAAGACCCCGCCCTTGGGAGAGATGTCGTCGTTGACGCGCTCGGTGTCGACGATGAGCCCGAAGCTGGCCAGTGTCGACGTGGCGGCCGACTCGTCCATCCCGACCAGATCAGGGACCGTCAGACGGGAGGTCCCGCGGCTCACCACGATCTCGGTCTCGGCACCCCGGGCGACGGCGTCACCGGGTCCTGGCCGCTGGGTCACCACCAGGCCGCGCTGGGTCGTCGCGCTGTACGCAAAGGACACCTTCCCCTTCAGCTCCGCGTCCTCGAGGCTGAGCAGCGCCCTCACCTGGGTGAGTCCGGTGACCTCCGGCATCACCACCCGGAAGCCCTTGCCCCACAGCAGGTCGATGGGGTTGAGCGTCGGCGAGAACCCGAGCAGGAGCCCGAAGAGCGCGACGACCACGGCGGTGGACGCGATGAGCCAGCCACCGCGGTGCGAGGTGAGCCGATGCCGGTCCACGGCTGCCATCGGTCTAGGGCGATGTCGACGTGGTGGTCGACGTTCCCGTCGGCGATGTCGTCGGAGGCCCGGCGACGCCCACCGTGATCGTCACGATGGCACCGGGATCGATCTTCGTGCCGGCGACCGGGTCCACGTCGGTGACGCGACCGATGTTGGGGTCGCCACTCGACAGGATCTTGGTGTTGCGCTCGTATTCGATCTTCGGTCCGCCCGTGGTGCCATCGAGGATGGCCGTTGCCTCCGCCTCGGTCTTGCCCTTCAGCGCCGGGACGCTGATCTTGGCCGGACCGGCCGAGATGATGATGGTGATCGTGGCGTCCTTCTTGGCCGACCCCTCGGGATCGGTGCCCACGACCTTGCCCTTGGCGACGTCGGCCGATGGCTGCTCGACGGTGTTGGGCGCCACCTTGAAGCCGGCATCGGTCAGGGCCTTCCTGGCCTGGTCCGTCGTCTTGCCCGCCAGGTCGCCGGGGATCGCCACGTTGCCGCTGCCCTGCGACACCCGGATGGTGACCGCCGAGCCCTCGGCGAGGTCGGTGTCGGGATCGGGAGACTGGGTGAGGACGTTGCCCTTGTCCTGGTCGGTGCCGTCGACCTGTTCCACCTTGACCCCGAACTTGGCGGCCTTCAGGGCCGCTGTCGCGCCGGTCTCGGTGAGGCCGATCACCCTGGGGACCTTGCCGTTGGCAGCCGGTGCCGGGCCGGTGCTGATGATCAACGTGACGGTGGATCCCCTGGGTGCCTGCGCCTTCGCGGCCGGGGTCTGGCTGGCCACGGTGCCGACGATGGCGACGGGATCGGGGCCGGGTTGCGGGTTCGCCGTGAACCCGGCCTTCTCGATCTCGGCTTTGGCGTCGAGCTCGGTTCGGCCCACCACGTTGGGCACTTCGATCGTGGTCGTGTCGGTGCTCGAGCTGTTCAGGCTCGTGATCAGCCAGAAGACCAGCCCGCCGAGGGCCACCAGCAGGATGGCGAACAGCGTGACGAACAGACCCGTGCGGGACTTCGGCTCCTCGTACTCGTCGCCGAAGGCGTCCGACGGCGGTACGACCGTGCCGGGAGGAGGCGCCTCGACCCCCTCGGGCGAGGGTGCGGCAACGGAACGCTGGATGCGGGTGGCGTTTGGGTCGAGCGCCGCAGCCGCAGCCGCGGCACCGACGACGGCACCCGCAGCGGCAACGGCACCGGTGGCGTGGGCGACGGCCTGTTCCGCCATCGTGACCTTGCCGTCGAGGAAGCGGCGGAGGTCGGCGCGCAGGTCGTCGGCGGACAGGTACCGGTTGTCGGGGTTCTTCGAGAGCAACTTGAGGATGATGGCCTCGACGCCGGCGGGGATCCCGGAGACGAACCGGCTCGGCGGTGGCGGTGGCTCCTGCACGTGCTTGTAGGCGATGGCCACGGGCGACTCCCCGGTGAAGGGGGGCCGGCCGCAGACCATCTCGTAGAGGACGACGCCGAGCGAGTAGAGGTCGCTGCGGGCGTCGACGGCGAAGCCCTGCGCCTGCTCCGGCGAGAAGTACGTGGCGGTGCCCATGACGGAGCCGGCCTGGGTCAGGTCCTCCGACGGCGAGGACAGTGCCCGGGCGATGCCGAAGTCGGTCATCTTGGCCACGCCGGTCGAGGAGATCAGCACGTTGCCGGGCTTGACGTCACGGTGGATCACGCCGCGGGTGTGGGCGAAGCCGAGGGCGTCGGCGATCTCGAAGGTGATCTCGGCGGCGCGCCGGGAATGCAGGGGTCCGGCGGATCGGAGCACCTCGGCCAGCGACTGGCCGTCGACGTACTCCATGATGATGAAGTACGTGCCGGCCTCGCTGCCCCAGTCGTAGACGCCGACGATGTTCGGGTGAGCGAGGTTGGCGGAGGCCTGCGCCTCACGTCGGAACCGCTCGACGAACGACGGATCGGCGGCGAACTCCGGGAAGAGCATCTTCACCGCGACGGGCCGGTCGAGCGCACTGTCACGGGCGAGGAAGACCTCGGCCATGCCGCCGCGGGCGAGACGTCGGTGGATTTCGTATCGACCGCTCAGGACCTGCGGGGTCGTCGCGGCGCTGGGGTCCTGATCAGACATGGTGCATCAACACTAGTGAACGGGTTCCGCCGCTCCCCGGCATCCCACCCCGATCCGACGCCTCGGCTCAGCCACCCGGAACGGGCGGACTCGGGGCCGCGGGCGGCGGCGCCAGCGCTACTTGGAGGACCTTCTTGGCGATCGGCGCTGCGACCCGACCGCCGGTCTGCTCACTCAACCCGTCCTGACCCTCGACGATGACGGCGACGGCGACCGTCGGCGCCGCTCCGGGTGGTCCGGCGAAGCCGATGATCCAGGCATGTGATCGCGGCGGGCTGCTGCCGACCTGGGCGGTGCCGGTCTTGCCGCCCACGTCGAAGCCGGCGATGTCGAGGCCCTTGGCGGTGCCGCCGTCGACAACGCCCTCCATCGCCCGCTTGAGGATCGCCGCCGTCGCCGCGGTCATCGGCTGCTTCCACACCGCGTCGACGTGGGTCTCGACCACCCCGCCCTTGCTGTCGCGGATCTGGGCCATGACGTGCGGCGCCATGATCGTGCCGCCGTTGGCCACCGCCGCGGCGACCAACGCCATCTCGAGCGGGGTGGCCGACACGTCGTTCTGCCCGATCGAGGCCTGGGCGAGCGCCGGAGTGTTCTCGAAGACCGGCGCAGACTCAGGCGTCGCTCCCGGACCGAGCTGCTTACCGAAATCGGTCGGGAACACCGACGCGGCGCCGTCGGGGAGATCGAGGGGCGGCACGGAGTTGAACCCGAACTTCTCGGCCGTGTCGATCATCGGTTGCGGGCCGATCGTCTCGGCGCCCATCTGGGCGAACCCCGTGTTGCACGACACCCTCAGGAGCTCGAACAACGTGCCGCCGCATGTGGCGCCGTCGAAGTTGGAGATGGGCCGGATGGTCTTGGGCGGCGTGTACTTGCTCAGGCGCGGGTAGGCGGGCGTCAGCTCGGTGACCTTGCCCGACTCGAGGCCGGCCGTCGAGGTCACGATCTTGAACGTGGACCCGGGGAAGAACCGCTCGCGGTAGGCACGGGCGAGCAGAGGCTTGTCGGGGCTGGCGTTGAGGAACTGGCGGACGAGAGCCGCCTCGGCGGACGCGTTGGTGACGATGGCATTGGGGTCGAACGACGGGTTCGACCACATGGCCAGGATCGCCCCCGACCGTGGGTCGAGCGCCACCACCGAGCCCTTCCGGTCACCGAGCGCGTCCTTGGCAGCCTGCTGGACGTCGCTTCGGGCGGTCAGCGTGAGGTTGCCGACGTTGCTGCGCTCCACGAACGGGTTGAGGTAGCCGCTGAGCTTCAGCGCCGCGGTCTGACCGGCCAGCTCGTCGTTGTAGGTGCGCTCCGCTCCGTCGGTGCCGAACAGGAAGGAGTAGGTCCCGGTGATGTGGGCGAACAGATCACCCAGTGGGTACTCCCGCTGGAACCGGTACTTGCCCTCGACCTCGTTGGACCGGGCGACGATGACGCCGTCACTGGTGGAGATCGTGCCCCGGGGTCGGTTGACGTCGCGCTCGATGGCCCGCGAGTTGTCGGGTCGCCTGTTGAGCGACGGCCCCTCGACCAGCTGCAGGTGGTTGAGCTTGGCGAACAGCGCGAGGTAGCAGATGACCACCGCGATGCCGAGCTTCCGGATGCTGCTGTTCATCGTGGGCCCGCCCACATCGCGTTCATCGTGGGCCCGCCCACATCGCGTTCATGTCGCCACCACGTTCGGCCGGACGATCGTGGTCGTCTCGTCGGTTGCCGGCTTCTTCTCAGCGCCCTGCTCATCGGACAGCCGGATCAACAGTGCGATGGCGATCCAGTTGGCGACGAGCGACGACCCGCCGTAGCTGAGGAACGGGAGCGTCACGCCCGTGAGCGGGAGCAGGCGGGTCACGCCACCCATGATCAGGAACGACTGCACGGCGATGATCGTCGTGAGGCCGACCCCGAGCAGCTTCTTGAACGGATCGGTGCTCCGGATGGCGACCCGAAGGCCGGCGCCGGTGAGCAGCAGGTAGGCGGAGAGCACCGCCACCGTGCCGAACAGGCCGAGCTCCTCGCCGATGATGGCGAAGATGAAATCGGTCTCCTGGTATGGGACACGGCCGCTGATGCCCAGGCCGAGACCGGTGCCGCCGACGCCGCCCCACGCGAACGCGTAGGACGCCTGGATGATCTGGTACCCCTTGCCCTGGGGGTCCTGCCACGGGTTGATCCACATCGACACGCGGGTCTGCACGTGATCGAAGGTCCGCCACGCGACGTAGGCCCCGGCCGCGAACAGCCCGAAGCCGGTGACCAGGTAGAAGGCGCGGCCAGTCGCGACCCACACGACGACCAGGAACAACATGAAGAACATGAGCGCGGAGCCGAGGTCGCGCTCGAAGAACATCACGACGAGCGAGACGCCCCACGCCAGCACCACCGGGACCAGCCGGACCGGCTCCGGCATCCGGAGTGGGCCGATCTTGAACGTGGCCATCGACAGCACTTCGCGCTGCTCGATCAGGTAGGCGGCGAAGAACACCGCCAACGCCAGCTTGGCGAACTCACCCGGCTGGAAGCTGATGGGTCCGAGCCGGACCCAGATCTTCGCGCCGTTGATCTCACGCCCGACGAAGGGGATCGCCGGCAGGATCACCAGCACGAGGCCCACCAGGCCGATCGTGTACCGCATCCGCTCGAGGGTGCGGACCCGCTTGATCACCAACAGCGTCACCGCGAACCCGAGGATGCCGACGGCGGTCCACGCGGCCTGTTGAGCGGCGAGGCGCTCGTTCAGCCGGGCGATGAAGACGTATCCGATGCCGTTGAGCAACGCTGCGATCGGCAACAGGATCGGATCGGCGTTGGGGGCCAGCTTCCGCACCACGAGGTGCGCGCCGAGGAACAACCCGAGGACGATCGCCAGGAACGGACCGACGTTGGCGGGGATCGAGGCATCGCGCCCGAGGCTGGCCAGGGTGTATGCGGCGCCGACGATGACACCGGCCATGATCAGCAGGCCGAGCTCGATCCGACGACGGGGGTTCATGACGAGATGGCGGGGCGCCGGTCCCTCACGGTCCGAGCACGGTCGTCGTGGTGTCCGTCGTGAGCGTCGAGGTGGCCGGCGGGACGGTCGTCGAGGTCGTCGACGTGGTCGTGGTCGTGTTGGCGATGTCGGACTCGAGCTGCTGCACGTAGTCCAGGGCCTCCTGTCGGCTGCCGGCCGGGTGCCCACCCGCCCGCGACAGCTCGGCGTTCTGGAGCTGCGTCGGAATGCTGGCGGCCCGGATTCCGGTCCGGGTGTCGACTGTCGGATCGAACCAGAGCAGCCCACCGGGCCTGCCCTTGAACACCACGACCTCACCCCGATCGAGCTTCACGTAGTACGCGCTGCGGGCGGCATACACCACCGCTCCCCCGGCTGCGCCGACGATGACCATCAGCGCGATCACGAACGCCGCGATCCGCCAGGGGAATCGCCGGCGGAGCGGAGCGGGGGGCACGATCGGCCCGGCGACGGCTCCGGGCACCGGCTCGGACGGAACAGCCAACACCTGGTGCGGAACGCCGACGATCGAAGCGTCCGGGTCGGCGGTGACCGGCCCGGGAGCCACCGGCAGCGAAGCGTCCGGGGCCGGGTGGGCAGCGGTGGCATCGCCAGCAGCGGGCACCGGCGGAGGCGACACGACCCTGGGGACCGGTGCGGTGTCCTCGGTGAGGCCGAGGTCCGACACCGGCGCCGTCAGCCGGGTGAACGACGGCTCGAGATCAGAGGGGGTGGTTGCGTCGAGCACGTGCATGACGACGGCGCTGACGTTGTCGCGGGCGCCGCGACTGTTGGCGGCGGCAACGAGCGCGTCGACGGCGCGTTGGGGGTCCGGTTCCGACCCGAGCAGGTGGGCGATCTCGTCCGGACCGAGCTCGTTGAACAGACCGTCGCTGCACAGCAGGAGCCGGTCACCCGACGAGGGTGTGAGCTCCCAGGCGTCGACGGCGACGCGGGCTTCGATGCCGAGCGCCCGGGTGACGACGTTGCGTTGCGGGTGTGCGGCGGCCTGCTCCTCGGTGAGCCGGCCCTCGCGCACGAGCGCCTCGACGAGACTGTGGTCCTCGGAGAGCTGGTGAAGACCCGACGCGTTGGCCAGGTACGCGCGGGAGTCTCCGATGTTCACCACGGTGAGCCGATCGAGCCCGTCCCGGCGGACCACGCCGACCGCGACGACCGTGGTCCCCATGCCGGCGACCTCCGGGTGCGATCCGGCATGCGCGTAGACCGCTGCGTTGGCGGCCTGCACGGCGTGGATCAAGGCGTTCGAGTCGGGCTGCACGAAGGACCTGGCCAACGTCTCGAGCGCGAGCGATGACGCCACCTCGCCGCCGCGGTGACCACCCATCCCGTCGGCCACCGCGAACACCGTGGCGCTCATCAAGACACTGTCCTCGTTCAGTGACCGAACCTGGCCGACGTCGGTGGCCGCTCCCGCGACGATGCGCATCAGCGGGCCTGCAACTCGACGTTGCCGACGCCGAGCAGATCGCCTTGGTGCAGGGCGGTCGGCGCCTCGATGCGGGATCGGTTCACGTAGGTGCCGTTCGTCGAGCCCAGGTCCTCGACGACCGTCGCCTCCGCGGTACGGCGCACCCGGGCGTGATATGACGACACGAAGGATTCGGCGATCGTGACGTGGCAGTCGCCGGCGCGGCCGACGAGCAGGACGTCGTCGATCGGGAACACGGTTCCCGCCGAGTCTCCTCCGACGACGACGAGCTCGGTCGGCGGTTGCGGGGACCGAGCGGCCCGCCGGCGTTGGCGACGGGTGGCGGCGGGAACGAAGGGCGCGGCGGGAGCCGCTGTCGCCGGGACCGCGACGCGGGCCCGGACGCCCAGTGCCTCGGGGTCGGCGGTCTCTGCCCACACTGCGCGCAGAACCCGGAAGAAGAAGAGGTACAAGAGCGCCAAGAGGCAGATCTTGAGGATCGTCAGCAACTGCTCAGGCACTGGCGGGCAGCCTACCGGTGGGGTGTCATGCGGATTCGTAGCGCAGGGTGGTCGCCCCGAAGGTCACCGAGTCACCGTCGTCGAGCAGATGCTCGGCGACGCGAACACCGTTGACATGCGTGCCGTTGGTCGAACCGAGGTCGGCGACGATGTACCCGCCGGACTCCAGACGGACCTCCGCGTGGTTGCGGCTGGCGTTCGGGTCGCCGAGGACGATGGTGGAATCGGGTCCCCGACCGATCGTCACAACGTATTCGCCGAGCGGAACGCGGTCGCCGTTGGGCAGCACCAGCGATCCGGGCGGAGCACCACCCTCGCCCTCGCGGAACCGGGCGGTGAGCGCGAAGGTGCCCGGTCGTTGTTGCTCGTTGGTCTCCAACTCGACCTCGACGGGGCCGGCGAACGCGTAGCCCTCGTCGCGGGCGTGCTCACGGGCGGCGTCGGCGAGATCGCGGCGGAGTCCCGTCGCCATCTCGGCGAGCTGCTCGTGATCGGACGGGTGCATCGTGAACACGAAGTGATTGGGGACCAGGGTGCGACCGCGGACGCCGACGGTGCGGTTGGCGTCGATCTCACGGACCAACTTGCGCCCGAGCTCCACCGGTTTGAGTCCGCTGCGGAATACCCGACTGAAGAAGCCTTCGACCGCACCTTCCAGGCGTTGCTCGAACCGTGTGATCCCCACGGACCGAGACTGTAGTGACGGTGACGCCGAACGCTTGCGGCGCCACGGCCTCTGTCGACTACCTTGACCGACGCACTCTTTGCGGGAGTGGCGGAATTGGCAGACGCGCAGGCTTCAGGTGCCTGTGTCCGAAAGGGCGTGGGGGTTCAAGTCCCCCCTCCCGCACTCAGCTCGCCGGGCGAAACCCGCGCCACGGTTGATCCTTGAGCTCGCCGCCCGGTCGAGATCGGCGTCGTGGTCACAACGTGGTCACAGTTCACGGCAGTTGAAGCGCCGGATCGGCCGCCCCGGATCGAGACCCCGCAGCTACTTGGGCCAACGGCGCTCGACCGTCTTGGGGTGAACGATGTCGACGAACGGCCCCGCCTTGCGGGCTCGTTGGACGATCCGATGGATGTTGGCCGTGTAGTACCCGGCCATCTGTGGGCCTGTCAGGTGTTGGTTGCCGATCGCGAACACGCGGACCCCAGAAGCCTCCAAGGCCTCGACCTCATCGGGTCGGCGCGTGATCCGTTCATCCTTCGTCAGGACGACCCAGTTCTCACGACCGGCCCGCTCGATCCAGTCGACATCGGCAACCCCTTCGTCAGTCTCGTTCGGGTAGATGTCCGACATCGCCCAGACACGGAACCCCAACGCGCGTATCGCCTCGGGAACGATGCGGTTCCCCAGACTCCGGTCGACGAAGAACTCAGGCGGCGGCGCGGCTGACTTCGGCAAGGGCGGATCTGACGTCGTCGAGCGGTACGCCGAAGTCCAACGCGACATCCTCGTCGCTCTCGCCGGCGTTGATCCGGTCGCGCACGTCCGTGAGGCGCGCTCCGCCGTGGATGAAGATCGGCTGACCGAACGCCCGCTTCGGGTCCGCGATCAGCAACGGCTCCTCGGTGATCGGCAACACGATTCGCTCGGGCCACCCGTCAGCGCCGTAGGTGATTCGCTTGAGGTACCGGTCGATCACCTCGTGGAACACCCGCTGGCCCGACTCGACGACGGTGAGCAGCCGGAGCTGGCGATCGCCCTCGGCCTGCGCGTAATCGAAAAGGATCTGGGCACCGTCCGTGTAGAGGTTCCGCGAAGCCAGAGCGTGATCGAGGTGGCCTTCGCGGTCCAATCGTTCGAGCGCGGGTCGGATCCGTTGCATTGGAAGACCAGTTTCTCGGAACGCCGCTAACACGATTCCTTCGGCCAGTCCGATGAACGGGACCACCAATCGCCCGTCGCCGACACTCGTCAACAGCGAGGCTCCGTGGACAGCCGGGCGTCCGTGGGGCCGCCGCACGTAGCCGTGAACCCAGGTGTCGAACGTCGAGCGCGGAACACCCACATACGCCGCCGCTTCCGAGACCGAGTACAGAGGCTTCGAGAACCGGTTGTCCGTCGACAGATCCTTCAGCGCGCTCACCTCATCCCTCGATCGTGACGCAACCCAAGGTAGTCGGCACCACCGACAATCGGTCTGACTCGATGGATCCGCCGGTCGGCCCGGACGGGTGCGTCACACAAGTTTGCGGCGATTCCTACCGATGAGCTTCGCGACAGCGTCGGCATGCTTGCCCTCGACAACTGGCATGACGTGCGAATAGAGATCGAGGGTCACGGTCACCGAGCTGTGCCCGAGCCGTTCGGACACGACCTTGGCGGGTACGCCCATCTGTAGGGCAAGCGTGGCATAGGTGTGGAGCAGATCATGGAGACGTATGCGCAGAAGCTTGTGGCGCTTCACCCGGCGGTCGAACTCGCGGGAGAACCTGTCGGGGATGTACGGCCGGCCGTCAGGGTGGCAGAACACGAGGCCCTCATCGGAGTAGCCAGCACCCGCCAGCAATCGCTCCGCCGCCTGTGCCGCACGCCATGATCGCATCGAGCTGACGAGGTCCGGCTGCAACCGGATAGATCGTCCTCTGCCGGTCTTGGTGGTGTTGGATCGGTGGACCTTGCCGTCGATCTCGGTGATGGTGCGCCGGATCGACACCTGTCCGGCGTCGAGGTCGACATCGGCCCAGGTGAGCCCGAGCGCTTCGCCCCGCCGACACCCCGTCAAGGCGAGGAAGGTGAAGGGAGGTCCATATCGCGTTGCGGCCTCGAGGTCGAGAAGTCGTCCGATGGTCGCGGCGTCCCAGGTCTTCATCTCTGGCTTGTCAGCCGATCGAACCGTTGGCGGGGTCGCAGCGCGCGCCGGGTTCGCGGCGAGCTTCTGGGCCTTCACCGCGTCATCGAGCGCGGCACCGATGATCGTGTGAACGTGGCGAACCGTTGCTACCGAGAGCCCTCCTCGGCCGCCGGCGCGGCCGTGGTCGAGCAGCTCCCTGCAAAGCCGATTGAGAGTGACTGCGTCGAGTCGCTGCAACGGGATGGATCCGAGGCGAGGAACGATGTGGCAGTTGGCGTAGCG
>Ga0315287_10001804_pt1 | contig 19986 bp, 21 predicted proteins | sample YL17G11_0_MG_FD_205037 | JGI IMG/M metagenome (GOLD analysis project Ga0315287, IMG submission 205037) | Sediment microbial communities from Yellowstone Lake, YNP, Wyoming, USA - YL17G11_0 | ecosystem: Environmental > Aquatic > Freshwater > Lake > Sediment | place: USA: Wyoming | collected...
CGCGGCGGATACCATCGGAGGCGATCTCGGGACGTAGCGCAGCCTGGTAGCGTGCTTGCTTGGGGTGCAAGAGGTCCCCGGTTCAAATCCGGGCGTCCCGACCATGAAGCGCCGCGCTTCTGCGGCCGAGAAGCACGGCGCTATCCGTCTTCACCGATGTGGTGCCATTCGGAGTACTCGAGGACCCCTGAGGGGCACCGCGCACACTCCCCGTCTTGTTCGCGCTTACGGAGTCACGGTGCTCTCTCGCGCGTCGACCTCAGCGGGCACAGGGTCGCACGCCTCCCGAGTCCTACGGTACGACGGGAACATACGGCAGTCGCACATACCCGATGTCCGTCGAACGGGCGAGAGACACCAACTGATCGACGGGCACGACGAGGCTCGCTACCGTGCTGGTCTCCGAGATCATGTCCGCCGCGAACGTGGCGGGAAGGATCCCGCCAGGAATCTTCTCCACGACGACTTCGATGCGCAGACCCAGAAGCGCGAGGCCCTTCTGGGACGCGTACGCAAACCAATCCTCGGCGACTCCCAATCCGTACAGAGCATAGTCGAGCTTCGCCGCAAGGTCCTGCGGTGCCGGAGGTCCTTTCAGTACATTGCGAGCGAACGTTCGATACCCGTCGACGTCGACGTCCATTCCGGCAATGCCCACATCTTGGAGCTCGACGAGGACTGAGGTCAGCGCCTCGAAGAGATCGATCGACCCTTTGGGGCTGATGATGAGTTCAAGGCCAGGGCTGGCGGGGCGAATCGCGTACGAGAGCGTTGCGCCGTTCACGCGCAGGTAGAAGCGGTCGCCATCGACGACGAGAAGGCGGTCGGAGGAAAGGAGAACCTGTTGTACGTTCCCTGACGCCGTCTGCGTGCCGCGGAGTACGGACACCGTGTTGTCAGAGTAGGCGAGGACATCGAACCCCCCGTCTGCCGCGGCGACACTCAGCGTCTGGATGCCGACGGCAAGATTGCCGACGGAGAAGCAGTAGTACGTCTGCGGGTCGAGCGTCACAGCTCCCCCGGCTGCGGCGACGGCAAGGGCCGCCACGAAAGCCAAAGCGGTTCCTTTCACCACGAGGTGCATCCGTCTCACGTCTGCCTCCTTCGAGTGCATTGAGAATGACAACGAACGTACACGCTCCCCCGCATCGAGGTTTCTCAAGGTCCCGTTGCGGGCTCAGAGCCGAAGAGCACGCTGGAGAGTTGGCAAGCACAGGCGTGGCTGAGGCTTGCGAAGAAATCGGCGCCCGACGCGATGCCGAGCGCGTAGTCCGTGTAGTACTCGGCGAGGGCCTGGAAGAACGCCTCGTCGCCGACATCGCGCCGGATGGCGTCCAACTCGAGCGCGCCGCCGCTATAGACGAAGGCGGAGTACGTGGCGGAATCGGGGAAGTCGTACAAGGGGCTCGTCACGCGCAGGTCCGGATAGTCGCGGCGCACCCCATCGTAGAGTGCGGACCACGTCGAGCGCTCGGACTGGGCGGCGGTGGGAGAGATGGCGGCGAGGAAGATGTTCGATGCGTACGTTGCGAGCGCCTCGTCGAGCCACGGCTCTTCCGTCGGGTCGTTGCCGACCACGGCGTAGAACCACTGATGAGCCATCTCGTGAGACACGATGATGTCGAAGAATAGGTCGAGCGGCTCCGCGGCGTACGCGGCGGAGACGAGGAACAACCCGGAGCACTCCACTCCCGCCGCGCGCTGGAGCGGGACTTCAACCATGTCGACTGCCTCATAGGGCAGGGCGCCGAAGCGCAAGGAGAAGACCTCGATCGCGGCGGCTCCCCGCTGGAGAGCGATGTCGGCCGCTTGGCCATGCTGCGGAGAGAACCATGACCGTAGGGTGATGCCGTCCGCTGTCGTCACAAGCGGCTGGCGGCCGTCGTCGACGAGAACGAGCGGAAAGTCGCGCAGCGCGTCGCGGTGGAACGAGTGCCGAGTCCACCCGTCGGGTTCGGCCACGACCTCGTCGGCGATGGGGATGACCGTGACCCCGGACTCGACGCGCAGGGTGACGTCGTACGTCGCGGACTCTGCGAACAGCGCGTCGCCGACAGCGCCGACGGGGTCGATGGCCCAGCCTTCCTCCGTGTACGGCGCGACGGAAGGATAGAACGCCGTGAGCGTGAGGGCGTGCGAGGACTTGAGGAGTAGGCCGTACTCGCTTTGCGAGGAGAACTCGCCCTCGGGGAGTGCGGTGGCGGCACGTCCCAGGAACGAGAGAGTGATCTCGGTGGAGGCCCCAGGCGCGAGAGGGTGGCCTAGCGGGACCAGGAGGACGGTGTTGTCGGCAAAGAGAGAGACGAGGACGCTCTCTCCGTCGGCGCGCGCTTCGCCCACGTCGAGAGAGGCTGACCCGTAGAGGGATCGCGCATTTCCGTAGAGCCTGAAGAAGATCTCTTCGAGAGGAGCGGTCGAGTGGTTCTCGTAGGTAAGCATGAGTTCGCCGCGGAACGTGCCCTCGGCGTAGTTCACGTCAAGAGTCATCCGGTAGGCTGGGGGAGTCCCCGACGCGCCAGGAGACCCCGCGAGCGCGAAGAGCAGGGCGAGGATGAGGGAACCCAGACAAGACGAACGGCCAACGTAGATCTCCATTGTACCCATGCGTGCAGTATAGAGGTCGCGGTGTGTGGGAGGGAAGCGAAATGCGACGCCCGGTCAGGCGGAAGTCCGGGGACGGCGCGTGGAGGTCGCCTCTTGTAGCGTGACTGGAAAGGCGAGAAGGAGGTATGATCATATACGAAAGGATCGGACATCGGAAGAATGCGTCCGATCGGAGAAAGGAGACAACCATGAAGAAAGTCGGGCGTGCAACGGTCATGTTGGTGCTGGGTCTTGGGTTCCTCGGACCCCTCGTCGCTCTCGGCGCACCTCCTGACGTGGTCCTCAACGAAGTCGCTTGGGGTGGCACCGCGGCGGGCGGACAAGACGAGTGGATCGAGCTCCGCAACTGCGGTGCGTCCCCGGTCGATCTCGCCGGGTGGGTTGTGACGATCGGCGACGCGCGGATTCCGCTTTCGGTGGTCGAGGAAAGCACCGTCGAGGTGCGTCGATCGAGGCTCGAGCCGGGCGGATTCCTTCTGCTCGAACGAACCGACGACACCACGGTGTCCGATGTTGCGGCGGACGTTATCTACAAGGGCGCGCTCTCGAACACCGGGGCCAACGTGAAGCTTCTCGATGCCATGGGGAACGTGGTGGATCAGGTCCTGTGTGCGGAGGTCGGCTGGCCGGCCGGGTGTGCGAGTGAAGGTGCCCTGCCCTACGCGACGATGGAGCGCGTCGATCCGATCGAGATGGGCGATGTCTGGAGGACGAACGACGGGATTGTCCACTGCGGAGTCGACGCGGCGGGCGCTCCCATCCAGGGGACTCCGCGTGCGGCCAACTCGGCCACGGTCGACTACCTGACGGCTCCGCGCGTGCAGCTTCTGGCGCCGATCGCGGGTGAGGCCGGCTGCCCCCTCGTGGTCCAGTGGCAGGCCATCGACCCGGATGGGCTGCCCGCCGGGCTGCAGATCGCGATCGCGGTCCGGGCTGAGGGAGCGGAGGAGTGGACGGTCCTCGTGGAGCATCTGGCCAACCAGGGGAGTTTCGCGTGGGACTGCTCGTCGTTCGCCAAAGGTGTGACGTACGAGGTGCGGGTGTCGGCAACGGATTGGGAAGACCGAGTCGGGGTAGCGACGAGTACCCCGTTCACTCTCCGCTAGTCGTCGGCGGCCGAGCCGGACTCTGGAGGAGTTCGACCAATTCGTCCAGGTGGGCCGAGACGGAGGCTCGGCCCGCCTGGATGGCCTCCTCGGCGTACTCGAAGGCAAACATCCGGATCCATCCGACGTCAGGGCGGAGGATGACCAGGCGATCGTCAAGGAGCCGCCGGGCGGCGTCGAGCTGCATCTGCGTCAGGTGCTTCGACGTAGACCGCTGCGCCTGGAGGATGGCCTCGAGTTGCGTCTCGACGCGCCGGGCGATCGGAGCGCCGGTATCGACGGCAATCACCGCCGTCGCACCCATCTCGATGACGACGTCCACGGGGACTTTGTCGACGATGCCGCCGTCGATGAGGAAGTGGCCTTCATGGGCAACGGGCGAGAAGATCCCCGGCACCGCCGTGCTGGCCGTCAGGGCGCGACAGATGGGGCCTTGATCGAGAACGGCTCGCAGTCCTGTCTCGATGTCGGTCGCGACCACCGCGAATGGCACAAGCGTTTCCGCGAACGTCTTGCGGGCCGTGAGCAGGGAGAAGAGCTCGTTCAGTCGGGCGAGATCCGGGGGCGAAACGCCCTCGGATCGCCACGCGGCGCCGCGAACGTACTCGACCATGCTTCGACGGACGATCTTCTGGATCTCGCGCAGCGTGTTGTCCGACACCTGAAGGAGGGCGTTCAGGTCGAGCGTTGTGAGCAGCCTGGCCAGGAGCTGGAGATTTGCGCCGATCGCGCGAGCCGCTCCGAGCACGGCCCCCATGCTCGTTCCGGCGATCGCGTGGATCGGTAGCTTAGCTTCGTCAAGCCCGATCAAGACACCGAGGTGCGCGAGGCCCCGAGCGCCTCCACCTCCTAACGCAAGGCCGATTCGTCTGTCCATGGAAAGAGAGAACCCCTCCCGCCCGAGGGTAGTCGGGCGGGAGGGGCAAAAGCAATCGCTTGTGACTCTAGTAGGGCATGTCCGGCATTCGCGGCCCCGCCGGCTCATCCTTTTCCTTGATCTCGCCGACCAGCGCATCAGTCGTCAACAGCATGCCAGCGATGGAGACGGCGTTCTGCAGAGCGGAGCGAGTCACCTTGGTCGGGTCGATGATGCCGGCCTCGAACATGTTGCGGTACTCCTCCTTGACCACGTCGAATCCGACGCCGGCCTTCTGCTCACGCACCTTTCCTACGACGATGGCGCCCTCGAATCCAGCATTGAGAGCGAGCTGGCGGAGCGGAGCCTCAAGGGCTCGAGCGAGGATCCGCACGCCGACCTTCTCGTCGCCCTCCAGGGGCAGCTTGTCGAGGACCTTCGAGGCGTTCAGCAGCGCCACGCCGCCGCCAGGGAGAATCCCCTCGTCGACCGCGGCCTTGGTGGCCTCGAGGGCGTCCTCCATGCGGTGCTTCTTCTCGGAGAGCTCGGTCTCGGTCGGCGCGCCGACCTTGATGACGGCGACGCCGCCGGCCAGCTTGGCTTTGCGCTCTTCGAGTTTCTCGCGATCGTAGTCCGAGTCGGTCGTCTCGATCTGAGCCTCGATCTGCTCAATGCGACCGTGGATGGCGTCCGACTTGCCCTTGCCGCCGATGATCGTCGTGTTGGCCGAGTCAACCTTGATGCGCTCCGCCGAGCCGAGCATGTCCAGCGTCGTGTCCTTGATCTGCATGCCGGCATCCTCGGCGACGACGGTCGCGCCGGTTAGGACCGCGACGTCGTCGAGCATTGCCTTGCGGCGGTCGCCGAATCCCGGGGCCTTGACCGCGCAGCTGGTGAGGGTGCCCTTCAGCTTGTTCAGGACGAGCGTCGTCAACGCTTCGCCCGTCACGTCCTTGGCGATGATGAGAAGTGGCTTTCCGGCCTGGACGACACGCTCGAGCACGGGGACAAGGTCGTTCGCGCTCTTGAGTTCCTGGTCCGTTACGAAGATGAACGGTCGCTCGAGGAGAACTTCCATCTTCTTCGGGTCCGTGACGAAGTACGGGGAGATGTACTCGCGGTCAAACTGCATTCCCTCGACGACGTCGTAGGTCGTCTCGATCGTGTCGGAGTCTTCGACCGTGATGACGCCGTCCTCACCGACGGCTTCCATCGCATCGGCGATGATCTTGCCGATCGCCTCGTCATTGGCGGAGATTGTCGCGACCTGCGCGGTCTCCTCCTTCGTCTTCAGCTTGCGGCTCATCTTCTTCAACTCGGCGACGATGGCGGCCGAACCCTTCTCCAGGCCGCGCTTGAGCTCCATCGGGTTCGCGCCGGCAGCGAGGTTCCTGAACCCCTCCTCAATCATGGCGTGCGCGAGAATCGTGGCGGTCGTCGTCCCGTCGCCGGCAATGTCGTTCGTCTTCGAGGCGACTTCCTTGACGAGCTGTGCGCCCATGTTCTCGAAAACGTCCTTGTACTCCTGCTCCTGCGCGATCGTGACGCCGTCGTTCGTGATGTCCGGACTACCGAACTTCTTGTCGATGATGACGTTGCGTCCGCGCGGGCCGAGGGTGATGCGAACGGCATCCGCCAGCTTGTCGATGCCGACCTTCATGCGCCTTCGTGCTTCCTCACCGAAGATGACCTCTTTCGCCATCTGAATTCCCCCTTTTCGACTAGTCCTTGACGATGGCGAGGACCTTCGACTCCTCGACGAGGATGTACTTGTCTTCGCCTTCTTCGATCTCGGTGCCCGAGAAGCTCTGTACGAGGATGGTGTCGCCAACCTTGACTTCGAACTTCTCGTCGGTGCCGATGGCCACAACCTGTGCGCGGACCGTCTTCTCGTTCTTCACGGAGTCGGGCAGGACGATCCCCCCTGCGGTCTTGCGCTGCTCCTGTTCGAGCTTCTTGGCGAGAATCCTCTTGCCGAGCGGCTTGACTCTCTTGCCCAACGGCTTCGTTGTCATCTTTTCCCTCCTTCGCGGGCTCTTAGCACTGGCGTCTTGAGTTTGCTAACCGATTGTAGCGGCCAGTCAGGAGTCCGTCAAGGCAACGATGCAGTTGCGTGAAAGCGCGTCTTGTTGCATAGTGGGGCATGCCTTCGGGAAGGACTCACCTGGCCATCGAAGCGGGAATCCTCTCGGCCTTCGCGGTCGCTGGCGCCGTCCTGGTCCGCAAGGGAGGCCTGCCGACCGAGTCCCTCGTGTCCTTCTTGGGTGGCTTCGCATTCTCGATGATCTTTCTGACTCCCGATCTCGACCTCGTGCGCAGCCGGCCGACGCGGCGATGGGGGCGGCTCTCGATCCTGTGGTGGCCCTATGCAAAGATCTTCCGGCACCGCGGGGTATCGCATCACATCGTCTGGGGACCTCTAACGCGGATAGCGTACTTGACGTTGCTCGCGGCGGCGGCCGCTGTCGGCGCCCGCGCGCTGTTTGGCTCCCCCGTCTCGTTTGGGAGACCTCGCGCGAACGTGTGGGCAATCGTCGCAGGGGTGTACGCGCCGAACGTGGTTCACACGGTGGTCGATGCCGTGGCGACGCGGCATCGTCGGCGGATGTGAGACTGGATTCATGGGGACGCGCACGCGTTGTGGGTATCATGGGCCTGCGACGTCCGGGAGAGGAAGCGTCCGGAGGAGAAGGGAGCAACGACATGGGACTGTCCATTAGCGAACTGCGCAAAGGGATGACGATCCTCTACGGAGGCGAGCTGTACGAAATCGTCGACTACGAGCACAACAAGCGAGGGCGAGGAAGCGCGGTCGGGTCGGCGAAGCTGAAGCATCTCAAGTCAGGCAAGGTGACCAGCGATACCTTCCGCGGTTTCGAGGACACGTCGACCGCCTTTCTCGAGTCACGCGAGCTGCAGTATCTGTTCCATGACGGGGACAACTATATCTTCATGGATGTGGAGCGGTTTGACCAATTTCCCATCCCGAAGTCGGTATTGGGACCTCAGGGCGACTACATGATCGAGGGCACGAACGTCATCGGCTACTACTATAACTCCGACTTGGTCAAGGTCGACCTCCCGAACTTCGTGGAACTGAAGGTCTTGAAGACAGAGCCTGGCGTACGCGGGGACACCGTGTCCAACGTCGACAAGGCCGCCACCCTGGAGAGAGGAGTGGTCGTTCGCGTCCCCTTGTTCGTGAAAGAGGGGGACACGCTCAAGGTGGACACCCGCACCGGTACGTACGTCGAGCGCGTGTAGGAGGACGACATGGCGGAGAAGCGGATCGAGATCGTCGACGAGAACGGCCGAATCACGATGGCCGAGGAAGTCATCGTCGCCATCGCGAGAATCGCCGCCGAACGGGTCACGGGGATCGCGCGATCGACGGGTGGCCCGGGCGGCCTCAAGGGGATCTTCGGCGGCGAGGACATCGCGCCAGCTGTGAAGATCGAGCTGGCCAACGATCAGGCGCGCATCGAGCTGCGGATCGCCGTGGAGTACGGGTACGCTGTCCACGCCGTCGCGCGGGGCGTGCAGGAGAACGTGGAAGTGGACGTCGAAAGGCTGGCCGGCGTCGCCGTTTCCTCCGTCGATGTCTACGTCAAGAAGGTCGTGCCGCCGCAAACGCACGACTCCGGAACGAACTAGGAGGGCGCAGTGGCCGATCTAGACAAAGGAAGTGTCGGGATCTCGCGCGAAGTGGTGACGGCGATCGCCGGCATTGCGATCTCCGAAATCGATGGGATCGCCAGTCTGCGCCCCGGTGACACAGCATTCCGCCGCGGGGAAGGGATGAAGCGGTACGTGGACACGAACGTCGACGGGGATGTTGTCGCCGTGACCGCTCGCATCACCGTCGTCTACGGGTATCCGATCCTCAAGATCGCGAAGCAGGTTCAGGCGCGGATCAAGTCCGAGATTGAGCGAATGACCGGACTTCGGGTCAGCGCCGTCAACGTCGACGTGCAGAAGATCGTCAAGCCCGAGAGCCCAGTGGGTGACCAGAGCGGGGAATGGGAAGATGAGGATGAGGGATAGGATCGTGGTTTGGAGAACCGGACGGGGTCGGTATTCCATCGGGTGCACGATTCCAGGCACGGCACCTCGTCATCCCTCCGCCCAGACCGAGGCGCGTCCGCGCGCCCTCCGCTAATGCATCGCACCCGGGCACGCGAGCTCGTGCTGTTCGCCCTCTACCAAAGCGAGTTCCTCCCTGTCTCACTGGAGGATGTGCTCGAAGAGGAGGATCCGGGAGACCAGCGGGACTACATTGCCGGCGCCTTCCGCGGCGTGAACGATCGCCGGGACGAGATCGATCGCCTGATAGGCGAGCGCACGGTGGGCTGGCGGTTCGAGCGACTGGCGCTTCTCGATCGAAACATCCTCCGCGTCGGCGTCTACGAACTCCTCTTCTGTGACGATGTGCCGGCCGAAGTGGCCATGGACGAGGCCGTCGAGCTGGCGAAGAAGTACGGGACAGAACAGGCCCAATCGTTCATCAACGGAATCCTCGATCGAATCTGGAGGGACGAGCGTGAGCGCACGGCGTCTTGAAGGGAAGCCGCTGGCGGAACGAAGGAAGACGGCGTTGCGGGACGATGTCGCGACCTTGGCCAAGACCGGCCGGGCACCTCGTCTCGTCGTAGTGCTTGCCACAGAGGATGAGGCCGCCGTGACGTATGCCCGGGCGAAGCAGCGGGCGGGCGAAGCGTTGGGGATTGACGTCGAGGTCGTCCGCTTCGAGCATCCGACGACGGAGGCACTCGTAGACAAGCTTGACGCGCTGGGACGCGATGGCGCGGTGGACGGCATCCTGGTCGAGATGCCCATCTCGCCGGGCATCGACTTGGGCGCCGTGCAGGACGCCATTCCCGCGGCGAAGGACGTAGATGGTGCCGGCACGCTCGCCATGGGTCACCTGTTTCGCGGTTTGGCGACCTTCGTTCCCGTGACCGCGGCTGCCGTGATGGCTCTTCTCGACGGGTACGGCGTGGAGATCTCGGGACGGCACGCAGTCGTCGTCGGCCGCAGTCTCGTCGTGGGACGGCCTCTCAGTCAGCTGCTGCTCGCGCGGGATGCGACTGTGACTGTCTGCCACTCTCGCACTCGTGACCTCGCGGCGATGACGAAGACGGCCGACATCTTGTGCGTCGCCGTGGGTAGCCCGCGATTCCTCATCGGATCGATGGTGAAGCCCGGAGCCGTCGTCATCGACGTGGGAACGACCGTCGTGGATGGGAAACTTGTGGGAGACGTCGACTTCGCCGCCGTCGCTCCGGTGGCCGGAGCGATCAGCCCCGTCCCGGGAGGCGTCGGTCCCCTCACCACGATCATGCTGCTCGAGAACGTCGCGCGCGCGGCGCGCCTGCAACGACAAGAGCGAGCGGAACGGTGAACGCCACCTACGCCGACCTGCATCTGCACACGGTGGCCTCCGACGGCACGCAGACCCTCGCGGAAATGGCGGCACGAGCGCGGGCATGCGGATTGTCGGCGATTGCGATCACCGATCACGATGCCATTTCGTCCGAGCTGACCGGGAGGGTGACGACGCTTCTGGGGGTCGAAGTCATCACCGGCGTCGAGCTCAAGGCCGACTTCGACGGCGTGGCCGGAGAGCTGCTCGGCTACTTCGTCGATCCAGCATCGTCACCCCTGGCGGAACTGTTGGGATGGATGGAGAAGGCGCGGCTCCTGCGCATGGAACGCATGATCGAGAAGTGCCGCGAGGCGGGATTCGACATCGGGATGTCCGACGTGCGGCGTCACGCGGCCGGGAACCTCGGCCGCCCGCACCTCGCGCGGGTTCTCGTAGAGTGCGGAGCGGTGAAGCGGTCCGACGAAGCATTCGAGCGATTCATCGGCCGCGGGCTACCGTGCTACGTTTCGCTCGAGAAGACCGGACTCCGCGAAGCTGTCGAGATCCTGCATGGGGCGGGCGGGGCCGTGTCGGTCGCTCATCCCTGTCTGATGCGCGTCCCCGACTGGGACAGCTTCCTCGACGGCCTTGTGGCGGCCGGCGTCGACGCGATGGAGACCGTGTACCCGTATCGGACGTCCCCGACGACCGAGTTCAGCATCTCTCCCGAGCTACTCGCGATGAAGGCTGGGCAGCGGGGCTTGCTCGTCACCGGCGGCTCGGACGATCACGGACTCGACTCGAACAAGGTGACGCTCGGGCAGATTAGACTTCCCTACGAGCGCGTTGCCGCCTTGAAACGAATCACGGCGCAGTAGAGTCCACGATCCGCAGTCCGCGGTCCGTAGTCCATGGTCCCGGGGTCCTCAGCCCGTCGTCCAGTGTAGCGTCGCACCCTGTGTGCGACGTTGTGTGTCGGGTCTTGCCCCGATGACAGCGATGCGTGCCGTCGCACCTTCCCGACGGCGGGCGTCGGAGGCAAGCTCCGACGCTACAACGGGCTGTGCACTTCGTCGCTCGCGACCTGGCCGGCAAAGACCTCAAGCCGCAGCGTGCCGGCTCGGGCCGGCACGAAGGAGTCGGTTGTAGCGTCGCACCTTGCGTGCGACGGCCGTCGTCGGAGACAAGCTCCGACGCTACAACGGGCTGCGAACCTCGTCCGTCGCAACCTGACCGTCAACGAGCGTCACGAGTCGGTTCACCCGATCGAGCAGGCGGGCGTCGTGCGTCGCGAACAGGAACGTCCCCGAGTGCTCGCTGTTCAAGTGCCGCATGAGGTCGATCAATTCGAGGCTCGTCTTCGAGTCGAGGTTGGCCGTCGGCTCGTCGGCGAGAACGATCGCCGGGTCGGCGACGACGGCACGGGCCACAGCAACGCGCTGCTGTTCGCCGCCCGAGATTCGGTTCGGGTATTGATTGGCGTACTTCTCGATTCCGAGTTCGCCCAGGATCTTCCGCGACCGCTCGATCCGCTCGCGCTCTCGCACGCCGCGCAATTCAAGCACGAACGCCGTGTTCTCGAGCACGGTCAGGACCGGGATCAGGTTGTACGCCTGGAACACGAAGCCGATCTTCTCGAGCCGCAGCTTCGACAGGGCGTCGCGCTTCAGCGTCGAGAGGGCAACGCCGTCGAGGTAGATCTCGCCCGACGTCGGACGGTCGAGACCGCCCAAGAGGTGAAGGAGCGTCGACTTGCCCGAGCCGGACGGGCCGGCGATCGCCGTGAACTCGCCCTCGTGCAGCTCGAAGTCGATGCCGCGCAGCGCCGGCGTTTCGACGGTGCCGGTTACGTAGGTCTTGATCAGGCTCTGTGTCCGAAGGATTGAGTTAGTTGACATGCCGCATCGCCTCCACCGGCTCGAGCGCCGCCGCGCGGCGCGCCGGGAACCACGCTGCCAACAGGGCCACGCCAATCATGGCGAGCCCGGACGCCACGAGTTCCGAGACGGACACTCGCAGCTGCAAGATCGCTTCCATTCCTATCATGCGGGCCATCTCGTCGTAAGCGCCGGGCAGCTTCAGTCCGCCGCCCGCCTGGGCCCACGCGACGAGGCCGACGCCCGCCAACAGGCCGGCGACGGCGCCGACGAGCGCCAGAAGAAAGGCCTCGGTCATCACCATTTGCATCACGCGCCGGCGAGCGGCGCCGAGGGCGAGGATGACGCCCAGCTCGTGCGTGCGCTCGACGACCGACAAGAAGAGCGTGTTCAGAACGACGAGTCCGCCGAGGATGAAGAAGATGCCCATGGCCATGACGTGGAACGGCTTCTCGACCGTCTGGAACGTCTTGAGTTCGGGCGCGAGCTCGTTGTAGTCGAGGACCTTGTACTCCTTCGGAAGCTTGGCCCGAAGGTCGGCCACGACCCGCTCGACCTTCGCCTGGTCCCACGGCCCTTCGACGCCCTCCACGAACCCGACGATCGAGGTGACCGCGCCCGGCCGCCGGGCCAGCGTCTGGGCCAACCCGAGATCCACCTGGACGACGCCGCGTCCCATCGCCGGATCGGGCGCCGCGTAAACCCCGAGCACGGGGACGCTGGCGGCCCCGATGCCGGTGTCGGGATGCACGCCGAGCAAGACAAGCTCAGTCCCCACCGACGCGGCGAGGAGGTCGCGCAGCTCGCCGCCGAGGACGACGCCGCGCGACCCGGTCGAGAGATACTCGCCGTCGGTGATGAGACGGCCAATCGGGCTTACGTGCCCGACTTCCTCCGGGACCACGCCCTGCAACAGGACGCCCTGCGACCGCCCGCCGTTCGAGATCATCGCGGGTAGATCGAGGCGCATCGTGCGCCAGGCGATCCCCGGGACGGAGTCGACCACGGCGAGCGCGGCGGCCGGGTCCTTCATCAGCGTGAGCGCGCCGCCGTCCGCCCGCTCGGTCGAGCTGCGGATCTGGAAGTGGCCGGTCTCGAACGTGACCGTGTTCCTGAACAGGCTCTCCTGCTCACCGTTCAGCATGCCGAGCTCGAGAACGAGGATCAGAACCGGGATAAACACGGCGACGAGCGTGAGAATGCTCCGCCGCCGGTTCCGCCATAGGTGACGCCACGCCTGCTTCACTGGCCTGCCTCCAAGTTCTCGACCGTGAAGATCGCGGGGTCGATCGCGATCCCGAATTCGGGGCTCTCCAGGCGTTCGACCGTGAGGTCGCCGTTCCGCTCCTCGATCGTCATCAGGGTCGGCAGCGCGCGGCCGTCTTTCATGATGTAGTCGGAGAAGGTCGCCGTCCGAAGGACTTCCCCGCGCTGGTCGTTGTAGACGATCGAGAGCAGCGCGAAGTCGTCGCGAACGCGGACGACGAGGCTGCCGTACACGACGGGCGAGTCCGGGAGCGGGGTCAGGGTGATGACGTAGTCGGTCCCGTCGAGCACGACCTCCGCCCCGTACTTGTCGGACAGCGTGCCGTGGAGCAGGTCATCGAGTGCCGGGCCGCTCCCGAACAAGCTGTCGCCCATCGCGAACCCCGGCAGGCTGATCGCCTTGCCGGCGGCGGGGGCGTAGTACCAGACATCGTCGCCGATCGTGAGGTAGCCCGAGCCGGCGTCGGCCTCGGGAGCGAGGAAGCGCAACAGGCCGTACTCGTCGCCCTGCGACCACACCTCGACCTTGTACGAGCGCGTCTCTCCGGCTTGGGTCACGTCGAGCGAGACGACGCAGTGGAAGCTCGTGCCCTGCCACTGGTCGCGCACGCGGTCGACGACCTGGAACGGCGTCAGCCCCTGCGCGGCCGCGAATGAAGACCCGACGGCCGAAGCGAGCAGGAGAAGGGCGAGGAAGACGGCGGTCTTGCATAGCTTGTTCATGAAAGTCACCTCTGGTCTTGTTCTGCGAGCCCTACGTATCACGGATGGCCTCCACCGGCTGCAGGCCGGCGGCCCGCCGTGCCGGGTACCACGCCGCGAAGAGGGCGGTGAGGAGGACGACGGCAAAGCTGCCGAGAAGGTAGATGCCCGAGGCCCGCGCGTAGAGCATCGCCGGCATCGAGATGTCGCCAGCCATCGACGCCCACGTCGTTCCAATCGACATTCCCCGCGTCAGGAGGAGAAGAAGCAGGTAGCCGACGGAGCCACCTACCACAAAGCCCAGCGCCGACGCGAGCAGTGCCTCGAGCTGGACCATGCGGCCGAGCCGCTTCGGCGACATTCCGACGGCGATCATCACCCCGAACTCGCGCGTCCGCTCGAGCACCGAGAAGAGAACCGTGTTCGCGACGCCGAACCCAGCGAGCAGCGCGAGGATGAAGAAGATCGGGATCATCTCGATCCTTGCGCCCTGGATGAGCGAGGCGAGCATCGGGTTCGCCTCGAAGTAGCTCTTGACGACGAACGAGTCGCCGAGCTGCGCGCGCAGCTTGGCCGCGACGTCCTCAGCGTTTTGCGTCCGCGGCAGCGAGAGGACGACCTCCGTTGCGCCTTGCGAGACGGCGAGTCGCTGTGCGTCAGCGAGGGCGATGAGGACGAGGTTCTTGTCGAGGTTCGGAATACCCGAGCCGTAGAACCCGACCGCGGTAACGGCCAGAGACTGCGGACCGGAGTCGGCCTGCGCCAACAGGACGACGCGCTCGCCGAGCCGGACGTCGAGCCGCCGAGCGGTCTCCTCGCTCAACAGGATCTCGCCCGAGTTCGCGAGCCCGCGGCCCTGGGCGATCTGGGCCGGCAGGGTCGTGACCTTCGGCTCGCGCGCGAGGTCGATGCCGCGGATCTCCATTCCCGTCGCGGCGTAAGCCGACTTCACCACACCGTAGACAGAGAGGCGCGGCGCGTAGTCCGAGAAGCTCGCCGCGGCGAGCGCGTTCTCTGCGTCGGACACCGCCTCCGCCGTGAGGCCGTGTTCGGGAGCGGGGTCGTCGTCGTACCCGGCGGCGTGGATCTTGACGCTGCCCTGATCGACCGCGATCTGCGAGTCGACCATCGAGGCCATGAATCCGTCCATCACGCCCCACATCACGATGATGACCAGGCTCGCGAACGCGACCATCAGCACCATCAAGATCGTTCGCCGCGGGTGCCGCCACAGCCCCCTCCACGCCATTCGCATCGTATTGCCTCTCATCTCTGCGCCTCAGCTCCGCTTAGCCCCGCCCAGGAGATGTCGGTCCGCATGGCGACATCTCCCCTAGGAACGACCGGTCCCACTGGACCGGTCTGTTCCCCGCCATCTCTCAAATTGGATACGTTCATCCAACTCTCACTTTTCACTAGCTCTGGCCGCAGCAAGAGCCGGCCGCCTTGGCCCCACCGGCGGGGTCTTCGCCACTCTCTTCTTCGGCTTCTGAGCCGGTTTCCTTGCTGCAGGAGCGACCGGCGGTCGCGGCCTCGTCAGTCCATCGGCCACCACGTGGGTCATCATCGAGAGGAGTCTCGGATACAGGACGGGATCGATGTCGTCCTGGTGCGTCGGCAGGAACTTGACGAGCCCGAGCATTCCCAAGATGACCTCGGGATCGCCCTCGATAATGTCGCCGCGCGCTTGGGCGTCACGGATCCACTCCAGGACCGGCGCTCCCAGGTCGAGCGCCGCGATGCCCCGAAGCCCGTCCGGCACGCCGTGGATCATCTGCTCCAATTCCGCCGGGTTCACGATGATCGGCTGGATCAGCTCGTCGGCCTCCATCTCCTTCACCAGCTCCAACTGGAAGCGCTCGATCGCCTCATGCACGTCATCCGTCGCGCGGAGCGACCGATCGACGATGCGCCGCTGCATTGCCGGGAAGCGTTCGAGAAGGAGTTCGGCATAGAGCGCTTCCTTGCTGTCGAAGAAGTGGTAGAACGCCGCCTTCGAGATCTTGACCGGCTTCACCAAGTCCTCGATTGTCGTCTTCTTCAACCCGTAGCGCGTGAAGCAGGCGAGCCCTGTCTCCAGCAGCTTCGCCCGGATCTCCTCTTTCTCAATTCCCGTGAACGCTCTTGGCATCGTTATGTCCCTGTGAATATAAACCGCACGCGGTCACGGAGTATACACATGGACACAGTCCTGTCAACTGCCCGTCCGATTGCGGACTCAAATGATGCATCCGCATGCCGGAGATCCCACACGCGCCGCGTGTGGGCGTCCGCTACGCTCCCCATCCGAAACCCGGGATGAGCGGCGCACACGCGAGCGACAAGGTGCCCTGGCCTCTGGCGGTGCGGATGACGTCAAATGGGCACGTGGATGCGCCGACATCATCGACAGTGCGATTGCACTCTCGTGTCGAAGGATGTAGTGGTGATCGTAGTCCACTCTCTCTGTGTATGCGCGGTGATTGGCGTTGGCGGCGGTGCAAGGTATCAGGGCAGACAGGCCAGTCGGGGAGGGGACGGCGCTACATCGGGTGTCTGTGCCGATATTTGCACACGAAGTGCAACACAACTAGCCTCTCTGTAGGTCCAGTTCCTGGGAGGCTGCACGCTTGGAGTCATTCGAGAAGCAGGGCACTTGGTGGATACCTGGGCGGGATGATGCGGCAGTTGGTGGCATGCTCAGCTTCGAGAGCGAGGGTGGCCTCCATCTCTCCCTGCTTGGTGCGCTGCGCGATGACGTGAGCTCGTTCTACGAGTCCTTCCCTGTTCTGTTTGGCTTCGTCGATGGTATGGGGATGGTGACTCTCGCTGACTGCCAGCCGGCAGGGACGAGGATTCTTCTGCCGGGTCCTGCATTTGAGGCATACGCCCCAGCCATTGCGCTTGTCGGTGCGCACATCGCGGATCCGGAGGGCCAGCGGTTCGACAAAGCACGACTCGCGCTCAGCCATCTGGCGGACTGGGTGCACGAGGGAGGCACTCACTATTGCTGGCGCGGCAGCCTCACGCCGCAACGCCAATCAAACTTGAGTACAGCCATCCCCGTGAGAAGACTGCCCACCTGGATCTTGCCGAGCTCAAGATTGGATTCACGGGCAAGACTGAGGGCGACCTCTTGCACCGGTTCACAATCTCACAGGACGTCCACATCTACGTCGAACCGGCGCATCCACTCTCGATCGGCGAGCTGTTTGAGACTCTCATCGCACCGATCCAGGGTTTCCTGGCGTTTGCGACAGAGCGGGCAGCTGATGTCTCGTCGCTGACGGTATTCTCTGATGACATTCTCGTCGATGTGGGCAGCAGCCGGACCCAGAGATGCCCGATCGAGGTGTACCTGCCGACGCGTCATGGCCAGACGACATCGGAAGGGCAGCTGCACCCGCATGACTTCCTCTTCACATTCCAGGATGTCGAGGCGCCGTTTGAGCGCGTCATGGCGAACTGGTTTGAGCTCTACAGGGATGTCCCCCACTGTCTGAACCTGCAGACCGGGACATACTACTCTCCGCACTTGCACCTTGACCGCGTCTTCCTCATTCTCGCACAGGTCAGCGAGATACTCCATCGGCAGTATTCCTCGAGGACGAAGATGCTTCGAAAGGAGTTCACGCGACGCGTCAGACTGATCGAAGAGCGAACCCCGCGCTGGCTCGCAGATTGGGCCAGACCGTACTTGACGAATGAGCTGTCGTTTGCTCAGCGACTGGAGGAGCTCGTCCACGAGTACGGGGAGTGCGTTCTGCCTCTCTGCGCGAGCGCCGCAGAATTCGTCAGATCCACGGTCGACACTCGCAACTACTACACGCACTACTCAAGCGGGCTGAGGACCAAGGCTGCACGGGGGAAGGATCTCCTTCTCCTAACCAAGGCGCTGTCTGTGTTGGTGAGGTGCTGTGTCCTAGCCCGACTCGGAGTGCCTGGCAGGGAAAGGAAGAGGCTTTTCCTGAGGAATCAAGCGTTCCTGTTCCCCCTGCGTGAGAGCACAAACCCCGAAGCGCGAGCCCTGTTCGTCTGCAAAGACGTCGACGAGCGGAACCGCAGGATCCTCGCGGCGTGCGATGCAGGCCAGATGACCCAGAGACAGATAGCTGCGCTTGCCGGCCTATCCGCGTCCGCGGTGTCGCGAATAGTGAAGAGTCTCAGACCGGCTGGAGGCATGAGAGGGTCGAATCTCTAGATGCTAGCTCCAGGCGACATCGAGCAGCGATCTGGGTCCGGTCAGACTCGTCCTCGCGGATGGAGTCATGGAATCAGAAGCGAGCGCTCTGATGCGGTGGGCAGTTCTTGCGTCCTCCCTGAGCATGGTATGATGCACCATGCATGAGCATACTCCTCGACTAGTAGTCCGCCCCTCCGGTGTATGGAACTCTAGGCGGCCGCTCGCCAGATATCTACGGTACTATCGGGCACAGGTGCGCCGACACTGTGTTCTGGCTCTTGCCCGGGCGCGCGTACTCCATGACATGCAGGCAATCCTCGCCGGGGAGACGTCGGCAAGGGCTCGCGACGTTCTCCGTGCCCCTAGGCCGCATAGGGACAGGGACGAGAAGCTTGCCTGGTCGGGGTACTGTTCCCAGTTTCGGGACAAGGAGATCGACGTTGAGTACGAGCCTGCCCCAGCCGACGTGACCCGTGACCTGTCGCAGGCCGTCTACGAACTCCGCGTGAACAGCGTTGTGCAGACAGCGGCGCTGTTCGAGGCATACGTTCAGTGCTGGGCTCTCAATATGCTGCTCGCGAGGCTGGAGGATCAGAGCGACGCTGGGGGCTGGACGCCAGCACAGGAGAAACTCGCTGGGGCACTCTCCCCCATGACGAATAGCGGCCGTTTCCTTCCCCCATGGAGATCGATCCTCAAGGCATTCCCGCACGTGCCTTCTGAGCTGGCAACAATGGCCCCGACGGACGGCGACGTCGGGCGCACCGCGGCGCTCGGCGGCATTGGAAGAACGGACATGAACCTCTACGGAGCGCTTCTCGGCTGGTGCGAGTTCCGCAATCTCGCAGTGCATAGATCTCGGCGCGTCTCCAAGCCCTTCCTCAACAGCAACAAAGCCTTTGTCGAGATGCTCAAGAAGATTCCGGGCATAGACATGGACGACTTCTCTTTTGGACAACTCATGCCACTAAGCTTCGAGCTGACACGCGCAATGCGGTACGCGTTCCGGCGGACTGCTGAGGCGATGGAGGCTGCGCTCTTCTCGGAGTCCGCTGGCGCGCGCGGGTCGGCGATCAAGGGTCCGTGCGTCTCTGCTGCGTCCGATCCGACTGATGGTGACGACGTACTACTTCGTGTAGGTGACGACGAGCCATCTCTGCAATGGGTCTGCTCACATTCAAGCAACGGACGATGGGATCGCCTCCCAGAATGACAGGGCGCCGAGGTCAGATGCTGTATCGCCTGTCAAGTCGCCGTGAGGGTCTACAACTCGGCTTCGATTCAGTACTGTGTCCCCGGAATCTAGGGGAAGCGAGTCGCGCGCAGCAGCATCCCCGTGTCGGCGATGGGCAGGACCCGATGTCGTTGGCGCCCATGCTCCGAGGATGCACCCAGCAACCCGCCCGCTGGCGATGGAAGCGTAGGAAACGCACAATCCAACGGGTATACGACTCCTCCGTGCGTGGCGAGTAGTGCTTCGCGCAGCAAGTTTGGTGAACCTGTTCCAGCATTTTCATGGCTGTGGCTTGGCATGCGAGGATACGGAGGCCTATATGTGAAGCGTGGTGGAAAGAGAGGGTATGAGGACAGCGCTCAGTTGCCCCACGCACGTTGCGATGCTAGAATACAGAGATTCAGGCTAATCACCGTTATGCGGCCAGTCGGGTCTGGGGGGAATAGCGAATGAAGCTCTTCATTAGCTGGAGCGGTGAGCGGAGCCATGCTTTGGGCGACGCGTTGCACGACTGGATTCCATTGGTCCTCCATTACGTGGAACCCTGGCTGTCACATGCCGACATCGAGGCCGGTCAACGTTGGGCCGAGCAAGTCGCAAAGGAGCTCGAGGCGTCAAACTTCGGGATCATCTGCGTTACACGGGAGAACGTCGATTCCCCGTGGGTCCTGTTCGAGGCCGGAGCCCTTGCCAAGTCCATGCAAGGAAGTCGCGTCATTCCCCTGCTGCTTGACTTGGAGGTCCGCGACATTACTGGGCCGCTTGCCCAATTCCAAGCAAAGAAAGTGGAGCGCACGGGGCTGCTCGAAGTCAT
>Ga0315287_10001805_pt1 | contig 19982 bp, 17 predicted proteins | sample YL17G11_0_MG_FD_205037 | JGI IMG/M metagenome (GOLD analysis project Ga0315287, IMG submission 205037) | Sediment microbial communities from Yellowstone Lake, YNP, Wyoming, USA - YL17G11_0 | ecosystem: Environmental > Aquatic > Freshwater > Lake > Sediment | place: USA: Wyoming | collected...
CAACTCGGAGATAAACTGGGTGTGACGCCCCAGTTGGAGGTTTGGGGCTTTTCAAAGAACCTCAGCCGGCTCAGCCAGTGTGCGTACGTTGCGATCGAGTGCGGCCATCCCAAGGCTTGTGTGCTGGCAGACGTGTTCCATCTGTATAAAGGCGGTTCGGGCTTCAACGGCCTGAGGCTGATGAGCGGAGACGTCATTCAGGTGTTCCACATGAACGATTATCCCAGCGATCCGCCGCGGGACAGGATCAACGACGGCTTCCGCGTTCTTCCGGGGGATGGCACCGCCCCACTCGCCCAGATTCTGCGTGATTTACAGGCAACAGGCGGGCGCAAGGTACTGTCATTGGAATTATTCAGCCGGAAATACTGGGAACAAGACGCGCAGGAAGTAGCCAGGACAGGGCTGGAAAAGATGAAGGCTGCTGTCCAAAAGGCCCTGGGATAGCCGAGTACATGAAGGAACGTCTTCCGGAGCTTAGGATTACCCACCTTTGAGACCAGGGATTCTCTGCTGATCCCGCGAACAAGACCCTCAAGCGTCTGCTGGCGATACCGTTGAAGTAGGGGGGGCCACAATCGTTGGCAATGGAAGGTGTTGGGTACGGTCCCTCCCATCCAACCGCAGCGGCTACGGCCGCAAACCGCCCGCCACAGAAACGGCCTGTGTCAGGTGGTTTGCTCGAGCCTCCGCTCGCTGCTGGTTTAGGCCGGTATCGGACGTTGAATACGCCTTTCCTTGCTCCCCAGGTGCTTTCGAGGGAGCAAGGAAAGGCTCTTTTTTGAGCTTCCTCTTTCTGGTCTTCAACCCGTGCCAGGATGGGCCCACAGCGGCTCTTCCTGCGGAGGGGAGAGGAAACGGTGGGGTACGCCTTCCTGGAGTTGTATAAGGGCTGACGCGGAAACACCTGTCTGCCCTGTCTGCCCTGTCTGCCCTGTCTGCCGACAGGCAGGCGACAGGCAGGGATGTTTTACCCCGCCCCTTCCTCTCCCTCCGCATAGGGTCAAGAGGGGCTGTCCTGATGTCCGTGTTGACGGGCCGATTTTCCTGTCGGCCCTATTGATTGGCCTCAGGCGGAGTATTATAGTGCTTCCGGCAAGCGCAGGAGCATGGCATGGTAGCGATAGACCAGCGAACATAGGCCTTTTGGCATGAGGCGGCCTGGATGAGCGAACTTCCTCTGAGTATGGTGGACTGGAGTGGGGGGGGGTGACTTATGTGGAAGCCGTTGAGGTAACGAGGTGATTACAGTCGTCGTGGGCGGATGAGATAATTTTGGGTCGCCGGTTTATACGTCGCACGACGTGGGTTGACTTGCAGGTTGGGCATTAGGGACCGGACAATGCTTCAGCCGTGTCAATGAAGATTTAGGAGACAGACAAATGAATCTGGAATATCTTGGAGATGCATTCGACCATTGGAAGGGCTCGTTGATTTCAATCCTTAGACCTCGCTTGATCTGTCCTCTTACCGTCGTGCCAATGGCAACCGATGCGGGAAATTGGACTCCGGAAGACTGGCAAGCCTACAGACGACTGCTACACCTTGGGCGAGCAGACATCATCTGTGAATTGCCATTCGCCGCGATGAGAGACGGGTACTTCGAAGGCGTATCAAGGGACAGGGATATCTTCCTCGACCCGGATACCGGCATTGCCACTGGTAATGCCAGAAGAAAACACGTCGAGATTCAAGAACTTAACGGACTGTTGAATGGTTCCAAGAATCGCCTTCTCATGATTTACCAACACTCAGCGCGAAATAATTTCCATCTGCGGCTTGTTGATATTGCAGGCCACGTTCAAGAGAATATTCAGGGATCTCACTTCGCTGTTTATGAGTGCAGACAAGTGGCGATGTTTTTCATCTCCTTGGACAGGAAACGAATCCGAGATATTGGAAAAGCCCTTCGTGCGTACTTAATCGGAACAGCCAACTGGAGAATCTGGGATCCCTAGGCCTACAACGAGCTATCGAGTAAGTGCGCTTCATGTTTTGTCCCAGCGACTGGCAGGTTCCGAATCTCGATGTTCACGATTCGTGCCTCTAATAGTCGGTCAGAGCACCTCCCTCACCTGCCCGATGAATCGGCCCACGTCGGCCAGCATCTTGGCTTTATTGCCGAGGTTCTCCTCAATCAGCCCCACGACCTTGGAGCCGATGATGACCCCGTCGGCCCCGGCCGCAGCCACGGCGGCGGCGTGCTCGGGCTTGCTGATGCCGAAGCCCACGCAGACCGGCAGGGCCGTGACCTGCTTGATTCGTTGCACCAGGCCTTCGACCGTATCAGACAGTTGGTCGCGGCTGCCGGTGACACCCATCAGCGACACCGCATAGATGAAGCCGGTCGTCTTGATGGCCACCAGCCGGATGCGTCCTGCCAGGGTATTCGGCGTGACCATAAAGACCGTGTCCAGGCCCGCGGCCTTGGCCACGGGATACATCTCGTCGGCGTCGTCGATGCTCAGGTCCGCTACCAGGATGCTGTTGACCCCGGCCGCAGCGGCGTCTCGGCAAAAGGCCTCGCGTCCGTACTGCCAGATCAGGTTGTAGTACATCAGCAGGCCTATGGGGACGTCGCGATAGGCCTTGATCCGTTGGATCAGCTCCAGGGCCTTGGCTGGGTTCATACCGGCGACTAACGCCCTAATGTCCGCCTTCTGGATGGTTGGGCCGTCGGCGATTGGGTCGCTGAACGGGATCCCCAGCTCCAGGACGTCCGCCCCGGCGTCTATGGCAGCGCAGATCACCTCAAATGATGTCTGGGCGTCCGGGTCGCCGAGCACGAAGAAGGGGATCAGGGCGGTGCGTTTCTGACTGAACACGTCTTTGTAGGTCTTCATGTCTTGTCGCTCGTTTCTCAAAAGATAGCGTATCGTATAGCGTCTAGCGTTCAGAAATGGTTCTCTACGCTCTACGCTCCACGCTATCCTATCGCCTCGGGTCTGTGCCGGATGAAGGAGTCCACGTCCTTGTCGCCGCGCCCGCTGAGGTTGATGACGATCGCGTCGTCGGATTTGAACCGGCCTGCCTGGCCCAAGACCCACGCCACGGCGTGGGCGCTCTCAAAGGCCGGGAAGATCCCTTCCTTGCGGGCCAGAAAGAGAAACGTGTCCAAGACCTCGTCGTCCGTGGCGCTGACGTACTCGGCCCGGCCGATCTCCTTGAGATGGCTGTGCTCAGGCCCGACGCCGGGGTAATCCAGGCCTGCGCTGATCGAGTGGGACTCCAGGATCTGGCCCTGCTCATCCTGGAGCACGTAGGACCTGGTCCCGTGCAGGATGCCGACCTTGCCTTTTTCCAGGGTGGCCGCGTGCTTGTCCGTGTCCAGACCGTAGCCTGCGGCCTCCACACCGATCAGTCGCACGTCCGGGTCGTCGAAAAAGGCCGCGAAGATCCCGATCGCGTTACTGCCGCCGCCCACGCACGCGACCACTGCGCTGGGCAGTCGCCCAGTCTTCTCCATGGCCTGGTGCCTGGCCTCCTGACCGATGACCTGCTGGAAGTGCTTGACTATCGTCGGATAAGGATGAGGTCCTGCGGCGGTTCCAAACAGATAGAAGGTGTCGCCAACGTGGGCCGTCCAATAACGAAGGGCGTCGTTGATCGCATCCTTGAGCGTTCCGCTTGCGCCTGTGACCGGCACGACCTCTGCGCCCAACAGCTTCATCTTCTGCACGTTGGGCATTTGTCGCTCAATGTCGGTTGTGCCCATGAAGACCTTGACCTGCATGCCCAGCATCGCGCCGATGGTGGCAGTGGCCAGGCCGTGTTGGCCTGCGCCTGTCTCGGCGATGAGCTTGGTCTTGCCCATGTACTTGGCCAGAAGTCCCTGGCCCAGGGCGTTGTTGAGCTTGTGTGCGCCGCCGTGCATCAGGTCTTCGCGTTTGAGGAAGACCTGACAGCCGACCTTGTCACTGAGTGCTGGGCTGCGATACAGAGGCGTTGGCCTGCCGCCGTAGTCCCTGGAAAGCACTGCCAGGTCATTGATGAATTGCCCGTCCTCGCAGAGGCGGTCAAACGCCTGTTCCAGTTCCTCCAGTGCGGGGATCAAGACCTCCGGCACGTAGAAGCCGCCAAAATCGCCGAATCTGCCTTTGTATTTCATGGCACCATTCCTATGGACTTGGTTGACTGTTAAATAGGTGAACGATTGTATCTCCTGGCCCAGACGAGTCGGAGCCAAAAGATGGCGGTTCTAAAAAAAAACCTCAGTTGGGCACATGTTGAATAGTCTAATCCAGTCATTTGGATTGGACTATTCAAAGGGCTTCGGAGCGATAAGACATCTCTGGTGATACGAGTCCTCCAGAAGGCAGGAGGACTCATATCACGTGTGCCCAACTGAGGTTTTTTTCGCGTGTTCTGGAGCATTTCACTCAAGAGAGTCTAAGGGGTATCACCCTCGTAGGTAGTGGATGTTTTCAAACAAGGCCTTCATCTTGGCGGGGTCCTTTTTACCGGGCCGGGATTCCACGCCGCTGCACACGTCGATCCCGTACGTGCCCAGCGAGATCGCCTTGGCCGCATTGTCTGGGGTGATACCGCCGGCCAGGAAGATCCGCCTTGTGACGTCTCGGATCAGGTCCCAATCAAAAATCAGGCCTGTTCCGCCGTAGCGGTCAGGATGGAAGGCATCCAGCAGGATCGCATCAACCCGGTACTCATCAGCCTTGTCCAGATCGGCCTGGTCCTTGATCCGAACGGCCTTGATGACCTTCACGGTGTCACTGGCGAGGGACAGACAGAACGCCGCCGTCTCATCGCCGTGGAGCTGGACCCAGTCCAGATGGCACTCGTTGATCGCGTGGCGGATGGTCTGGAGGGAGGCATTGACAAACACGCCCGCCAACTCTACAAAGGCCGGCAGGTGACGCACGATCTCTGCCGCCTTGTCCACCGGGATGTATCGCGGACTATCCGGGAAGAAGTTAAATCCCAACAGGTCGGCCCCCAACTCCACCGCTGCCCAGGCGTCGTCGTAATTGGTGATGCCGCAGATCTTGACCTTAGATACTAACATCCGATCCTTGTTCCTTTTAACTATTTGAGACCTCGACGAGCTTCTCCAGGCAAGCCAGGGCCTTGCCCTCCCGGATGGACTGGTCCGCCAGGAGCAAGCCCTTTTGGAGATTGCCTGCCAGGCCGCCGACCATGATGGCCGCTGCTGCATTGAGGACGACGATGTCCCTCTTGGGGCCTGTGTGGCGGCCCTCCAGGATTGCGCGAAGGCCCTGTGCACTTTCTTGGGGGGTGTCTACCTTCAGGTCTTCCAGCCTGGCCGGGGCAATGCCCAGATCCTTTGGGTTTACCAGTCGGATCACCACCCGGCCGTCCTTCAGCTCCATCAATCGGGTTGCACCGGCGGTGCTGATTTCGTCGAGACCGTCGCTGTGGACCACCAGGGCGTGGCGAGTCCCCAGGATCTTCAGTGCCTCGACGATTATCTCCATCAGGCCTTCGTCGGCAACGCCCAGCACCTGGTATGGAGCGCCGGCTGGATTGGCCAGGGGCCCCAGGATATTGAAGATCGTCCTGAAGCCCAAGGCCTTGCGCACGGGTTGTACGACCTTCATCGCCGGGTGGAACATCGGCGCAAACATGAATCCGATGTGGGCCTCCCTAATGCACCTGGCTATCGTCTCCGGTGCGGCGTCGATCTTGATGCCCAGTGCCTCCAGCACGTCCGCTGATCCACAGCGGCTGGTGATCCCGCGATTGCCGTGCTTGGCAACGTGTACCCCAGCCCCGGCTGCCACCAAGGCGGCGCCAGTGGAGACGTTGCAGGTCTTGACGGTCCCGCCGCCCGTCCCGCAGGTATCTACCAGTTTGTCGATACCAACCTGGACCTTGACGGCGTGACTTCGCAGCGACGTCGCCAATCCCGCAATCTCCGGGGCCGTGACCTTCTTCATCCGCAGGGCGGTCAGTAACGCCGCCACCTGAACCTCCGGGACCTGGCCCTCGAAGATCACGTCCAGGACCCCCTTGGCCTGATCAAAGCCAAGGTCTTTGCCTGCGAACAGGGGATTGAGGAAATTGATGATAGTCGCCATCGGATGCTCTCTCCTGCATTCCTTCCTATCTGTTCTCTATGCTCTATGCTCTATACTCCACGCTCCGCGATGTACGCTGTACTTTCCATAGCCAACATGTTCTCAATGATCCTTCCGCCGGCCGGGGTCAGGATGCTCTCCGGGTGGAACTGGACCCCGAACACGGGCAGTTCTTTGTGTTGAACGCCCATAACCAGGCCCTCAAACTCTGCGGTTACGTCCAGACAGTCCGGCACCAGGATCGCCACCAGGCTGTGATAACGGCCCGCCTGCATGGGATTCTCAATGCCGTTAAAGATCCCCTGGCCGTTGTGGGTGATCCTCGATGGCTTGCCGTGCATGGGCTTGGGGGCATGGCCGACCGTGCCGCCAAAGTACTCGACGATCACCTGATGGCCCAGGCACACCCCCAGGACCGGCAGCCTATCCTTGAAGTAGTCCAATGCGGCCGTCGAGATACCAGCTGCCTTAGGACTGCCCGGTCCCGGCGAGATAACCAGCAGGTCGGGTCTGAGCCGGTCCGCCACGGCCTTGAGCGCCTGCAGGTCGGTATCCGCGCGATACACTGTGGCGCTGCAGCCGCGTTTGCAGAAATCGTCAACCAGGTTGTAGGTGAACGAATCGAAGTTGTCGATAAACAGGACTTTCTTCATGGGTGACTTCCTAACCTAGCCTAGTCGGAACCCATCGATCATGGTCTTTAACAAAAAATCCCAGTTGGGCACACTTTGAATAGTCTAATCCAGTCGTTTGGATTGGACTATTCAAAGGGCTTCGGAGCGTATCGCCCGCAGGCATGATCCGGCCTTGTGTTCGGTCTCCTCAAACTCGGTCTTAGGCACGCTGTCGTACACGATACCGGCGCCCACGCGGACATATGCGGTGTGGTCCTTGACCTGCAAGGAGCGGATCGTGATGCAACTGTCGAACTGGCCGTCCACAGTCAGGTACATGACCGCACCACCGTAATAGCCGCGTTTGGTCTTTTCCAGTTGGCGGATGATCTTCATGGCCTCGATTTTCGGTGCGCCAGTCAGGGTGCCCATGTTCATGGTCGCCAGGTATGCGCTGAGGGCGTCGAGCGACTTGACGAGCGTGCCTTTGACGTTGCTGACCATGTGTTGGACCGACTCGTATTTCTCCGCGATCAACAACTCCGTCACCACACGGCTTCCCGGCTCTGACACGCGGGCGACGTCGTTACGGGCCAGGTCCACCAGCATCATGTGCTCAGCCAGCTCCTTGCGGTCGATCTTCAGCTCCGCCTCGTATCGAAAGTCTGTGTCCGGATCGATGGCCTTGCCCAGGCGGCCCCTGGGCTTGGTGCCGGCAATGGGCCGGATCTCAACACTGCGATCCTGGAGGCCGCTGACCCGCAGATTCAGTTCCGGGCTTGAACCCAACAATGTGGTGGTCGGCGTTTTAAGGTAGAACATGTACGGCGAGGGATTCAGGACCCGAAGACGTTTGTACACGTCCAAGGGCTCGTCAGCACACGGCTCGATCCTGGTGCGGCTGAGCACCACCTGGAAGATGTCTCCGTCGAGGATGTGCTGCTTGGCGGTCCGGACCATCTGTTCGTAGGTGGCCTGGTCCGTGTCGGTGCCGGATTGAGGCAGGGGACCGCTGTACTCGCCGGGCCTGGGCGAGTCATACCTGGCCATGTTGGCGTAGAAGTCAAAGCAGTCCTGGGCCTCTGCGATCGCGGCGTCCGGATTATCGTCCGTCACGATCACGTTGACGACCACGAAGCCTTGCCTGTGTTCATGGTCCATCAGGAAGATGTTGTCCGCAAAATACAACTCATAGTCGGGATTGGCTAGTAAGTCCTGGCGGTTCTGAGGCAACCTCTCGAACTGGTCGATGAAGTCATAGCTCAGGGCGCCCAGCAGGCCGCAGGTGACGCGGAAGGGCTTGCTGGCCAGGCGAAACGCAAATGCCACGGCCCTCAGCACGTCCATCTGATTAGTGTTCGTCAGGCGGGTCTGTTCATCAACTCGCTGGTTGGTCCGCCGGATCCTGCCGCAAATGGCGTCGTCACCAAACGACACCTGGTCGCAGAAGCTAAACCGTTCTTTTTGAGAGGCCAGGTATCTGAGCATGCGTTTGCCGGTGCGGCCCAGGGCCTGGATAGTGAATTGGTCGGCAGTCCCGGTCAGGTACAGCGAAGGCTTGGCCGTGCCAAAGCTGAGTGCCGCGGTCCCGGCCAGGTACTCCCTGGACTCAAACAGGCAACTGTGGACCGATCGGCCGTAGTCGCTGAGTTTGGCGAAGAAGTCCACCGGATCGTCGATGGCGATCTGTTTGACGATCGGTATGATCTCGCCGGGCTTGGTGTTACAAATAATCTGTCTATAGTCTTCCATGGCCTTTCGCCTTGTCTAAAAACATTGTCGTTGAAGCCGTCCAAAACATAAACAAAAAAAGCGACCTGCTATTTCCAGCAGGCCGCTTATGTATCCAAGGTTTCTAGGTCTTTACAGCACAGGATCGCTTGCCCGCCGGATTATCCCGCAGGCCACCACCAGCAATCCATCAGGTTGTTCAGACCCGTTTGTTTCATAATGCTTCTATTTTAACGGATCACGGCAGCGGATGTCAAGCAGAACCTGGCAGAATGAAATCGGGAGGAAACATGTTGCCCATACGCAACATGATGTCCTAGAAAAGCTTATAACTTTAGGCAAAAATCTGAGGTTTTTTCCTTGACGCCTGATAACTGCTTGGTTATTTACTACTACAACCAAGCTCCACCCAGGAGAGGTCAATCAGGTTATGACAGGGTGGTTCGTTGGGGTGATGGAGCGTGCCGTTACGGAGGATGGTCCGTAAGGAAACGGTGTTGAATGTTGTTAGGCAAGGAACGTCTGAAGGGAATTGTTCTGTCTCTGGCCTTGGCGACGGTCGTATGGACCGCTCCAACGGTCGGCATGGGCAGAGCAGCATTTGGCTTGCCCACCCAAAGTCCTTCATCTCTTCAAACCTCAATCGCCTATGTTCCGACAGACTCCTCCGCTTCACCCTTGACCTTGGTCAGGGCGATCCTGATGGTGCTGATCGGTTTTATCTGCGTGCCACTGGTCAGGGATCGTCGATTCTGGCTGGACGGAGCCAAGGCTATCAACCAATTCAAGAACGGGCCAATTGATTTTGTAGCCATACCACGCGGCCCTCCGTGACTTGCCTTAGAGAAAGGAATCTCGCTAGTAATAAGCAGCAAGGAGGCTGTTCGGCACAACGTGCCGGAGAAGAGCTAGAAGGAGATCAAGAAATGAGAAGGATGCTATTAGGATTAGCGGTGTGTGCCTTGATGGCCGCACCGGCGATGGCGGGACCATCGTGGTATACTGGTGGCGATGGCCAGACGCACCAGAAGTTTGATTTTCTGCCAGCGGATATTGTTAATGGGCCACTTGTATTAGGCGATAACACTTGGCAGTTTCAGGCCGATGATGGGTACAACAACATTTATGGTGCCCGCCCCACAACTATGGTGAAGATCGATACACTGGGTAGCCAGTATCCAGGATATATTCCAGAGCAGAATAAGTTCGTAGCGTGGGAGATCGCTGTGGGATCGGGCATGCGGATACCCAACTCAGACACCGCGAATCCACTGAAGAGGATTTGGGTAGAGGTCAATTTTGAGCCAAGGCTGATGGACTATTGGGTTACTCTTACGGCCGAGCAAAGCCCGAGGGTGGGAGAACTCACGTACAGTAGCATTCCGACAACAGAGGGTGTTTATGATGTGGCCCAAATCGAATGGGAGATTCGTCCCAATCCTTCCCAGGAGTATTTGTGGTTCAATTTCAAGGACCAAGGCACAGGGTTGGACTACATTGAAGTTTGGACTGAATGTGTAGCCATCCCCGTTCCTGGCGCAATTCTCCTTGCCGGTATAGGCACTGCTATGGTAGGTTGGCTCAGGCGAAGAAGGACTGTGTAGGATAGAGAAAGAAGTTAGGTTTATTCGGCGCAGGTATTTCGGATGGTTAGGGTGGTGAACCTGATGCAAGGCAGGAAGAGGCGTCGCAGGGATGTGACGCAATAACAGGGATGTGGCCTCTTCCTGCTGCGCCGAAGGTTTGCGCCTGACCACGAAAAACGAATCACGAATAACGAAAAACCAACAATTCACCCGAAAGCAAGGAGGCTGAACGGTGACACCAAGGAAGGTACTGGTCTGTGTCGTGAGTGTGTGTCTGGCTTTGGCTAGCTCGGCGTTTGCAGCAGGGACAGTGACATACTTAGAACATGGACTGGGCAATTCACCAGGGGGGGAGTTCATCTTCCAGACATCCGGCATACCAGGCTACGATGGATCGCAACTGAAGACCTTTTGTCTTGAGTGGAATGAGTATATCTGGAAGGGTGGAACATACAATGTGGACATTGGCAAGGTTGCCAAGCAGGGCGGCGTTGGCGGTTTTGATGCATCGTTGGGTGGCGATCCGCTTGACCCAAAGACGGCCTACCTCTACTACCATTATAGCCAACACGATCTGGTAGGCTGGACCAATGACCAGGACTCGGCCAACGCTCTACAATATGCCATATGGTATCTAGAGGACGAAACTACATTGCCCCTAAACGCTGGAGCAATGGCTAAGGCCAACACTTTCTTGGCCGACGCTAGCACATCGGGTTGGAAAGATACGGGCCCTGTGTGGGTATTGAATCTCTACTACTCATGGCCGGGTTGTGGCAATATCCCTTGCCAAGATCAATTGATTCTACTCCCTCCCGTCCCTGTCCCAGCCTCGATTCTCATCGGTCTGATCGGGCTATTCGGGCTGGGCACGGTCAGGCGGCATACTTGATGGGGATGGATCTCTTGTTTCTGCTATTATGAGGAGGTTTCTGAGTAAGCTCAACGATGGATAGGGTAAAGAAAGGCAGGAAGGCAGAGCTGCATGGAGGCGGCGTTTAAGTCACAGGTACGTGTGCTCCTTCCTGTTTTCTTGATGTCAAATGGATGGCTTTTCATCACCCTCCTCCTGAGCCAGGTCCCTGAAAAGGGACCTGGTTCTTTTTATAGAGGCAACGGGCGTGGCCTTTAGTTGTACTACGTACCGCCGTTGAATCTGGCCGAAGAGTCCAACGCTGATCCGCAAGATCTCAAACTCGACCTTGTCGCCGGTAGAGACCTTCTCCATCTCCACAGAGAACTCGTTCATGTTGCGGACGGTGGTGCGGTTGGTCTGTAAGATCAGGTCGCCTGGCGATAGGCCGCCCCTGGAGGCAACACTGCCATCGGTTACATCGGTTACGATCAACACAGGATAGGCCCCGTCAAATCCAAATCGCCTGGCCACACTTGGTGTCAATTCCGACACCTCCATCTGAAACAAGGTCGAGGCGAGCTTAGCCCCGTCGGGCAGGGGCCGGTCCGCCAGCGTCAATCGGGCCGTTCTGATCCGCAAGGGTGCCTCGATGGGTCTGACGTACCCGATCTCAATGGGTTCGCCGATCTGCTTACGCATGACCTTGACGTAAAAGTCAATGACGCCGGTCATCCTCGATCCATCGATCTCCAAGATCAGGTCATTAGCCTGGATGCCCCCCTCATCGGCCGGCGACCCTTTGGCTACGGCCTCCACCGATACTCCTCTGTATGACCCCGCAGTCTTGAGCGGCCCCATGACCAGGCCAAGCCTGACGCGTCGGAGCTTCTCAGGCATCAGCATGGAGCTGAGGTTTCTCACCAACGTGTCCACAGGGATGGCGAAACCGATGTTTTGGGCCTCGGCCCGGATGGCCGTATTGATCCCGATCAATTCCCCAAAGACGTTAAAAAGCGGACCGCCGCTGTTGCCCGGGTTGATCGGTGCGTCGGTCTGGATCAGGCCGCGAAGCCAAAAGCCCTCACTGACCTGGATGTCACGGCCTAGGGCGCTGATTACTCCGCTGGTCACGGTGTTCGAGTATCCATAGGGATTGCCGATGGCGATCACGGTCTCTCCGATCATCAGGTCGTCACTTCGGCCCAGGTCTATGGTCGACAGTTTCTGGGGGGGCTTGATCGATAGGACGGCCAGGTCCCTATTCTGTTCGGCACGAATGACCTCCGCCAGAAACTCCTGACCGTCGGCAAAGATCACCTTGATCTTCTCGGCGCCCTCTACGACGTGTGCGTTGGTGACGATGAATCCGTCCTCGTGCACGACTACGCCGGACCCAAGGACCTTGACTTGCTGCTGATATCGCGGACCGCCAAAACCGAAGGCGTCGGGCCAATTGGGCCAAATAGATGTCTCGACGACTCGCTGCCCGGAGATATTAACAACCGCCTTGGCGGTCCGTTCATAGACCTCAACGACAGGAGTGCGTCGAGTGTTCGCAGCGCGACTGTCCGGTGTCATGGCCTGCGAACCAGACGGGCCAAGAATAGCAAGACCGATACCGATGACGATGGTGAGGTGTTTCATGTATGCTCCCGCATCTCGAAGCAGCTTGCCCAAAACCGAACGAGCCGGAACCGAAAAGGAAACGAGAAACTTGAGTCAGGTACGCGCTCCCTATCTGCTGTTGGGAGAGTGCCCGGAGTAACGCCTGGACTTGTTGAACGTCTTTGAATCCTTGGCTGGCAGATCCTTAATCTCAAACCGTGGTCCTGATGGCCTTCGAGGCCGCTTCTTGAACTTTCCTGCCGGTTTTCTCTGGTCCAATACCCGGAGGGCGTTTCGGCAGATCTCAGCCGTTGCCAGGTCTTTGCTTTTCGTTCCCTCGATAAGTACGTCTTTGGCGGGTTTTCTCATCCGGCCTCGCATCTTCCGAAGTCCATAGGAGGCTGCTCCCTTGGCCCTTCGTGAGGTGCTGATTAAGAGAGCCTCTCTCAGAATATCCAGCCCATCTTCCTGCATCCAAGACAGATTAAAGGCAGCCTGGCGAACAACTGTTAAATTGGATGAATAGAGTTGCTCCCGCAATTTCTCCAAGAGTTGCAGAGACGCCTCATCCTTCTCGCGTCCTGAAGGCTTTCTCTTTTCAAGCTTCATGGTTCCACCTCATCCAATCCGTTTGTCGGCGAACCAGCACACCTTCTGAAAGGTACCTTCGGAAACAGCTGGAAACAATCCTTGTCCCAACTAACGATCTTCCGTCTTCTGATCCGAGGCATATTTCTGTGCCGATAATCTTCACTTCTCTTTTTAAGGACCGGCGCGTCATTGTCAACTTGTTTGTTTCCATGAAGGTGACATTTTTTGCAAAATTGTTTGTGGGGCTTTATATGATCGCCTATATTCATAAACCACAAGATGGAAAAATTGCCAATATCCATCACGGAATCGATGGAAGTTGAATCTGAGGAGATTTGGATGTGGTCAAGAACAGGGCAGTTGTGTTGCTCAGCGGGGGCCTTGACTCTGCCACGATACTGGCTATCGCGCGCCAAGGTGGTTTTGACTGCTTTGCCCTGACATGCCTGTACGGCCAGCGTCACCGTGTGGAGATTGAATGCGCTAGGAAGGTCGCTGGATCTATGAAGGTTGCCGAACATCGCATGATGACAATAGATCTGGCGGCCTTTGGCGGCTCGGCCCTGACCGATCCGGAGAAGGTCGTCCCAAAAGGGGCCCTTGCGCAGACCGATCCTCACATCCCTGTTACGTATGTCCCGGCTAGGAACACGGTATTCCTGAGTCTGGCCCTGGCTTGGGCCGAGGTCTTGGGTGCATTTGATATCTTCATAGGCGTCCATCAGGCCGATTACGGTGGCTATCCGGACTGCAGGCCCCAGTTCATCGAGGCATTTGAGCGTCTGGCCAATCTGGCCACGGCAGCGGCAGTGGAAGGCCGCGGTATGTATCGCATTCATGCGCCCCTCCTGGACATGGGCAAGGCCCAGATCATCCGCAAGGGACTTGAGTTGGGGGTGGATTACTCCTTGACCCACAGTTGTTATGATCCGGATGATCGAGGCAGAAGCTGTGGCCAGTGCGACTCATGCATGCTTCGGCTGAGGGCCTTTGCCCAGTTGGGGCTAAAGGACTCGGCGGCCTACCAGGACGTCCAGCCGTAGGCTCTTACTCTTTTACTCTCTTACTATGATGAGGGTTGTCGAGCTATTTCATTCGCTCCAAGGGGAAGGGCGGCTCGCGGGCGTGCCCAGCGTGTTCATACGGTTGGCCGGCTGCCCCATACGATGCACCTGGTGTGATACCCCATACGCCTGGGACCCGCAGGCAGGCACGGATCTTGACATCGAGGCCATAGTCGGGCAGATGGAGCGATGGTCTTCGCGATTCGCGGTCATTACGGGCGGTGAGCCTATGGTGACTGCCGATCTTCGCCCCCGTCCTGGTCTTGTAGAGTTGACCTGCAGGCTCAAGGCAGGGGGTTACCATGTTACGATTGAGACGGCTGGCGTGGCCTTTGTCCGGGACTTGGTGTGCGACCTGATGAGTATCAGCCCCAAGTTGGATCGTTTCGACCCACGTCCAGGCGCCAGCTGTGTAGAGGTCATGCGAGGCCTTATTGCCCAATACGACTACCAACTCAAGTTCGTGATCGAGTCGCCAACCGACGCGGAGAAGGTCAAAGGTATTCTGGATCTCATCGGCGGCGTTGATCCTGTGAAGGTCTTGCTCATGCCGCAGGCCCAAACGCATGAGGATCTGGCGGCCAGGTCGCCGGCGGTGGCGCAGATGTGTCTCGATAACGGGTGGGTGTTCTGCCAGCGGCTGCACGTCCTGCTGTGGGGGTCCCAGCCGGGTCGTTAGGACTCGCGAGGAAATAACTGACTCATTTTCCATCTCATCTTCAGGCCGTCGCTCATTCTGCCGGCTTCCGTTGATTTCCATGTTCCGCTGTCCTACGTCTTGTGTCCGGCCAGGCTTTTGGTATAAGTATCCGGTCGTTTTTGAATGGCCGAACGGGCTCGCATAGGAGGATTGCCGTGAACAGGCAGGTCAGGATCTTCTGGGCGGTGTTGTCTTTGCTGCTGTCGCTAGGACCGTTGGTCAGGGCGGACCTGAGGGGCCAGATCGACACGATCATCGGAACTCAAAAAAACGTGGAGTTCTCCGTCCATGTCCTCAGGGCACAGACTGGCCAGACCCTTTACTCGCACCGGGCTGATCAACCCATGATCCCGGCCTCCAACATGAAGCTCGTGACTACGGCGGCGGCGTTGCGTGTCTTGGGGCCCGACTTCGTCTATGTCACCAAGGTCGGACTGATCGGCAACACCTTGGTAATTATCGGCAGCGGCGATCCCTTGTTGGGGGACAAGGAGGCCGAGGCCAGGCACGGAAGGTCGCCGGGGTGGGTCCTTCAGGACATTACCGCCCGTCTGCACCAGGCCGGAGTGGCCATGATAGACCACTTCCTCGTGGACAGCAGCCTCTTCGACGACCAGCGGGTCCATCCCAATTGGCCTGCCGATGAACTGAACCGGTGGTACGCCTGCGAGGTCTGTGGCCTAAACTACAACAGTAACTGCATTGGCATGACCGTGCGGAACAGCCAGGGGCGGATTGAGATCGAGCTTGATCCCCAGACCCGCTATGTAAAGATAGTCAATCAGGTACGGCCATCGCAGTCAGGCAACGGAGACGTAGGGGCCTACCGCCAGACGGGGATGCCCAATACCCTGATTGTCAAAGGGACTTGCCGCAAAGACGAAGGGCCTTTCGACGTGGCCGTTGAGCGGCCGGCCGGTTTCTTTGGTTTCCTGCTGGCCGAGTCCCTGGGCAGGTCAGGCATTGAGGTGAGGGGCCAACTGATCGAGAGGTCCGTGGAACCCAACGAGGGGTTTGTTCTGCTGGCTGAGTACCGTACGCAGCTGCAGGAATGCATGGCCCGCTGTAACAAGGACAGCTTCGGTCTGGCTGCGGAGTCCCTTCTCAAGACCATGGCTGCCAAGGCGATCGGCGGTAGGAACGGCGCATGGGTCGCGGGCCAGCAGGTCATTTCCAGTTATCTCATCTCCCTGGGCATTGACTCCAGGCAGTTTGTGGTCGATGACGGCAGCGGTCTCAGTCGCAACAACAGACTCAGTGCCTCTTGTCTGACCCGGGTGCTCTACTCGGTATACCAAGGTCCGCAGTGGCCGGTGTTCAGGGATTCACTGGCTGTAGGAGGGGTGGATGGGACCATCAAACGGTATTTCACGCAGGCCAAATACAAGGGGAAGATCCTGGGCAAGACCGGATACATCAACCAGGTCAAGTCCCTGTCCGGGGTCTGCACGACCCAAAGTGGCGATGTCTTGTTCTCGATTTTGAGCAATGATGCAACGGGCAACACCCGAGAGGCAATCAACAAGATCGCACAGGCCATCGTGGATAATCCACTATATGGAGTTGATTGATACCCACTGCCATCTGACCTATTCGCCGCTGGCCGAGGTCATCGATCCGGTGATCCGGCGAAGCATTGCGGCCGGTGTTACCGGATGGGTCACGGTCGGTACGGACCTGGACCAGTGCGGGCGGGCGATCGAGCTGGCCAAGCGTATCCCCAACCTGTATGTGGCGGTCGGGGTTCATCCACATCAGACCAAGGCGGCCACGGACGATGGGTTGGGCCGTTTGGTGGAGCTCGCCCAGTCCCAGAAGGTGGTGGCCGTAGGTGAGACGGGCCTGGACCTCCACTACCTCCATTCGCCGCCAGAAGACCAGAGACGGGTCTTCATCTGGCATCTGGATCTGGCCACACGATTGGGGCTTCCCCTGGTGGTCCATAGCCGTGAGGCCTTTGACCAAACCCTTGAGATCCTAGACCTGTACCGTGGCCGCGTAAGCCCGATCGTGTTGCACTGTTTCACCGGTACCATGGCCCAGGCCCAGGCGGCGATCGATCGCGGATTCTATCTGTCGTTCAGCGGCGTGGCGACCTTCAAGAACGCCAGGGACGTGCAAGAGGCTGCACGGAACGTACCGTTGGACCGGGTGTTGATCGAGACGGATTGCCCTTACCTGTCGCCGGAGCCCATGCGCAGGCAAAAGATCAACGAACCGGCCTTCATGATCCATACTGCCCTTTTCCTGGCAGGGCTGCGCAAGATGGACCTGGGGCAGTTCGTCACAACCGTAACGGATAACGCAAGGCGTTTCTATCGCCTTCCAGGGACCTCAAGACTGCAACATCAATCGTCCCTGTAGAGTTCGACCTACGCCAAGCCAGTCCCGTTTAGCCATTTGTCCAAAAGCTATTGCCAGCCTAGAAATCGGTGTAGCAATGGCTTTTTGATCCCTTATACTTGACTTTCGCCTGGCGTGGTCCTTATTTGTAGTGAAGGAACAATGCCCGGCAAGACAGGCGGTCGGGTCGGGTAATGGTTGTTGAGACAAGCCTGGGGATTTCTTACTCTGCTGGTACGACTAGGGGTTTATGGCAGGGGTATTTGACCAGTCGGCTGTTGACCGAGTTCAACAGGCGAACGATATCACAGAGGTGATCAGCGAATACGTCAGCCTCGCCAAGAAGGGCAGGGAGATGGTCGGACTGTGCCCATTCCATGAGGATCATCGCCCGAGCCTGTACGTAAATGAGGTCAAGCAGATCTTCAAGTGCTTTGCCTGTGGTGCAGGCGGCGATGTGCTCAAGTTCATACAGATGAAAGAGAATCTGACCTTCCCCCAGGCAATCGAACGCCTGGCCCAGCGTGCAGGGATTATGCTGACACCTTCAAGGCGCCCCTTGACCGCTGATAGGCGGCAGGAGGAGGACCCGGCCACGCTGGCCAAGGTCAACGACTGGGCCGCCCGGTATTTCGAGGGATGTCTGGCCGACCCTGTACTGGGCAAGTCTACCAGGGACTACATTGCCTCGCGGGCCATTACATCCGACAGCGTCAAGACTTGGCGATTGGGATTTGCGCTTGACATGGGCACCGGCTTGGCAGAGGCGGCCCGTAAAAAGGGCATCTCAAGGGCCCTCCTTCAAGGCGCGGGCCTGGTGACGGCCATGGGGCAGGACCGGTTCGTCAATCGGCTGATGTTTACCATCGCTGATGTCACCGGCAGGGTAATCGGTTTTGGAGGACGCACGCTGACGGGGGAAGGGGCGAAGTATGTGAATTCCCCAGCCACCGTCTTGTTTGATAAGAGCAGTTGCCTCTATGGCCTGGCCCAGGCCCGGCAGTGCATCGTGGATAGCCAGACGGCAGTGGTCGTGGAAGGCTATACCGACTGCATCATGGCCCATCAACAAGGATGTTCCAACGTGGTGGCCACGCTGGGGACGAGCCTGACGTCCACACACGGTCGAATCCTGCGGCGCTACGCCAAGAAGGTGGTACTGCTGTTTGACGGCGATACTGCGGGCGAGGCCGCGGCCCATCGTGCCTTGGACATCTGCCTGAAAGAGCGGATCGACATCAAGATCGCCACGATTCCAGACGGTGAAGACCCGTGCGAGTTTCTGGCTGCACACGGCAAGGAAGGCCTTGAGCAGGTGGTCGGCCGGGCAGTGGATGTCTTTGCGTTCAAATGGGAGCGGTTGATGGATCGGTTCCAGTCCGATGACACCCTGGCCGGCCGGAGCGCGGCCATGGAGGAGTTCCTCCAGACCATAGCCACCAGTATCAGGGCGGGCCAAATGTCCGTGGTGGACCGGGGTTTGGTCGTCAATCGCCTCTCAGCCGTATTGGGGATCGACGGCCGCCAGATCGATTCGGACCTGCGGCGCAGGGTCGCGGGCCTCGCCAAGAGCCCTTCGCACGATAACGGCCTCAATCAGGATCTTGAAGAGGCCATGGGCAAGGGCCTGACGGCTATGGCCCAGCGAGAAGTGCTGGAGGTGTTGTTGAATGAGCCGGGGCTTTTTGAACAGGTCAGCGTTCGGGTCGCGACGGATGCCTTTACCTCGCCGCTCTTAAGGCAAGTCGCAGAGGCGGTGTATGCATGGTTGGACCAGGCCGGCCCTGAGATCTCAGGCAAGTCCATGGCCAAGCAGATCCTGGCCAGGACCGAGTCGGTCGAGATCGCCAAGGCCGTGTCTGAGCTGGCCGAGGTCGGCCAGCGAAAGGGCAATCACCAGTCCCGGCTGGAGGGTGCGCTGCAGGTACTGACCAGGGCCGAACCCGTAGATGGCCGACAGGCCATAGTGGATGGTCCCGGCAGGCTCGTTCCGGTCGTAAATCGTCACAAATTGGGCATGATCTAAGGGAAGTCAGAGGTACTCGTGGTCACCAAGAAGAAAGATGTGAAGAAGGAGAAGGAGAAGGAGAAGAAGGCCCCCGTTGTTCCGGTTCCACTGGAGGTCGAGGCAGATGAGACGCTAGCCGAGGGACAGGAGACCGCAGAGAGCCAGAAGAAGATCAAGGCGATGATCGCCAAGGGCAAGAAGAAGGGGTTCCTGACCTACGACGAGATCAACAAGGAACTGCCGGACGATGCGATCAATCCCCACAAACTGGACAAGCTCCTATCGAGCCTTGATGAGATGGGGATCACGCTGATAGATGAGGGCGATGTCGAGGAGCCCGAGATCGAGAGTGAAGGAGGGGGCATCGTCGAGCCCGACGCGGTCATCGAGGAAGAAGAAGAGATTCCCGGGGAGCCGGTCCGCGAAGATGAAATAATCGAGAAGGAACTGGTCGTAGGGGAAATTGCCCGCCGGATCGATGATCCCATCCGCATGTACCTGACGCAGATGGGCCAGATCCCTTTGCTGACGCGAGAGCAGGAGATTTCCCTGGCCCGCAAGATCGAGATCACCCGCATGGCCTTTCGGCGGAAGATGCTTGAGTGCGACTATTGCGCCTGTGCGGCCGTGGATCTGTTGCAGCAGGTCTACGACGGGGTCATGTCGTTTGACCGGACCGTCAAGACCGGGACCACGCCCCTGCAAGGCAAGGGCGTGATCAAGCGGCGCATCCCCTTCAATGTTGCCACCGTGAACAAGCTCCTGCAGATCAACCAGACGTTGTTCAACAAGGTATTAGCTGCCGGCAATCGCGACGCCGTCACGGCG
>Ga0315287_10001806_pt1 | contig 19968 bp, 22 predicted proteins | sample YL17G11_0_MG_FD_205037 | JGI IMG/M metagenome (GOLD analysis project Ga0315287, IMG submission 205037) | Sediment microbial communities from Yellowstone Lake, YNP, Wyoming, USA - YL17G11_0 | ecosystem: Environmental > Aquatic > Freshwater > Lake > Sediment | place: USA: Wyoming | collected...
CTGACGCACTGAACAGGTATTAAACAAAATAATATCTACCTTCTGCGGATCATCGGTAATAATATAGCCTGCATTTTTGAGCATTCCGCAGATCACCTCAGAGTCGCGGACGTTCATTTGACATCCGTAGGTAACAATGTAGAGACGTTTGCCCTTTCCGTCATAAGTATCTGATTTTCCTGAAGTTCCCATTTTGCTGGCACTCCTTTGTATAAACTTTTGTAAGGCTCATAAAGCTCAAAATCGCTTATCCTGCCATTGTCAATTTTAATGGATTTGAACAGTATCTTTAACAGCCCTTTCTTGCTTACAATGTCCATTTTCTCATCTGTTGTCTCAAAATGACTTGCTACATCCTTAATCAGTCTTAAATACTCCTCATTCCTCTCCCTCTCTATCAATGAAAGCTCGAGCTTTCTTATGCTGGACTTTATTCCCTTTTCTTCATCTCTTAAAGGCATGATCTGCTTTTTGTAAACCTCGATTGCAAGCAGCCCTTCTGAATAAATTTTGCTAAGTTTTTCCTGTTTCAACAGATTCTCCTCAAGCTTCAGCTTTTGCTCTCCCATTTCCTTTTCTATATCCTCGGAATGGGAAAGAGAGCTGTTTCTTACAAGATTAAGCAATCTTACATCATCAATATCCTGCTCAAATATTGCCGAGATGATGCCATAAACCTCTGATTCAAGATCATCAGCCCTTGCATATGAATTATCGCAGTCAATATCATAGGTTTGTCGCGCACTGCATCTATAATATCTTCTCTTGCTTTTTGTTTTCTTGTTTTCCCTTGTGGCTGTATTAACACACCCTTGAAACCTGTTGCCGCATCTCTCGCAGAATAATATTCCTGTCAAAGGATAATCATTTGAATTGCATTTCTTTACAACGCCTTTTCTTGCATGCTCAAGCTTTTTCTGGACAGCATCAAAATCATCCTGAAAGATAATAGGCTCATGCTTGCCCTTTGCAATAACAACCTTTGAAGGCTCGTTTCTTACATACTTATAACCTTTGAGAGTTTTCTGCTTCTTGTCATAATGGTATTCATTCCAAACAAGATTTCCAAGATAAACCTGGCTTTTTAGAATATCACAAACAAGCTTTGTATTGAATCTTCCTCCTGACCTTGTCTTATATTCTTTTTTGTAAAGATAGCCTGCAATCTGCTGAGTGCTTTGGCCTGAAAGGTACATCATGTAAATCATCTTAACTATATCAGCCTCTTCTTTTACAACTCGTAATCTTTTTTCAGGATCAAGCTTGTTATAACTATAACCGTAAGGAGAGTATCTTGCTCCCTGCCAGTTTCCCCTTTCAACCCCCTTAATCATTCCCGGAAACACTCTTTCCTTTATCCTGTTTCTCTCAAACTCGGCAAAGCTGCCTAACTGCTGGAACATCATTTTGCCTGCTGAATTTGAAGTGTCATAAACCTCTGTTGCTGACTTAAAAGAGATATCGAGTGATTCAAACTCATCTACAAGATTAAGCAATTCCCTGAGATTCCTGCTGAACCTGTCAATCTTATGCACAAGAATCATGTCAAATTTTTTCTTCTTCACATCAGAAAGCATCTTTTTCAACGCAGGCCGCTCAATAGAATAGCCGCTATAGCCATCATCAACATAAATCTCCACTACTTCCCATCCCTCTCTTTTTGCATAATTGACAAGAAACTCCTTCTGTACCTCAAGAGAAGTGCCTTCCCTTGCCTGATCCTCTGTCGAGACTCTTGTATAAATGGCTACCCTCATGGCTTCCTTAATTTATTTCTCCAGTTCTCAATCTTCTTAATATCCTCATCAGTAAAAACAGGATAATTCCTGTAATCATATTGAGGAATAACCCATTTCTTTTTTATCCAGTATCTTACAGTCATCTCATGGACACCGAGAATTTTTGCCGCTTCCGGAATATTGTAAACCCTATTTTTCTGCATGCCATTATTATAACTCTTTATAGGGTTTTGTAAACAGTTATTTTTCCTCCTTCTCCTTTTCTTTTTTCCTTTTCTCAATCAGCTCATTAAGATATTTCAGGTCAGCCTGCAATAAAATATCAAGAACAGCATTAATTCTTACAAATTCTTCGCTGTTCTCTTTGATCACCAAGGGTTTTAATGGCCTTATCTTTCTCGCAATCTTCCATATCTCATGCTTGTCTCTTCCGTAGATGTCTTTTGAATTACACCACTCATTAAAAACAGACAATAAATCCCTGTCAGGATTTTTATCTGCAAAATCCCTGAATTTTTCAGCCTGCTCTCTGTAGAAGGGTTTCTTATCCATCATTAGCCACTAATTCATTCAGAGCTTTCCTTATCTCTGCTTCTTTTTATTATGTAAGTATTGAACGTGCAGTTATTGTAAGAGTTGTAAGTTCTCTTATCCTCGTAATGAAAATGGCAGTCCTTATAGATAGTCAGATTTTTGGTTTCCTTATCATCAGAATCCCTTTTCTTAATGCGGTTGTTTCCGCTTCTAAGTTGCGCGATTTTGACCGCGTTATAGGCCCATATCCCGCCAGCGAGAAGTAATGGAAGCATTTAATCATCCTCCTCTCCGCCATTGCCAAGATAAAAAGTGCAATTGTTGTAAACCTTCATCTTTATGAAAGTGTTCGACACTCTCTTCGAAAGGAAATTAAATTCCCTCTTCGGCTCATTGCTTAAATGCCTTTGAATCGCTTCGCTGATAAAACCGCTGTCGCCCTGTACAGGAAACCCCTCGTCTCTTCTCTGTAAAGATTTCATGTTATTGTCCCCCTTTCTTGAAATTGGATTTTTCTTCTCGCGCTTCCCGAGTATCAAATCCGTTATCGCGATAACCTTATCAGTTCTGTAAAGCAAATCGCTCTTCTTGTAAACGCTCTTCCGAAAGAATTTTGATTTCAGCCATTCGACATAAATATCAAGCTCGTAATGAAGCGAAAACCAATGTGTGTCTTCAATAAGCCTCTTCAAATCTCGGACAACTACCTCATCAGAGCTTAATTCCTCTTGCCTGGAAGAAACAAGATTACTCTTGATAAACTCAGCCCTTTCCCTCATTACTCTGAGATCGCTTATTGCGTCCTGAGTCAGCATATAATCACCTCTTTTCAGTTGGTTTTATTCCGCTATTTTGTTCCATGATTTTATTCCGCGTTATATTGTTGTTGTTATCCGCGCGCGGAATAATATCTTCTGTAAGGTAGAATTTTGTTTTATTCCATAAGGTAGTACTTAAATATGGATGGACTTTATTCTTGATGTTGTTTAATACCTTAGTTGAGATACAAACAATCCATACCTCATTACAGCCTAAGAGGAAATCTTCTTTTATGTTTTCTAAGCAATGCTGGATAGTAAGCTGAATTTCTATGGCAATTGTTTTTGTGGAATCATAAACTAAGATGTCAGTATTTCTGCCAATGAAAGCCTCAACAATCGCAATCTTGCCTTGCGATCTGAAATATTCTGCTAAATCCTTTTGAAGATTTTGATGATTTAAGCTCCCTTTACCTTTTGCTTTAACCATGAGAATATCCTTTCTCCCTTTGCGGTAAGCTTTAATGTCTTTGAAGGCCGTTTTCGCTCGCCAGTGCGAATAATCTCTTCTTCAAGTAAATCGTTCTCAAGAAGTTGTGCTTTTAGCTTGTCGCCTTTTCTGCCGGATAGCTTCAGGGATTTGTATAGGTTAGAAATATTAAGCTGGAGATTATTTTTTACCTGCTCCAAAAACCGCTTTACGTCTTGTAAATAATCCTTAAGGGTTCTTGGCTTAGGTTCCTGCCTCGTTTCATAATCAGGCGGGCATCCAAAATTTATTTTGGGCCTTTTGGGGCCTTGGCTTGGAGTAATGCTTGAATTAGTAAGTTTAAGCTTGGCTATTTCTATTAGCTCAGAAGTTGAAATATGTTTCCTGATAGGCGATCTGGGAATGCGTATTAAAAACGGTGGGAATCCTGCCTTTGATATTACCGCATAAGGAATCTTTAAATAGCGCAGTTGTTCAATCTGCCTTTCGTCAGAACACCCAAGGGAATACCCTGTAAGTCTTCTTTCTCTTGGCGAAGAAAGGTTAAAGCATATCTGAACGGATAGATTGTTAATGGCAAAATCATCCAGATCATTTTTATTCTGGTCAATTATAATGTCTCCAAAACCTGAAGATCGGCCTTGCGTAACCATTTGCTTGATGTAATCTACAGAAGTAGTGCTTTGGTTCAGGCCCTTAGAGAAAAGCATTTTTGCCTCTTCAAAAACTACTACCATCTTAAGAATGTTCCTCTCATCACTTGAAAGGCATCTGCTTGAAAGATCTTTTAGCCTCAGTTTTGAAAGCCAGGCTTGAATATTAGAGCTTAAATTGCTCATCTCATAGGAAATGAATTTGAAGCGTGTTAATTGCTCTTCGCTATAGCCTACACTGCAATCAAACATATCCCCTAAGCTTGTAAGCAGCGTTTCAATCACTTCAAGGCAAGTATAGATTTTTCTTTTTTTGGCAGCCGGAGTGCTTGTCTTGTTTATCTCTTCTAATAAAAATTCCTTTAAGTTCTGCATATTAGGATAGGTATTGCTATTTTCATAAACGCCATAATTTTTGTAGAGCTCATCAATGTAATTAATCAACATGAATTTTGTTTCGGGTTTTAGGTTAAACTCCTGCTGTAACGTGTCTGCCAAAAACTGTATTCTTGCCCTGGGGTCTCTATCTGGATAAAGCGGATTAAGCTTGTCAAAACTGCTGTTTAAAGAAATCCCATCTTCTATGAAAGGAAGCAAGTCGCGGTATTCATCCTTATAGTCAAAAACCCTTACTGGTATGCCTTTGTTGAGAAAACCCAAGCACAAAATGCTACAGGCATTTGATTTTCCGCTTCCGGCCCTGCCCCATATGCCGATATTTTCATTCGTTTCCCTGAAGTTAAAGTTAGCTGCTTCGTTAATACCTACTGCCTGCCCGATGTAAAAATCACCCTCTAATACGGATGGGTAAGGTATTGGAAAAGGATTGCCGCTTAAAAGATGCTGAGCCCGTTTTCTCTCAAGCCTTACGAGCACTTCCTTAAGTGTCTTGTTAACTATCCATGGGTTATAAGAAAAGGCACTCAGAACCTTTAAGGCGTTTTTAAAGTATGGCTTATTTAACTCGCCAGTCTCTTTTGCAAGAGAAATGAGGTATAATGCGTTACCAAAAGCCAATTCTTCTGGCTGATTAAATCTTTTCTTAGAGTCCATTTTCAATCTCCTTTTACCAAAGATACTGGTTTAATACCTGCTCTCTAAAACAGGCCGGGCAATAGGGTATATTTTCTCCTTCTTCATTTTCAAAAAATCGGACATGCCTTATACAAAGACCGTTACCGCAAGAATGGCAAACAAAGGCGTGCTCTTTGCAGTCGTACTGATTGCATGTCGGGATAGAACATCTCACTCCAATCTCTTCTTCCCTGATTACCCGGCCACAAGAAGCAATTATTAATGGCGTTTCAGTGGTTCTTTCTAAGCCTTGTTCTGTTTCCTTGGTAGAGATGCTTTTGCTGACAAAACCATCATCGCTTACTCTTAAGGGCTTCTTGAAAAAGACTTCCTTGCCTATCACCTTAAAAATATCCTCGACTATTTTGTTGGCATCTTCATCAGGAGAGAAAGTATCGATAAAATTACTTATCTCTTGAGGGTTATACCCTGCATTATTAATTTTCTCTTCCAGATTCTCTTTATCCTGCGTTGAGCCATTGCCATTGTCTTTACCTTGTTGCAGCTCAACAAATTTTTTTAACGTTTCTCTTAGGTTATCCATGTTTTACCCCGTAATGATCTGTAAAATAAACAGGCCCCAGACTATACACCTGATTATTTTTCTGAGTCTCAATTGATCCCCATACTTTGGCACAAGAAATGCCGGCAGCCAATTAGGCAAAAAGAGCATCGCTAACAGGAAAAATGTGCATACAAAAACGTAGCTGCCTTGGCTTGCTGTCCTGAATACTTCAGTCTTAATATAAAGGGCAGAAAAAATCCCCATACTACAAATGATGGCCTGCACAAACACTGAACGCGAAGGCAGATAGATAAACGCAAAGCTTAGCAATATTGTTGTTATGGAAAGCATAAGGCCCATCCTGATAATAAAAGAAGTAATGTTAGGGTTAAGCCAAAGAATAAAGCTTATCCAAAAATCTCTTAGTCTGACTAATATGTCCATGGGTTTCCTTTTGTCATATTGTTCAAATAAAAAACCCGGCGCAGTATTATTACTACTGCAACCGGGCTCTGTTGGTCAGTCAACCCAGTAAAACCTTAATTAGTATGTCTGTTTACTTAGGAAGCGTTATCTTCAGATGCCTCCACTTTTTCTTGAAAAGTCAATCTAACAAGAGAAAGTCTCCCACCGGGAAGTATGCGTATTTCTAGTTCAGCTTGCTTATTATCCAAAGCATACCTCTTGGCTGTTCTAAATCTCGATAACATAATTTTCTCTTCCCTTGTAAGCTCTATCATGGGTTTTCTTTTTGGGTATTGACATAATTACTCTTTTCGGAATCCAAACTCATCAAAGTTTTTAAGACGCGAGGGTAATTCTTCCCATGCCTCTTTACTCCAGATTTCCAGGCCAAATTTCTTTTCTACCAATACAACAGGCCTTTTATTGTCTATACCGGAGTATTCACGAAGATACTTGGGAATAAAAATTCTCCAAACCTCACCGTCTGTATCTAATAATTGACTCTCTCCGCCCTCCAAAATTACACATTCTTTACCGGTACGCAGAACGCCATACCAAGGAAGAGGATATTTAAAATAGTGCGAAATATGGGGGATTCTAATGAAGGGGGATATAATCAGATACTTTTTTGACGGATAATATCTTTTTTCTAAACTGTTAACATAATGGGAAGAATAAGACCTGAAATCCTTGCTCAGCTTTTTCCTGTACATTCCTGCAAAAACCACCATAACCTTTTCCCACCATTTTCCAGTCTTAAAGTATTCATTTTTAAAATTAAGTTCGGAAAAAACCCTGTGTGCATTAAAATATTTATCCAGATATACTTTGATGTCTCCGAATAAATAATCCTTTGAGGCGTGTTTATTCAGTCGAAGGACAAAAAAATCCTGCTCTTTTATCCTAAGGGATTCTCTCCTTTTTATGGGAATATTAATCCTTCCCTTGTAATCCATTTTAGTATAAGCCCAGGGGGCTGTTATTCTCATACCAATTCTCCTCTCCTATGCAAATATAACATAACTATTTGTAATGTCAAGAGTTACACAAAACAACTACCACTTAATTACGCCTTGTTTTTGCATAATGATAAGCAATGTATGGGGTTATCTTCAGCCTTTACCACTTTTAAACAAAATTTAATAAAACTCCCAAAAAGCATTTTCCCTTAATTTATAAGATAGCATAATAATGAAACAGAAGCAAAGAGCCTATTTACCGCTGAATAATTCCATCAATTCCTTGCCTACCCCTTGTTTTAATATAGCTGTAACAACTGCTTCCTTTAAGGAAGGGTCGTTTCTCATCATTTCTGCAAAGAGCCCCTCATAACCTTTCTTTTTGTCATCAAGGGCAATGGCAGTTTTAACATCCAAAACACTGCCGCATTTCTTACAGAATAAATGATCCTTGGGATTTATATCATTGCATCTCGGGCATTGCTTTATCTTGGGCTCATGCTTTTCGCTTTCCTCTCTCTTTATTCCATGAATCTCAAGCATAACATCATTAACATCCTGAGAAACAAGATGAGAATATTCAGAAAGCATATGAGTGCTTGGCACCCATCCGAAATATACTTTGGCCTGAGTTTCATTTATCTGCTTGTTGATAAGCAAGTGAGTAACTCTCGTATGCCTGAATAAATGAGGATATACTCTTTTCTTTATGTTCGCTTTCTCCTTTAATCTTAAAACCAAGGCCCTTAAAGCAGCATAATTCATCCTCTTGTTTTTATTTCTAGCTCCTTGCATAACCCAGACCGGGGCATTAGGCTCATTTTTCAAAGGATGGACATTGAGCCATGTCCTTAAGTAAGGATCAGAAGTGATTATTCTAGGTGTCCTATGACCTGTCTTTCCTGTCAAATCAATGATAAAGCTATGTTCATCTGTTGATAAATCACCAATACTCAAGCCGCCTATTTCTCCGATTCTTGCTCCCAGCTCATAAAGCATTGCAATAAATGCCTTATCCCTTGGATGCTCAGCAGCTGCAATCAATTTATCAATTTCTCTTTCTGTTAATATTTCAGACGCTTTTACTCTCGGCTTATCCTTGGTGCTGAGATTAACCCTTAACCAGCTCACAATCTCAGGATATTCAAGCTTATCCTTGTAGCCATCACCAAAAACATGCCACTTGTAAAATTTCTTGATTATTGCCTTATAGCCCTGCTTTGTCCAGGGGGAATAATCTTCCCTGTTATCAATCTTTATTATCGCATCCTTCAAATCTTCCTTGCCGATAATATCAAAATCTTTTTGAAGATAATCTTTTGCAAAGTTTGCAAGTGTTCCGATTATCTTTATTCTTCTTGCCTTGCCCAGTCCTTCTAACGCGCAAGCTCTGTCAAAAGCCATAATGAATGATTTATTTTTCTTAGAAATACTCTCTTTATCAAGATGAACAATTATCCTCTCGTACTGCGAATTATAATCATGGATATCTTTTTCCGGCTTCATATTAGTAGTTACGAAGCTGGCTTACTTTTTAAAGCTTTCTACATATACCACTTGTTTAACGCCGCGAGCAGACATTCGACAAGCGGTATATGTTTAGGGCTTTGAGTTGTTCAAAGCTTTTTTGATTTTATACTTCAAATCAGATGTGTAAAGACTAACGAATTGCTTAATCCAATCAGGTAAATGAGCATTCAAATCTTTTAAATATTTCTCTCTAACTTGCTCTTTCACATGATTGCTTTGATAATATTGTTCTTCCATTTTATTCATTTCTGTCTTAATTTTTTAATAGTAACAGGTGTATTTAAGCGTTGTATCAAGATAGGAGATTTAAATCTTGTTTAAGGATAGGGTATTTATTTTTTTCATGTTCTATATTATCCCCTTGTAAATACGGGGGGTCAGAAGGTTTTTATCGTAGCTGGCTTGCTGTAAATAGGTAGGGATATTTACAACTATAAGGAGAGGGCATTCATTTTGAGGGGGGTATTCTCCTTTTCACACTCTTATATTATCCCCCAGAGAATACCCCCTATTTTAAGGGTTTTATCGACGATAAAGGCTAGAGAATACCCCTAGTGTATTTTCAGTCAAAAAGAGGGGGTATTTTCAAGGAAAGGGCTGTAATAGAATAGGGGAAAGAAGAAATTAATCTTGCAGATTTATCTCACTTGCGAGTTTTTCCCAATCAGGAAGGAAAGCATGCAGCAGGCTCTTGAACAGCTTGCCATGATTAGGCACTTTCATATGAAGCAATTCATGAACAATCACATAATCGCTGAATTTTCTCGGTTTTTCAAGAAGTTCTGAATTAAAGGTAAGTCTCCCCGTTTCTGAAAGCGATGCCCACTTATTGCTCATCTGCCGGATATGAATCTCTTTCGGCTCCACCTCTATCTTTTCCGCCCATTCATTTACTATTGATTTGAAATTTTCTGTCTCAAGCGCCATCTTCATTTTCTTTCCAGCCTCAAAAGCTTATCAACAAGCTCAACAGCTTTCTCCTTTTCAATTTCCTTCAGCAGTATTTTGTATAATTGCGTTGTCAAATCCCTTGCTTCCTCGCTGTTTATCCTCCAGTTAGTATATTTCTCAAATACCTCATTAATCTTTTCTGCAAGAACATCAGCCTTTTCTATGCCGCTTCTCTTGAACAGCCAGTAAATCGTGAATGTATTGACATCAAAATCCTTTTCAGCCTGCTCTTTCTTTGCCTGATTGATTTCATTTATTATCTCTTCAAGCTTTCTCAGGGCATCAAGGGTTGTAATTCTCCTGTCATCATATAATTCTATTACTGCCTGGGCCTTCTCGCCTATTGGAATAAGATAAGGCTGCTCATCCTCATTCTCATCTATGAATTGAGCAACGCTTTTCCTTAAATTGATAACCTTCACATTATCAGGCTTATCATCATCCTTTAAAGCCTTGAGAGTTTTATCATTTATCTCATAGATTTTAACACTGGAGATAATCTCTTTTGATGTGACATGCTCTCTCACCAATTCAGAGGTTTTTCTCATCAATTCCTTATCAAGAATTATCCTCTTTGAAAAGGCATTCTGAATAATGCTGTAAAGATATGAGAGCCTGAGATAATCATCAATATAATCTCTTAAGAATTTGTCAGGAGAAATAATCTCATAGAGCATCTCTAATTGCTTGAAGAAATTAAAGAAATCCTCTCTTTTATTCTTGTCGCTGAAATACTCTATTGCCTTTTCGACAGCCTTATCATCCATTTTGCCTTTTGCAAGCTCAAGATATGGCTTTGCCTTATCCTTCATAAGTTTTTCAAAACTATCCTTGAGAACATCAATATTCTTGATAACACTTCCAACAACATCAGAATCAAAAGCCAGTGCCTTCTCAAGTCTTTCAAATATCCCGATAAAATCAAGGACAAAGCCCGAAGGCTTCTTTAATCCCTCTTCATCCTCATAGGGCCTGTTTACTCTTGCGATTGCCTGCAAAAGGGTATGATCTTTCATCGGCTTGTCAAGATACATGCAATATAGAATAGGTGCATCATAGCCTGTAAGAAGCTTATCAGTAACTATTAGGATTTTAGGCAGATTGTTTTTCTTTGGGAATTTCTTGCCTTTCAAATCCTTCTCATCGCTTTCCTTGAGATAATATTGCTTCAATTGAGCAGAATCATTATGGGCCTGACTGTAAACAACAACTGAATATTCTGGTGGCAAAAGCTTGTCTAATTCCTTCTTGTATAAAGCACATGCCTCCCTGTCAACGCCGACAAGAAAAGCCTTGTAACCCATTGGCTCGACATTTTCCTTGTAATGTTTCGCAACAAACTCAGCCACTTTCTTAACCCTGTCTTTTGATTTCAGGAAATTCTTCAGGCTTACAGCTTTCTCAAGAAGCTTGTTCAATTCATCAATATCACTAACGCCTTCCTTTTCCATCATTGCAAAAAATTCCTTCTCAAGCATTTCTTTCGGTACTCTTATTTCGCTTGGCGCGAGAGCATAATGCAAGGGAACAGTTGTGCCATCTTCAATTGATTCTGCGATAGAGTATTTATCGAGATAACCCTTTTCATCATCCTTGCCAAATATCTTAAATGTGCCCTTGCCATAAAGAATCCTGTCAACAGGTGTGCCTGTAAATCCAAAATAAGTTGCATTAGGCAATGCCGCCATGAGGTAATTACCCAGATCACTGCTTGTTGTCCTGTGCGCTTCATCAACGAGCACAAAAACATTATCCCTTGTGTTAATATCCTTTGGCATGCCTTCAAATTTATGAATCATTGAAACAATTAAACCCCTATAATCCGATGAAAGCAAATCCTGCAGGTCTTTTTTTGAATCAGCTATTTTCATGCCCTCATCGAGCTTAAAGCCATAAGCATCGAGATTCCTGAATAGCTGGCTTTCCAATTCATTCCTGTCAACAAGCATAATTATTGTCGGTTTTTCAAATTCAGGCTGCTGCAATATCTTTTCTGCTGCAACAATCATTGTGAATGTTTTGCCTGAGCCCTGCGCGTGCCATATTAATCCGGTTTTCTTTTTCTCATCCAAGGCTCTATCAATAATTTTCTCAACCGCCCTTGTCTGATGCTGTCTCAGGATTATCTTTGAAAGAACATCATCTTTCTTAAAGAAAATAATATAATCCCTGATGAATTGGAGTATTCTTTCCCTGTCAAAAAATGTCTTAACCTTTTTCTCAAAATTACCTTTCTCAACATCCTTCCAGTTAAATAAGCCTTTCCTATCAAGATTCCAGGTTACTCCGTAATAAAAATCAAGCAAATGCGTAACATCAAAAATCTGATTCGAGGCCATCATTTCAGGAGTTTCAGCATGATATCTTCTTATCTGCCCGATGCCTTCTGCAATGCCCTCTCTTTTGTTTGCCCCCTTTGTTTCTGCAATAATAACAGGGATGCCGTTTATCAGGAAAATCACATCGCCTCTATTAGTAAACTTGCTATTTGTGTACTGCCATTCATCCGTAACATGAAATTCATTATTGTCAAGCTCATCAAAATCAATAAATCTAATGTTAAGCTCTCGCTTGTCCTTGTCTGAATAAACTGATTTCTCGCCCTTGAGATATTGCAGGATTTCCTGATTGCCTTCTATTGAGCTTTTGACATTCTCGAGTTTCTTGATAATCCCATTTGCCTTCTCACCATTAACAATGCCCTTGTTCAGCTTTATCAGTTTCTCTCTCAGGATATCATAAAAGAATAAGCCTGCTTCGCCACCTCTCAGGGCAACAGCCTCGTCTCTGTTCAGATAAGTCCAACCTATCTGAGTGGTGTATTTTACCAGTGGATCCTGAACAATGCTTTTTTCTGACATCTTAATTAACCTCTATATCTAAATCTTTAACCCTTACCCTGCCTGTCATGAGCTGGTTAAGCATGGTTTTGAAAAGGGATTGAAGGGTTTGCTTTCTGGCTTCGGATTTTTGGATTTTAATATCAATCTTCTTAAGAATATTTGCTATCTCAATTTGTTCTTTTCTAAATGGAACAGGTAATAAAGCCATGTGAATAAAATTTCTATTTAAAGTAGGAACACTTACTCCTGTCTTATATTTACTGAAGTCCAGCCTATGTAATAAATAATAAATGAATAAAGGTTCGTTCCCATGAAAATCTTTTACATATAAAGCAGTATTATGTGGCCAATATGCACTTTCAACATAAGTTACTTTTCCGATGGATCCGCTTCTCCCAGTGATAACTCCCGGACCTTCCATTATGACTTTATTATGGTAACCAATACAGCCATTAGAACCTATTACTGGAATATTACCCTTTTCAAATTTATCTCTAGGCAAATCTTTGCCTCTCTGTAGTGTTGCTATTCCATCTAATCTCTTTACATCCCAGCTTTTCGGAATCATTCCAATCTCTGTTTCCCTTTGCTCCTCTCCATGCAAGCCTCTAGTAAACAGCTTGTTCATCAGGGATTTCTTGAGCTCTTTTGTTATCTGGATTATCTTATCATGGTATTCTATTGCTTGCTGGATTTTTGAGAGGACAGAGGAGATTTTCTGCTGCTCTGGAATTTCGAGCAGAGGAATTACTACCTTTTTATAATCTGAAAAATTAAGATTTCTGATACCAGTTGTTCTTTGCTGTAAATCGTATGTGCCACCACTTTGATAAAAATAAAGTAAATAATACAGCAGATATTTGGGCTTAATTTTACTAGTATCTTTAACTCTTATTCTAGTGGTGAAATTACTGAAAGAATAATCTCCTTTTTCTTTATCAAAAAATACTACTCGCCCAACGGGTTGTTCTGGCCCACCTCCTGATCTTTCTAAAATGATATCTTCTTTAATAAGACGCCTATTAGAGAATTGCTTCAATTCAACATCAAGCTCAGCAACATCGTCAAAAGAAAGCGTGCCATCATTATTAAAATTGGTATTTCTTAAGACATTCACTTTAACAAACGGTTCTTTTTTGCCTTTCCAAAGTCCATTTCCGAATTCAAAGACTTTATCGTCTTCCAAGGCAATATTACATATGCTTTCAAATCCATTTTCTGTTGTTGATTTAGCTTTCATGCTTACCCTAAAAATCCCTTATAACCTATTTTCTTCATTATTGAATTGAGCTCTTTGTCTATCTTTACCCTATCCTCTTCAAGCTCGGCAAGCTCAACAAGAATTTCCTCGACATCCCTATATTCTTCCTCTTTGTTATTGCCTACATATCTTGAAGGGCCCAGATTGTAATCATTCTTTGCAGCCTCTTCCTTTGTGATTATTTTTGTGAACTTGTCTATGCTCTTCCAATCATGAAAAGCCTTTGCAATTTTCTTTATCTTGTCATCGGGAATAAAATTCTTAGGTTTGCCCTTCTCGAATTCAGAAGAGGCATTTATCAGAATTATCCTGCCTTTTCTTTCCTTTGGTTTATTCTTATTCAATATCAATATAATACCGGGCGCAGTTGTGTTATAGAAAAGATTTTCAGGCAATAATAAAACAGCCTCAATCCAGTCCTTATCAACAAATTTCTGTCTTATGTCCTTCTCCTTATTGCTTCCCCGATTGCTTGAGCCTCTTGAAACCGAACCTGTATCAAGAACAATCGCAGCTCTTCCATCATCATTCAAAGATGCAAGCATAAGCTGAACCCAACCCCAGTCCGCAGAGCTCGCAGAAGGGTATCCGTTTTCAAACCTGTTAAATGTGTCTGCCTCATAAAATTCTTCAGTATAACCATCCTGATTCCACATCGGATTGGCAACAACCAAATCGAATGTTTTCAGCTTGCTTCCTTTAAGCAGCTTGGGATTCCTTAAAGTATCTCCTATCATGATATCGCCTTCCATATCATGAATAATCATGTTCATCTTTGCCATTGCATAGGTAACATGATTCTGCTCCTGTCCGTATAATCTTAATGGCTTTGAAATCTTCTTTTCCTTCTCCTTTAATGCAAGCTGCGACTTGACAAGCAAACCGCCTGAACCGCATGCAGGGTCATAAACCTCCTGCCCCTGCTCAGGATCAAGAATATAAGCCATTATCCAGCCAACCTCTTTTGGAGTGTAGAATTCCCCAGCACTCTGCCCCTGTCCTTCTGCAAACTTCCTTAAAAGATATTCGTAGGCCCTTCCAAGAATATCAGGCTCAGCATCCTTCAATCCTATCCTGTGCCTGCTTATAATCTCTATAAGTGAGCTTAATTTTCCATCATCAATAATTCTCTGCCCGCTTACCGTTGCATTGAAATCAACAATATCAATAACACCCTGCAGCTTGGGATTTTCCTTTGCTATTGCGCGAGTGGCATCAGTTAGTTTCTCACCGATTCCTGTTGTCTTCTTTCTTATCTCCAGCCATGCTGCCTGCTTCGGAATAAAGAATCTCACAAGTTTATGATCCTTTGAGGCCATTTCAAAAGCAGTCTTCTCATCACCAAATTCCTCAGCCAGCCTTTTGACTTCATCCTCAAAAACATCAGAAAGCCTCTTTATGAATATCAAAGGCAGTATGTAATCCTTGAATTTTGGAGCATCCATCGAACCCCGGATACTGCATGCCGCATCCCAAAGCCATGTTTCGAGAGTTTTTATATCAAGCATAAGTTATCCTATTTTCGAGAACTTAATAATTTTTCCATATCGCTTAAAGTATCAAGTACCAAAGCCTTGTTTATCGATATATTCTAAAATGCGATTCTTATCTATGCCCTTGCTCAATAAATCCGCCTGCTTCCTTCTTGCTCCTAGCCTTTCTAATTTCCTGCTGTAAAAGGTAAACCCATGCCTCATCATAATGTTCTGTTGCCTTACTTTTCTTCTAAACGACTTAATCTGCCTATCTGTCCATTTGGAATGAATATAATAATCCTCATTCGTCTGCTTTTTGCGAGGGCTATAATGCTCAAATGTCTGGTTTAAAGGCCTGTACCTGCAATCAGCTATTTGAACGCCCCATCTTTTGCATTGTTTCAGCTTTTTCAGCATTTCATAATAATCCGGCTCGAAGTTGTAGATCATAAAGACATAGATTTCTTTGGCAGGATAGCCAGCTTCAACAAGCATATCAATCTGTTTCTTAATCATCTTTTTCTGGCTATAACCATGGTCCCAGGCGATTCTTGGATTAAGAAATCTTGCCTGCTTCAGCAGCTTAGCCACTTCCGGCGTGAGCAATCTTCCATCTATTCCGCATTGGCTTTCAGAATAAACAACCCTACCATTATGCTTTGAATTTTTCAGCTCTTCAAGGATTTCCTTTATGTGAGGATTAGCCAAAAGGTTATTATCATAAAAGATAATTCTATTGCTGCAAATCTCATCTTTTATGCTCTTCTTAGAAACAAATGTAGGTTCAATCTTCCATGTGCCACAAAATTTACACTTCCTCAAACATCCTCTGCTTGTATGTACTATCTGATAATCCACATCAACAAGGTCATAAGCTGGCTTAAACTTCTCAACCCTGTCATCCACACCGACAAAAACCTCATCACAGCCTGACTGCTTACAATGCTCTGGCATTAATGAGGCATAAATTCCGCCAACTATCACCTTTGCTTGGGGATAAGTTTCCTTATAGAATTTCACGCTCTCCCAAACATAATTTGACCAATAGGTAAAAAGGGATGTTATCTTTATTTGCTTTGGATAAAAATCTGAAAAATGCTGATTGCCTCTAATAAGTTTTACCTCATCTCCTCTTGCCCTGTGATAGCTTGCTAATTTAAGTAAGCCTACAGGTAAAAAATCTCTATGGTTTTTGCTTTTAGGCGGTATAGGGAAATTAGGTTCAACTAGGAGGATTTTCATCATTTCCTCCATTCTGAGCAGTATCCAACGAATTTAAATATGCTTGTAATTCGGTAAGAGATCGCCTTATCGAAGCAGTTATGCAAGAATTATCAATAAGTTTAACATTATCTAAGCGCATAATATTCAATACATTGTTAATATAATTTTCGTTTTGCACACCTAATGTTCTTTGATGATGCCTGCGAGTAAATTTTAATACAAACTTAGTAATGAAAAAATCACCGTCTCGGTCATTATGGCGTGCATATTTTGCCCTTGCTTTAATCTCTAAGTCACATTGATTCTCAGCGAGATGACAAATAATCTTTGGTATACTTACTATAATAAAATCAACAAAATTATTGGTGACGAAGGCATTGGTATCAGGAATAAGATTATTAATTTGTTGGGTGAAATTAGCATCTCTCCTATTAGTCTCTATATTTTCTCTTAACTGTCTTCTCGCTTCCGCATTAGTTTGACTCTCCATTGCTTTCATAGTCAAAAAGATAATGAATGGAAAATGGTTCCTCGAAACATGCTCTTGAATTATTCTTTCTACAGCTTGGAAGGTCTCAGAAAAAGGGGGCTGGTCGTTAGGGAAACAAGTGCCACAGAAATCCAAATTATAAATGTCATAGGGGAAACCGTCCCAGAATTCTGGGACATTTTCAATCACTAACCTTTCGAAGTTTTCTCTCTTGCCTATAGTATTACCTAGTAATCTTTTGGCGTCAGTATAAGATTTAAGATTGTTATCACAGAATCTTACATCTGGAAATCCTCTTCCATCCCTTCTTATTATTCCACTTCTTTCAAAGAAAAAAACATCCCAAGCCCACCTTCCAGGCAATGTAAAATATTTCAAAGGTCTATTTCTTTCTGTCCTTAATGATTGTGCCTCTGGTAACCATAGCAAAGTTCTTGCTGTATGTTTTATTGGTCCCCCAAAGTCAGCAAAAGCATCTACTGTTTTTTCGTTTATCTTCTTTATGTCGCTAACCATATTACCTTCCGCGAGCAAATAGTTTCAGTAAGTTTTTTTCAAAAGCTTCAATAGAATCCGAAGTATATTTGGCGGCATTTATAGCAAGTATTATTTTTTCTTGGAGCATCCGTTGTTCCCTGTTTTTAGCCCAAAAGGGATTAGAATAGTAAATCAATTTCTTACTTTTTTTGTCGTATTCGTAAGGCTCTTTATGGGTTGCCTTTTTTCTTTCTAGATTAATTGTAATGCCTAGAATTTTATTGATGGATTTAACGAGCTCCGATAATTCTGTTTCTGATTCAGCAATATGAATCTTTTCTTGCCTTTCTTTAGAGCGCTGTCTTATATCACGAAAAACTGCATCTTTGCCATCCCCTAAATAATTCCATAAGAATTGCTGAAGCCTTAAAAAATGAGGATGGCTTTCGTTGAAACTATTCCTATCTATATTGAGCGCCTCTTCTAGTCCTTTATCGACAAATATTTCTCCAGAGAGCTGATTAAACATAGGCCCCTCTGCTTTAGGATAATGTAAAAATGTCCTATCATAATTCCCAACCCCAACACCTTTGATTCTAATTAATACCCCTTGCAATTCTGTTGGTTGAATCTTTTTACGTTGATGAAAGATGTATCCTGTAAAATGCAGTTCGGTATTGTTGACTTTATCTTGAAAAGAAATAGCCGGATAAATTTTATAATCTATATTTTTCTCTTTTAAGGTCTTATCTGTCGGGAATATTACCGGCTTTCTTATTTCAAATCCATCAATATACACTTTAAAATTATAATTTTTTAGCCGTTCAATTTCAGATTTTATTACCTTGCTATCTGGCAAAGGACCATTGTCTAAATACTCTACAGGAGACAGCAACCCTAGCTCCCAGATTAGTTGGTCATATTGGGATAACTCATTAAAATTTTTCTTTTTTATACTTTCAATAAACTTAACAAGATTATCGCTCTTGGCGGCTTTCTCTGTAATTTTAAATATTCGTTTAGATTCCTCTTCCAGCAATTTGGTCTTAAATCCCTCCTTGAGCTCCTCCATTATAATTTTTGTATAGTGTTTTTTTGATCCTGCTTCATCTTTAAGGTTTTCTTCTATCTGACATGATCCGAGGCTTATCTTGCCCTCTCCTCCTAAATAGTTCTTTTCCTTCTCCACCTCATCAAACTGTTTTAAATCAATTGTTGCTTCAAAATAAGTTTCTTCGCCTTCCTTTTTAGAAATAACTGTAAATTTATTACAAATTTGGGCGACCGCCAATAGACCAATACCAATTTTTCCGATTATAGGTCTTCCGCTCTTCTGAGAAAAATCACCTTTCACCCTTTTCTTGCTTGATCCTATTATATCTAGAATTTCCTCAAACTCTTTTGCAGATATTCCTTGTCCATCATCTTCGCACGTAAAAACATCAAAATATGGAGCATTGGTTGAAATATAAACCCTATGCGCTAAAGCATCAAACGCATTGCTTACTAATTCTTTTAAAGCATTTGCAGGCGTCCTATAAATTCCGGAGCTTATATCTGCTAGAATTTTCTTAGAAACATTTATAGATATATTGCGCATTTAAATCACCTCCATTTATATTTACAAATACTACATAATAACCTAGTTATATTAATAGTATGGGGCATAGCCTTGTTTTTAACCTTTTCTACTTATTCGTCCTCGCCCTGATAAAAGCAGCCAAATCCCCGGGCAAAATCCTCCACCGCTTAATTTTTGTTGCCCTAATCTGCCCTTCCCGGATTAATTGTCTTACTCTGTACTCGGTGAGCTCAAGCTGTTTTGCTGCATCTCTGACTGTTAAGTAAGCTTTCGGCATATAAAAACCCCTCTTAGGATTGATTTAACATTATTTCACATTATAACACATGAGGAAGAGAAGTCATCAAGATTCCTGCTGCTTTTCCTTCATCTCTTCCTCTTCGCCAAGCTTAATCGCAAGAAGAATAAACCTGGTAATATCCCTTAACAGTATAGGATCATGCTTAAGATGAATGTTCAATTTAACGTTAAATTCCTGCTCCCTGGCTTTTCTCGGCATCTAATTCACCCTGCCTCTCCTGCATCAACTGCCTCGTCTTTGCTTTAAGGAATAATTTAACATGCGTTCTGTAAGCCTCTTTCCTTGCCTCTTCAGAGGGAAAGGGGAGGTATTCAACCTCAACGATGCAATCATAGGGCCTGTTATCTACTTTCCTTCCCTTGATTTCCTTGTCCATAAATTCAATTATTGAAATTTCGACCTGATTTCTCTAACCGCTTCACTCCAAACCATTTATCCTCTTTAATATCTTCAATGTCATCCCGAGCCACTGTAACCAACGGTCATCCGAAGGTGCGGATGTAGACTTTTTTATTTTTCATTTCCACGGTCCCGGGGCTTTCCATTCCGAGTTAAACCCCTGCTCTTTATTAATTGCATCAAGTGGCTTAGTAAGAAATTCCTCAATCTCTCTGGCTGTGGCCTGTAACTTTTCCGGAGCGTGTTTAATGTCTCCCT
>Ga0315287_10001807_pt1 | contig 19962 bp, 15 predicted proteins | sample YL17G11_0_MG_FD_205037 | JGI IMG/M metagenome (GOLD analysis project Ga0315287, IMG submission 205037) | Sediment microbial communities from Yellowstone Lake, YNP, Wyoming, USA - YL17G11_0 | ecosystem: Environmental > Aquatic > Freshwater > Lake > Sediment | place: USA: Wyoming | collected...
CGGGAACTGCGCCAGCACACCGCGGATCACGCCGCACAGGCTATCTGGCGCCAGGCAGGTCGGCGTGCCCCCGCCGAAGAACACGCTGTCCACGCGGCGGCCTGCCGGGGCGTAGAGCCGCTGCGCCAGCGCAGCGCGCGCGGCGATCTCGGCGTGCAGCGTCTCAGCGTAGGATTGCGGCGTCAGTCCCGCCGGGCGCTGCTGCGGGCTGAAGCTCAGGAAGTCGCAGTAGCCGCAGCGCCGCAGGCAGAACGGCACGTGGATGTACACGCTCAGGTTGCGCCGCAGGCGGGACTCATCCCAGCGGCGCCACGGTTGCTGAATGCGCTGCCACCGCCGCACGTCCTTGTACTACCATATGACTATGCCGATGCGGCGCAACTACCGCGGAATCGTCTCTGCCTGGATGGTGGCGGCTGTGCTGCTGGCCTGCGCCGCCGCCTGGGCCTACGAAACGCCCACGTTCGTGCTGCGCGACGTGCTGGACCGCGACCAGGGCATCGCCCGCGAGGCGGACTGGCGAGCTGAGCGCATCTTCGAAGGCATCGGCTGGAAGCTGGGCACCGTCTCGCGCGGCGACGGCAGCGTGATGAAGGGCGGCTTCACCGTGGTGCGGCCGGCGAAGGGCCAGCCCTTCACGCTGAAGCACTGCTACGTGCTGGCGGCCTACGACCTGCTGCCGCGCGGCATCCTGCTGGTCACCGTGCGCGACCCGCAGCTGTACTGGAAGGACTACGACTACGAGCAGGGCATCACCGACCCCGTCGAGCTGGTGTGGTACGACGACAAGTGGCAGGAGCAGTACAGCACGGTGCTGGACTACGCCGCCGACGAGTATCCCGACGACTTCCGCATCTCGCCCGACGAGAAGTACCTGGTGAGCATCCGTCACCCGCTGGAACTGGACGGCAAGCCGGCGCCCGCCGGCCATGCGCTGAACATCATCTACTTCAGCAACGGTTCGATCAACGACCTCTGGCTGCCCGAGATCGACGGGACGGGCCAGCTGCCCGCCTCCTGGTGGCCGGTGCTGATGGAATGGGGGCCCAAGGGCACGCTGACCGTGCAGGCGGGCAAGCAGGTGCGCGTCTACGAGGTGCAATGGTAGCGATGCGTGCTGCAACGATCGCGCTGTGTCTGGGGCTTGTCATTGCCTTACTGGGCGCAACCCCGTGCCTGCGCCGCAGCTGCGATGCGGCGCCCGCACCGCCGCCGCAGATCCGCGTCGTGCTGGGCGATGCGGCGGCGACGCAGACCGTGGGCGGCAAGCTGGCCTGGGTTCTGGGCGGCAAGGTCGTCGCACGGAGCACTGAGCCCGTAAAGGTCGTGCTGAGCGACAAGGCAAAGCAGGAGCTCACGGCCGAGATCGGCGGGCGCAAGTTGCGCGTGCAGCGCCTGCGCGCCGAAGCGCTGGAAGGCTATGTGCGCTGTGGCGGCAGCGACTACCGCGGGGCGCTGGAGCTGTTCGCCGGCAAGGAAGGCGGCGTGGTGGTGCTCAACGTGCTGCCGCTGGAAGACTACCTGCTGTCGGTGGTGCCCTCGGAGATGCCCTCCGCCTGGCCCGCGGAGGCGCTGCGCGCGCAGGCCGTCGCCGCGCGCAGCTATGCCCTGGCGCGCATGGCGGCGCAGCGCGATGGAACCTACGACGTGTTCGCCGGGCCGGCATCGCAGGAGTATCGCGGCGTGGGCGGCGAGCATGAGACGAGCACGCAGGCGGTCCGCGACACCGCCGGCCAGGTGCTGACGTACAACGGCCAGCCGATCACCGCCTACTACTGCGCCGACGCGGGCGGCTACACCAAGGCTGGCGAGCAGCCGTACCTTAAAGCTGTACCCAGCTTCTGCCCGAAGTCTCCCCACAACGACTGGAGCGTGCCGTTGAGCAATGAGAAGCTGGCGGCGCTGGCAAAAGGCGAAGGCCACGACGTGGGCCAGGTGCTCAGCGTGGACGCCGCGAATGATTCGCACAGCGGCCATCTTGTCTCAATTACGATTCACGGCGAGCGCGGCGCGTGCCTGATCAAGGCAGCGCACCTGCGCAACCTGCTGGGCCTGAGCAAGATGAAAAGCACGCGGTTGCATCTGGAGAGCCCAGGCGGCGCCTCGCTGTTGGCGGCGCCGGCTTTCTGCCCGGCGCCGGATGAGCCTGCGCCTGTCCGCGGCCTGCCACGCTGGCTGAGCGTCAGCCTGCAGGGCTTCAGCCGCCCGTGGGTGGCGTGGATCTCGGGCAACGCCGCGCTGAAGATGCGTACACTCTACGCCTTTGACGGCACCAAGTTGGTACGCTGCAACCGCGAGACGGCCGTGGTCTCCGGCGCGGCCAACCTGCCGGCAGCTGCCGAGGGTGCGCCGCCGGTCGCCGCCTCGGCCAGTGCGCTGGACGGCGTGGTGCTGCGCGGCAGCGGCTATGGCCACGGCCTGGGCATGTCGCAGTGGGGGGCGCGCCAGCTGGCCGAGGAAGGGAAGAGCTACAAGGAAATCCTCACGTACTTCTACCAGGGCGTCGAGCTGGTCAACTGGGCAGGAGGCGCCGTGCAGGTACCGCCGCAGCTCAAGGGTGAAGAGAACAACAGCTTCTACGTCCCGTTTGAGTCCGGGCGCTGACGCGGCCTGCGCGACAGACTAAACTGGCTAATGATGTGTACTACAGCGGGATGCGCGGCTGCGGCTAAGCGATCTTTGCGCCGAAGGTTAGTGAGCTGACCAGCTCTACCTCGTGGCAGCTGATGCCCAGCATTTGCGCCACTTCGCGCGCGTCATAGCCCTCTTCGAGCATTTCCGCGATGCGCCGCTGGCGCGCGGTGGTCAACACCCTTGGCGGCGCAGGCGCAACCGGCTCAGTCGGAGCTCCGGCATTGCGCAGCAGCACGAAGTCCAGCTGCGCGGGCCGGCTCAGCAGCTCCGTTGTGATCTGCTGCCTGGCCTGCTGCACCTGAGTTTCGAGATCAATACGCGCCCGCTCCACCAGGCGGTTCAGCTCCCCGCCGCGCTGCTGCTCCAGATCCAGCAGCCGGGCGATGAGCTGTTCGACGTACGCGAGGCGGGTGTTGAGCCGGCGCTGATGCTCCTCTTCGTTGATCAACGCCGAGTAGTCGACGCGCTGGAAGTTGCGTTGGTTAAGGAACAGCAGCAAAATTGCGCCAGCAAGCACAGCTAATAGCAGCAAAACCATCCACAGCAGCGGTACGAACGGCTCCACCTGTCCTCGCGAGCAGTGTAGCATCACAGGCCGGGGCGGGCCTGAGATTCACCTGTATTTAATCACATTTCTGCGCTCACAGGAAGGGGCAATCACACAAATCGTGCAATGCGGGCTGAGCGGCTGGCAGATCTGCTGGCCGTGGTTCACCAGCACGCGGTTGAGCATCGCCCAGTACTTGCGCGGTACGATCTCCAGCAGTGCCAGCTCGGTCGCCTCGGGCGTCCCGGTTTCCACCCAGCCCAGGCGGTTGGCAATGCGGTGCACATGCGTGTCGACGCAGATCGCCGGCTCGTCGAAGCAGATGTTGAGCACCAGGTTGGCCACCTTGCGGCCGACGCCCGGCAGCTCCATCAGCTCCTCGCGCGTGCCCGGCACCTGGCCGCTGTAGCGCTCGACCACCATCCGACACAGTCCATGCAGCTGGCGCGCCTTCTGCTGGTAGAACCCGACGGGCTTGATCAGCGCCGCCAGCTCAGCCTCCGGGACCGCGAGGATCGCCTGCGGCGTTGCGGCACGGGCCCACAGCCGGCGCATCGCGGCGTTGGTCACGGGATCCTTGGTGCGGCTGGCCAGCACCGTGGCCACCAGCGCGTGGAACGGCGCCTGGCGCTCGACTTCCAGCGGGTGCTTAGGGTACAAGGCTTCGAGGGTACTCAGCACTTTCGCCGTTTCGCGGCGCAGCTTGGCCTGGTCCTTGCTTAGGGTCATGGCGTATCGTATCATTAGCGGCCCGCGGGTGTAGCTCAATGGCAGAGCGCCAGCCCCCCAAGCTGGTTACGGGGGTTCGATTCCCCTCACCCGCTTAGCCTTTCCCCGTGCTCCATCGGCTATAATCACGCCATGCGCAAGGGGCACGGCGCAGCGGTGGGCTGCGTATTCACACGGCTTCCACAGCCTTGGCGTGCGTGCCTGCGCTCTCCTGAGCCTGCATTGACTGGAGCTGCGCGATGAAGCGGCAGATCGGCCTTTCCGTGGTCGTCGTGCTGCTGACCATCGCTGATGGCGCGCTCAAGACGCTGCTGGTGCGTCATGGCGGCTCGCACTGGGCGCTGCCGGGCGGCGCGCCGCAATATGACGAACCGCTGCAGGACGCCGCCGAGCGCGTCGTACGCGAGCTGCTGGGCAAGGACGTGAAGTACCTGGAGCAGCTCTACACCTTTGGCAGCACCATCCCGCCGGACGGCCAGCGGGCTGTCGAGGTGGCCTATTACGGGCTGGTGCCCACCGGCCTGCTCGAGTTGGGCCAGCAACACGACCCGGCAAAGATCAACTGGTTCGCGGTAGCCGAGGCGCCGCGGCTGATCACCGAGCACCAGCAGGTCGTACAAGTCGCCCAGGACCGGCTGTGCGGCAAGCTGGCCTACACCGCGGTGGGCTTCGAGCTGCTCGCCGACACCTTCACGCTGGCCGAGCTGCATAAGCTGTACGAAGTGATCCTGGGCAAACAGATCGACAAGCGCAATTTCCGCAAAAAAGTGCTGAGCCTTAACGTGTTGCAGGAGATTGGCGTTGGTGCGACGACGCAGAAGGGACGCGGCCGGCCAGCCAAGCGCTACCGGTTCCGCCCCGAAGTGTTCCAGAGCATCGATACGAAACGCGACATCTTTCAGTTTTGAGGTGCACGAGCATGTACGAGCAAGACATCGAACTGGCCAGGCTGCTGCTGGAGCGCCTGACTGAGCTGGACAAGCGCGCGGAAAGCCTGCACGCCGAGCTGGACGACACGCGCAAGGAGCTGCAGAACATCGCCACTGTGCGCGACGAGCGCGCGCAGTACATGGACATCCTCTCGCGCGCGGCGCGGCTGCTGGAGCGGCCGGACCTGGAAGTGGAGTCGCCGCAGACCAGCGAGCTGGAGAACCGCGAGACCGAGCTGATCGCGCACATCGACGAACTGCACCGCGAAGCACTGACGTACCGCGAGCTGAGCAGTGAGCTCTCGCAGCGTGCGCCGCATCTGCTGTCGGCGGCGAAGGGAGACGCTGCGCCTGCCGCAGCGCCGGCACTCGCCGCGGCTGCTGAAGCGCCGGCTGACGAACCGGCGCCGGTGCAGGAACCAGCTGCAGAGCCGGCGCCTGAGGAGGGCGGCTCGGAGAGCCCTTTTGGGGCCGGGATGAGCGCGGACGATGATCCGACGCTCATCCTCAACCGCTTCAACATCAATAACCTGAAAACCAAAGAAAGCTTCACCTTTGGGCGGGGAGCAGCGTACCTGGTGGATGGCACATCGGTGCTGGAGCGCGTGCCGCACTACGATACGCATTTCCGCGCGATGAAGGACACGGCGGCGCGCGACGAGCTGATCCGCGACATCGACGCGCTGAGCCGCGAGCTGTCCGGCGCTTTCCATGTGGTGTTCAGCTCCTGGCATCAGCCGGCCATCGCCACCAGCCACGACGTCGGCGTGGAGTACGGCACGGGTGAAGGTGAAGGCACCAAGCTCGCCGGTGATCGCAAGCTGCGTGAGCTGGCCATCGAGCTCGGCGGGCAGGATCGCAGCCTGTGCATCGTCACCGGCGACAGCACGCTGGCGGACTCGCTGCGCGGCCCCGGCGTGCACATCATCTCTCTCGGCGAGTTCTTCAAGACGTAGCGGCTGAGCGGTGCGGCGTGACGCGCCACGCCGGCACTGGCTGGAGATGATGCGCCGATCAGGCTGAGCGCCGCTGGCTGCAGCCTCGTCCTGCCCTATAATTCGCGCATGCGCACGCTGCTGTTCACCGCTGCCGTCGTCTGCCTGCTGCTCGCCGGATGCTTCAAGCCGGCCACCGAAACTCATGCCCTGGGCACTGAGAAGAACCCGCTGGTGATGGCCTTCGTGCCCAGCACCGAGGCCGCCAAGGTGCTCAGCTCGGGCGACCAGCTGACCGCAATGCTCGCCGAGCGCACCGGCCTGCACTTCAAGACGCTGATGGCCACGAGCTACGAGGGCATCGTGGCGGCGATGGGCGTAGGCGAGGTGCAGGTGGCCTGGCTGCCGCCGATGGCCTACCTCTTCGCCCAGCAGCGCAACGGCGACCGCGTGGTGCTCAAGGTGGTGCGCAACGGCAAGCCGACGTACCGCGGCGAGATCGTGGTCATGGCCAACAGCCCGATCAAGGGCTTCGCCGATCTGAAAGGCAAGCGCGTGGCCTTCGTCGAGCAGGCCTCGGCCAGCGGGCATCTCTACCCGCGCGCGCTGCTGCTGGAAAACGGCATCTATCCCGACGTGGACCTGGCGCAGCCGCTGGTGTTCGCCGGCAGCCACGACGCAGCACTACTCTCGCTGCTCAATGGCAGCGCTGACGCGGCATGCTGCTATGACGACGCGCGCACCAAGCTGCAGAAGGCGGGCTATGCCGACATCCTCACGACGACGCGCATCCTGGCTTACACTCCGGAGATCCCCGCCGACAACGTGACAGTCTCCAAGAACCTCGATCCAGCAATGGCCCAGAAGATCACCGACGGTCTGCTGGCGCTGGCGCAGGACGAGCAGGGCAAGAAGGTGCTGTTTGACCTGTACGAGGTGGAAGGGCTGGTGCCGGCCACCGACGCCGACTACAACCCCGTGCGCAAAATGGCCGAGGTGCTGCACCTGAACATCGAAGAGGAAGTGCAGAAGGGGCAGTAGCGCCGAGGAGCGGCGACGGCTGCCGGGTACAATACATACATGGACGCAGCAACACCTCCACGCCCCAGCGGGCCGCTCGATACGGCGTTCCTCGCTGAGCTGGACGGGTTGCGCATGCTGTCGCGCAAGGTCTTCCGCGGGCAGATGCGCGGCGAGCGCCGCAGCCGCAACAAGGGCCAGAGCGTCGAGTTCGTCGACTACCGCGCGTACCTGAAGGGCGACGACCTGCGGCGCATCGACTGGAACCTCTACGGGCGCATGGAGCGCTTCTACATCAAGCTGTTCGAGGAAGAGGAAGACCTGCGGCTGTACATCATCCTCGACTGCTCGGCGAGCATGGACTACGGCTCGCCCAACAAGTTCGACTACGCGCGCAAGCTCGCCGTCGGCTTAAGCTACATCGTGCTGGCCAACCTGGAGACGGTCGCCGTCTCGGTGTTTGCCGGCGCCTACCGCCTGATCGCCAGCCCGACGCGCGGCAAGGGCAAGATCCACCCGATCCTGCGCAAGCTCAACGACCTGCCCGCCGAGGGCACGTCGCAGCTGGGCGCGGCGGCCTCGCGCTTCGCGGCGCATACGCGCAAGAGCGGCCTGGTGTGCGTGATCAGCGACTTTCTGATGCCCGAGGGGATTGCCGCCATCGCGCCGCTGCTGGGCAGCGGGCACCAGATCGACCTGATCCAGGTGCTCAGCCCGGAGGAAGCCAATCCCCAGCTGGCGGGCGACCTGGAGCTGATCGACAGCGAAAGCGGCCTCGGCGTCGAGGTGAGCATGGGCGTGTCCGTGATGCGCCGCTACCACCAGCGGCTGGCGGCGCTGCAGGCCGAGCTGCGCGGCTTCGCCCTGCGCGGCCACGGCGCGCTGAATATCTGCAATACCGCCCAGCCGCTGCGCGATTTCATCCTCGGCCCGCTGCGCACCGGGCGCCTGCTGCGCTAGACGAGGCAGCATCCGGCACAATCAGCCTGCACATAAAAGGCCGCCCCTTGCGAGGCGGCCTGTATTTCCAACAGAATCTACAGCAGCGAACTACCTGTCGCCGATGTAGTCCTCACCAGCGGTCAGCACGAGGATGATTGCATCACGGATACCGTTGGGGTTACCGTACTGCAGCTGCTCGTTGCTGTCACCGACGTTGGCCGGGCTGTAGGGGCTACCCTGACGCTCGGTCGCGCTGTTCTGGCTGCGGGTCCACGGCCAGATCTCCAGGGCCTGGGTTGAGAAGCCAGGACCGCCGGGGCCGCCGGGGCCGCCGGGGCCACCCTGCATCGGGCCTACGCTGCCGGTGTCGGGCTTGCTCCAGTTGGCATCAGCCAGCCAGTTGCTGCCGCTCGTGCGCAGGTAGTAGGTGATGCGCGCTTCCTCACCGAGGACGTCCTTGCCCTTGGTGCGGATGCCGCCGTAGCCGCCCAGCATGTACGAGTCGCTCTCGGTCGGGATGATCGGCTCGGTGTCAGCAGTCGTCGTGCCTACTGCCACGATCGGGCCGGAGCTCTTGTAGAAGAACTGGCCAGGCAGGTAGGGCAGCGGCTTGTTGCCGATCCACATATCCCAGAACGAATACTCGATGTTGGCCCACGTTGGCTGCGGGCTGTAGGTTGGCGGGGAAGCAGACGTATCAACAAACGTCCACTCCTTGTAGCGCGGGTCAGCCAGCACGCTACCCATCGACGTGCAGTACGGGCCGAAACGCGTGCCCAGGGTCTCGCCGTCAACGTAGTCGTTACGCAGCGGGTCGTCGCCCTCGGTGCTGCTCGGCAGGTTGGTCTGCACCTGGTGAATCGAGATACCGCTCTTCACGAAGGGGTTGCGCGGATAGGCGTCAACGTAACCCTTGCGCAGCAGCGGATCGCTCACGCCCTCGATGGGGTCGCACTCACGGACGTCCGTGAATGAGTTGGACGAGCTGCCGGTGGACACATTGGCGGCAAACTTCGGCTCGCCACCGATGAGGTAGTTAGGATAGCTACCCTCGGTGTCGACCGCGAAGCGCTCGACTGACAACTGTACGTTGTGCAAGTTGGCCTTGACTTCGGCCTCCTTAGCCTTTTCCTTCACCTTGATATAGTTCGGTAGCGCAATCGCGGCCAGAATGCCAATAATTACGATTACTACCAGTAGCTCGATCAGGGTGAAGCCCTTGTTCTTCAGCACTACAGCACCTCCGGAATAAAATAATGGAAATAATGCTTGCTTTCTTCGGCGCCTGCACATCTATCCATGTGGCGGGCACCGCTGAATGCCTGAATTAATCGCCGGAGCGGAGAATCCGGCGGAAGTCTGCGAGCGTCCTGGTTAACCCAGACGTTGCCTCAGCCTTCCTCCATCCTCTCCAGGCCTGCCGGCCCGGCTTCCAATATGCGCCCGGCTCACCGCCGGATACAGGGTGCGGCATCCCGCCGCGGCCCTGCTACTTGATGACGTTGACCAGGTTGAAAATCGGCAAGTACAGGGACACAACGATCAGACCGACAACGGCGCCGATGCAGATGATCATCAACGGTTCGATCAAACTGGCCATCGCGCGGATCGTGGCATCGATTTCGGCATCGTAGTAATCAGAGAGTTTGAACAGGATCTCTTCGAGGTTTCCGGCTTCTTCGCCCACGCTGATCAGGTTGGTGACGATCGGCGGGAACACCTTGGTGCGCTTCATCGGCCCGTGGATCGTCTCGCCTTCGCGGATACGGTCGCGCGTGTAGACGATGGCGCGGCTGATGACTTCGTTGGTGGCGGTGTTCTTCGAGACCTCCATCGCCTCCAGGATCGGTACGCCAGACTGAGTCAGCGTGCCGAACGTGCGCGTGAAGCGGGTGATGGCCACCTTGCGCGCCAGCGGGCCGAAGATCGGGATGCGCAGCACCAGCGGGTCAAGAATGATGTGCCCCCACTTGGTGTTGCGGAACTTAATGAACAGGATCACGAAAATCGGAATAGTCAGCAGGTAGTACCAGTTGGCGAGTAGCCAGTCACTGAGCGCGATCATCTTACGTGTCAGCGCGGGCAGTTGCGCCTCGCCGCCGCTAAAGTCGCTGTAGAACGCGGCGAACTGCGGCACGATGTACAGCAGCATGAAAAGCGAGATGACTAGAGCCATTACACTCACCATAGTCGGGTAGACCATGGCGCTCTTGATCTTCTGCTTGAGGTCGAGCTCCTTCTCATAGAACACGGCCACACGCTCGAGGATGCTGTCCAGCGCACCACCGATCTCGCCGGAGTGCACCATGCTGACGAAGAAGTTAGAGAACGCGCGGGGGTGCTTCTGCATCGCACGCGTCAGCGTCTCGCCGCCCTGAATGTCCAGCTTGACCTTGTGCAGGATCTCGCGGAAGCTGTTGTTCTGCGTCTGCTCCTCGATGGTGTCGATGGCCTCGGACAGCGTCAGGCCGGCGTTGAGCAGCAGCGCGAACTGGCGGCTGAAGATCGTCAGCTCTTTCAGGCCGACCTTGAACAGCCGCTCCAGGAAAATGAAGGGGTTGAAGGCACGGCGCTTCTCAACGATGCGCGTGACAAAAAACCCCTCCTGGCGCAGCGCTTCGATTACAGCTTTCGGGTTGTCAGCTTCAACCTGTGAGCTGATGATCTTGCCAGCGCTGTCTTTAGCGGTATAGACGAAAGTCTTCATGAGCTAGCCACCGTGTCGTATACCCGTCTCGGACGTGCACTGATGCACGTGCGTGCCCGAAAACGATGTTACGCAGTATAACAGATGAACCTCACAGCGAAAACGTTACACCTTGTAAGGATAATAGGCATAGATTCCAGTTTGCAGCCCATTACCACTGGCTGGAACGATGCTGCGGACCACTCGGATTGCAGCTGACCTGCAGCCGCAGGACCTTATGCAGATCGGGATGCCACGGCGACCATCAGCCTGCACTGTGTAGCTATTCGCTGAGTGCACCAGAAGTATTATTTCGCAAAATCCTTCGCGCTAAACAGTGGCGAGGTAATTGCGTCGGATTCGGGGTGCTGCAGGCTCAGGCGGCCGAAGCGGCCGTCACGGAAGTCGCTGATCAGCAGCCGCGCGGCACGGTCGATGCTGTCGTCGTCCAGCACGGCAAAGCCCCGCGCCACGCCGATACTGTGCAGCAGCTCCAGCCAGTCATCGCTGCGCAGGCGGCCCTCGGCGATGCCGTAGAACTTGCGCACGCGCTGAAGCCCGCGCTCGCCCAGCTTCTCGCGCAAAAGCTCGACCGCCTCCTCGCGCAGCGCCACTTCGTAGGGCATCAGGTTGAGCAGCATCCAGTACGGCTTGCGCCGGTTGAGCGCCGTGGGGTCGCGCAGGATGCCCGGCGTATCCAGCACTTCGACGTCCTCGAACAGCCGCACCCACTGGTGGCCGCGCGTGATGCCGGGCTTGTCGCCGGTTTTCAGCCGCCTCCCGCCGATCAGCCGGTTGAGAAACGTGCTCTTGCCGACGTTGGGCACTCCCAGCGCCGCCACGCGCAGCGTCGCCGCGGCCAGCCCCCGTTGCTTCGCCAGCCGCAGTTTGTGCTGCAGCAGCACCGCCAGGCGGTCCAGCACGGCTGGAAAGCCCTGGCTGCTCAGCGAGTCGATCACAATGCTGGTGTAGCCCGCGGCGGCGAAGAATGCCTGCCAGCGCGCCGTGGTCTTGGCATCGGCCTGCCCGGCGCGCGTCAGCAGCAGCAGCTCCTTGCCCGCCAGCAGCTCGTCGAAGAACAGCGTGGCCGCAGGAGCGCGCGCGTCTATCAGGTACGCCGCCACGTCGATGTAGGGGGCGATGCTGGCTGGGAACACCGGCTTGCGCGAGGCTTGCTGTACCACGCCGCCATTCTAGCCTAGGGCAGGCGCCGGATCGCCGCCCGCAGGCGATCGCAAGCCTGGGCCAGCCGTTTGAGCTGCGTGGCAGCGGCCCGCGGTGGCAAGCCCTGCAGCCCGCTGCGCAGCAGGACCACGTCGGCGGCGTGCTCGCTGCCCAGGCTGTCGAGCCAGTCCGCTAGCTCGCTGTCGGAGGGCAGGTGCGCCAGATGTCTGGCCGCCATCAGCTCGCGCTTCACCCCGTCCAGCATGCTGCGCACTACTAAGGCGGCCTTGCCGGCGCGCTGGTACAGGTCGGCCTGCGCCAGTACCATCTCCACCGCCTGGCGCCGCGGCGGCACCGGCATCGGGCGAACCCGCGCCGGGCTGACCGCCCAGCCGGCGAAGAACAGCAGCACCGCGGCGGTGAACACCAGCAGCAGCTGGCCGCCGCGAGTACCGGTGAGCAGCTGCAGCGTACTGCGCTGCGGCTTGAAGTAGCCGTGGATGTGCTCGTCGAAGTACACCGTGCCGCCCTGCGCCGCCGCGTCGAGCACCGCCAGCAGCAGGCGGTGGTTGTCGGCGCGGGCGATCCACTTGTTGCAGGCGATCTCCGGGCAGGTAACCCACAGCACCATGCCCTGCCCCACCCGGCAGCTCAGCACCAGCGGCTGCACCGGGTCGGCCGAGGCGAGCAGCACCTGCGCCGCAACCGGCCGGACCATCTGCGGCATGGCGGTCTCGATCTCGTCAATCCCCGCCAGCAGCGCGGGGCGCGGCGTGTTCAGCTTGAAGCGGTAGCCGGTCTGGTACATCCGCCACAGCGCGGTGTCCGAGCCGCCCGGCGTCATTGCTCCGCGCTGTGCCATCTGCGCATCCTGGTAATCCAGGTTCGCGGGTTGCTGCGGGCGCAGCTCATCCAGCAGCCCGCTGCCGGTCTCGCGCAGCGGATCCGAGAGCAGCACCAGCCGTCCGCCGTCTGCCAGCCAAAGGCGCAGCGCCTTCGTATCCAGCGTCCCGCCCATCATCGCTGACAGCGACAGCTCCGGCTCATCCAGCAGCACCATGCAGGACTTCGGCGGATAGTGGTACTCCAGCTCGCCGTAGCGCTGGACGTCGTAGCCCAGCTCCTCAAGCATCACGAACAGCGCCTTGGCGCCGTCCGGGCGCGCCGAATAGGTGGACATCGGCGGCAGCTGCTGCTGCCCCGCCCCGCCGCTGCGCAGCACCACCCACACCGCCACGGCGACGAACGCCACTACGGCCAGCGCCACCAGCAGCCCTTCATTGCCGCGCTGGCTCATGCGCTGGCCTCCTGCGCCGCGGCCGCCAGCGCCTGCTGCACGGCGCCGGCCAGCTCGTCGGCCTGGCGGTAGTCCTCGGCGCCGCATGGCAGCGCGCCGTACCACGCATCTTCGTAGCACAGCACCAGCGACTTGAACTGTGACCCGGCCTGCGGCCATTCGCGCGCGACGCGGCGTGCCAGCTGCCAGTTGGTCTGCAGTGCTATAGCAGGCACGCCCAGCCGTCTGAGCAGCGCCAGGTAGCGCAGCCGGACCGCCTCGCGGTACTGCCCGCTGCTCATCGCGCGCTGCGCCTGCGCCAGCAGCTCATCCTCGCTGCGCTCATGCTCGCTGCCGCCCTCGCCCTGGACCAGCTGGCGCGCCCGCTGCCTGGCCAGCACGCCCCACACCAGCCGCACGACGGCGTAGACCAGCAGCAGCGCCAGCGCGGAAATCACCACCACGCCGACCGGGCCGGCGTGCGCGATGCCCATCCGTTCGTATACGTTTCCCAGCGACTCCAGCATGCGCGACAGCCAGCTTGGACGGCGCTCCTTCGGCTTCGCTTCGCTGGAGTACTCCGGCTGAGCCAGGATCTGCTCCAGCGTCTGCATTGTCTGCTGCTTGCCAGGCCCCTGCAGCTGGTGCTTCAGCAGTTGCTGGACGAATTCCTCGTCGGCCTGTTGAGCGGCTGGCTTGCCCTGCTCCTGCTGCGCAGCCGACTGCGCCTTTGCAGCACTTGGCGCCGCCGCCGGTGGCTCCGCTGCCAGCACAGCCGAAGCGCGGAGGCAGCCGGCGCAGGCAGCCAGCAGCGCGGCCAGCAGCGCTATGCTGCCTGCGGATATGCGCCGTTTCAAGACGCAAGCCGTCACAGCCACGGCCCCAGCTGCGGCTTCAGCGACAGGCTGACGCGCAGCCGCGCGACTTCCGCGCGCAGTTCCTGCAGCTCGCGATGACTGAGCTGGGTGTTCACGGCGTAGCCCGAAAGGCCCAGGCCGTGCTGCAGCTTGTACGTACGGCCCAGCCGCAACGCCGGCGCATCGGCGGGGCCGCCCAGGCGCTGCGCCACCAGCCGGCGGGCGTCAGCAAGCGCATGCACGCTGGGCCCGCGCAGGCGCAGGTAGGTGATGCGGCCCCAGGGCGGCAGCGCCGCCAGCCGCTTCAGCATATCCTCGCGCTGCCAGGCTGCGGCCAGCTCCTCCGCCGCCAGCGATCCGCCGAGCTGCGCCGCCAGGCGCGCGCTGATGATGTACACCTGCTGCAATTCGGGATTAGCATACAGGCTGGCCAGCCGCGCCGCTTCGTCAATCACGCGCGGCCAGTCATCGAGCGCCCCGCGGCGGTCGTCGGCATGCACATAAACGATCTGCTGCGGCCAGAAGACCGTGCGGGGTTCTGACAGGATTAGCTTGATGGTGCCAAATACTGAGCACCCTTCTGGGAGAACTAACCTATCTGGCCAGCCACCGGCGAGGATCACGTCGCCGGGGCGGCGCGATACAGCTTCCAGGCCGGGCAGCTGCGCCGACAGCGTGGCCAGCCCACAACTCGCGCAGCGCAGGTCCAGCGTAGAGAAGCCGCAGGCCGGGCAGTGGTAGCCGCTGAAGTCCTCGCTGAAGTGGATGCGCGGCGAGCCGCAGCTCGGGCAGCCCACGGCGCTGCCGCACTCGATGCAACGCAGGCCGCGGCTGCTGCCCAGACGGTTGAAGTACACCAGGCGGCGCGTGCCGGGCTGGCGCAGCGCCAGCGGCAGTGGGTCGAGATCCTGGCGGCCGCCCGTGCGCGCGCCGATCTGCTCCGGCTCGTGCGGCTTAAGCAGGTCGACGCGCGGCAGCTGGCAGCGCCCGTCCCAGGCCGACAGCCCGAGCTCGACCAGCTCCAGCTGCGCCGGACAGCGCGCCAGCACTGCCAGCAGCGCCAGCCGCGGGTCGAGCCACGGCTCGCCCTCCGGCTCGTACTGCGGATGCGACGGGTCGAGCAGCACGATGCGGTCGAAGTGGCCATACGCCGCCAGCTTCCACGCCGCCGGACCGCCCGCCACAACCTGCCCGCGCTGCGCCAGTGCCGCGACGAGGTGCGCCGCGGCGCTGGGCCCGCCCTCAGGCGTGAAGCGCAGCACATGCGGCGCACACGCCTTAAGCGCCGGCCACAGCCGCTCCAGCATCCACGCCTGCGGCGCAATCAGCAGCAGCGACTCGCCGGCGCATACAGCGGCGCCCAGCTCGGCGCTCAGCCCAGTGCTGGACCGCAGCGCCGCCCAGTTGCCGAAGCAGCGGCGCAGCTTTCCACTTCGCAGCTGCGGCAGCTGATCCAGCGCTGCCCAGCCTGCCGGCCACTCTACGCTCTCCCAAACCAGACTGCTCGCAGGCGGCGTATCGAGCTGCCAGTCAGCTACTGCAGCAGCCACTGGCCACGCCTTGTATTGCTCTCCTGCCAGCAGGCCAGCCAGATAACTGCCCGGCAGCGCCGCAGCACGCTGCTGGTCGATACCGAGCAGCTCCGCGGTGGGCGGGTCCACGGTGTACCAGCGGCGCCACGCCGGATTGGCCCGCGTCTGCCCCGGCTGCCCGCTGTAGTGCAGCTCGATCCGCAAGGCGCCGGAGGCGGCGTGCTCGACCAGCTGCGCCCAGATCCCCAGCTGCATCAGCTGCTTGCGCCGCGCCGGCGACAACGTGCCGCACAGTGCGCCCAGGCCGTCGCGCAACGCCTGCGGCAAACCCACCGGCTCCACGATAGCGAGACTCATTCTCAGTCCGGTGGCGGGGGAAGCGAACAGCAGGTGGCCCGCCACCTCGCGCGGCGTGGCGCAGGCCAGCTCGGCCAGGTCGAGCAGCAGCGCACCCCAGCCGGCCACGCCGCTCAGCTCGACTGGCAGCAGCGGCAGCAGCCGGGCGCCGGCGGGCGGCGCGGGATCAGGCTCCAGCACGACGCCCAGTTCCAGTGCGCCGCGGAAGCTCAATGCCGCCAGCTGGCCGCGCGGCAGCTCCGGCGGCCCGCTGTAGGTATAGGCGTACGCCCCGCCGCCGCGCGTGATCAGCGCCACTGAGTAAGCCTGGCTCTCCACCAGGCTTAAGTATAGAACCGTGCGCGCCGGCCCGCGCGGGCTAGAATAGCGCCGTGGACGAATGGTACCGCTTCGAGTACACCGGCACGGCGGGCGAGCGCTGCGACGTCGCGGTGACGCTGGAGCTCAGGCGCCTGCCGGAGTTCGCCGAGCTGTCGCGCGCGCGCGTGCAGGCGCTGATCGACTCCGGCGGCGTAGTCTACGACGGCAAGGAAGTGCCGCGCGGGCAGAAGAACGTGCGCCCGCAGATGCTGCTGGAGGTCAACCTGACGCAGCTGAGGATACTGCTTAAGCCCGCGGCGCCTGAGGAGATCGTCCCGCTTGATATCCCGCTGAATTTCCTGCACGTCGATGAGCATCTGGTTGTCGTTGAGAAACCAGTCGGGCTGTCGGTGCACCCCTCGCCGACGGAGGAAGGGCCGACACTGACTGCGGCGCTGCTTTTCCACTTCGGCGCGCTGTCGGACGTGGGCGGCGCCGAGCGGCCGGGCATCGTGCACCGGCTGGACAAGGAGACCAGCGGCCTGCTTGTTGTCGCGCGTGATAACCCGACGCACACGGCGCTCGCCCGGCAATTCGAGCAGCGCGCGGTGCATAAGGAATACGCTGCACTGTGCCTGGATGCGCCCGTGCCGCCCAGCGGCCGCGTCGACGCGCCGATCGAGCGCCACCCCTACGACCGCCAGCGCATGTGGGCGCGCGGCGGCGGCCGCAGTGCGCTGACGGAGTACCGGCTGGCCGAAGCCTGGGGGCCGCTGGCGCTGCTCGACGTGGCGATCCACTCCGGCCGCACGCACCAGATCCGCGTGCACCTGCAGGCCGTCGGCGCCAGCATCCTTAACGACATGAAGTACGGCGAGGGGCGCAATGGCGCGCTGCGGCGCTTCCTGGCGGGCCGCGAACCGCATCCGCGCGCCAGCTGGAGCCAGGCCTGGCCTGAGCCCGAGTGCCGCCGCGAGCTGCTGGCACTGCTGCAGGGCTATGCCGGCATTTTCCTGCATGCGCGGCGGCTGGCCTTTGCCCATCCCGCCGACGGGCGGCAGCTGGAGTTCAGCTCTGCGCTGCCGGAGATCTGGCGCCACGTTGAGACACTGTGCAAATGAGTCGCACTCGCAATTAGCTCAGCCAAGCAGGCGCCGCCATTATCTGCCGTCTTTAGTGCCGCAGTGAGCTGCAGCGGCGACAGTCGGTATAATACGTTCCCCGCTGGGGAGTAGTGTAACGGTAGCACAGCAGCCTTTGGAGCTGTTTGTCCTGGTTCGAATCCAGGCTCCCCAGGGACAGGTTACCGGGGATAGGGAACAGCACTTCATAGCGTGCCCTGCAAGCGAAGGCGCGGTCAACTCGGCGACCCACGGGAGGAGGCAGCGCGATTGACGTCGCGCCCCGCGGTTTCCATATCCCCTCTTCATTCAGCATTCATCAATCATCATTCAGCAGTGCCAAAGAAAAACCCCCGGGGCCGGAGCCCCGGGGGTAATCGCTTCAGGCGATTATGCTCTTGCTAGCCGCTCGCGCGGTTAATACATGGAGATCGTAACATCGTCAACCTGCGGGCCGTAGTAGGCAACACTGCTGTCCGCGGTCGAGAGGATGACGATGTTCAAGGTGTCGCCCACGACGCAGCCCGGGGCGTTCATGGTGACGTTGATCATCCCGTAGGCGATGAATCCACTATACCAGGTCTGGGCTCCCAACTGCGTCCCGTTCTTGTAGAACGTGATGTAGAAATTGTCCCAGTAGCCCTCCATAGTGCCGTTGATCCACACGCTCATGCGCCAGTTGCCGGCCATGCCGGTGGGAACGCGGCGGCCGTTCTGGTTGATCTTCATCTCCGCGCTGCCGCCAGAGTAGTAGTAGGGCTGCGTGTTCAGGCGCGCCACGTGCGTGGGTGAATGCGCCGGATAGTTGCCCGGATCAGACGGCGTGCCGTTGATCCAGTAGTAGTTACCGGAAGTCGGCTCGACGTCCCAGTTGTTCAGGTTGCCGCTCTCGAAGTCGTCGCTGAAGGGCAGCGGCGGCGAAGGAGCGGGCGGCGGGAACAGGCCCGGAATGTTGAACTGGTTCAGCAGGTTCTTCATCAGCGGATCCCGCTTGGCAGGCGCGATGCTGTCCCAGGTTCCACCCCACCAGATGTGGGCGCCCGGCGAGGTCGCAGCCGGGTAATGGCGGTGCGTCGACGTCCAGTAGTTCTGGCCGTAGTTGTAGCTGCTGTAACCCAGGCTTGCGAACCTGATGGTGTCAGGCTGTAAGCCGTAGTAGTAGTAGTAGTACCCGACGTAGTTGATGCCCGAGGGGTTCGGCGTGATGAAGCTCAGCGCGCCGCCAGGTCCACTCGCCGGCGGACAACCCGTCACCCACTGGCCCCAGAAGTTGTACGAGCTCATGCTCCACGGACTTGAGTTAAATCCGCACAGGTAGGTCACGTAGTTCACCTGGGCCGCCGTTCCCGTCCTTTGCGGATTCGGGCAGACCGTCATGAAGTAGTACTCGCCGCCCTGGACGTAATTCAGCGCAGCCTGAGCTTCGGCGTCTTTCAGCGGATAGGCGCCGCCGCGGAAGCTCGGATCATCCGTCCAGAACACGATCTTGTAGCCGTTGAACAGTGTCAGCCACTGCGCCGCTGTGTAGGTCGAGTATGGAGCGTTATTGGCGTTGTAGCCGTCGACTGTTCCGACGCCGAAGATGCTCTCTAGCGTCGACTTCAGTGCCGCCGCGCTTGTCGCGTAACCCGCGTCCATCACCAGGAAGCGGAAGCCGGACTTCAGCTCAACATCGCGGTACTCCAGCAGGTCGTTGCGGTGTTCGTACGCCGGCAGGTTGTCCGAGTCCTCCACGTAGATCGCGAAGCTCTGATAGATGCCCGCCGGGTAAAGGTTCTTGTCCAGCGGAACATCGATGTCACGCCAACCCACGGTGGTCGAGCCGTCCTCGATCAGGATCGCATTGCTCGTGTCGAACTGCGAGCCGGGCACGTAGTTCGGATCGAACCACACGTTGTACGGCGTGAAGCCGTACTGCACTCCGTAGTGCAGGTGGATGATCCAGTTAGGATCGATGAAGTTGTAGGATGGGTTGTCGGGATCGTTCGGATCCGCGAAGGCCGAATTGTCGTAAATACTCAGCGGGTGCACCGGATCGCCGGTGTCAACCACGTAGCAGCCGCCCTCGATGAACTGCCCGCCATTGGTCAGCGGCCAGTCCGGACCTGGCTCGGGGCCGGGGTTGTAGAGGTTGTCAGGCCAGTTGCCGGACAACATCATGTTGTTGTAGTCCACAAACAGCCGGCAGCGTACCGGGAATTTGTCCTTGACGGTGCGCACGCCGTCGTGGTTCAGGTCGCCATCCCAGCCGACAACGTTCAGGTAGTTGAAGGTCACATAGCGGCCCTGGGAGACGGCGTCGCTGTAATAGAACGCCGGTTTGTTCCACAGCTGCCCTGCCAGGTCGCTCGGGGCATCACGGGCCACCACTGACACCGACTGGTCGATGTCGTAGTTGTTGACAAAGCCCTGATCCCAGTTCACCTGAGCCGGAACCGAGTTGGGGAAGTTGTACGGATCGTAGCAGTCGGCGCCTGGATACATCTGCCACTGGATCATCGGCGGCGCTCCGCCATAGGTCAGATCCGGCGGCCAGTGCGCCATGACTTCCATCGACAACGGGTTGGCGTTGTCGAACTGCATCGCCGCAGCCTGCGTGCCGTAGTTGGCGACGACATCATCGCTGATGTCGCCAGCCACCGCGACATAGTAGCCAGCGCAGGGCTTCAGCTCGAAGCCGGCGTTGGCCAGCCAGTCCGGGTTGTTGCGCGCGATCTTGCCGGGGATGGTGACGTCGCGGGTCCACTCGCTCTCCGTGTCATCGCAGAGCAGGCCGGCATACGTCAGCACGACTTCGTCACCGCTGACCGCCGGCGTAGCGGCAGTCAGGCTGCCGTCGGCGTCGTTGATGTAGGCGTAGAACGGGAACTGGAAGTCCACGTCGTTGCCGTTGATCCAGTCGTTGTTCGGAGTCGTCGTAATGACGTAGTTCG
>Ga0315287_10001808_pt1 | contig 19948 bp, 18 predicted proteins | sample YL17G11_0_MG_FD_205037 | JGI IMG/M metagenome (GOLD analysis project Ga0315287, IMG submission 205037) | Sediment microbial communities from Yellowstone Lake, YNP, Wyoming, USA - YL17G11_0 | ecosystem: Environmental > Aquatic > Freshwater > Lake > Sediment | place: USA: Wyoming | collected...
TTCGCCACCCACGCCGGCAGTATGAACCACAGCGTCTCCAGAACGCTCGGTAGTATCATGACGCATAATATTACTGGCGTAGGGTATAAGAGTATATTATGGGGTCGTTTGGGGGGGCGGCGTTCGCCGGCGGGTTCGCCTCCATGCTGGCGCAGACTGTGGTTCTGCGGGAGCTCCTGTCGGCGTCCGCGGGCAACGACCTCGTCGTCGGCGTAGCGCTCGGCTCATGGCTTCTCCTCACCGGCATCGGAAGCTATGCTACGGGCATGCTCAGGCTCAAATCAGGGCGGGGGCTTGAATATTCGCTCTTCGCCTCCGCGGTCATAATGCCGCTTTCCGTCCTAATAATCCGCATGGCCTCCCCCATGATGGCCGCGCCAGGTGAGACTGCCCCCCTCCAAGCGGTCATCCTCATGTGCCTCGTATCAGCCGCCCCCTACTGCCTCGTCTACGGAGCGGTCTTCTCTTACGCATGCTCGGTCCTCGCCCGCGGCGGCCGGGGAGTCGGCAGAGGATACTCGCTGGACTCGCTCGGCAGCGCCCTGGGGGGAATCGTATTCGCAGTCGCGGTCGCAGGCAGGCTGGATTCCTTCCAGGCTGCAGCCCTCTCGTCGGTGGCTGCGTTGGCGGCCACCGCGTGGCTGTCGCCGAGGATGCGTTTGCCGTCGCTTCTCTTGGCGGCGTCCATGATTCTTGCGGTGTCATCATCAGACTTTAGCATGCTCGCCGCGGCCGCACAGTACCCCGGTGGGACGCTCCTTTTGAGGGAGGACACAAGGTACGGGGCCGTGGCGGTCACGGAGGCGGCTGGGGAGCTGACGTTCTGGGAGAATGGGGCGCCGCTTTTCACAAGCGGCAGCACCGCTTTCGCCGAGGAGGCGGTCCATTACGCGCTCCCTCAGAGGCCTGGCGCGCAGCGCGTCCTCCTAATCGGGGGCGGCGCTTCGGGGGCGGTCAGGGAGGCCTTGAAGTACGGGGTCGCAAAGGTCGACTACGTCGAACTGGACCCGGAGCTAATAGAGCTTGTAAGGAAGTATGTCAACGGTTCCGGCCTGGATGACCCGCGGGTCAACGTAATTGCGGACGACGGCCGCCATTACCTGAAGAATACGCTCTTAAGGTATGATGTCCTAGTCGTCGGGACGGCGGACCCTACGACGCTGCAGATGAACCGGTACCATACGCGGGAGTTCTACCTCGAGGCTAAGAGGGCCCTAACGGTCGGGGGTGTCGTCCAGGCGAGCCTGTCCTCGTCAGGAAGCTACATGGGCTCCCCGGCGAGGAGTTTGAATGCGGCCGAGTACGCGACGCTCAAGTCGGTTTTCGCCAACGTCCTCCCCCTGCCCGTCGGCCGCAACGTCTACCTGGCGTCGGACTCCGGGTTGAGCCCGGACGTGGGGGCGCTCATAGAGTCGGCGGGGGTTGAGACAGCATATGTGAACAAATACTACCTCAGCGGCATCCTCACGCCGGACCGTCTCGCAGAGCTTAAGTCGGACGTCACTCTGGGCGGGCGGATAAACTCGGACGGGAACCCGAATTCAAGCTACGCGTACCTGCGCTACTGGCTGACGCTCATCGGCCTCGGCGACGCGCCGCTCGCGGTTCTGGTCCTCTCCGCCGCCATTCTAATCGTAGTCGCCTTCAGGCTGCGGGCGCACGACTTTACCGTGGTGGCTGCAGGTTTCGCAGGCACGGCGGCCGAGGTGACGATACTGATGTCGTTCCAGGCGGTCTTCGGTTACGTCTACTCCGCCTACAGCCTCATAGTCGCAGCCTACATGCTCGGCCTCTACGTCGGACCCGCCGTAGGCTCAAGGTGGGGGTTGAAGACGGCGGTGTCTGCATCAGCAATATACCCCCTCGCCCTCGCAGTCCTCCTCTCCTACGCCTCTTCCCTACCGGCAGCCCTAGCCCCCGTTGCATACTTTGCCTGGTGCCTTATCGCCGGAGCCCTCGCCGGCGCGGCGGTCTCGGAGGCGTCGAAGCATCAGGGCTCCTCTGGCCTGACGCTCAGCCTCGACTTCCTCGGCGCGGCGGCGGGGGGCATGGTAACCGGCGCGCTTTTAATCCCCGCCTTTGGTATAATAAACGCCTGCGTGGCGGCCGCGTTCCTGTACACGCTTGCGGCCGCGAAACTTAGATGAAAAAACCGGCGAAGTCTGTGACTCGGAGGGAGTTCCTGAAGAAGGCGGCGCTGGCAGCGGCGGCATTGGCCGCCGGCGCATGGGGGTTCAGCGAGCTCCTGAAGCGGCCGACGCTGCCGACCGTCTCAGGGGAGCACCGGGCGCCGAGGGACCTGTGGAAGTGGAGCCGGGAGGCCTACGACTACACCTCGTTCGGAGACTCCGTCCGCTGCAGTCTCTGCCCCCACACCTGCTCCATACAGCCTGAAGGCCGCGGCATCTGCCGCGTCCGCGTCAACAAGGGCGGCAGACTGTACTCACTCGCCTACGGGAATCCCGCCGCCGTCCACGTGGACCCTGTGGAGAAGAAGCCGCTCTTCCACTTCCTCCCTGGTTCGACGTCCTACAGCATCGGCACCGCCGGCTGCAACTTCCGGTGCCTTAACTGCCAGAACTGGCAGCTCAGCCAGTTCACTCCGGAGGAGACCGAGAACCAGGACCTGATGCCGGACCGGGTCGTCGCCGCCGCCTTGGAGGCCGGGTCGAAGTCCATCGCATACACCTACAGCGAGCCGGTGGTCTTCTACGAGTACGTTCTGGACACGGCGAAGCTCGCAAGGGAGGCGGGCGTCAGGAACGTCATGGTCACGAACGGGTACATCAACAGGGAGCCGCTCAAGCGGCTCTCCGAGCACCTGGATGCAGCCCACATCGACCTGAAAGGCTTCGACAACGACGTGTATATGAGGCTGAACGCCGGCACCCTACAGCCGGTGCTCGACACATTAAAGGCCTTCCATGAGAACAGGGTGTGGTTCGAGGCCATACACCTAGTCGTGCCAACATGGACCGACAAAATCGACCACTTCAGGGAGATGGTGAAGTGGCTGTACTCGAACATAGGCCCGGACCATCCGCTCCACATCAGCCGCTTCTACCCGCAGTACAAGCTCACCAACCTCCCGCAGACGCCGACGGAATACTTGCTTGAGGCGCACAAGGCCGCGTTGGACGAGGGATTGAACTACGTCTACGTCGGCAACGCGCCGGAGCTTAACCTCGAAGACACCATATGCCCGAAATGCGGGAACGTCGCGGTGGCACGCCGAGGATACACGGTCACGGAATACAACCTCGAGGACGGCGCATGCAAGAACTGCGGAGAAAAGATACCGGGCGTATGGAAATGAACGCTAGAAAGCCTGCCAGCATCCCCGGCTAGTCTCCGTCGGATTACACATTGTGTACGGAAACAAACCGGCGCGCTTTAGCCGCCAATTCGGCGTCGCCAACACCCTCCAGTTTCACGGCAAGGGCTTCGATTGCTTTCTCTCCCTCCGCCGCCCACGGCTGCCCCAGCCAGCTTGCGTATCTTTCCACCGCCATCGACCAGTGTTTCGCAGCCTCGGCGTCGTTGCCGATGCCCCTGAACTTGTCGCCTAACTCCCCCAGCCGTTTAGGTGCGGCACCGAAGACCCAGTAGACCTGGCCTGAGCGGAGCCAGTACTCCCTCGCATAGGCTTGATCGCCCCCCGCAACGGCCCTGTCGCCGGCAAGTTCTATTTCCTCCGCCGTCCTGAAGATTTTCGGCCTGATTTCGGCGCCCATAGAATCGTCTGTAACCTGCATGGACGCGTACTTCTCCGAGGCCGCCATGCAACTGTCAAGGAGCTCCCGGTCCGCGGCAGCTAGGTTCGACCTGATGGTTTCGTCTTCAGGCATCAGCGCGGCGGCTGTGCGGTAGTGGCCGACCGCCCCCTCCAGGTCGCCCTTGCGTTTCCTCAAGAGGCCGCACATGTTCTGGGCGCTCGCGTTCGCAGGGTCGAGTTGAACGGCCTTATCCGCTGACTTCAAGGCTTCGTTGTCGTATCGTAGTTCGTCGAGGCAGTCGGCCCTCTGCACCCAGAGGTTACTTTCCTGGGGACTGTGGGCCAAGGCCTTGTTCAAGAGTACGAGGGCCTCCGCGTTCCTGCTCTCGGCCATAAGCTTCGCAGCCTCCCTCCTCATGGACTTGGCGGCCTCAGGGTCTGGTTTCTCCACGGGGGGTATCGTCCTCAGCTTCACCCTCTCAAGTTCCGCCTCCGTGGGCTGGCTGATAAGAATTTTTCTCTTGTGCGCCAAGGACATTGTTAATTACGGGCAGGCATCGTTTAAATGAGGCCATTTTTACATGCGGGGGTTAATTGATACCTGGCATGAGAGTCGAGAAGGGTGGGCTGGACAGGGGGAAGGACGCCATACTGGTGGTCGGAGTCGCGGTCATAGTCGCGGTACTGGTGTGGAACATACTCCACTTGGGAAATGAGGCCACTGATGTGTCGCCAGGAAAGCCGACATCCACGACGCAGCCTCCGAAGGTCCGGAGCCCGGCCGTCGCGGGCCAGTTCTATCCGGCCGACAAGGGTCAGCTGGAGTCCATGGTGGACGGCTACCTTTCTGGGGCGCCGGCCAAACTCGGCGTGTGGGGCGTGCGCGGCCTCGTGTCGCCTCACGCCGGCTACGTCTACTCCGGGCCGGTGGCGGCTTACGGCTACAGGCAGCTTGAGGGGAGCAGGTACGGGACGGTGATAGTCCTGGGGCCAAGCCACAAGGTCTACCTGCAGAAGGCGTACATACCTGACGTGGACTACTATGAGACTCCTCTCGGGCGGGTTCCTGTCTCGCCGGTGGCGAAGGAATTGCTGCGGAACGGCATCTTCACTTCTGAGCCTGCCGGTGCCGACTCCCAGGAGCATAGCGTGGAGGCGCAGGTGCCTTTCCTTCAGCGGGTGCTGCCTCCGTTCAAGATAGTGCCTGTCATGGTGGGGGACGTGGACCCGGGCGAGCTCGCGGACGCCCTCTCCAAGTACGTCGACGACGACACACTGGTCGTCGCGTCCACTGACCTCAGCCACTACAAGCCGTACGGCGAGTGCGTCGCAACCGACAACGTGACGGTCTCGAAAATACTCGCATTGGACTACAAAGGGGTGGTGGCGGAGGGCGACGCATGCGGGAAGATACCTGTGCTCACGTTGATGGAGCTTGCGAAGCGGAGGGGCTGGAGGACCACACTGTTCGACTACCGTAACAGCGGCGACACTGCTGGCAGCAAGGACCAGGGTGTCGTAGGCTATGCCTCCATAGGATTCTACGATGGCCTTGACCGGGAGGAGGCCGAAATCCTCATCGGGATTGCGAAGTCTACCCTCGCAGCGCACTACGGTGGTGGCCTATACGTCGTCAACGAGTCGCAGCTTCCCCCGAAGCTCTCCTCGAAGAAGGCGTGCTTCGTCACATTGAACGAGAACAGGCGGCTTAGGGGCTGCATCGGCCACCTCGTCGCGCAAGGGAAGCTTTACGAGTGCGTTCAGGAGAACGCGTTGAACGCCGCCCTCAATGACGGGAGATTCGAACAGGTCGATGCGTCGGAGTTGCCTGCAATCAAGGTGGAGGTGTCAGTCCTCACGGACCCGAAACCGCTTCCATATGACGGCCAGGACGACCTGTTGGCGAAGCTCATCCCCGGCGTGGACGGCGTCATCCTCAAGAGCGGCTCCCGGCAGTCGACATATCTCCCTGTGGTCTGGGAGATGCTTCCGGGGAAGGAGGAGTTCCTGAAGGAGTTGTGCCTAAAGCAGGGCAGCCCTGGCGACTGCTGGAAGACGGCTGAGGTACTCACTTATCAGGCGCAGGAATTCCACGAGGACGGTTTCAAGTAGGTTCAGCCGCCCAAATCTCCGCCCTCAAAGGCCTCCCGTATCCTGGCTATGGTAGTGCCTAATTGGCGGGCAAGTCCGGGGAGCCTTTCAGGCCCGAAGAGGAGGAGGGCGGCCACCAGGACGACGAGTATCTCACCGTTTCCGAGCATCTTTTCCTCCGGCAAGCTTCGCCGATATTATGCTTGCCTCGTAAAGGAGCATCATGGGGAGCGCAAGCAGTATCTGCGTGATGGGGCTCGGGTCCGGGGTGATTACTCCGGCGGCGAGGAATATGAGGACTATCGCGTGTCTCCGGTATGCTGCAAGGTCGCCGGAAGATACGGCTCCGAGTCTTGCGAGCGCCCAGGATGCGAGCGGCATCTGGAAGACCATCCCCAGGGCTGCGAGGATGAACGTGACGAACGATACCGCCTCGTCGAGGGATATCATGGGTTCGGCGAGCGGAGCCGCGGAGTCTATCAGGAATCCGAGCGTGGCCGGCAGGAGCAGGTAGTATCCGAAGGCTGCTCCCGTGACGAACATTATCGCTGAAGGGATGACAAGGGTTGTCACCATCCTCTTCTCGTCTTTCAGGAGTCCGGGGGCCAGGAATGCCCAGAGGTGGTACGTTATTGCGGGAAGCGTAAATGCGAAACCTATAAGTATTGACGTCTTTAGATATGTAATAATGGCCTCCTGGGGCTGTAAAATAACCAATCTGACCCCCGGGAACAAGTCCCCCTTAACCTTCAAAAGCAGAGGCTGCGCAAGCGGATACGATGCGACGGAAGCGAAAGCCAACAGCGCCAACACAGCCAACAGTCTCCTCTTCAACTCAGTCAAATGGCCGACGTAACCCCGCCTCACTTTTTTTCCTGCGTCTTCCTGAACGCGTTCATCGCCTCACCGACGGAGCGCGCAAGCTCCGGCAGCCGTTTGGCGCCGAACAGCAACAGGACCAGGAAGAGGACGATGAGAAGCTCCTGCAAACCCAAAGCCATAGTGAATATTACGCCCCCTTAATTAATAGCCCAGTGCGACGCCAGTGAAAATCGCGAGCGCCTCCACAGCCTCTGAGCCGTCATCAACCGTTCCAGTCCAAAGTATCGTCGCCCCGGGAGACGCCTTCTCCGCGACCTTCCCCAGAGCCTCCTGTATTCCTGAAATCTCCTGGCTGCGAGCCGTGAAATGCATCATCACGCCGGTTGCCTTCCCCACCTCAACCCCGCCGAGCGGGGAATCCATGGCAGCATCGGCAGCCTTCGCGGCCGTCGGCCCGACGCCGTAGCCTATGGTGGCGTAGCCCCTGAGCATCGGCTTCAGGGCGTCCATGCCGGCGTCCGACGCAAGCTTCACCATCCCGAGGACGGCTTCGAGGACCATCCTGTTGACCTTCGTGAACGCGTCCCTAAGCGACATGTCCTGCAGGGTCTTCAGGAACCTGTCGTTCTCGACGACGACGATGAGGTCGCAGTACGGGGTGAGGTTCCTTATCCCGGCCTCGGCGTTCGTCCTGCATACCTTGCCTTCCGCACCGAACGGCGTGTTAACGAACGCCACCACTGTCGCGCCCATCGACTTCGCAGCCTCCGCGACGACTGGAGCCGCCCCCGCGCCGGTGCCGCCGCCTATCCCGGCTATGATGAAAACCTCCTTCGCGCCCTCGAGCGCCGCCTTAATCCTGTCCTGGTCCGCGACCGCCGCCTTCTCCCCGAGGCCGATGTTGTTGCCGGTGCTCCGGCCCTTGGTAACGCCAAGCCCAATCAGGACCTTGAAGGGGACCGTCGACCCAAGGAGCGTCTTCGCGTCCGTGTTGACTGCTATCAGGCCGATTCCGGGCGAGCCGACCATCCTCTCGACAGCCGCCGAGCCCGAACTTCCCACGCCGACGACCTTGAACGTCTCCTCGGACGCCATTCACCCGACCTCTCCGGAATCCGTGAAGAGGCTTTCAATCCACTTGAGGAGCTCCCCGTCACCCCTTACCTTCCTGTGGTTCATGAGTTCCCTGAGCATCGTGTCGGAATATTCGGTGGCCGCCCTCCCTGACGCCGCGGAAACAGTGTCCTCAAGAGCCTTGACCGCGCCCCTCCACCCCCCAGTCCTCTTAACCTTCGCCCCGGCCTTCGCCGCAGCCTCCAGCATCTCCTCGGCGGGAATCTCAGCCCTCCCGAGCCTTGTGGCGTCGACTTCAAGAAGCTTCGAAAGCACCCTGTCCTGCTCATGTTCCGGAACACCAATCCTCTCAAGCTCGGACTTCGCCTTCGAGACGGCGTCTGCCGAAGCATCAACCGTGCTGGCGACGTCCTTAGCCTCCACCTCAACGCCCTGAGCATCCCTGGAGCCTGCCGAGTAACCCATCCTCGCCAAGCCTTCATCTACAGTCTCCTCAGCGGCCCGCCTCACCTTCCCAGGCATCCGGAGAGCCTGAGAAGCTAGGAAATCCCCCCCGGTAGCCTGCCCCGACGCCGACTCAAGCTCGCCCCCCTGGGCCCGCGTAAGCCTCCCGCCGCCAGCATGCCATCCTATATCGGACGCCGCCCCGGCAAGTTCATTGGCGTCAGCAGCCATAATGCTGTCGCCCGCCTTCACAACCCCCCTGTCGGCCTCAACGACCCTATGGGGCTTCCCGGCCTCGTCGAGAAGGCTCGTATGTCGAGTCCGCTCAGCCTTCCCATCAGAGAGTATGCGGCGGCCTTCAACGTCGCGGAGCCTGCCCTCCAGTTCAGCGAGCGGCAACTCACCGTCCCTCACGGCCTCCATAAACTTCCTCCTCGGGCTGGCCTCCACCATACCATAATATTTAGGCTGCACCGTTTAATATCCTCAAGCAACTGTAATGGAAAACGAGCTCAGGAGAGACTATTTCACGGAAAGACGGGTCATAATATCAACGGGCAGGGGCAGGAGGCCGACCGACTACAAGCTTCCCCTCGCATCAGCGGAGGACACGTCCCCGGGCTGCCTCTTCTGCCCGGGCAATGAGGCCGCCACACCCCCGGAAATCATGCGCGTCGAGGAGGCGGGGAAATGGGCTATAAGGGTTTTCCCGAACAAGTTCCCGGCGGCCACGAAGGAGCCGTGGTCTGAGTCCGAGTCCCTGATTCCATCATACGGAAGCCATGAGGTCGTGGTCGAATCCCCTGACCATGCGGGCACGCTAGCTGAGATGTCGGCCGACCGCCTAGCACGGGTGCTTGACGTGTACTCAAAGCGGGCGGACGCGATGCTGTCCGACATGCGCGTCGGATACGCACTCGTATTCAAGAACCACGGGCGTGTCGCGGGAGCTTCGCTCGCACACACACACACGCAGATAATCTCCACGCCAATCGTCCCGCAGGTAGTCGCAGAGGAGGTTGAGGGCGCACGGAAGTACAGGGCCCGGAAAGGCTCATGCCCGCTCTGCGACGCCCAAGAAACAGAGTCCCGCGGCCCAAGGGCGGTATTTAACGATGGGAAGGCGGCCGCCTTCGCGCCATACGCCTCACGTAGTCCGTTCGAGGCGTGGGTCATGCCCGTGCGGCATGTGCGGGCACTGAATGAACTATCCGTTGATGAGCTACTAAGCCTTGCCGAAGCAATGAGGGTCATCCTAAAGGGGCTAAAATACAGACTCAACGACCCACCGTACAACATGTTCATGCACATGAGTCCCCGGGGGGAGGACATGCACCTCCACTTCGAGATACTCCCCCGGATTTCCATACTCGCCGGCTTCGAGTTCGGCTCAGGCATAGTGATAAACACTCTCGCCCCCGAGAAGGCGGCGGAGTTCTACGGGCAGAAATAACGTTTTAAGCCGGTATTCTTAATATTCCCCATATGCGGATAACCCCCCTTCTATTACTTGCACTGGCCCTGGCGGCATACGCGGGCGCCCAGAGCGAAGAGGTCCTCTCCATCAAGTGGGAGCGCGACCTCATGCCGTCACTCAAGGAGAAAGTCACCGTCATGGAGGCCGGCATACTCGACATAAACTACGACGGCTACGGCGAGGCGTACGCGGTGACCACGGACAGCGAATACACCGCCAACATGGACAAGAAGAACATGGTCGCGGCCTACGACTTCAACGGCTCCCGGCTCCTGTACTACGGCGTCGACAATGAGCTGAGGCAGGCGGTCCCGTTCGACATCGACAACGACCACAGAATCGAGTTCCTCCTCGTCACCGGCCAGAAACTCAACAACGTCGAGCGCGGCGAACTGAAGATAGTCGGCAGCGACGGAGACCTCATACGCACCATCGACACCATCGGCATCTTAAACAGCATCGACGTCGGGGACCTGAACGGGGACCGCTACTGGGAGATAGTCGGCGGCTCGGAAGGCAAGGTATGGGTATTCAACTCGTTCGGGGAGCCGTTCTGGGATTATCCGCCGTACGGCAAAGGGCTCTTGAAACACCCGGTAAACGCCGTTAAAGTCGCTGACCTGGATTCCGACGGGGAAGGGGAAGTTATAGCAGGCGCGGATAAGCTCATCCTTCTCGACCGGTCTGGGGTGCTGATGGGCGAATACGACTTCGACCCCCGCACGGACCCCAAGAACAAGGAGATAACCTCCGTCTTGACAGGCAAGCTCGGGGGAGGCTATTACGAAGACACGCTCGCGGTTATTGAAGGCGAAACCCTCAAGGTCTTATCCATCTATGAACTAAAAAAATCCAACCAAGGAAAGCTGATAACGGCGATGAACCGCTCAAACACCATCACCCTCAACTGCAAGATCACCGAGCTGCGCCTCGCGAACCTCGACGCCGACGGCCTAACCGAGATGCTAGTCACATGCCCGAACAACATGCTATACGCCCTCGACACAAACGGGAGGGTTAAATGGGACTACCCGTTCGGAAGCGAGCCCACGGACATTAAGGTGACGGACATGGACGGCGACCAGGTGGACGACATCCTCGTCTCGGAGTCGTCAGGCAGGATATACATGTTCGGCATAGACGGAACCCTGAAATGGCTGTTCTCCGGCGGAAGGCCGATACTCAAGATAGGCGCAGGCGACATGGACGGAGACGGTGTCAAGGAGGTCGCCGCCGTCGTGGAAGGCGAGAAGTTCATCGTGTACACGATGGACGAAGGCTACACCATCCGCAGGCTCGCGGACATGAGCTTTGCGATGGCACAGGACGCCTACATACACGCCGACCTGAAGAAGGCGCTCGAACACTACAAGCAGGCGAAAACCTACTATATGCGGGTGGACGACATGCTGGCGGTGTCGCGATGCCAGTCATTCATCAAGGAGATAGAGGGGAAGCTCCTCCTAGACCGGCAGAAGGAGGCCGACACGCTCTACTCCAAGGCGCAGGAGTACTTCATGCTCCGGGACTACAGGAACGCGCTCGACCTCGTGGAGAAGTCGGCGAAACTCTACCTGGAACTCGGAAGCAGCGACGGCATAGTCCGCTGCGAGCTCCTGAAGCTGCAGATAGAGAAGGCGCTCGGCGCCGTCAACCCCTCCATAACCCTCCCGCCGACCACGACCACGCTGCCTCAAGGCGAGGGCGGGATACCCCCCTGGGTGCTGATAGTGGCCGGCTTGTTCGCGCTCATAGTCGTTGTCGCATCATACCTCAAGGCGAAAGGCGGCAAGAAAAGGGCGCCGGCAGCCTCATTGGACGAGGATCTTGACAGCTGGGGCGGCGGATTAGACGACGGCGCCAAGGGCCCAACAGGGGCCGCGGAGGGCGGGCAGAAATGAGGCGCCTCCTAGTGTGGCTGGCCGTCCTACTCCTGGCCCAGGCAGCTTACTCTGAGGAGCAGTCTAAATTCGCGGCCGACGTCTACCTGAAGTCGGCTGAAGGCTACCTCAGAAGCGGAGACTATGAGAACGCGCTCAGGAGCGCGTACATGGCCAAGGAGATATACGGCCTGTTAAAGGACGACTACGGCTCTGCAAGGGCAGAGCGGGTGATAAGCGACGTGGAGGCGCTGCTGCCGCCCCTGCAGCTTGCAGACAGGTACTACAACATAGCCGGAGGCTACCTCCTAAGCGAGGATGTCAGCCTGAGTTCCCTCCAACGGTGCAGCGAGATGGCTGGCCGCTGCAGGGACATCTGCGTGCGTGTCGGGGGGGTGTCAGGGGTCTCGTGCAAGCTCAAGTGCGAGGACCTTGTCCAGCGCTGCGGCAAGAAGATATTCGACACCACGGCGCAATGCGTCCGCGAAGGCGACGACCTCTTAGGCAAGGCCCAGGGGAGCTTCTTCGGCGGCTTCTACACGCTCGCGCGCTCATACGCGGTCAACGCCAGCGAGAAGTACATCTCCTGCCCGTACCCAACGGGCATCGATAATGCGGCAAACCTCCAGGCGTTGATTAACAGCAAGATAGATGAGTTCCGGATGAACGCGAAGGCCAGCTACGACAAGGCAGTCCAATACTTCGCCCAGAACACCCAGGAAGACTATACGCGCTGCATAGAGTACGCCGCCGCGGCGCAGGCCTTCTACACCAAGATAGAGGACACAGAGGGCTACTCGACCGCGACGTCCATCGCCTCCCGCTGCCAGCTGATGATAGACGAGAACACCGAGGACAGCATGAGGGAGGCTGCCATCTACCTGCAGGAGGCGAAGAGCCTGTCCCTCATACCGGACTGCGGCAACGCCACTGACCGGGCGAACAGGGCGATAGACATCTACTGGCGCTTCTACCACAAGGCCAGGGCCACGGAGAAGGACCTGTCACCGAACCAGCAGCTCGGGATGAAGCTGTACGGCTCCCACATACAGGAGGTCAACCTAGTCCTCGGGACCATCAGGGACCAGTGCAGCGAGAAGCAGATGCTCAGGATAGCCGAGGACTTCTACTCCAAGAGCCAGGAATTCTACCTCACCCAGAGCCTGAACGAGGCGCTCACCTACGCTAGCAACGCGAGGAAGATATTCCTCCAGTACCAGAAGTACGTGGGCGTCTCCAAGTGCGACACCCTCGTAAACCAGATAAACATCAGGGTGCAGCAGCGGGCGGAGGCGAACAGCTACTACGCGGCGGCAAAGGACCGCTACCGCGTCGCCAGCTTCGACGAGGCGCTCCTGAACGCCAACAAGGCGAAGGCGATATACTCGGGCATACTGGACACTAATTCAGTGGCTGAGATGGACATGTTCATCGGCAACGTGAGCCAGGGCATGCTCAGGCTTGACGACGCCAACACCAAATACCGCCTGGGCAAGAACCTGTACGATGTCGGAAGGTACAAGGACGCCCTCCCGCCCTCCCAAACCGCCCTCAGCCTGTACACGCTAGTGAACTACAGCGTCGGCATCGACGAGTCCAATAAGCTGATCTCCGACGTGGAGGTGAAGGTGGCGGAGGAGCAGCAGAAGTTCATAAACAACGTCATCCTCTTCGGGGCAATATTCATGGTCTCCGCGTTCCTGATAATACAGTTCACGGGCCGCAAGCGCGCGGTGGAGGCGGAGTACCGCCACAAGATAATGGTCGAGAACGAGCGGGAGAGGCGCACCGAGGAGGAGCTCCTGATACGCTCCGAGGAGGACACGAAGTCCAAGGTGGAGGACGAGCTCAGGAAGCTCGTGGAATCCGAGCGCAACAAGATAGACGACGCTTAATATTCGCGTTTTGCTTAAGTTTTAGGGATGGCCTTCGAGACGTACGACAAGATACTCGACGTGTGCAAGCGCAGGGGGATAGTGTACCCGTCGTTCGAGATTTACGGGGGCCTCGGCGGATTCATAGACTACGGGCCGGTGGGCTCGAGGATTAAGCAGAACGTGGAGGACCTGCTCCGGAGGCATTACGTGGTGGGCGACGGCTGCTTCGAGGTTCAGTGCCCGACGATGAGCCCGGAGGAAATTTGGGTTGCGTCCGGCCACGTGAAAGGCTTCGCAGACCTCCTCGTCGAGTGCAAGAAATGTTCGGAGGGCTACCGCGCCGACAAGCTGCTCTCGGAGGTGGGGGTCGAGGCGGAGGGGAAGCCCGCGGAGGAGGTGGGGCGGCTCATCAGGGAGAAGGGCGTCGTCTGCCCCTCCTGTAAGGGTACTTTGTCCGAGCCTTACACCTACAACCTGATGTTCGGCACCACAGTGGGCACAGGCAGCAAGAGGAAGACCGCCTATATGCGCCCTGAGACCGCCCAGACGACGTATCTCGCGTTCAGGCGGCTCTGGGAGTTCGCGAGGCGGAGGCTCCCGTTCGGGGTGATACAGATAGGCCGCTCATTCAGGAACGAGATATCTCCGAGGCAGGGGATGATACGCCTGCGCGAGTTCAGCCAGGCTGAGATCCAGTACTTCATGGACCCTGAGAACAAGACGTCTCCTAGGTTCGGAGAGGTCAGCGGCCGGGGGGTGAGGTTGACCGACAAGAACGGGAAGCTGTGGGAGACGACGATAGGCGAAGCCCATGCGGCGGGGGTGATACCCTTACAGTTCATAGCATACCAGCTAGGGAAGGCGATGGCCGTGTTCGAGGACATGGGCGTCGACGGCGGCCGCCTCCAGCTTCGGCAGCACAGGGAGGACGAGCGCGCATTCTACTCGAGCGACACCTGGGACGTCGAGTACGTGAGCGACGTCTTCGGCAGGATAGAACTGGTGGGGATAGCGGACAGGAGCGGATACGACCTCGGCCAGCACATGAAGGCGAGCAGGGAGGACATGCAGGTGAGCATGGACGGCCGCAAGTTCGTGCCCCACGTCGTCGAGGTCGCTTACGGTATTGACCGGCCGATATACTGCGTCCTTGAGAGCTGCCTCGTCGAGGACGGAGAGCGCTCGTACTTCAGGTTCCCCAAAAGGACGGCCCCGTACCTGGCGGGGGTTTTCTCGCTCGTGAAGAAGGACGGAATCGACGGGAAGGCCGAGGAGGTGTTCGCGCTCCTCAGGGACGCGGGATTGTACGTGTTCGTCGACCATGCCGGCAGCATAGGGAAACGTTACGCCCGCGCGGACGAGATAGGTGTCCCGTACTCGGTGACCGTGGACTACGACACCATGAAAGACGGCACAGTGACGGTGCGGGAGCGGGACAGCAGGAGCCAGACCCGCGTGGCAATCACGGAACTCAGGGCCCGCCTCACAGGGTAGTCTACTTAAAGTCGTTGTCCCTCGCCTTCAAGGCAAGCCAGTCAGCCGCTGCGTGCAGGCCCCTAATATCCCTCTCCCAGGTCAATTTCCTCATCCTGGCCTCCTCGGCCCTGGTAAGCCTGCTGTTGAATTCCTTGAGGCTCATCGCTCCCGCGAGGCCCCGGAATACGGCGTCTACGGCGGCGCTGAATTCGTCGTCGCTCGTCCCCGCCGTCAGCGTGTCCGCCGGCTTCCCTGTGGCGTCGGACAACAGCATCCTCATCCGCTCGCGCATCGCCGCGTCCAGGCCGGGGCCTTTAGGTTTAGGTTGAGTATCATCCCCCCCCGGGCCGAGCTTATAGTCCCTAGGGTACGAATCCGGGTGGCGGACGCCCTTGAGTCTACCTTCGCCTGAGAGGTTCTTGGCGAGGTAATCTGTAACGTCCTCCCCGGATTCCCCGATGCTCTTCTCTCCAGACTCCTTGATGCTTTTCTCCTTCGGTAGCAGTGGCCCAGGGTCCTCACTAGTCTGGTCCTGCCTGTCTTTCCTCCAGAAATGCCATAAAGCGCACATGGTAACCCTACGATATACTTTAGAAAGTTAGGGGGGGACTAGTTTATATACGAACGGGGTCGCAGTCCCACAGGCCACGGACGAGGGCTCAGCGTCATCGAGCATGCGCCGGACTCAAGGGGGCTCAGTGCGCTCTTCCAGCCTGCACGCGGCTGCGTAGTGCTTCAGCTCCGACAGGTCGATGCTTATCAGGTTGTATTCGCCGCCGACGATTGTGTCCAAGTCCTGCGTCAGATGGTACATCCCGTAGAGTATGTACGTCGCAACGATGACGGATATCATGCCCATGAAACCCGGGATGAACACCGCTATCAGCGCGAAATAGACGACAGTCGCCTGGTGCAGGAGCGTGTCATATGCCTTGGGGGTCAGCCTCACCTTCTTGTTGAGGCAGAACGAGGCGTCGCTGCACAGCTGAGCGTGCAGGGTCCAGAACTGGTCCGGTACAATCCTCTCACACTCCGCTATGGTCTCGTACAGCCTGTCGTTGAACGACTGCAGCGAATAGTTGTCGGAATCCGTGTCCTCAAGGATGGTCAGGAAGCCCTCGACCCACTCGCGGCATACCCTGGTGCCGGCTCCAGGCCTGAACCCGTTGACGACCAGGCGCAGGGTCTGCAGGCTCCCGTATATCCTGACGGTCGCCTCCTCGACCCGCACGTACTTGTCGTAGCTCACGCCTATTTTCTGTGAGAGTATTATGCCGAGGGCGAAGCCGATTATCGTGAAAAGGTCCCCGAGGTTGGGGTTTGAGAACCATAGGTTCCGTGACTCAAGGAGCCAGATGGCCCCCTTGAAGGCTACGCCGATTATTATCATCGGGGTAATAACCTGCAATATGGTCCCCTCGTACTGGAAGACGCCCCTGAAACGCTTCACGAAGTTGAGGATCCTAAGCCCCCTCAGGACCCTGGCAAACCTCAGGAACCTGATGACCCTGAGGCCCCTCAAGCCCATTGTGGTGTAGTCCAAGCTCAGGTGCAATATGATCTCGATGTAGCTCGGCAGAATCGAGACCAGGTCGACCATGTTCAGGGGCTGCCTGACGTAGCGGAGCGTACGGGGGGCGGTGGCGACCCGGATTAGGTAGTCGGCGGTGAAGACGATGAGTATGAGCTTGTTCATGGGGTCGATGACCCGGGCGTATTCAGCCGCCGTCTCACCGTAAAGCTCCTCTACGGCCGCCAGCGCCACTGCCGAGATGATGAGGGCGAATATGACAGCCTGGACGCACATGGCTCCCATGCCCTTGGGATTCTCTAGGAAGTCGTGTACCCTTGCCCTGAGGGTCTCCCGCCTGTCATCGGTCATTTCCAATGTGAATCCCTGTCCTTGCTGGCGTAAATTATCCGACGCGCTAGTCCGCCCCCCCGTCCTTCTCCCGTATCAATCGCAGCTCAACGGCGTCGACCCTGAGGCTGCCTGTGCGTATTAACTCATGCATCTGAGGTACCGTGACGCCGATGCTGTGCTCGTCGTCCTTGGACTTGAGCACCAGCTTCTTGCCTATCACCCTGTCGACCTCCCCCTTGTCGAAGTATATGCCGCAGTTGCATTGGTCGACCACGACGCCGTGGAGGTCGGCCCTCCTCATCCTCTTCCGGCATATCGGGCACAGGCGGTAGCTCTCGTCCTTCTCCATGAACTTGTACTCGATGAGCTCGTCCCTCGTGATCCTCTTGAGTTCGCCGGCGTCCATCCAGATTCCGTCGCATTTAGGGCAGGCGTCAAGGACGACAGTGTCTATGATATCTATGGTCTTCTCAACCATCTCGCTGTGGTCTGCTGGACAAGAGGGCATGGAAACACCGGCAGGATAGCCTGTTGGATTACTTTGTGACGTTGGTTTAATATACCCTGAACTCATGACAAGATACTTTATAAGTCTGCCCTGCCATCCCCCACCGGGTGCGGTCGTTCAGACGTATCCGTCCTGCTTGACTTCGCCGAGCAGGAAGTTCAGCCTGTCCTTGGTTGCCGACACCAGCCTGTGCTTCAAGACTTTCGGCCCCATTACCTTAGACTCCTTCTTTATGTCCTCGAAAACGCCTGCCAGGTGCTGGTCGGAGATTATCCTCTCGGTCCACTGGCTGAAGTCGTTTACGTCGTGCCTCATATGGTACTCCACCGACGACGGCTCCACGTCCTTGAGCATGTTGCTGAACTCAAGGAGGCTCAGGGCCCTCCTGCCGGTGTATGAGACGTGGTTGCCCTCGAGCTTGTTGAAGTAGAAGGCCTCGTCCGGGTCCACCATCCTCATGCTCCAGCGCGGGTCGTCCCTGACCTCGTGCATCTGGACGAACCTCCTGAGGGTGCCGCTCACCATCGTGTTCTCCGAGATGTCCATGTTCGGCCATATCCTTGAGCCGTTTATCACGGACACGTTGCCTTCGAGCCTGCAGTTGCCGCCTATCATCACATCGGATTGTATTACTCCCCCAGCGCCTATGCTGCAGCCTTCGGCGATGAAGCTGTTCGAAACCTCCTCCCCGGAGCCCATGTTCACGCCCTCGAACAGGACTGCGCCGTTGAGGACGCTGTATTCCCTTACCGTGACGCCCGAGCCTAATACCGTGTAGGGCCCGATGACGCAGCCTTTCTCGACGGTCACCCCGTCGCCGACTATGACTGGGCCGAATATCTGGGTGTGGCCGCCTATACTCGTGTTCCTTCCGAACACGGCTTTCCCGTCGAGGACGCCGCCGAACTCCGCAGAGTCCGGCATCTCCGTCTCGATTTTCGACATCAGCCACTTCTTGGCGGCGGTGTAGCCTTCCGGCCTTCCGACGTCAACCCAGAACGATTCTGTAGGCTCCGCAAATAGGCATTGCCTGTCAAGGAGCGTCGGGAACAGGTCCTTTGAGAAGTCGTAGAACGTCCTCTCAGGCACATAATCCAATGCAGCGGGCTCCAGGACGTATATGCCGGTGTTCGCGAGGTTTGTGCGGCATTCGTTCATGAGAGGCTTCTCCTGGAACTGCCCGATGAGTCCGCCGTCCGCGACCTCCATCACCCCGTAGTTCCACGGGTCGTCGACCCTCTTAGCCGATATGGTGGCGAGGCCGCCGCGGCTTTTATGCCTCCTCACGAGGTCTGTGAGGTCGATATCGGTTATCGTGTCCCCCTGCATGACTATGAACGTGTCGTTGAGCCAGCCCTCGATGTTCTTCACGCAGCCGGCGGTCCCGAGAGGCTCGTCCTCGACAGGATAGGATAGGAGCATGCCCCTGTACTGGCGGCCGAAGTAGGCTTCAATCTGCTCACGCAGGTAGTTCGTGGTGATGGCGACTTCTGTGACGCCGTGCTCCTTGAGGTGGTCGAGTATGTGCGCTGTGACCGGCCTGTTCAGTAGCGGCAGGAGAGGCTTAGGCTTCGAGAAAGTGAGCGGCCTCATCCGTGTGCCGAAGCCGCCCGCCAGTAATACCGCCTTCATTATGTTAGCCCCCAACCCCCCTGAAAACAGGAGCTTAAATTAACTGGCAGTGCAGGTTTAAAAACATACCGGTTTTTAATGCCCTAAAAATGGCATTCCAGCCTATAGTTTCCTCCCGGTTATCTTTTCATAGGCCTCGACGTACTTCCGCGACGTCTCCAGGACCACGTTCTCCGGGAGCATCGGCGCAGGCGGCTCCTTGTTCCACCTTATCTCCTCAAGGTAGTCGCGGACATACTGTTTGTCGAAGCTCTTCTGCGGCCCACCCGGCCTATACGAATCCATCGGCCAGAACCTCGACGAGTCGGGCGTCAAAGCCTCGTCTATCAGGATTACCCTCCCCCCCTTCATGCCGAACTCGAACTTCGTGTCAGCTATGATGATGCCCCTCGACTCCGCGGCCTTCGCAGCCTTCGCGTATATCCTGAGCGTGTAATCCCTAATCTTCGCGGCCGTCTCCGCCCCGACTATCCCCTCAACCTCCCCGTACGTGACGTTCAGGTCATGGCCGCGCTCGGCCTTCGTCGTCGGCGTGAAAACAGGCTCCGGGAGCCTGTCTGACTCGACGAGGCCCTTCGGCAACTTTATCCCGCATATGGAGCCCGTCTTATTGTACTCCTTCCACCCTGAGCCTGAGAGATAGCCTCTGACCACGCATTCGACAGGGAGCGGCTTCGCCTTCGCGACGAGCATGCTCCGGCCCTCAAGGACGCCTGCGTGCCCCCTGAGTACGGCAGGGTACTCCCCCACGTCCAACGACACCATATGGTTGGCGACGATGTCCCCCGTGTGCGCAAACCACCAGGCCGACAGCTTGTTGAGGACTTCGCCCTTCCTCGGTATCCCGTTCGGCAGCACCGAGTCGAAGGCGCTTATCCTGTCAGTGGCGACGATAAGCAGCCTGTCCCCGAGGTCGTACACGTCCCTGACCTTCCCGCGCCCGATGAGCCGGGCAGGCAGGCTCGTCTCAAGGATGACAGGCATACAATACGATAAGCCTTGAAACCTTATAAGCCTTCAGGGGCCGTCAAGCTTCGGCCTCCTGCCTGAACGCAATCTCGTCTTGATGAGGATGAGGGCCGCGGACA
>Ga0315287_10001810_pt1 | contig 19942 bp, 15 predicted proteins | sample YL17G11_0_MG_FD_205037 | JGI IMG/M metagenome (GOLD analysis project Ga0315287, IMG submission 205037) | Sediment microbial communities from Yellowstone Lake, YNP, Wyoming, USA - YL17G11_0 | ecosystem: Environmental > Aquatic > Freshwater > Lake > Sediment | place: USA: Wyoming | collected...
GCAGAATTGCTCTTGTTTGCCCGGCAGCCACCAGCCGGAAGGGGTAAAGCCCGCCGCATGGACAGCCGACAATTGATTGCTTCGGTTGCATGCAGCCGAAGTGTGCCCCAAATGGCGAGAGTTGGTTAGGACCGGAGCGACTGGGACTGGCGCAGACTCTCCATCGCCTGCAGCTTATCCATCATAGGAGTGCCTCCCATGGCTGCAACTGGGTAATAGGATTCTAAAGGTATACCCCTCGTGGAGGAGCGTCCAGTGCCCAGAACAGGCATAACTGATAGGATCGGCATTCTTTTCGCACTGCATGAAGAAGAGGCCGGGTTCCGCAAGGTCGTGGCGGAGTCCAGGTCCTCCGCATACAGACAATGCGGCATGCAACTGTGGCGAATAGGAGGGATCGAGGTTGCCGTAGGTGTCAGCGGGGTCGGCCGCAAGCTGGCCGAGGAAGCCGCCGAGAGGATGATCGACTGCGCGGTCACTTCACTGATATGCGCGGGGGTATCCGCCGGGCTGGAGGGCCACGCTCACGTGGGCGATGTGTTTCTTGCCGACACTATCTGCCTTCTGGATTCACCCCGCGCTCCGTGGATGTATTCCAGTCCACAGGTCATGGCGCTCATGCCGCCGGTCGGGCCGAATGGGACCAGGATCAGACGCTGCAGCGCGGTGACGTCGGACAGGATCATCATCAGCGCGGCGGAGAAACACCACATCTATCGCTCAACAGGGGCCGCGATTCTGGACATGGAGACATATTCGGCTGCTCAGGTATGCGCGAAAAGAAATGTGCCGTTTGCCGCGCTACGCTGCATTAGTGACGTCGCAAGCCAGAACCTGCCCAGGGAAGTCCTGACGCTAACCTCCCTGCCCGATACGTTCAGCCGCTGCCTGTATACCATCACCAGACCCAGGCTGTGGCTTCCGCTGTCGCGGCTGAGCAGAGATGTTGGGATCGCCTCCGAAAACCTCGCGGATACCCTCGGGATGCTGCTGCTGCGACTGGTGTGACCCCCTTAATTAGTAGACATGTGCCTAGTTGTTCCCCAAAGTGTATAATATATAGGCGCACCCGAGCCGCAGGCAGTATATGTAAGGGATGACTTGTTTGTTCTGGTTGCTTCGGTTGCAAGTAGGATTCTCCGCCCCTGCGTTGAACGGTGTAATGGCGTTATCCCAAACCATGTGATGAGGACCAGACAACCCATGTTAATCAGGCGCACCATGTTGACTGTAGACTCACCCGCGGCCGAGAAGCCGGCCGCCTCCGATATCGACAGGCCGGACCTTCCCGAGCTTGAATCGGTGTCGGCACAGTCGTCCACGCTCATCGCCCTGGCGTGGTTTGGCTGGTTTCTTGCCACGCTGTTGTCGAGCGCGGCGTTGACTGCGTGTTATGCCTTTGCCAGCCTTTACATAAAGGGCCACTGGCCGGCCTGGATTGAACTTGCCTACGCGACCGCTGCATGCTTGCCGGTAACGGGAATGTTGTTCTTCAGGAGCCGCTTCCTCGATTGCGGCTACGAAACCAGCGCGCTTGGCCTCAAGATCAATTACCTCCGGGGTGAGCGCCTGATCAACTGGTCGTCGGTGACCGGCGCCACCGGCACTTCAAACGGCAGCCTGTCAGTTATCACGTTGGTAACCAAAGCCGGCAAGGTGGGGATAGCCGGCGCTCACGGGCACGGGGTCCTCGCCGCGTCGATCTGGCAGCATCTCAGGCGCATGGGCAAAGCGGATGGGCTTACCATTCCTCCCACGGCCCTGTCGTTGTGGATCCCGGTCCCGGACAGCGTGCCGCGGGAAATGGACTGGAACAACCCCGCTCCACCCATCCTCACGAGGAAGGTCTACCTCGCGTCCATCGCCATAGTATGCGTGTTGGTGCTCTGTGCGTGGAACTGGCGGCTGTTCGACAAAGTCCACCAATGGGGCGGACAGTTTCTCTGGTCCCTGACAGGGTTTGTCTACGCGGCGTTCAGGGCAAAGCTTCTAAACGCGCGACGGGTCATGGTCCGATCGGACCGCCTCGAAGCCGAAGCCACCATCAGCCGTATCGACCTGCCCTGGGACCGGATCACCGTCGCGCGATGGGTGCACAACTCACTTACCATCGGCGCACGCGGGTTCGCGAAAGTCGTGGCAATACCGTATGACCCCAAGGACCCGGCCTCCGCGACCGTCATACTCTCCATAGTCCGCTACCTGCGCGCGCGCCAGCACCCGATGGCGGTCCTGGTCCCGGAGACGCTGTGGCCGGGCTCAACTGACGAAAGCGCCGACCGCGCCGCGTTCGCCATTCCCTACACCAGTCCAATCGTCTGGCGGTATACACCACTCGTCTTCATTGTCCCTATGATCTTCGTGATCGCGATGGGTTTATTCATCCGCGTAGTGGGGCCGTTTATGCCGGGCGCCTACTACGCTTTGATCTTGCTGCTGCCGGTGGCGTATCTGTTCCTCTACTTCGCCACCTACTCCATCACCGCCTATGAACACGGGATCACTATACGCGCGTTCTGGCGCGCGCGCACGTGTTTCTGGTGGCAGGTGGCAAGCTACGAGGTGAAACAGGTCCAAGGCCTATCCGGATATGCGTCATCGAGAATCCTCAAGGATCCCGCCGGGAAGACCATCCTGAAGTTCGGCCCTCACGCCGATTCCGACGAACGAGCCAAGGCCATCGCGTCGTTCATGGACTCCAGGCTCGCAAACGTCCGCCGGGGCTTCTTCGATGCTATGTAACGCCCAGGTGCGCTGGTCCCTGTGTTAGCACCTCGCCTGCAATAGAGTACTCCGTAGGTCCTGAGTAGGCCAAAGGCTGTATCGAAGGACCGGGTAGCGTACTCCGTAGGTCCTGAGTAAGCCGAAGGCTGTATCGAAGGGCCGGGTAATAGCTTGGCCGCCCTTCGATACGCTGCGCTACTCAGGGCTAGCGGGTACCACTACCGGGCAAAGTGTGGCGTGATCCACCACTACACCTGACTCTCCCCAGCCACCGCGGTCTCTTCCCCGATCAGTTCCCTGAACTGCGCATCATACAGCCTGCGGTAAACTCCGCCGAGTTCCAGAAGCTCTCTGTGCGTGCCGGTTTCGGCTATCCGGCCGTCATCGATGACCATTATCCTGTCAGCCTCGAATATGGTGGACAGCCTGTGCGCGATCACAAACGATGTCCGCCCCTTGAGCAGACGACTGAGGGCTTGCTGGATGAGCAGCTCGGTGTATGTGTCTATGCTGGATGTGGCCTCGTCGAGTATCAGGATTCTCGGATTGGCGATCAGCGCCCTCACGAACGCCACCAACTGCTTCTGGCCGGTCGAGAGCTTGGACGCCCCCTCGTGGACCTCTGTCTTGAAACCCTGAGGAAGGTTGCAGATAAACTCGTCGACTCCGAGGTCCTTCGCCGCCGCCTCGACCTCCTGATCGGTCGCATCCAGGTTTCCGTATCGAATGTTCTCCTTCACGCTGATCGGGAACAGGAAGCTGTCCTGAAGAACCACGCTCACCTGGCTCCTGATCGAAGCCATCTTGACGTCCCGAATATCGTGGCCGTCGATTAGAATCTCCCCCTGTTCGATCTCGTACTGCCGGGCAAGCAGGCTGATAATAGTTGTCTTGCCCGCGCCGGTCGGCCCCACGAGCGCGATCGTCTCGCCGGCTTTCACCTTGAAGCTCACGTCCTTGAGAACGGGATCATCGCGATATGCGAACGTGACGTTCCTGAACTCCACATCGCCCTCGATCGGCGGCATTTCGATGGCGTCGGGCTTGTCCTGAATGGCGGGTTCCCTGTCCAGTATCTCGAAAATACGCTCCGCCCCCGCCATAGCCCCCTGCATCGTATGATAGAGTTGGCTTAGCTGGTTGATAGGCTGGAAGAACCGCTCGGTGTATCCGATGAACGCGACGACAATCCCCACCTTCAGCACTCCGGCCTGGATTTGATAGCCACCATATAAGTAGATGATCGCCGCAGCGACGATACTTATGGTCATCAGGATCGGGTTCAAAATCGAGGACAGCGTCACGGCGCGCATGACCGCCCGGCTGTTCTCTGTGTTGACGCGCTCGAACCTCTTGAGGTTTTCCTTTTCACGCGAGAACGACTTGACCGCCTTCACGCCGGTCACGTTCTCCGCCACGTGCGCCGTAACCGTGGCGGCCTTTATTCGCACGTTCTTGTAGGCCCTTCTCACCTTGCCCCTGAATACCAGCGATATCGTCATCACAAGAGGCAGCATCGCCATACTGACCATGGTCAGCTTGGCATTCAAGTGGATCATGATCAGAATTATGCCCACCAGTTGGAACGTCCCGTTGACCAGCGTAATCAGCCCCGAGGTTAGGAACTGGTTCAGCGACCCCACATCGCCCACGATCCTCGATATCAGCCTGCCCACCATTATGTTGTCGAAGAACTCCAAGGACTGCCGGGTGAGGTGTTGGAAGAGCGTGTGGCGAATATCGAATATGACGTGCTGGCTCAGGATCGACAGAATCCGCCCCTGGATATACTGAAAACCCCAGTAGATTATGTATGTTCCCAGGTAAAGCAGCGCGCACTGCGCGAGAACGTGATAATTGCCCTGCCCGATTCCACGGTCGATGGCGACCGCCGACAAATACGGCGGCACGAGGTTGGCGGCCGTCGTGACCAGTGTGGCGACCAGCGCGACAAGCAGCGGCTTGACGTGCGGGACCAGAAACACCAGGGCCTTCCTGGTCAGCCTGCTGTCGAACGCCTTGCCCAGGATTTCGTCTTCAAACACCGGCCGTGGCATCGGCGCCCTCCGTTTCCGCGATCAACTGACCCCCGAATTGCAGCCTGAATAGCTCCGCATAGAGTCCGCCATTGGCGATAAGTTCCTCGTGAACGCCGCACTCCGCCAGCCGGCCCTTGTCCAACACCACAACCTTGTCGGCCCTCTTCACGGTGGATACTCTCTGGGCGATTACAAACGTCGTGCGCGACTCGGTGAGCGACACCAGCGCCTGCTGTATGAGCCCCTCCGTCTCGGTGTCCACGCTGGAAGTCGCGTCATCGAGTATGAGAATAGGCGGGTTCATCAAGAGCGCCCGCGCGATCGCGACTCTCTGCTTCTGGCCGCCCGAGAGGTTCACGCCCCGCTCGCCCAGCTTGGTCTCGTAGCCGTCCGGCAGCGACTCTATGAAATCGTGTATATTCGCTGCCTTCGCGGCCTCGATCACTTCGTCGGACGGCGCGCCTGGCCTGCCGTAGGCGATATTCTCATAGATCGAATCCCCGAACAGGAACGGCTCCTGGGAAACCATGCCTATCTGCCGCCGCAGCGATTCCAGCCGGTACTTGCGGATATCCACCCCATCGATCAGCACGGCCCCGTCCGACACGTCGTAGAAACGGGGAAGCAGGTTGATGAGCGAACTCTTGCCCGAGCCAGTCCCGCCCATCACAGCGATCATCTCGCCCGGCTTCGCCTCCAGGTTGATGCTGCTCAGAGCCCGGCTGCCGTCCGTGTAGCAGAACGAAACGTTATCGAACACCACGTGGCCCTTGCACTCCTTGAGGGTACGAGTGCCGTCCTTCAGGTGCGTTTCCGAATGCGTGTCGAGTATCTCGAATATTCTGTCACCCGACACCACGGCGTTCTTCGTGAGCTGCGTCATCCAGCCCATCATCCTCACGGGCCACACGAACCACCATATGTAGCTCATGAAAGCTACCATCGTGCCGAGCTTTATGGTGTTGTCCAGGACCTGTATACCGCCATACCAGATAACGAAAGCCAAGCCATAAGCGGCTATGAAGTCCATCATCGGGCCGTAGAACGAGTGCACTTTCGCTTCCTGGATGTTGAGCCTCAGCAGCTCCTGGGATTCGTGGTCGAATTTCGAGGTCTCATAGTCTTCGCGGGCGAATGCCTTGACCACTCGAATGCCGGTGAAGCTCTGCTGAATCGCCGACGTCCTCTCGCCCAACTGCTGCTGAACGGCCACCCTTATCGGCCCGAACGTCTTGGAGTAGAAATAGACCGCGACGGTCAATATGGGCACCATCGAAAGGGCCGCGAGCGAAAGCTTCCAGCTCATCCCAAAGCAGATGATGAGAAGTCCGGTTACGGCGAATACCTGGGAGAGTATCATGGGGAGCCCATCGCCGATAAAGCCCTGCAGCGCGTCGGCGTCCTGCGTGGCTCGTGAGATCAACTGTCCCGTCTCGGCCTCGTCGTGATAACTGAACGACAGCCTCTGCATGTGGTCGAAGAGCTTGTTCCTGATATCGTAGATCGTCCTCTGCGCCACATACTGGGCCATATATCCCCACCCGAACCCGAAGCATCCTCTCAGCAGCCCACCGATCATGTAGAGTATGACGTAGTGGGGCAGCAGATCAAAATGCTTGCCTTCGTAGCAGTTGTCGACGATCACCCGCTGAAGCTGAGGCAGCGTCAGCATAATCCCCTGCGTGATGAACATACAGATGATTGTGGCCAGGCTCCATTTCCAATACCTGGCCGCGAATTTCAGCAGTCTCTTTATCGTGCGCATTGCAATTCACCACGGAAGCATTGACGACAAGCCCACAGGGGACACCTTGCTTGTTTTACCATTTTTTGGACGCGTAAGTCAAGGGCGCCGCGCGCATAAAAATGGATTGACTGTGGTTCAGACCTGCGATGCCGGAGGGTCCTCAGACGCGACGCCGGAGGGTCTCCGGCCCTCCGGCTAAGCTTCCACGGTGTTTCGGGATTTGAGCGAAATGCAATGGAGCGGAAATCCCGAAACTTATGCCGTAATCCTCGTTGTTTCAGGAAACCCTTTTCCCGAAACCTTCCTCACTTCCCCGCAACAATCTTGTAAAGATGAACCTCGTGCCCCTTAAAATCGTCCGCGAACCTGCCTTTCAGAACATCGATCTTGCGATTCTCCCCGAGCGCCTCGGCGACAGCCTTCCCCTTCAGTCCCTTCACGTGAAATGTGCCCTTGACCGGCGCATCGCGCATCGCGGCGGAGAAGACGTAGATCACCCCATCGCGCTTCTTGACCAGGATGTCGATGGGCGCATCCTTGCTGGAACTCTCCACTGTCGCCCCATCCTTCACGGACGGTGAGTTCAGCACCGGCGCGAGTTCGGTGATCTGGCGATTGAGCTTACCCACGGCCGCCGCCATCTCCGCGTCCGCGAGCAGGCCGGCCTCGATGAACTTGGGCTTGAACACGTGAACGAAGTAGATAATCCCCTTCGAACCGTGAATCAGCGACATCCAGACCTCGGCCCTCACCTGATAGGGAGTGGGCTTGCGTTTGGGTTCGTCTATGGGCGTGCATTCGATGCAGTTCCATACCGGCTTTTTCGCGTCACTCCACTTGATCAGCCGGTCCACGCCGAAAGGCACAATCCAGAGCTTGTTGAACACGTCCGGCCTATCATGGTTAGCGGGGTAGATATCGAATGAAGGAATATCCGCGCCCTTGACGTACTGTGCATAGTCCTCGGGATGATTGGTCCGCACGCCTCGGCCGAACCAGTTGTCCCAGGCGGCGCCCTGGCCGAGGTTGAGCATCACCGGGCGTGTCGGGTCGTTTGCCTTGATCTTGTTGTAGTCCGCGATGATCTTCTCCGGCAAGATCGGCGGCCCGTAGCCGCCCTGGCCGTTCGATTGGGCGTTGTCCGGCTCGTCCCCATGCATCCAGGCGATGATGGTGGAATCATCCCTGTGCTTGAGCCCCACCGCGTTTTGATCGCATACGACGAACATTCCCGCTTTCTTGAGAGCAGCCAATTGCTGATCGGTCGGCCCTTCCCAGAGCCCGACGTATACATTAATGCCGACGGCCTTGTACTTCTCGGCGTTGGCAGGTTCCTGAAGCCATACGGCCAGCGGGAAGAAGTTCGGGTCCTTCGGCGGCCCATTCCGCCACCCAGCGTAAATGCTCTCAAAACCCCGCGCCCTGCTCCGCGGCTCCGCAGCAGACCAACCGATCGACCCGCCGAACAGTATAACGAATCCGATAAGAAAGATAATGGCAATTTTCATCTGTCGCTCCGTCCTTACAGTACTTCAGCTTCGATGGTCCGGCTCCCTTCCCTTTTCGTGTTTTGTCTTGTTTCTGGTTTTCGTGGTTAAATTCCCTTCCGGGCTTTCCCGTGTGCCCGGCAAACGCAGACTTTGTTTACATTGATGCCCTCGCATGGTATACTTAGGTTAGCCTAACTTAGGCATGCCTAACTGTTACCAGGGGAGCACGACCATGAGTCAAACACACACCTCTTTGTCCAGATCGCTCGAAGACTATCTCGAGGCCATCTATAACCTCAAGGTCCGCAGCCAGATCGCGCGCGTCAAGGATATCGCCGACGCGATGAACGTGAAGATGCCCTCCGTCACGGAAGCTATTCGCTCGCTGGCCGCAAAGGGGTTGGTGAAGCACGCTCCTTACGAGAACGTCGAACTCACCGACGGCGGCCTGGACCGAGCCCGAGGCATCGTCCACCGCCACGTAGCCGTGAAAGAGTTTCTGGTGAACGTCCTGGGGCTGGACCCCGAGAGAGCTGAGTCCGAAGCGTGCGGAATCGAGCATGCCATCCAGCCCGACACGCTCGACAGGCTCCTGCGCTTCGCGGAATTCGCCCGAGCGTGCGAGGATGATAGGACGCTTCGCCTGGAGCACTTCCGGCATTTCGTGAAGCACGGCCGCTACCCAGCCGAATGCCGGTGCCCGGACAATCACGGACACTCGCACTCCCCAATCACCACCACGCGCCTCGGCGATGTCTTGCCCGGCTCGAAGGGACGCATCGCGTTCGTCTCGGGGCGCGGCCCGATCAGAAAACGCCTGATGGAAATGGGAATGACGTCCGACGCCCGCTTCGAGGTCATACGGGTCGCCCCGTTGGGGGATCCGATCGAGATCAAGCTCAGGGGGTATTATCTCTCGCTGCGCAAGAGCGAGGCCAATCGCATCGAGGTCGAAGTGGATTAGCAAGATATGAAAACCGAACTGCTGACAAAGGAGATTGTCATTGCCCTGGCGGGCAACCCGAACTCGGGCAAGACGACGGTCTTTAACGAGCTCACCGGCGCGCGCCAGCACGTCGGGAACTGGCCAGGCGTCACGGTCGAGCACAAAGAGGGCTTCACCCGCAGGCACGGCAGGCAGTTCAAAGTGGTCGATTTGCCCGGCACTTACAGCCTGAGCGCGCGCTCCCAGGAGGAAGTGGTCGCCCGCGATTTCCTCGTCGATAACCACGTGGATGTGATCGTGAATGTCGTCGACGCCACCAATCTGGAGCGAAATCTCTACCTCACTACCCAGCTTCTCGAACTCGGCATCAACATGGTGATCGCGCTCAATATGGCCGATATGGCCGAGGGGATGGGGCAGAAGATCAACTTGGACTTGTTTTCCCACTTCCTGGGCGTCCCGGTGGTCCCGACGGTCGGACACAAGGGTGAGGGCCTTGACGATATCCTGGCGAAGGCGATCGAGCTCGCCGACAGCCCGACCTGCGGCGCTCCCCGCGCCCCCCGACACAATCCCGAGATCGAGATGCAGATCGAGTCGCTCGAAAACCGCCTCAACCCGAACCCCGACTGCGCGGCGCCGGTAAGGTGGATGCTCATCAAGGCAATGGAGGGCGATAACGAGGCAATCGGGCGTATCCAGCGCTGCGCCGCCGACCCCGACACCGCCGCGCGCGAGATTGCAGCCACTCGAAAGCACTTGGAATTGCACTTCGGGGATGACCTGGAGGCGATCATCGCGGACGGCCGTTATGGCTTCATCGGAGGGCTTATTCGAGAGGTGGTGACCCGCGCGCGGCCTGCCGAGCAGATCACGCTGACGGACCGAATCGACAACATCCTCCTGAACCGCGTGCTGGGCCTGCCGATCTTTCTTTTCCTGATGTGGCTGACATTCGAGCTTACGTTCAATGTGGGCGGCATCTTCGCCGATTACCTCCGCATCGGCATCCACAACCTCGGCCTCTGGGCCGAGGCCACGATGCCGGCCGGCCCGCTCGCTTCTCTGATAAGCCACGGCATAATCGACGGTGTCGGCGGGGTCATTGTCTTCCTGCCCAACATTCTGGTGATGTTCGCGGTTATTTCTTTCCTGGAAGGGTCGGGCTATATGGCCCGCGCGGCGTTTCTGATGGACCGTTCCATGCACGTCCTGGGCCTGCATGGAAAGTCGTTCATACCAATGCTGATGGGTTTCGGCTGCAATGTCCCCGCCGTGATGGCTGCCCGGACGCTGGACACCCGTGAGGACCGCCTGCTGACCATATTGATCACGCCGCTGATGAGTTGCTCGGCCCGATTGCCGATATATATTCTGTTCACAAGCGTGTTCTTCGGGCAAAGCGGCGCGTTGGTGATATTCTCGCTGTATGGGCTCGGGGTGCTGCTGGCGGTAGCGTCCGGAAAACTGTTCCGTGCGGCATTCTTCTCCAAGTCGGTTTCGCCGTTTGTGATGGAACTGCCGCCGTATCGGTTGCCCACTCTCAAGGGTACACTTATCCACATGTGGGAGCGGACATCGTCATTCGTCACCAAGGCGGGGACCGTGGTCCTGGCGGCGTCGGTGATAATCTGGGCTTTGGGGGCGCTGCCCTGGGGGGTGGAATTCGGCGGCCCTCACAGCCTCATCGGCCATCTCGGCAGGTACGCCGACCCTCTGGCGAAAACCCTGGGTCTCGATTGGCGCGCGGCGGTGGCTCTCTTTTTCGGCCTCGGAGCGAAGGAAATAGTGGTAGGCACGCTGGGTGTCCTCTACGGCTTCGGACACAGCGCCGGTTCCGCCCAGCCCTCCCAGATCGCGGCGGCATTCACTCCGCTGACGGGCTACGTGTTCATGGTCCTGAGCCTGATCTATCTGCCGTGCATCGCGACCATCGCGGCGATCAAACGCGAGACCAACTCGTGGAAGTGGACGTTCTTCAGCATCGGCTACTCGCTGGCGCTGGCTTACGGCGTGGCGTTTGCCATCTATCACATGGGGCTATTGGTGGGGTTAAGATGAGCGAAATCATCCAATGGATCGTGGTCATAGCCGCCGTGGCGATATCGGCGATATTCCTCGCGCGCAAATTCAAGCGGCAGGCCAAGGGCAAGTGCGATGGCTGCTGCGAACGATGCAGCATGTACGTGCAACCGACTGACTGCGAGTCCTATGGCAATCCCCCCGCCCGCCATCGCTGATGCCATCAGCCAAGACGCTGGCTCCGCGGGAACTCGATAGCTTGGTGCAAGCAGCCGTTTTCGCAGCAGAATGATGCGCGTGAACACATAGCTCGTGGGGCCGCTTCTCATGTCTCATAGAGGAGGACATGCCGCGCGCATCATGGTGGGGTTGTTCTCCAGAGCCACATCGAGGAACCCGCTCATAGGCGAGCTATTCGTGAGGCTGTGGTGAAGGCTGTAGCCGCGCTTGAGTATCCGCATCAGACATATCGAACCGGCTTTGGTGGCGATAGCCGCCCGCGATTCCGCGATCCTTGAAACCGAGCTGATACTCACCGACAGGATTATAACCCGGCGTCTTGGTGATGTCCAAAAGGACAAGCCGCTTTTCGGGAGAACGCGTGCATGCTCTGCACCCGCTCGGTCTTGGACGCGTTGCGCTGGTCAAGGGAAGAAACAAGCTGCGTGTATTGGAGGAAACTTGTCGGCCTTTGTCAGATATTGAATCCGGGAAGGGGTGATTTCAGAAGTAGGGAGGAATCCGGGCATGGAATGGCCAAGTGTAGAGATATAGGTAGTCCGTTTGGTTATCATTGGCATTTAGGGGGTTTCACGTGCAGCAGGTTGTAGCGCGTGCGCAAGTGTTGCCGCGCGGGCACTGGCCTACTGAACGGAGAGAAACATGCGAGTCAGTCTTGTTCTTACGTCCTCCAGATCGACGGACACAAATTGCAGCAGCCCCGCAGCTTTGCTGAGCTTGGCCACCATACTCAGAGATCACGGCCATGAGATCGGTGTGTTTGATCGTGACGGTTACGCCGGGGGGCTGGAAGAAATGGCCCGAAAAGTAGTCGATTTCAAGCCGGACCTGGTGGGTGTGTCGGTGATGACCGACCCCGAATTCCTCGAGTCAGTAAGAGACTTCCTCAAAATGATGCGTTGGGCGATGCCGGAGGTGAAGTTGGTCGCTGGCGGCCCTCATTGCACAGCGATCCCGGAACAAGTGCTAGAATGGTTTCCCGAGCTTGACTATTCCATGGCCGGTGAGTGTGACTATACGCTGCCTCAACTGGTCGAAGCACTCGACGCGAACGCAGCTAAACCCGAGGTGCCAGGCCTAAGCTACAGGACCGAGGGCGGATTCGAGTGCCTGCCAGTTGGCGAACCTCCCAAGGATATAGATGCCATTCCCATAGCGGATAGGACACTTCTGTGGGACAACTACAAGAACGGGGTCTACTGGCGTCTGGACAGAAAAGGTATGATGGACACGGTCATGACTAGCCGCGGCTGCCCGTTCGACTGCAAGTTCTGTTTCAAGGTTTCCAGGGGAGTGCGCATGCGCAGCGCCCAAAACGTGGTCAAGGAACTCGTGTACCTGGCCGAGTTGGGCATAACCAACATAGACTTTTTGGACGACCTTTTCACCAGCAAGAAGAGCCGGTGCATCGAGATCTGTCGACTCATTAGGGATGCTGGACTGAAACTGGACCTCAAGGTCAGGAGTAGGGTAGACTGTATCGATGACGAGCTTCTTTCGGAAATGCGGAAAGCAGGCGTTCGCACAGTGGTCTATGGCATTGAGTCAGGATCGCAGACTATACTCGACGCTATGAACAAGAGGACGACCGTCGAGAAGAACCGGGAGGCCATCAGGAGGACAAAGAAAGCCGGTTTGCGGTGCTACGCAGACTTATTCGTCGGCTTTCCCGGAGAGACACCTGAGACCATAGCCCAAACCGCTCAATTCCTCTTGAGCACCAGACCCACTGCTGTCAACGGAGGCATTCTGGTACCTCTTCCACGGACGTGGGTATACGACGATGCCAAGAAGAACGGAACGCTAAGGGGGGACTGGGCCGTTGGGGAGCCGAGCCCGTGGGTGAAGCTGCAGTGGATCGATGATCCAAATGATCTTTGGCGTGAGTTCCACAAGATGCAGCGGAAGTTCTACCGCAATCCGCTCGTGCTCCTCGGGCTCCTGCGCGGCACCCCATCGAAGTTCGACCGCCATCTGCTATCCAGAGGCGTTCGATTCCTACGGTCCATGATGTTCGGCAAGTGACCTCGTATTGCGGGGCATCAACCTCGTCTTGCGGCTACTGCTTCACGCAAACGAGACCGGCAAGGCGCGGTGGCCTCGTAAGCCGATACTACTCCCACTGCCGACAACACGAACATATAGGCAAGAATGGGCAATGCGTACCGCAGTTCGGAGAAGTACACGATATGCGCGCACGTATAGCAAGCGACTAGCAGCCTGCGGATAAAGCCGCCTAAGATGGTGCGGGACCCCTATCACGTGGCACAAGAAACGAGATGAGTCTGCGGGCCATGAGGGGCTGTTCCCTGGGCTGAACTGGGTTGTTTGCAGCAAGTCCATAGGTCGCCGGGTAAGGGTAGGTCATCTTGAGTGGCTTGAGCCGCTTCTTGATGCGTACCGGAGTTATCGTCGGAATATGCGTATGCTACGTGCGATTCACAAGGAGATGATGGAGCTTGGCTCTGCTGCGGGAATGATGGGTACATCCGCTCTTTCAAGCCTTCTCAAGTGTCAATTGCCCGCGGCATGTACAGCTTAGCCGCGGGAACTCCTGATTGTGCGGACTCGATAGCTTAGTTCAAGCCGCCGTTTTCGCAGCAGAAAAACGCATCTGTATTTGAGACCGGACCCCTCGTGGGTCCGGAGGATCATAGGCGAAGCTCGGAGCGGCAATCCCTTGTGGTTGCCATAATGCCGCGTACCATTGCTGTAGCCCCGCCACGAGGGCGTGGGTATCCAGTTGAATCCGATGCACGGTATTAATCCTGAAACTCTCCAATAAACAGACTCCCCGCACGCATCGACGAAAGCCTGCAGGTTCGCAGGATCGCCGTGGAAGAAATGGTCGCTGGGGCAGCATATACAGCGAAAGCAAGGCAATGGAGCACAACCATGGACAACACCAGCAGAATACTCGTATTCACCGGAGATGGAAAGGGCAAGACCACGGCGGCGCTGGGAATGGCGCTGAGGGCCAGCGGACACGGGATGATGGTCCGGATAATTCAGTTCATTAAGGCCGATCCGAGGACCGGAGAGCTTGCGGCGGTCAGGAACCTGCCGGGGGTGGAGATGGCACAGACGGGGCTGGGTTTCGTGCCGCCCCAGGACAACCCACTATTCGGCGAGCATCGCCGGGCGGCTGAAAGAGGTTTGGATATGGCGCGCGAGGTCCTCGAATCGGGCAAGTACGCGCTCATCATTCTGGACGAGGTCTGCACGGCTGTCTCCCTGGGCCTGCTCCAAGAGGAAAGCGTGGCGGAAGTGGTGAAATCGGCGAGCCCCGGCGCGTGCGTTGTGATGACAGGCCGAGGCGCGACTCCGGGACTCGTAGAGTTGGCCGACACAGTCACGGAGATGCGCGAGATCAAGCATGGAATGAACGCGGGCATAGAGGCACAGAGGGGCGTGGAGTTCTAAACACAGTGGCAGCCCGTTCCGGTAAAAACGGGCTGCCACACTGAAAGGAGAGAAGGTTGTACTACCACTTATAATAGACGCACTAACTGAGCAACATGTTCGCCTATTGGACTGTTATTTTGCCAAAAAATCATTCAGCTCTTTTCGCCGACCGATCTGCTGACCAGTTTGGAGAACAGACCGAGCGCCAGGAACGTTGGAGCCCACTGCCCAACAAACAAGGCGTCCTCCTTCTTTCGGAACCCATACAGGATCAGCGAAACCACGATCGAACCCGCCGCCAATCCCAAATACACGGGCTTGGACGCGGTTTCGATGGCGGTCAGCGCGGCGTCAATGGGCTTCTTCCGGGACTTCAGCTTTTCGACACCTCTCTGGGCCGCATGCTTTGCCTCGCGGGCAACACTCCCGGCTTCGCCCTTGGCCTGCCTGCCGGCCTCTTTCATCTCTTCGGGCGCGGTTCTTGCCTGCTGCTCGGCTGCCGACAACTCCATCTCATAGCACCTCCGTAATGATGTGACTTGAAGCGCCAGCGTTTACGTTTACCCCCAAAGAGCATTTACGGAAACGGGGGGGAACCTTGGTCGGAGGGCCGGAGACCCTCCGACATCCTATTCGCCAAGACTGAACTGTTACGGGAAGGGCTGGTTCAGGCGTGATGTGGAATACATGCTATAATACAAATAGCTCAGCGATCTTTGGCTCGGCTCCGGCGCTCCGGGCCGGGAAGGCACACACCGATGTCCTCCACGTATTTTCGGCTGCTTTTGATTCTCTGCGCGCTAATGTTGGTGGGGCTGCCCGCCGCAGTCGCTCGCGACTTCGACATTTACCTGAAATACGCGACGTTCGATCCCATCGTGGGGGAGCCGCCCGTTCCGGCTGATCTGCGCACGTCCCCCGCCAAAGGAGAGCAGGAGCGCTTCCTGGCGCAATTCGATGGCCCCATCAAGGACGAATGGAAGCAGAGTCTGACGGCAGCGGGCGCCGAGATCGTCAGCTATATCCCCAATTTCGCATTTCTCGTCAAGATGACACCCGAGCAGGCCGAGGCCGTGCGTACGCTGCCGCACGTGAGATGGGTCGGGGCATACCACGCGGCATACAAGCTCGACCGCAAGTTGGCGGCCGCGCAGGGTTCGGTGCGGGCTCGTGTTTCTCTGGCAATGGGAAAGAGCGCGGATTCGGTGCGCAAGGAAATCGAACAACTTGGCGGGATCGTACAGGACCAGGGCGAAGGGCCCGATCGCCAGTTGGTCTCGACTCTGCCGGCCAAAGCTCTCGCCAAGATCGCGCGTCTCAAGGATGTCGACTGGATAGAACCGAAGCCCGAATACAAGCTCTTCAACAACGTGGCGCGCGGGATAGTAAACCTGCTCGCCGTGTGGTCGAATCCGGGCCTATTCGGGACTGGAGAGATAGTGGCGGTCTGTGACACGGGACTGGATATGGGGACCATGGGCGCGCTGTCCGCCGACTTCTCGGGCCGCCTGCTGAAGGCATATCCCCTGGGAAGAAAAAAAGAATGGAACGATCCCAGCGGCCACGGAACACACGTGTGCGGGACTGTGCTGGGCAATGGATCGCTATCGGGCAGCAACCCAGCGACCCACAACTATACCGGCTCATATGCCGGCGCGGCCCCGGAAGCCCAACTGATCATCCAGTCGGTGCTGGACTCGTCCGGGAAACTGGGCGGCATCCCCTCGAACCTGACTCTGTTGTTCTCGCCGCCCTACGGCGATGGCGCGCGCGTCCATTCCAATAGCTGGGGTTCCGCCTCGACCGGCGTTTATACCACCGACTCCCACAACGTGGACCTGTTCACCTGGAATAACAAGGATTTCGTGATAGTATTCGCTGCGGGAAACGAGGGGAAGGATCAGAACTCCAATGGTGTCGTGGACTCCAACTCGATAAGCTCGCCCGGCTCGGCCAAGAACTGCATCACCGTTGGGGCCAGCGAAAATCTGAGGTCGTCAGGCGGATATCAGTTCGCTTACGGCTCGGGATGGCCCTCCGATTATCCCACTGATCCGATCAAGACCGACTTCATGAGCAACAATACCACCGGGATGGCCGCGTTCAGCAGCCGTGGGCCGACCGCGGATGGAAGAATCAAGCCGGACGTGGTCGCGCCAGGCACGAATATCATATCCTGCCGATCGCACTTGGCGGGCTCCGGGACGCTCTGGGGGGCTCTTGATTCCAACTACTGCTACTCCGGCGGCACGAGCATGTCCACCCCGCTTGTGGCGGGCACGGCGGCCCTGATAAGACAGTATTATCGCACCTATCGAAGCGTGACGCCAAGCGCGGCTCTCATCAAGGCGACGGTCATCAACGGCGCGACCGATCTTTACCCCGGCCAGTACGGCTCGGGAGCATTCCTCGAAGAGCCCACGACGAGGCCCAACATGGTGGAGGGCTGGGGGCGAATAGACGCGAGCTATGCGATATCCCCGACCGCGCCGAGGAGTATGCAGTTCGTGGATAATGCCACGGGGCTGGGCACGGGTGGGTCAGTCTCATATCTGTATTCGGTGTCCGGGAACCCGAGCCCGCTCAGGGTCACGCTGGTCTGGACCGACTATCCCGCAAGTACGTCCGCATCCGTGTCGCTCGTCAACGACCTGGATCTGACAGTGATCGGGCCGGACAATACCGTCTGGATGGGCAATGGCTCGGCCGAACGAAGGAACAACGTGGAGGGCGTGGATATAGCCAACCCGATTCCAGGGGATTACACAGTACAAGTCAGAGGCTACAACGTGCCAAACGGACCACAGCCCTTTGCCCTGGTGGTAACGGCTGCGTTCGGTCCGCTTCCGCCGAATGCGATTATCTCCTCTCCGGCGGGCGGCGCCTACCTGGCCGGACAAGTCGCGATCACCGGGACGGCGGCAGGGACCGGTTTCGAGCAATACGTACTGGAATATGGCGCGGGGAGCGCGCCAATGTCGTGGACGGCGATTGGCCAGACTCAAACGACCCCCATGGAGGGCGGCTTGCTGGGCACCTGGGACACGAGCGCTCTCGCGGACGGTGATTTTACGATTCGGCTGACGGTGACCGGTACCGGCGGGACCAGCGCGGCCCAGCGGACAGTGCACGTCTTGACGACCAGTGTGAGATCGGTGCTGGCGCAGGCTGATGAGGATTCGGCGACGTTGACCGGCAAGGTAGTGTCGGGGATATTCGGTGGATTCCTCCACGTTCAGGAGCCCAACAGGACCAGCGGGATCAGAGTAAATCCAATCTCAATGCCCCCGGATGCGACCGTGGGCAGCCTGGTGACCGTCACAGGCACGCTGCGAAGTATCAATGGCGAGCGAGTGATTGATAACGCGCAAGTGCAGGTCACAGGGCCGTAGCGGCTCGATCGGAAGGGACTAATTGCGAAAGGCTGAAAGGGGCGAAAGGGGAAGGGAATGCTTAAGTTTTGAGTTTTGAGTTTTGAGTTGGGGAAGGGAAAAGCAGATTCCTCGACTGCGCTCGGAATGACATACTTGGAGGCTTCGCTCGGAATGACATACTTGGAGGCTTCGCTCGGAATGACATACTTGGAGGCTTCGCTCGGAATGACATACTTGGAGGCTTCGTTCGGTATGACACACCCCGGGGCTCTCTGCTCTCCACTCTCCACTCTCCACCCTCCACTTTCAACTTTCAACTCTTCTCCCGATAGGCTCGGACGCGTATGCATCCACGTCAAGTCCCGCCGTCTCGCCTCTCTGATAGGCGAAATACGCCGCCGCCGCCGCCATCGCGGCGTTGTCGGTGCAGAGGACCGGCGGCGGGGCGTTGACCGATATGCCGAGCTGTTCGCCCATCTCTCTGAACGCCGCCTGCAGCGCGCTGTTCGCCGCCACACCGCCGGCCAGCAGCACCCGGCTGACACCGCGATCCTTGACGGCCCGAAACGTGTGGTCCACGAGCACATCGACAATAGCCTGCTGAAGACTCGCCGCAATGTCGGCGAGAGACTGCGCCCCACCCCCCGATTCCAGGTATCGAATGACCGCCGTCTTGAGGCCGCTGAAACTGAAATCCAGCGTGTCGCCTACCTTCGGCCGTGGGAATGAAATCGCGGCAGGGTTGCCCTCTTTGGCGAGTTCGTCGATCAGCGGACCGCCGGGATAGCCCAGCCCCAGCGCGCGGGCGGACTTGTCGAAAGTCTCCCCGGCGGCATCATCCCGCGTCCGCGCCAGGATTTCGTATTGGCCATGACCGGACATATATATCAAATCAGTGTGCCCACCGGAAACCACCAGGCACACAACGGGAAATTCGATATCGCTCGAAACGAGCCAATTGGCGTATATATGGGCTTCCAGATGATGCATCGGCACGAGCGGCAGGCCCCTGGCATAAGCGATCGTCTTTGCCGCCGCGACACCGACTATCAGCGCTCCGATAAGCCCGGGCCGGTTGATCACGCCTATCGCGTCGATGTCGGAGAACCCCACCCCGGCCTCGTCCAGAGCCCTCTGGACAGTAGGCAGGATCAGTTCCACGTGCCTGCGGGAAGCTATCTCCGGTACCACGCCGCCGAACTGCTTGTGAATATCAGTCTGGGAGGCGACTATGTTGGAGAGGATCCGGGCGCCGTCCTCGACAACCGCCGCGCTGGTCTCGTCGCAGCTCGTTTCTATGCCCAGTATCCTCAAACCACACCCTCCGAAAATAGCTTGCTCGTTTCTTGGATCAACTGCTGCTTGAGCGTGGAGTATTTTCGTCTGAAGTCGGCATGGTTCATGTCGTCGTTCCACATGACAACGGCGTTTTCGTGATTATCGGTGTAATAACTTCGCCTTATCGCCGCCGGTATGAACCCGTACTTGCGGTAGAGATTCTGGGCAACCGCATTGCTCTGGCGGACTTCGAGGGTGACGCGCTTCGCGCCTCTTTTCATAGCCTCATCCAACAGGCCCACAAGCAGCAGCTCGCCGATCCTCTTTCCACGATGCTCTCCGGCCACTCCGAGGGTGGTGATATGCGATTCGTCCATAATCACCCACATCCCCCCATAGCCGACTATCACGTCATCCATGCAAGCTACTATGTAATACGCCGAGCGGTTGGTGATCTCCGTGAGGTACGCGCTCTCGTGCCAGGGAGTGGCAAAACACTCCTGTTCGATCTCCATCACCTTCGCGACGTCCTCGACCTGCATTTGTCTGAGTTCTATGATTGCGCCCAATGCCATAACCCCGCTGCCGTTGGTTGCTTCGGTATCCTGATGCCGAAGCTTGGCAGGTTTTCCCGTAGTCTAGCATGTGGAAACGGGGGAAGTCAATGTGAATTGGGC
>Ga0315287_10001811_pt1 | contig 19939 bp, 17 predicted proteins | sample YL17G11_0_MG_FD_205037 | JGI IMG/M metagenome (GOLD analysis project Ga0315287, IMG submission 205037) | Sediment microbial communities from Yellowstone Lake, YNP, Wyoming, USA - YL17G11_0 | ecosystem: Environmental > Aquatic > Freshwater > Lake > Sediment | place: USA: Wyoming | collected...
TATCCTCGGACGCCGGGGAGGGGGCGACGGCCGAGGGCGGGCGCGGGCCCCTCTCCGGCTCCGACGGCGACGAAGGAGAAGGAGAAGACGCAGAAGAGGCCGAGGACGGCGACGGCGAGGTCGAAGCGGAGACCACCGACGACCAATCGTTGCGTCGGCGCCGGTGATGCCTCGCGGGAGGCGCCCTGTTATCGTTGTCGAGTTTTTCGTTCGTTTTGTTTTCAAGAGACAGGAGGGGACGGAGCGTGAGCGACGAGCGCGGTCTTCAGTGCTAAGGTCGCGGGGCAGCGGGGCGCGGAACAGGGCAGAGAGGATCGCGAGCTCTGTCGACGTTGGCCACGTCGAGTTTGGCCAAGCAACAGCAGCAGCGAGCGTGTGTTCCGTTTTCTTGTTTCGCATGACGCCTCGCCCGGCGAATTTCGCGGCGTCTCGGCTCAATCCGCTTCGATAAAGGGGCACACAAGTGGGTCGCACGCGCCCACCTCGCGCTCGAGCTATCGAAAGGCAACAGGAGAAACACTTTCAAAGACGCACCTGCCAAACGGCGACGACAATGGGACGGCTGCCGCCGACTTTCTTCTCGACGCCGGCAGCGATGCCCTTGCAACAGCGGCGACGACGCCGCGGCCCGAGCACGAGGCCACGGGCGCCGAGAGCGCCTGCATCGGCGGTCGCGGCATCTACGAGAGGAGACTGTGGCAGCAGACGCGCCGAGTACCGCAGAGCCTTGGGAGGGGGAGACGGGGCGAGAAGCCTTTTGGATTTGCAAAAAGAAGCAGCGCTTTTTTTGTTTTTTTGTTTATTTCAGAGGTGTGACATGCTCGGCTTGCATTTCCGATCTGAGGGGAAAAAGAAAAGAAAACCAGCTCAACAACAAAAATGCCGCGTCGCGGCATCCACCCCTTGGTGCGAACAGCCACGCTCGTGCTGCGCAACGGCGCGTCCGTCTCGGTCGAGACAGTGGCCCCGGCTACCAAGCCCGTGATGCTGTCTGTGGTGAGTTGGAAACGGAGAATTCTGGCCGTTTCTCGATCGAAGAAAGAGAGCGACGGCAGCCGTTTTTCGTTTCTCGACCTCCTCTTGTCTCAACGCGCTCCGCCTCTCTCCTCAAACTAAAAACACACACCAACGAACGATGTTCTCATCAGGACCCGAGCGTGCACCCGCGCTGGACCGGGGACGCCTCCGCCGTCGCGTCGGAGGACGGGAGGCTCGCCAAGTTCGCGCGCAAGTTCGAGGGCGGCGTGGGTGTCGCCGGCAGCGGCGCGAAAAAGGTCGAGGAGAAGTAAGAGGAGGAGACGTCGAGGAGGTCATTCTCTCTCGCCCTCTCTTTTCGCGCTTGCTCCCCTTTGTACCGCTGCGAAGAGAGCTGAAGGCCGGAAAGATGCTCGGAGGGGCCCGAGATTTGTAAATATTGAAACGACTGACAACCTGGAATCAGCACTTGGGAAAAGAGAGCGAGAGAAAAAAAGTCCGTTTCTCATTTTTCCCCCCACTCTGCTTCGATTGTTGGAAAAAGAAGAGCCCTTCCGATGCCTCCGAAAGAAGCCGCCGCCGCCGCTCCGCCCGCGAGGACGGTCACTCCGATTACCTGCGCGTACGAAGAGCTCCTACGCCAAGAGCCTCACGTGCTGGCGGCGGTGGAAAAAGTATGCTGTTTCAAGAAAAAAGCGGGAGGAAAGAAGAGATGCGAAATTCGGCGACGGGGCCCATCGAGTGCCCCCCTCGAACGACGACGGCGGCGACTTTCTTCCTCTCCCCCTCTTCTCGTGCTCTCACCCCGCTTCCCTCCCATTGAACAACCAACCAACCGACCAACCAGGCCTACGGTCCCGGCGGCCTCGGCGTCATCGCCGTCTCGGGAGTCCCCGGCCTCCAGCCCGCCCGCGCCAGGCTCCTCCCGCTCGCCCAGAAGCTCGCGACGTCCCTGACGGAGGACCAGCGCCGCGAGCTCGAGGACCCGGCGTCGAGGTTCAACTTTGGCTGGAGCCACGGGAAGGAGTTTCTGTCCGACGGGAGGGCGGACGTCAGAAAGGGGTCCTTTTATGCTAATCCCTTGCTGCCTGAAGGGAAGGAGTCGCCGCTCGACGGGGCGATAGAGGGAGGGCGCGACGCGGCCGCTGCCGCCGCGCTCACCCGCTTCCCGGGCGTGTGCCGCCCAAACGTGTGGCCGCGGGACCCCGCGGTGCTCTCCGACCTGAGGCCGGCCTTCCGAGAGGCGGGGCGGATCCTGGCGGACGTGGCGGTCGCCGTGGCGGGCGCCTGCGACGCGATGCTCGCCGCGAAGCAGAGGAGGGAAGCAGCGGAAGCAGCGGGAATGGAAACGCGAGGAGGAGGAGGAGGAGGAAACGACGGCGACGGCAGCGCGAACGAAGAAGCGACGACGAAAACTAAAGCAGCACCAACTCTCCGCTCCCTCATCGAGTCCGGGGACGCGGCCAAGGGAAGGCTGCTCTACTACTATTCCCCGGGGCAGAGGAGCACGAGCGCCTGCTGCGGAGGAGACGACGCGAAGGAAAGAGGAGGAGGAGCTGCTGCCGAGGATGCCACCGCGGCTCCCTCCACGAGCGGGGAGCGACGAGAAGAGGACCACCGGAACGAGGAGGAGCGCGAGGAGGAGGACGGCTGGTGCGGCTGGCACGTCGACTCCGGGGCCCTGACCGCCCTCGTTCGCGCGATGTTCCTGGACCCGAGGGGAAACGAGGTGGAGGACCCGGGCCCGGGCAGCGGGGCCGGGCTCTACGTCCGTCCCCGCCGCGGGTGGAGGCACCGGCGGCGCAGCAGCTCGACTTGCGGCGGCGGCGGCGGCGGCGGCGGCGAGGTCGAACAAGAAGCTTCCGCTGACGGCGGCGACGACGACGACTACGGACAGCGGGCCCCGGCGGTCCGCGTCTCGATCCCGGAGGGGTGCGTCGCGGTCCAGGCGGGAGAGGCCGCGCAGGTCTTCTCGGGCGGAAGCATCGTCGCGACGCCGCACTGCGTCCGGGGCGTCGCGAAGAAATCCAAGACCTCGAGCGGAGAAGGCGAAGAGGGCACCTCTCGGGCGACGTTTGCGCTGTTCATGCAGCCCCGCTGGGATGCCCCCCTGGAGCCCTCGTGCGGAGGAAAAGAAAGAGGCCGTCTCCTCCACTCGCCAGAGTCCGTCGGCGTCGCCCGCTGGAGGTGAACGAGTTTTTCGTCTTCGACTCCCCCGACCCCCTTTTCTTCCTCCTTTCTTCCTCCAGCTCACGTTTTTCTCCCCTCTCGAAAGCGCGACTCCACAGGCCCGGCGACACCTTCGGCGACTTCACCGAGCGCACCTTCGACGCGTACTACAAGTAGATCGGTGTTTTTCTTCTTCTTCTCCTTCTTCTTCATCTCGCTGTAATAGAGAAAGAAAAAGAGGGAGAGAGAAAGAGAGAGAGAGAAAGAGAGAGAAAAAGGGAGAGAAAAAGAGAGAGAAGAAGAGAGAGAAAATGAGAGAGCAAAAAAAAGAGAGCAAAAGAGAGATAATTGATGCAGCGAGGCAAAGAAATAATTGACAAAGAAAAGAAAGAAAAGAAAAAATCCACTACTTGTCCTCGGCCTCCTTGGCCTTGGCCGCCTCGGCGTTGGCCGCCTCCAGCAGCGGAGCAAGGTCCGCCGCGTCGAAGATCCTGTACCGCACGTAGCCCGTCTCGGCGTCCCGCGTGACCGTCGACAGCTCGACCTTGTCGGCCGTGAGCGCGGCAGAGTCCATCGTCTTCGACAGGACCTTGACCGCGAGCGCGAGCGCCTGCTCGAGGGTCGGCCTCTCGTCCTCGCCCTCGTCCTTGGTCGCTGCTCCCTCGTCGCTGCCCGCGCCCTCCGTCGCCTTCTTCTCCTCCTCTCCGCCCTTCTTCTTCTTCGCGTAGTCAGCCCTCAGGATCGCCTGCGCCGCGGCCGCGCCGGCCCCGACCGCCGTCGCCTTCCACCCGCTGTAGTTGCCCGAGGGGTCCGACTGGTACAGTTGGAACCCGCGCTCGCGGTCCCAGCCGCCGTACAGCAGGCTCACGCCGTAGGGGCGCAGGCCGCCAAACTGCGTGTAGCCCTGCTTGGCATCGCAGAGGGCGCGGACGAGCTGTTCGACGGGGACGGGCTCGCCGAAGGCAAAGGCGTGGCGCTGGGCGGCGAGGCGGGCCGAGTTGATGAGGATGTTGGCGTCGGCTGGTGTTTTTTTGTTTTGTTTTCGAGGCCGCAAAGAGGTGAGAAGAGGAGGAGGCGCGATCGGCGTTTTTGATGCCATCGATTCGACTCTCCCTTTCTCGTCTCTTTCGTCTTTCTCTATCCCTCCCTCTCTCACCTGTGATCCCGGCAACGGCGCAGCCGATGTGCCCATCGAGCTGGTACATCTTCTCCCGCCTGACGCCGATCGCGTTGGTGTCGAGCAGCTGTTGCATGGGAAGAGAGAGAGAGAGAGAGTTTGAAACGAGTGAGCGAAACGGATCGATGGTTTTCGATCGATGGGTCTCCCATTCGTTTTTCTTTTTCCTTCGCCCTCTTCCGTTTCTCTCCTGTCATTTCTCTTCCTTGCTCGGTCGCCCTCTCTCGACCTCCCTCACCCTCTCTCGACCTCCCTCACCCTCTCTCGACAGGAGAAGAGGAAAATAGAACCAGATCTCAAACCCTCCTCACCTTGGACGTGATCCGCTTTTCCGCGGCGAGCACGACGCCGTCACTTGCGAGCACGCCGAGCGCCGCGCCCGCGTTGCTGATCGCCTCCATCGCGTACTCGACCTGGTAGAGCCTGCCCTCGGGGCTGAAGATGGTTGTGCGGGAGTCGTAGCGCCGGGCCATGGTTGCGATGGAGAGAGAGGCGCCGAGGAGACGGAGAGTCGAGCACTCTCTCGAAAAGGAAAAAGAGTGAGTTCCATGATCGAGGTTTTTTTTCCGTCTCTCTCTTGGTCTCTGGGAGCAGAACTTCGTCGTCGGCAATTGACTCTCCCTCTCTCTTTCGAGAGAGCCCCCTCACAGAGAGGAGGCGCCTCTCCGAGCCCTTTTTGTCCCTTGCCTTCAGAGAGACGACGAGATGGAGGGTTCTCTCAGGGACCCTCCAGCTGAAGGAGACGGCACAATTCCAGCAGACGGCGACGGGGCTCGAGGCGCAGCAGCATCGAGCGACGGGAAGGACACTGGGGGCGACGACTCGTCCGTCGCCCCCGCTCCCGCCCTCGCCCTTGCCGCCGCCTCGTCTTCTCCCCCCTCCTCCTCGGCCTCCTCGGCCCGCCTCGCCGCCGTCGTCGCCGAGGCGTGCTCCCTGCTGGGCGGCGCCGACGCGGCGGCCGACCTGCTGCAGCAGGCGCTGGAGTCTCTGCGCCTGGGCAGCCCCCCCTCGAGCGGCGGCGGAGGCCCCTGGCCGGCCCGAGGCGACCGGCACCGGCGCCACCGCCACGCTCACGACCGCCTCGAGGAGGAGCCGCGGGCCACCTCGCACGCTCTGAGGCAGCGGCATCTGATAGACTCCTCGGACGGGAGCGACGGCAGGGCCCTCTTGATGCGCGCTCCTGGAGGGTACCAAGGCGGCCCTGGAGGGTACCGAGGCCGCCGAGGCCACGGCCGCGGCAGCGGCGTCGGCAGCGGCGGCGTCGCTTCGTCCGACGGAGGAGGAGGGGCGGGAGGAAGGTGCCCTTCGCTCAGCATCCTCCGTGTGGTCGGCGCCGGAGGCGGCGGCGGCGGCGGCAGCAGCGGCCACGGGGGCAGCACGAGCCCTCTGTCGGCGGCGGCAGAGGCGCTGCTGCCGAGAACCGCAGCGGCAGCAGCGGCAGCGGCAGCGGCAGCAGAAACCGCCGCCGCTCCGCCAACGCACCACTCGCGCGCCGCCGCGAGGGCAAACTGGCAGCGCGCCCTCGCCGCAGCCCTCGCCGCGTCGCGCTGCGGCGGCTACCCCTCCGATCCCTGGGCGGACAGGCGCATCCCGCTCCTGTGCCCGGCGAGGCTCGCGCTGCGGCACCGGTACGACGCGGGGGCGGCGCGGTGGACGGTCGACACCGTGCTGGTGAAGGTCGAGGCGGCGCCGTTCGCGGCCGGCGCGATGAGGAGCTGCCTGCGGCTGAAGAAGCTCTCGGCGGCGATTCGGGCGAGGGGCTCCGGGATAAAGCCGCTGGACTGGAAGTCGGCCCCGAACTTTGTGGCCAAGGTCTTCAAGAAGCCCGGGGTCCCCGACAGCGCGTATTTCGGTACGAGAAGAGACGTTTTTTTTCCCCTTCAATTTTTTCGACCTCTTCTTCTCCTTCTTCTTCTTCTTCTTCCTCCTCTTCCTCCTCTTCTTCTTCTCCTGATTCTTCTCCTGATTCTTCTTCTTCTTCTTCTTCTTCTCACCCGTTCTTTCTTTCTCTTTCTTTCTCTTCTACCACCCTCCTAATAAATAACAAAGACGACGTCAAGCTCCAGATGGACGCCAAAAGGCTCTGCGAGGCCTACAACCGCTCCGTCCCTCCTCCCCCCAAACAGATAGACATGCTCTCCGCCGCCGTCCTCCAGATCCAGAGACCCGCGCTGCCACCGGGGCTGGGATCGATCTCCGAGACGGGGACTTGCCTCGTCGAGCCGCTCGTGCCCGGGGAATACGTCAAGCACTCGTCGAACCTGGGCTACGTCGACGAGTCCAAGAGGCTGACCCCGCGCTGCTTCTCCCACTTCACGTTCGAGGCCACCGGAGGGGAGGCGATGGTGGTGGACATCCAGGGCGTCGGGGACGTGCTCACCGACCCGCAGATCCACACAGCCGACGGGAGAGGTCCGTAGGGAGAGATACGGGGGGGGGGAGGGGAGAGGAAGGGAGAGAAGTTTCGCACGGTTGCGCGCGTTCTGTTCCCCCCCTAAAAAAACACACACACACACAAAAAAAAATCACGAAAGGTTATGGCGACGGCAACTTGGGCGCTCGGGGCATGGCCGCGTTCTTCCTCTCGCACGAGTGCAGCGGCCTGTGCTCGAGGCTGGGCCTGCAGGAATTCGCTCGGTGCCACGAGGACGCCGACGCGGCCGCTGCTGCTGCCGCCGCTGCTCCTCTTCCGCGCCTCGGGACGAGCGTCGTCCAGGGGGGAGGGCAAGGAAGAGGGAAGGCTCCCGCAGCGGCGGCGGCAGCTGCTGCCCCGCCTCCTCCTCCCGCGGCCGCCGCCGCCGCTGCTGCCGCCGCTCCCAATGCGGCAGCCCTGGCTGCCTCGGCGGCGAGGGCGAGGGCCCTGTCCAGGGCGAGGACGCTGGTGCCGAAAGGGGGCGGCGGAAGGAGAGGGAACAGCAGCAGCAGCTCCAGCTCCGGCAGCGGAAGCAGTGGAAGCAGCAGCAGCAGGAGCAGCGACGGCGACGACGGCGGCGACGGCGGCAAGAGGACAGGGAGGAGAGGGGGCCTCGGCCCCTCCGGCCTCTACTCCTCGGCGCCCCCCGACCGCCCCACCCTGCTCTCCGCGCTCTTCGGGGCCGCCCCCTCGGGCTTCCCGCACCCGCACGGCCCCCTGCACTACGCCGCGGCGAGGCTCCACGGCGAGACCCTCGCGCTGGCCGAGCTGCTCTTCGCCGGGGACGGCGGCGGGAGGGAGGCGCGGGCGGCGGCGGCCGCCGCGGCCGCGAGGGCCGGGAACTTCCACCTGAGGCTGAGCGCCGCTCAGGGCTTTCCCCAGGCCCTCGGCGCAATCGCAAGGGGGGCCGCCGGGGTGCCCCCGACTTCGGCGCTTGTCGCAGGGCTGGTGAAGGCCGCTGCAGACGAGGAGAAGAGGGAGCGAGAGCGGCAGGAGAGGAGGAGGAGGAAGGGGAAGAAAGGCGGTGACGCCGACGACCAGGACGACGACGAGGACGAGGACGAGGACGACGACGACGACGACGACGACGACGGGGACGAAGAAAAAGAGGAATCCCAGCAGCTCGCCCTCCTGAACGACGACGTCGCTGCGGCGGCTGCGGCGGCAGCGGCCCGCGTCGGCTGCCGCGCCGCCGCGGCCGTCGCCGCCGCCGCTGCGGCCTCGAGGGGCGACCGCGCGACCGAGGGGCGGTTTCTCGAGGTCGCGACTTCAGATGCAAGGCGCTATCTCGCCGCGGCCATCTCCGAGGGGCTCGAGGCCGCCGAGGAGGAGTTCCAGGCGCTGGACGGCGGGGGCAGGAGCAGGGCGGAGCTGCTGGCCGCCCTGGCGGAAGCGAGGCTCGAGCTGAGAAAAGAAGCGAAAGCAAAAGCAAAAGCAGCAGCAGCAGCAGCAGCGGGAGGAGGAGACACGTCTTTTCCTCCCTCTTTTGGCGACGAGCGCACCCCGGCGCAGCTCCTGGAAGAGGCCGCGGAAGCGGCGGAGCACGATGGCAAAGGGAAGCTGGCCGCGAGGTATTACGAGAGGGCCGCGGCGGTCGAAGAAGAAGATGACGAGGAAGGAGAAGGAGGAGAGGAAGACGAGAAAGGAGAATAACGTGACTTTTGCTTTCAATTTTTGAAAACCAATCTCCCTTTCTCTCTTCTTGCATTTTTTTTGTCAAAGCATCTCTAACATAGAAACAAAAAACAGCGCGCAGGAATGCCGCGAATGAAAATACGAGAACAGCAGAACAAAAAAGGAGAAAGAAGAAAAGAGAACCGAAAAACTCCTCAACGCCCTCCCCGCGTCGAGGCGCGCTTGTTCTTTCCCGGCCTCGAAGAACCTCCGCCAAGCCCGCCAGACCTGCCCCCACGGCCCCCTTTGTTGACGCCTCCGCCCCTCGCGGAAAAGTGCTCCGTGAACTTCCCGGGCCTAAAGTCCCTCGTGTCCGCGGCCGAGGCCGCGTCGTTCTGCCTCGAGCCGCGGCTGTTGCTGCGCCCTCCGCGGCCGTATTTCGCGTCCTTGAAGGCGCGCTTGCCGCCCTGTTCTTTCCCGCCGTCGCGCGAGATGCGCTGCCCGAGGGCCTGCTGGCCGCCGCGGCCGCCGCCGCGGCCGCCGCCGCGGCCGCCGCCTCTTCCTCCTCCGCGGGCGTCGCCTCCGCCCCCGCGCCCGCGGCCAAAGCCTCCCCCCCTCCCCGCGCCGTCGTTCCTCTCCCCTCTTCCCCTACCGCCGCCGCCGTTGAACCCTCCTCGCTTCTCGAGCGCCTCGAGCGCCGCGTCGGCGTCCAGCTCCCCCGAAAACCCGCCGCGCTGCCTGTCCGCGCGCAACTTGGCGACGCCCTCGCTGGCCTGCTTCTTGCTCGCGGACTTCTCCCTCTTGCGCTCCGCGGAGACCTCCTTCGAGAACCGCTTCGCCTCGCGCGCCTGCCGCGCGGCGCCGGCGGCCTCGATCGAGGAGCGCTCGTGCTCCATCTGCGCCCTCACGCGCTGCATGTGGCCGTCCGATTTCACCATTTCGGCGTAGAAGTCGTGCGGCCTTGACCAGGCCACGCCGGCGGCGTCGGCAGAGGCCGCGACAGCGCGCGCTGCGGCGAGCGCCTGGCGGTAGAAGGCGAGCTCGCGGGCGAGGTCGTCGTCGACGGCCGCGCCGGGGCAAGGGTCCTCCGTCCTCGCCGAGGTGACGGCCCGGCCCTCGGCCCAGTCGGCCTCGGGCTGCCAGCGGACATCCTCGAGGGCGTCGCGGAGGGCGTCGGCGTCGTAGGTCGGGGGCCGGTCGCGGGCGGAGGCGAGGCGGGAGGTCGGGGGGTTCTGGCCGTCGCCCTCGTCTTCGTCTTCTTCATCGTCGTCGTCAGCGATGCCCCTCTCGGCGCGGGCAGCGGCAAGGGCCTCGAGCTGTGATTTGTTTTCGAGCGTGCATATATAGATAGATAGTGCCGTGAGCGAGAAGCACAGATAGAACGTGAAACGGCAACGTGAGAGGCGCGCGAGCGAAAAAGAGAGAAGGAAACAAGCGACGGGCGACATGCGGCGGCGGCGGCTAGCCGTCGAATTGATGCTCTCATGTCTCCCTCTCTCTTCGCTCTCTCTCCACTCTCTCACCTCGTCTTCCAGCGAGCCATAGCCGTCTTCGTCGTCTCCAGAGCGGTCGTCACCGCTCAGTTCCTCGTCGCTGCTGACGAGCACGCTGTCGTCGCTCTCTTCCTCGTCGCGGCGGCGCATTTTGAAAAATGTTTTTTCGACGACTTAAAATCGATGCAAGAGAGTTGCTGTAGAAAGAACTACTCGAGAACAGCGCGCAGCAGCAGCCTCCCTGCAGTTCGGCTTTGAAATCGAGTCGAGCCTTTCTGCTCTCTCGAAGGAAAGCAGAGAGAAGGAAGGAGGAGAAAATGAGAGAAGGAAAAGCGTTTTTGCTGCTTTGTAAGAAAGGGAGAGGAAAAAGAGCAAATTAAATTTGATTTTCGACTTTCTAGTCCTCTTTTTCTTTTCACCCGGAAAAAAAAAAACTACTCGTCCTCCTCCTGGACCAAGACCCGAAGCATGTCGCCCAGCCCGACCACCCCGACGGGCCTCCCCGACGGGCCCTCCTCGACGACCCACACGCGGTGGACGCGAGCCGCGGCCGCCTTCCGCAGAGCCTCGCCCAGGGAGGCCCCCGGGGTGACCGAGACGAGCCTCGCCCGCGCCGCGGACAGCAGCTCCCTCCAGGTCCCGCCGCCGCTGGGGGGGGGAGGTCGAGGTTGAGAGGAGCCTGCCGCCGCCGTCGACAGGGGCCCGCCCGGCGCCCAGATCCCCCCTCCTCCCGACGACGACGACGAGGAGGAGGAGCAAGGAGGAGAGAAGGAGGAGCTCCTCCGCTCCGCCTCCGCCGCGACCGCCGCGGCGATCTCCGCCGCGGGCCGCAGCAGCGCCGCAAAGTGCTCGCCTCCGCCGCGGAAGCCGCGGAGGTCGGAGTTTGTCAGACACGCAAGGAGGGCTCCTCCGCGGCATCCTCGCTCTTCTCCGCCGCCGCCGCCGCCGTCCTCCTCGTCGACCAGGGCGACGGCGCTGGCCCTCCGAGACGCCATCGCAGCGAAGGCGGCGAGGGCCGGCGTCCCAGCCGGGAGCACGACGAGAGGCGACGAGGAGGCCCCCGCGCCCGCCGGCGGGGCCGCCGCGCCCGCCGGGTGCGGGGGCCTGGCGGCGGCGGCGGCGGCGGCGACCCCCGGTGCGAACCCGAGCTCGGCGACGCTCTGCCGCAGCGCGGGCTCGAACTCCCGCGTCGACCGCTCCGAGATGTAGCGGACGACGTCGGACTGCGAGACGACGCCCCGGACCCGCCACGAGAGGGTCGGCCCGTCGGCCGTGGTCGCCGCCGCCGGCGGGGTTGCTCCCTCTCCGCCCTCTCCTCCTCCGTCGTCCTGCCTCTCGATCCCGAACACGGCCACCCTGTGCGCCGGCCTCGAGAGCGGGTCCGCCGCGGCGGCCAGGAAGGCCGCCGACGAGGAGCCCCCTCTGGCGCCTCTGGCCGTCGCTCGAAAGCCCGAGACGACGACGTCGAGCATCGAGGTTTCTCCGCCGTCGTCCGCCCTGAACCAGGCCTCTCCCGCAGCGTGCGCGCAGTCTCTGACCCGGCGCCCGTCGTCGTTGGCGGCGGCGAGCAGAAGCTGGGGGAGCAGGAGGGAGGAGGAGGAGGAGGCGGCGGCGGAGGCAGGAGCGCCGGCAGCTGCAGCGGCAGAGGAGGGCTCCGGCGGGGGCAGCGGCAGCAGCAGCTCCGGGCACCGCTCCCTCGCCAGGTCCACGACGGCGCGGAGGTAGTCGGCCACGTCGAAGAAGCCGCGGAAGGTCCCTCCCGCTCCTCCAGGACCGCCTCCTCTTCCTCCTCCTCCTTCCCCTCGTCGGCCCGGGTCGATCACGGGCGCGCTGAGCACTCCCGCGGCCGCGAGCGCCGCCGAGGCCTCCGAGAGCGAGTCTCCTGGCGAAAGCGTTACCAGCCCTCCTCTTCCCTCCTTCTCCAGCTCCGACAGGAAGTCCGGGAGGGTCTTGCGGGCCAGGTGGGCTCGCACGACCTGGTTGTTGGCCGCGGCGGGGCGGCGCGGCTGGTTGGGCGGGCTCATGAGTTTTTTCCCCCCTGAGGGGGCGCCGGGGTCGAGGAGGTCGAGAAAGCGATTGAAGGGAACGGCGACGACCCAATCGTTCTTCTTCTTCTTCTTTCTTTAGGTTTTTTCAAGAAGAACCGGTCTTTTCTCGCCCAAAGCTTCGGGCTGAGAGAGAGGAAAAACCTGGAAGCGGACTCAGGCGCCGAAGAAAAAAAGCGAGAGAGAGGAGGGAGAGAGATGCCCCGAGGTGAAAGGGGAAATGGAAAAAAAGTTATGCTGCCCTCGACCGTCGCTGCAACAGCGCATTTTTTTTCATTTTTTTTCGAAAAAGCGAAACAAAAGGATTGAAATCCTCGAATTCGTCAACCACGATGGTACCAACCCTCTCTCTTCATGCGGCTGCGGCGGTGCCACCGCGAATGTCTGCTCCAGCTTTTCGAATCCGAATCAGTGCGATCGCCCCGCGGCAAGCGCCGCGACAGGGTACGCCGACGCTGATTGTGCCGATCGCCGCCGCCGCCGCCGCCGCCGCCGCCGCCGCCGCCGCCGCGACCTCGACCGCCCCCTCCTCCAACGACAACAGCAAAACCGCCCTGATCGACCTCACCCGCAGGGTGGCCTCCCTGGGCCGCTCCGGCAAAGCAGAGCTCGCGCTGCGGGAGGTCGCCGACGCCGTCCAGGCGCGGCAGGTGCTGCCGGACTCGAGGCTCGCGACGGCCCTGATCGACGCCTGCGGCCGCTCCTCGCGGTTCGACCTTGCCCTAGCGGCGTTCGACGCGCTGTTCGGCCCCGGGGCTCCGGAGGGGGTGGGCGCGCCCGGGGAGGGGGCGATGGACGCTCTGCTGAGGGCAGCGCTGGAGGGAGGCGGCGGCGGCGGCGGCGGCGGCGGCGGAAGCGGCGGCGGCGGCGACGGAGGGGGGGCGGAAATGCCCTCGACTTCGAACTCGGCCTCCTCTTCTCCTTCTTCTTCGCCCAAGCGCTGGCGAGACGCCGCCGTCGCCCTCGACCGCTGCGCCGCAGCCGGCCTGGAACCCGCCGTTGGGGCCTTCAACGTCCTCCTGGCCTGCGCCTCCCGCTCGCGGGACGTCGAGCGAGGGTTCGAGATCCTCAAGAAGATGAAGTCGTCCGGCGTCGAGCCGGACTCGGGGACGGTGGCAGCCGTCAAGGGCCGCCGAGCGCTGCGGAGCTTCCTGAAAAAGACGTTCGAGGTTTAGAAACGAAGCCAGTCGAGAGACGCCGAGACACTGCGCTGAGCAGCTGTAAAAGAACACCAAGAAGAAACGGAGAGCCCCCCCCCTTTCTTGGAATCACGTTTATTTCTTTTACTGTTTATTTCACGTGTGCATTTCGCGAATAATTTAGCCTGGAGAGAACTATAAGACAGACTTCGGGGGGGAAAGTTTTCCGCGGAGAGGGAAAAAAAAGCAAGAAAAGCAAAAGAAAAATATTTTTCTGTGATTTTTTTCTATCTACGTTCAAACGCGCCCCTCCTCTGCGGCGGAACGTGCTGCAGGCTCTGGGGGAACCGCAGGGGCAGCAGCAGCAGCAGCAGGGGCAGCAGCAGCAGCAGGGGCAGCAGAGACGGCGCCGCTCCGCCTCTCTCGCCTCTCCTGTCGCTGCCGCTGCCTCGGAGTCTCCTCCGTTCCTCGCGCTCCTTGCCGCCGTCCCTGTTCTTCTTCTTCTTCTTCTTCTTCTTCTTCCTCCTCCTCCGCAGCTCCTTCCCGCCGCCGCCGCCGCCGCAGCTCCCCCTTGAGCGGCGCCCTGCACAGGGGGCAGAACGCTGGGTCCTGCGGGCCCCCCAGCAGCGCCGCGTGGCAGGAGCGGCACGTCGCGTGCCCGCAGGGGAAGACGACGGCCTCCGAGGGCGAGACGTCGGCCTCGAGGCAGACCGGGCACAGCTCGAGCGGCGCGGAAGAGAGAGAGGAGGACGCCGCCGCTGCTCCCAACGGCGGCGGCGGCGGCCGCTCTCCCCGGAAGGCGCTGTCGGGCCTCCCCTGCCCTCCCGAGGGAGCGGGCGCCTTCTCCTTCGCCGCCGCCTCGGCCCTCGCGTCAGCGAGCGACTTCACAGGGAGGGGGACGAGGGCGACGGAGAGAGGAGGGCCGCCGCGGCGGGAAGAAGGCCCTCTTCTTCTCCTCCTGTCGTCGCCGGAGCTCGCGCCGCCGCCGGCGCCGCCAAAGTAATTTTCGTTGTTGGTTTCATCCGTCTCCGTTCCGTCCCCGCGCTGGTGTATCCTCCTCGCGCGGGCGGCCTCTGCCAGCTGCTCCGGCGAGGGGCGATTGCGTATCACGCAGATGAGGGCCCCGGCCTGTTTTGGAGAGTGTTGAATATTTTTTGAAAAAACACGCGGCGAGAGTGAGAGTTTTCCCCCCCCCGCTCCTCTTCGATGCAAAGCATTTGTGACTTCGAGCGCACCATCCCGGCAAACACGACGCTCGTCAGGACCGTCCCGGCGAGCAGCCCCGAGCACGAGGCGCCTCTGCCTTCTCCGTCGCCGGCGCTGCAGTTGGTCGCGAGGGACCAGAGCCCGGGCCAGCGGCCGCCGCCGGCGGCAGAGGGCGGCGGCGCAGGCGCCTGCGGGGCGGGCGGCGCGCCGCCGGAGAGCGGGAGGGCCCCGCCGCGCCGCGCCGCCGCCTCCGCCGCCCGGACCGCGGCGGCCTCGGCCAGGCTCGCGCAGCAGGCCCCCCCGACGGAGCAGCAGCAGGCCGGGGGCGCCCCGGGAGCGGAGGGGCGAGTGCAGCAGCAGCTCTCGCCCTGGTTGGGCTCGGGCTTGCTGGGAGGCCAACGCTGCTGCTGCTGCTGCTGCTTCGCCGGGGAGCGCTGAGGCGGAGAAGGGCCCGCGGCGGCAGCGGCAGCCCCCGGGGGTGCCGCCTTGGCCTCCTCCGAGAGCGCCCCCGTGACCACGGTGGCCGACGCCCCGCAGGCGTTCCGGATCACCACCCGCCGCCGCGCGTAGGAAGCGGGGAGGGCGGGAGAGGAAGAGGAGGAAGGGGAGGGGGCGTCTCTGAGGCCGTCGCTGTCGCTCGCGGCGGCGGCGGCGGCGGGGGAGGGGGGGCTCCAGGGGGAGCCGAGAACGCAGTTCGGCGCTTCGACGCACGCAGAGACCTCGCCTCCGGGCTGCTGCTGCGAGACGAAGGTCGTCGCGCCCTGCAGGCTCCTCCTGCTGCTGCTCCGCCTCGAATTTTTCCTCTTCCTCTTCCTTCCGAAACCGCCTTTAATGCTGCGGGCGGGGAGCTGCCGTGACGACGACCAGACCCTGTCGCCGGCGGTGGAAAGAGGAGAGGAGAGGAGAGAGAGGGGGTGAGGGCCGAGGTTTCGTGAGGACGGTTAAAAAAATAGAGTTCGCGTCGAAAACGGCAACCAGTCAAAAACTCACTCGATGCTCTCCCGCGTGCACGGCTTCTCGCTACTGTTGACCAGGGTCGACCGGACCTCGAAGGAAATGGGGGCGCTGCCCGTGATGAGGACAGCGCAGGACCACGGGGGCAATTCAAACGTGCAGGAGGGAGGAGCGACAGATGCCGACGACGTGGGCGTCGTCGTCGCAGGTGACGAAGCATCATCAGGAGATGTTGCTGCTCCGCTCGCAGGGCCCGCCGCGAGGAAAACCAACAGGCCCAGACGCAGAGCGCGCAAAGCCTTTGCCCTCATGGACCAGAATCGGAGCCAAAGAAGGAGGGTCCCCGCGCGCGCGGCAAAGCGCAAAGAAACGTCCCTCTCTCTCTTGCGACAAGGAAAATACAGCCGGCGTTCTTCGCTCCAACACCACCCCGGAAATCCACGTCTTTCTTTTCTTTTCTTCAGTTCAGTAATACAAAGCCAGTTCCAGAATTCACTTTTCGCCGCCGCCGCTCTTGCCAAATATCGCCGCGATGCTCCTCTGCTTCGAGTCCGGGGGGGGAGGAAAAGCGGCGGAGGCGGCGTCGCGCTTCTTGCCGCCTCCGCGGCCTTTGGCGCCTCCGCCGCGAGCGCCGCTCCCGCCGCCGCCCCTCCCTCCTCCCGCCGAGGAGGCAGCCCCCGCCGCCGCAGCAGCAGGGGCACCGGCGGCAGGTCGGCCCCTCTCGATCTCGCGCAGGATCCGCTCCTGCTCCCTGACGTCGACGGTCGAGAGCAGGTCCTCCTCCTCCTTCTCCTCCTCCTCTTCTCTGGCTTCCTCTCGAGGAACTTTGGCTCCTTTCCCGACGACGGCAGCGGCCTTTTCCTCCAACTCCTCCTCCTCCTCCAACTCCATCTTCTCCTCCTCCTCCTCCTCCTCCTCGTCCTTCTCTTCCTCCTCCTCTGACTCCTTCTTCTCCTCCTCCTCTGCCTGCTCCAGCTTCCTCTGGACCGCAGGGGCCGAGAAGAAGCTCGCGATCGAGGCCGCGCCCGTCGCCGCGGGCGGCGCAAAGTCTGCGGCGACGAGCGCGAGCCGGTTGACCGGCGGCGCGGCGCCCTTCGCCGCCGCGCCGCCCGCGGCGGCGGCCATCGCTCGGGTCAGGAGCACCCCTGCGGCTGCGGCGATGGCCCCCGCGTCGGGCGGGACGGCGACGGCGACGGAGGAGGCGGGAGCGCTCCCGCCGTCGCCCCCGCCTCCTCCCGCCGCCGCCGCCGCCGCGGGCCGCCGCGCCGCCCGCGGCGCCGGCCCCGACACGGACCTCTCGGCCCCCATCCCGCGGCACCTGTAGTGCAGCGCGAGCGTCCTGGGCGGCCTGCCGTCGGCCTCGAGCCTGGCCGCGAGCTCGTCGGCCAGAATGGAAAGCCACCGTTCCAGCAGCGGCCGCGAGCCCGTGGCGACGTCGAGGGACTTGGCCGCCATCAGCGACTTTGGGGCCGCCTTCTCCGCCACGCGAGATCCAGACTCGCCGCGCGCGGCGCTGAGGACGGCCAGCGCGGCGCCGCCGTCGCCGCCGAGCGCGGCCTCGATGGCATCCAGGGGCAGCAGCGCGACGTCCCCCGCCGTCTCCGCCCCCGTCGCCGCGGAGACCGCCGCGCCGAGCTTCCCGCCGAAGCCGGGCAGCTTCGCGAGCGGCAGCGCCCGCAGCAGCCGCGGGGCGCCGCGGCGGGGCACGACCGCCTGCCTATCGGGCTTGAAGCGCGCCGAGGCGATCTTCGACAGCAGCTTGTTGTGCGAGATGCCGGCGGAGACCGTGTACCTGGAGAAGGATCGTCGTTCGACGAGGGTTTTTTTCGAAAGAGAAGAAGCAAGTACCGAGTGAGCTCGTTTTCGGTTTTGAGCGTGTGTGTGTGTGGGGGGTGGTGGAGAGAGCCCGTTTTCGCCCCCCCCCCCCTCTAGAAAATCCAAAGATGATTTTTCGTACCCCGTCTCGCGGAGGATCAGGGCGCGGGCGCCGCTGGCCAGAACCGCGCCGGCCGCGAGGCGGGCGTCGACGGGGTTTGTTGGGTCGAGAGGGAAAGAGGAGGAAGCAGAAGAGCCGGAAACTTTGCTGCCGCTTCCATCTTCTTCTCCTTGTCTCTTCTCCTTTTCATTCTTCTCTCCGTCGTCGTCGCTGTCGTCGCCAAACCCTTCGACGACGACGGCGCCGCCGGGGGCCCTCGCCGCAGCCTCGCACACCCCGACCGCGCACCCGCCGTTCTCCGGCCTCAGCATGGATTCCACAGAAGCCGTCGCGTCGACGTAAAACTCGTCGATGCTGGCCTTCTCGACCACGGTCCCGGGGGGGAAGAAGGAGCGCAAAGCTTGAAGGACGCGGGCCGAGGCGTCGCGGTAGCGGAGCAGGCAGGCCTTGCGGTCGCTCTTGCGCGGCACAAACTGCTGCTGCTGCCGCTGAGGTAGTGCTGCTGCTGCTGAGGGAGAGGACGAAGAAGCTCCCGCTCCTCCTCTCCCTCCAAACACCACGCTCCCGCCGTCGCTGCTCCCGCCCTCGCCCAGCGTCTCGACGTGCGCGAGTGCGATCGACGGACAGATCTTAAGAGCCTCGGCCGCCGTCATGTGTCGGGTCACTCCAGCTTTTCGAGCAGCGTAATTGACGGCGATCAGCCCCTGCCACTGCCTGACGGCGAGGGGCGCGGCGGGGTCGAGGCGGAGGCGCTGGGACTCGACCTGGCAGTCTGTTTTTGATGATGATGTTTTTTTTGTTTGGAAGAGGCCGGGGTTTTCAAAGCGTGAGCAGTCGGAGATTGGAAATGATCTTGGGCTGTCGTTTTCGTCGCCCTCCTCCCGCTTCTTTTCCGGGCTGCGATGCCGTTCACGCGGGAGGGAACAGATGAGTCTGGTCTTCAGCCCACGCACAGAAGCAGTCCAGGTCGAGGTGCAGCACGACGCGCGAGTCGTCCGAGTCCTCGAGCATCGAGGACGACGCCATCGCATTTCGCAAAGAGAGTGAAAGAATTCGTTCTTTTTACTTTTTTTTACATTTCTCTCTCCCTCACCCGACCCTCTCCGCCGCGAGCCTCAGCATGTCCCCCGCCGTCGTCCGCAGCCTCACCAGCCTCCCGCTGCCCAGCGCGTCCCTCACGAGGAAGCGGCCCGAGAGGGACGGCCTGTGCAGCAGGGAGGCCCGCCTGGCACGGGCGGCCCTCGCTCCCTCTCCGTCGCCGGCGTCGGCGAGCAGCGCCGCCGCGACGGCCGCGGCGCCCCTGAGCCCCGTCGCCCCGCGGCCGCCCCCGCCGCCCGCGCCTCCCCCTCCTCGCGCGGCCTCGTCGGCCAGCTTCGCCACGGCGGCCTCGGGCGCCTCCCTGTACCTCTTGCGCCCGAGGGCCCTCTCGAGCGCCACTCGCCCTCTCGCCAGCGCCGACGCGAAGGGGCCGGCGCCCGGTGCCGAGAGCACAAACGCCGAGGCGGCGGCTGCGGCCGAGGCCGGGGCCGAGGAGGCCCCCGCCGGAGCGCCGGTCCCCGCCTCCCCGCCGCGGTGCTCCCTCGCCAGCGCCCCGCCGCGCAGCAGCGGCGCCAGCAGGGCGTCGACCTCCGCGACGTCCCCCCGCACCTCCGCGGCCCTCTCGGCGCCGTGGGCTGCGTGGAGCAACAGCCGCTCGAGCTCGGCCGCCGGGACGGCCGCCGCGCCCGGGAGCGCCGGCAGCGCGGCCGCGAGCGCGCGGGCGGCCAGGGCGGCGGAGGGCCCCTCCGCCGCGCCGGCCGCCTCTCCGAGGGCCTGGAGCGCCGCCCTGTAGTCAGACTCGAAGCAGAGGGCGATGTCACAGGGCGAGGACGGGAGCCTGAGGGCCCGGACGGCGCCGCGGCGGCTTTTTTTTTTGTTCTCGAGTCGAGAGGGTGAGTTTTTTTCCTGTTCTATTCCGTAAAAAAAAAGATCTCAAATTCAAAAAGAAGTGCCGCTCCTCTCTTACCGCAGCGCGTCGATCTCCCTGTCCACTGCCGACCTGTCCGTGACCAAGGAGTGCACCTGCGTCTCGAGCAAGAGAGGAGGACAGAAAGAGACTGGAGAAGGAGGAGAGGAGGGAGGAGGAGCAGCAGAAGCAGCAGAGGCTGAAGCGGCAGAAGCGGCAGAGGCAGAAGCGGCAGAAGCGGCAGGAGGCGCCGGAGCAGGAGGGAGCCACACCCCTGCCGTGTCCAGCTGCCAGCTCTGCCGCAGGAGCATCAGAGCAGCGAGCCCGTCCCCCGGGGTCTCCAGGTCGGTCTCGGAGAGCCCCTCGAGCGGCGGGAGAGGCGGGAAGACCGGCGGGAGGGTTCGTTGGCGGCGCCGAGCGTTGTCGTCGTGAGCTCTCCCTCGCTTGGGCACCCTCGGCCGCGCAACGGCAAAGATCGGCTGGTGCTGAGGAGGCATGGCGGAATGCTTTCTCTCCTTTGTCTTTGGCTTTTCAGGTCGACATCTTTGTGACGAAGAGGTAAGCACGACGTCTCTCAAACGACGCTCGGAACCTCGAACGCGAGAGAGAACAGGACGAGAGAGAGATTAGAGAGGGAAAAGAGGAGGGCGATCGCTTCGAGTTTTCCTCGATTGTGCGGCGTCAGGGGCGAGAAAAAAACGAAAAAAAACTCGACCTCTTCCCTCTTCTTTTTCTATTTTCATCTCGTTTTCCTATGTCACTCTCTCTCTCTCTCTCTCTCTCTCTCTCTCTCTCTCTCTCTCTCTCTCTCTCTCTCTCTCTCTCTCTGTCTGTATATATGTATATGTGTATGTGTATGGATATGTGTATGGG
>Ga0315287_10001812_pt1 | contig 19936 bp, 16 predicted proteins | sample YL17G11_0_MG_FD_205037 | JGI IMG/M metagenome (GOLD analysis project Ga0315287, IMG submission 205037) | Sediment microbial communities from Yellowstone Lake, YNP, Wyoming, USA - YL17G11_0 | ecosystem: Environmental > Aquatic > Freshwater > Lake > Sediment | place: USA: Wyoming | collected...
AAGACCTGGAGGACGTGCAGATTTGCGCGGCGATCTTCGATAACGATGGCAACGTGCTCGCAGTGGGCGACGATGATGTGGGAGACATCGATGACGGCGACAGCGCGAGCTTCGATGTCGAGATCGGCATCAGCGATTTCGCAGACGAAGACCTTGACGTCGGGGACATTGACAGCTATGAGCTGTGGATAGACGCGCGAGCCGACGGCGACATCACTGCACCGTCTGTCGTTGGCCCGAACGAGGTCGACGCGGAGGAGGCCACGCCCACGCCGACGGGAACGCCTCCTACGGCAACGCCAACGCGAACGCCAACCCCAACAATAACGCCCACGCCCTAGCTAGGGGCGTACGAAGAACAGCACAAGATCGCGGGGTCTCATTTGAGACCCCGCGATTCTATTCTTGGTCAGCTCGGGCTTCAGGCCTTCCACACCGCCAGCCAGACCTTACGTCCATCGAGCGCCTGCTCCTCGCAATAGGCGTCCGCCGGCGGCTCCTCGGCACGCAGATCGATGGATAGCGTCTCCTGTCGGACGTAGTCGCCGAAGCCTGTGATCACCCGTCGAATGTCAGGCTCGTCCTGGTAGTAGGTCACGATCCTGTCGGCGATGTCGAACCCCGCATTGCGGCGCATCGTCTGCAATCGGTGGACGATCTCCCTCGCCAGCCCTTCGTCCAGCAGCTCAGCGCTGATCTCGGTCGGCACGGTCACGGCGTAGCCCGACTCCATCGACGTCGAATACCCGCCTCTGTCGACCGCGCTCACCAGCAGCTCCGACGACTCGAGCGTCCAATCGCCGACCGAGATCGGCTCTCCTTCGGCGACCGTTCTTGCGATGACTGCGACATCGAGTCCTCGCAGTGCCTCCTCGATCTGTCGAAGGGCGCCGCCGTACTTGGGACCGAGTAGCGCCGCGTTCGGGCGGACCTGGAAGTCGACGAATTCGCCTTCATCCTTGACGAAGACAACCTCCTTGACGTTCAGCTCATCCAGCACCTGGCTCTCCAGGCGGCGCGCGGCTTCCTCTTCGGAGCGGGCTCGCACCTTCACGTAAGCGCGGTCGAGCGGCTGGCGCACCTTGATGCCTGCCTTGCTTCGGGCAGAACGCCCTAGGCTGACGAGTCGCATAACGAGTCGCGTCTCTTCGTCGAGGCGGGGATCGACGAGGGAGAGGTCCGGCTCCGGCCAGTCGCAGAGGTGCACGCTCTCCGGCGCCGACGAATCGTGGGAGCGCACCAGGTTCTGGTACATCCCCTCGGCCAGGAAAGGGATGAACGGCGCCAGTAGCTTGCTGAGCGTGACCAAGCATGTGTACAGCGCGTCGTACGCGGCGCGCTTGTCGGCATCGTCTTCGCTCCTCCAAAAGCGACGCCTGCTCCGACGCACGTACCAGTTCGAAAGGTCCTCGGCGAAGGACTCGACACGACGGGTTGCGGCCGCGGAGTCAAACTCCTCCAGATCGTTTGTCACATGGTCGACAAGCTGGTTCAGATTGGACAGTATCCACCGATCGAGTTCCGACCGCGACGCCCCGGCTTTCGTTTGTGGCTCGAACCGATCGATGTTGGCATAGGTGACAAAGAACGAGTACGTGTTCCACAGCGTCAGGATGAAACCGCGTCGCACTTCGTCGCCGCTGTGCCAGCCGAAGTTCAGGTTCGCCGTTGGGCTATGTCGACAGAACAGCCAGCGCATGACGTCGACGCCCATTCGTTCTGCCGCGTCTTCGAACCAGATGGCGTTCCCCTTGCTCTTGTGCATCTCTTCGCCTTGCTCATCGCGAACGAGGGCGTAGCCAAAGCAGGAGCGGAAGGGCTCGCGGTCTTCCAGGATGGTGCTCATGGCGAGGAGCGAGTAGAACCAGTTGCGGAATTGGCCGGGGAAGCTCTCAGATATCCAGTCGGCGGGAAACCACTCTTCCCAATAAGCGCGATTGTGTCGGTAGTCCAGCGTCGAATAGGGCACGATTCCCGCGTCGAGCCAAGGGCTGCCGACGTCCGGGATTCGCGATACCTTCTCGCCACACTTTGAGCAGGCGATCTTCACGGCATCGATCCATGGCTTGTGTGGTGAATGTCCGGCGAACTCGTCCCTGCCCTCGATGGCGCGCTCTCGCAGCTCCTCGTCGCCGCCGATGACGTCGACGTTGCCGCAGGCGCACTCGTAGATCGGCAGGGCGAGGCCGTAGTAGCGCTTCTTGGAAATCATCCAGTCTTCCATGTTCTGGAGCCAGTCGAGCTCTCGCGCCAGGCCGAACTCCGGGATCCATCGAATCCTCTGCGTGACGGCGGCGATGCGATTCCGTAGCTCATCCATTGAGATGAACCACTCGTCGACGAGACGGAACACGAGCTCGCTATCGCATCGCCAGCAGACCGGGTAGCGGTGCGTGTAATCCTCGACACGGTAGAGGATGCCCTTCGATTGCAGGTCGTCGAACACGGGCTGCGCCACCTCGGCGACGAAGCGGCCGCTCAGCCAGCCGTAGCCTTCGAGGAAGACGCCGTTTTCGTCCAGCGGCGCGATGACGGCGAGGTCGAACTGCTTGCCAAGCTCGAAGTCCTCCTTGCCGCAGCCGGGCGCAATGTGGACAACTCCAGTGCCCTCGGTCTCGCTGACTTCCTCCCAGGGGATGACACGGTGCCCAACACCCTGCTGGCGCGGCAGGTCGTCGAAGGGTCCGCGGTACGTCCACTCCAGCATTTGTTCGCCGCGCAACTCGCTGACGACCTCATACTCGCCCCTCAGCGAGCCGAGAGCCGCCTTCGCCAGATAGTAGATGTCGTTCCCCTGACGAGCACGAACGTACGTGAGCTCCGGGTGGACGGCAGCGGCGACGTTCGCCGAAAGCGTCCAGGGGGTCGTGGTCCAGACGAGCAGGTACTCATTCTCGCGGCCGACAAGCGGCAGGCGCAGGTAGACGCTGGCATGCGTCAATTCGCGGTACCCCTCCGTGACGATCTCATGCTGCGAAAGTCCCGTGGCACAGCGAGGGCACCAAGGCATGACGTCGTGGCCTTTGTAGATCCAGCCGTTCTCGTGGCAACGCTTGAGGGCGTGCCAGATGGTGTAGTTGTTCTCGTCGGAGAACGTATAGTAGGAGTTGCCCCAATCCATCCAGTAGCCGAGTCGAATCGACTGCTCCGTCTGAACTGCGGCGAACTTGCGGACACGCGCCTTGCAGGCTTCGACGAAACGGGAAATGCCGAACTCCTCGATCTCCCGCTTTGACCTGAAACCCATTTCGCGCTCCACCTCCACTTCGATCCAGAGGCCCTGGCAGTCGAAGCCGTTCTGGTAGCGTTGACGGAACCCCTGCATCGTCTTCAGGCGTTGGTAGAGGTCCTTGTAGGTGCGACCCCAGGCATGGTGAACGCCCATCGGATTGTTGGCGGTTATGGGTCCGTCTATGAATGACCACTTCTTCGAGGAGGCCTGATTATGGCGCAGGTACTTCTGCACCATGTCCTGGTCTTTCCACCACTGGAGCATCTCCCGCTCCAGCGCGGGAAAGTCGACCTTCGTTGGGACCGGCTTAAACATGCTATCGCTCCAAAGAGAAGACCCGCCCCGATAAGGGACGGGTCGAATTCGTACCCGCGGTACCACCCTTGTTTCCGCCTTAAGCGAACGCTCGTCGGGGCACGCATCATACCCCTGCCCGTGGTAACGGTGGGCGCTCCGATCGAGCCTACTTGGTCGCTTTCGACTGTTCGGTCGATGGCTCAGGAGGGATTTTCAGCCGGCGGTACCGCGTCCGCTTCCACCGGACCGGACTCGCTGCTCGGCTCTTCCGGCCTACTCGTCTCCGTCGCAGCCTTTCGCGTGTCAAGTATAGACAGAGCCGAAACAGGCGTCAACGGCGACAATGAGGCAAATGAGGTTCGATGGAGGCCTAGAGTTCCGAGGGGGCGTTAGCCTGGGTGCGAATCTTGTTGTAGCAGGCGCTGCAGTAGACCGGACGGTCTCCCCTGGGGACGAAGGGCACTTCCGTCATCATGCCGCACTCCGCGCACGTCGCCGGGTGCATCTGTCGCGGCGTGCGACCGCCGAAGCTGGCGAAGGCGCCGTAGCGGACGTAGCCGTCCTCTTCCTCCGTGCTGCGGGCGTTCTTCCGCGCCGTGCGACACGAGGGGCAGCGCACCGGCTCGTTTTGCAGGCCCTTACTCGCGTAGAACTCCTGCTCGCCGGCAGTGAATACGAAACTGCCGTTGCAGTCGCGGCAAACCAGTGCCTTATCGGCGAAGCTCAAGACCGTCTCCATGCGTGAAAATCGCGTCGGGCAAGGCCGACGTTCAACTGGATTATACGATCGGCATACCCGGCAACGCAAGGCCGAAGGAGTGCGGCATCCGACGCGGGGAATCAACCATCGAATCTGCTAGTACGGCCCTTGCGATTCCGGCGCGCTCTCTACCGTGCTCGGCCCGCCGAACACCAGCATGGGAAGTCGACGCATGAGGACTCGCATCTCATCGCTTTCGAGAAACGAGGACACGCCGAAGAACGCCGCCACGCCGATCACGCCGCCGCCGAAGAGGGCGAGGAACGCGTCGCCGAGGCTCCCCGTGTTGAGATGGCCGCTGGCGTGCAGCAGGAGCACGGTCAATCCGACGACTTCGGCCATGATAAGCGTCGCGGCGACCGATCTGACGGCTGATCCGGCGATTTTCTCCTCTTCGAGGCCGAAAAGCCTCGCCCGCAACGACCGGAAGAGCAGCGAGAACTCCATAATGGCGCTCAAAGATAGGGCCAGTCCCAAGCCACGGACGCCGAACGGCGCGACAAAGATGAGACAGAGCAGCAGATTCGCCACCATCGCCGCCACCGCGAACGTCACCGGCGTGCGCGTGTCGCTCAGAGCGTAGAAGCCGCGACTCAGTATCTCGATGCCTCCCTGAGCGAACAGCCCTATCGCGTAGAACAGCAGCGCGGCCGCCGTCACGTTCGTCGACGATTCCGTGAAGGCGCCGTGCTGGAAGAGGAAGGTCACCAGGGGCTTGCCTAGGATCATCAGGCCAACGCTTGCAGGCAACGTCAGGAACAGAATGAGACGCAGACTCGCCGACAGCGTGCGTCGGAGGGCGTCCATGCTTTCAGTCGCGGCCTGCTCGGCGAGCGTGGGGAAGACGGCCGTCGAAATCGCCATCCCGAACAGGCCAAGCGGCATCATGACTATCAGCCAGGCGTAGTTGACGGCGGAGATCGCCTCGTCACTGACCCGCGAGGCGAAGAAGATCGTCACCAGGAAGTTGAGCTGAGCTGCCGCCAGCCCTAACATCCTGGGCAGCATAAGGCGACCAACCTCGCGGACGCCGGGGTCCCGCCAGTCAGCGACCGGTTTCCACAGCATGCCGATGAAACGCACGGCCGGAAACTGGATCGCCAGGTGGATGAAGGATCCCACGACGACGCCTATCGCCAGCCCTTCGACGCTGTTCGATACCAGCGCGGCGACGATGATCGACAGATTGTACGTCCAGGGCGCTAGGGCAGGGAAGAGGAAGTGATGGCGGGCATTCGAAATCCCCATGAACATGCCGCTCACCGAGAAGAAGATCGGCGAGATGAGCATGATCCTCGTCAAGCGCACGGCGAGGTCCTGAAGCTCCGCCTGCCGACCGGAATCTTCGCCCAGGCCCGGCGCCATCAGGGGGACGAGCAGCGGCGCCAGCAACAGCCCGAGCACCGCCAGCACAGCCGTGGCAACGAAGACAATGTTGAGCACTGAGCTGGCCAGTCGCCAGGCCTCTTCCCGACTCTGTCGAGTGAAGTAGCGCGAGAAGACCGGTATGAAGGCGCTTGCCAGCGTCGCGCCCGCAAGGAGCTGGAAGATCATGTCCGGCAGCCGGAAAGCGACCCAATAGGCGCCGAGCTCCGGGCTCGTACCGAAACTGTTCGCTATTGCGACGGTACGTAGCAGCCCGAGCAGACGGCTGCCTAGGAAGCCAACCGCGACGATGACCGCCGCGGCTGCTAGGCCATCGCTGGCCGAAATGGCTCTGTCCTGTCTCATTCGCCTATTCGATTGCCCACTTCCAGCAGGGCTTCGATGCCTGAGAATCGACTCCCTAGACAAGAGGCTTACTCTCGTCTAATATACCCCTAGAACATAGAAGGAGCGAGGTATTGACTCATAGCCGATCAGCGGAGAAGCGTGTCCGCCAGGCCGAAGAGAGGCGCCTGCGCAACAGGTCGATCCGTGGAGCCACACGTACTCAAATCCGCAAAGCGCTGCCGCTCATTGTGGCCAGTCATCTCGATGAAGCTGAAGGCGCCGTCCGCCAGGCGGTGAGCGCTCTCGACAAAGCAGCGGAGAAGGGCGTGATTCACCCCAACAACGCCGCCCGACATAAGTCGCGATTGACGCTGAAGTACAACGCCGCGGTATTGACGTCCGCCACCGCGACGGCAGCGGAGCCTGCCGCGAAGCCCGCCCGTCGCGCGACGAAGAAGGCCGCGCCGGCAAAGGCGCCCGCGAAGACGAAAGCGGCCACCAAGACAACCGCCAAGAAGCCCGCCGCAAAGAAACCGATCTCCAAGTCGAAGAGTTCCAAATAGCCTGCGGGCGTCGGTCTGTGGAGAGCCCCTGCACTATGAGGCTACTGCGATGATTCGCCGTCCGACGAATCGGAGCTGAGGCCCGCAACCTCCGCATCGCTCCCCAAGACGACGACGATATCGGCGCCCGTTGTGCGAAGGTCCTCATCAAGGGCAGTCGCCGACCGAACGGCGGTGGGCGGCACGCCTAGCCAGGCGGCCAGCTTGCTCGTACTGACGCCTTTCCCGGTGAAGTCGATTATCTCCGTCTCGGCGATGACCTCCGTCAGCGGCTCCGACGCAATCACGGACGCATCCGGGAATCCCAGGTTGACCAGTAGATCGACTGCGGTTTCGGTCGTGTCGGTTTCTGCACCGCTTGCGTCGCGCACTTCCACGGTCGCGTTCTCCCCCAGAAGCTCTTGATCCAGGAAGAGCGCGTCGACAATCGTCTTGCATCCTTCTTCAGATGGCAGCAGGACCGACATTCCCCCAATCATCGCTCCAACTGTGCACGGCCCCAAAGAAAGGGCGCTGATGCGCTCCGGTTCTATGTCTGCTGCCAGCTTCGCGAAGCCGGGCATCCTCACGTCGCTGATGTCGGTGTCAATGGTGTGCTTGTATTCCTGCCAGAGGTCGAGAGCGTTCGGTAGCACGTCGAGGGTTAGGGCCTTGTCCATGACGGCGAAGATGACCTGCTGTTGACGCTGGATACGGTCCAGGTCGCTGGAGTCAAAGCGGGTGCGCGCATAGCCCAGAGCGTGCTCACCGTCCATATGCTGATAGCCGGCCTCGAATTCCAGGGGGAAGTAGTCGCCGGGTAGCTCAGTCTCGGAGTACGTCGGATCATAGACGTAGTCCGGCACGTCCAAATCAATGCCGCCCAACGAGTCAATGACCTCCTCAAATCCCTGGAAATCGATTATGACGTAGTAGTCGACGTCGATGCCCAGGTTCCTCTTGATCGTATCCTTGGCAAGCTGGCGACCGCCGCCGGGGTAGTCGTACAGCTCACCGTACTCAAGCGCTGTGTTGATCCGCTCTTTGAAGTGGCTGCCGTCCTCGTTTGGGATCTCGACGTAGAGGTCGCGCGGGATGCCCAGGATGCCGGCCGTCTTCGTCTGGGGATCGATTGTCACCACCATCATCGTGTCCGTTCGCGTCAGGATGTCCCCTTCGCGTGGACGCCGGTCGAGGCCCATGACCAGCACGTTTGTGCGCCTCCCGCCCACCGAGTCGGCGTTGTCACCGTTGTCACCGCCGAAAACCTTGATGGGAAGATGAATGTTGTTGCCGGGGAAAAGGATGCTGTCGACGCGGGTCATCAGGATGAGTGCACCGTAGGCGGCGCCGCTGGCGAAGAGGAGGATCACAAGGGCCAGCAGCAGTCTCTGCCGCAGACCTCCTCCGGAAGACTGGGGGAGCGGCCGAAGCGACGAATGGTTTCTTTCCACTCGGCTGAGCGTATCAAGAGCGTCGACCGGCTGTCAAGCTGGCGCAGATTGGCCGTCGGGGCTCGTCGCCCTATGCTGACGCTTCGGGCGCGTCCTTCCAGGCATGTTCGGCCAATGCCATGAGCCCGCCGGCGACGAGCGAATGGCCTCCTAGGAGAACCGGAATCGATGCTTTCATCGCCGCTTCGGTGAATTCGCGCAGAAAAGCATCTTCGATATCTTCGAAGCGTCCCATGTCGGAGAAGAACCGGTCGCGACGCGACAAGTTGCGCGACAAGTGGGCGAAGATCACGCGCGTATCGATGACGGCGGCGTCGACCATCTCCGCCAGCTCCAAGAAGAACCGCTCGCAGCCGACCTCCTGCAAGTGGTACGCCAGCAGGGAACGCGCTTTCCCCTGTTCGCGTCCCTCAGCGCGCATGCCGCGTTCCTCTGAAAACAGCCGTATCCGGCAAGCGGTCTCCTTCTCCAGATATTGCCAGGCGTGGCTTCCTACCCGGCCGGCCACGAGAACGTGCGCAGAGGCATCGGTGAGGAGGCTCAGGCAGGTCGTGTACCTTGAGACGTCCAGGTTCGAAGTGTCCAGCCATTCGGTCAGCCTTGGACCGGCCCTATTCACCAGCTTGAGGATCGCCAGGTCGGAAGGGGTGTCGATGTTGAACTGCGTGGCAGTGCTTCGCGGCAATTCCTGAAGGGAGAAGTCGGCTTCGTCGTGGAGGACGCGGGGCAGGAGGTTGTCCTTCGCCGGCAGATGCACCTGGAATAGCGCCCGCCCGGGAACGAAGGCCGCGAAATCGGCGGAATAGCGGTTATTAGTGAGGACCATGTTCCAGGCCATGCCCAGGTAGTGCCCAAGAGAGAAGAACTCGTCGCCGCCCATGAGGGTAGCGCTTCCCGCGCCCAGGTAGATGACGCGCTCGAGCTCATGCCGGCGGATAACCTCCGTCAGACGCTCGCCGAAGTGGAACGGGCTGCCGTCAGCGTCGACTCGCACTTCAGGTGGACAGCGCTCGACGATTCGCGGGTTGTTCGTTGCTAGGATAGCGCCATCGACGCCGCCCGACTCCAGAACCCGGTCCATCGTGTCTAGCGTGTCTTCGGCCAGCGCCTGGGCGAACGCGTCCTCCACAGAGCTGCCACCCATGCCGCCGAGGAACATCACTAGCTGCGGCAGCGGCATAGCGGGTCCTCCTGACGGCATCCAGTGATAACGCAGAGCATTTCGATTCCGTTCAGTCCTCGTGGGCGAAGGCGAACGCCCACACAGAAGCAGCGCCGCCGCTCAACAGCGCCCGGGCGCAGGAATCGAGCGTTGCACCTGTCGTCGACACGTCGTCGACAAGAAGGACGCGCTTGCCGGCCAGTTGTCGTCCTCGACACTCGAAAGCACCCCTCACGTTAACCCTCCGCTCATCGACGTTACCCGTTCGAGCTTGAGAAGCGGTATTTCGCGCCCTGACGAGCGTCTGCTCTTCGGTCGGCAATCCGATCTTTCGCGCCAGCGCCCGAGCAAGGAGTGCCGACTGGTTGTAGCCCCGAACGCGTTCTCGCCGCGGGAACAGTGGCACAGGGACCACCACGTCCGCCGGCAGCGGATTGTCCAGCAAGAAGCGATAAAGCAACTCCGACATCGGTTCGGCCAGGACGGACTGGTACTGATACTTGAGTCCGTACACGAGCTCTCGCACGCCGGCCCGGAACACATAGGGGGAGCAAAGCCCATCGAAAGCGGGGCGCGACCTTTCGCAATTCGCGCAGGTCGAGCGTGCGCCTGGCTGCCAGCAGACGCCGCAACGCGGCAATCTGGCCTGAGGAAGTGATTCGCGACAGCGCCGACAAAGGAACGATCCAGAGCTTCCACATACGGCACAGCGGGGAGGAAAGAGCCAGTCAGTGGCTTGCCTACCGGCCTTGCTCAGTATCGACGCAATGATCATGATGTAATTGGGGCTTCTGAGCCAAGAGTATAGCGTATCTAAGAGACAGTGTCATCGATGTATGATCGGCAACTGAAAGACTGGACACAACCGTTTTCCCGGCGCATGGCATCGAATCGGAAAGCACCAATATCAAAGGATGGAGTGTGTCGGTGGACGTGAAGGTGCGACTTTTCGCGGGCCTGAAGGAGCTCGTGGGCGGAGGCGAGATAGCCGTCCATCTCAACGAAGGCGCGACGGTGGGCGACCTGGAAGGCCGGCTGGCCAGCGACTACCCGCGACTCAAGCCGCTGCTTAGCTCCCTTGCCTTCGCCGTCGACGAGGAGTACAGGGCGCGCGATTTCGTGCTGCACGAGAACGATATCCTCGCTTTGATTCCGCCAATCAGCGGTGGCAACAATGTTTGAGCTAACAGACGACGTCCTTGACCCGAAGCCTCTGATCGAGAAGGTGCAGCACTCCGGCAGCGGCGCCCTCGTCCTTCTTCTGGGGGTTGTCCGTGATCAGAACCAGGGGCGCAAGGTGCGCTTCCTGGAATACGACGCCTATCGCTCGATGGCCGAGAAGGAGATGCGACGCGTCGGCGACGAGATCGCAACCCGCTGGCCCGCGGCGCGAATCGCTATGCGGCATCGAGTCGGTCGGCTGGCGGCAGGAGAGACAGCGCTGGTCATCGCCGTGTCCGCGCCGCACCGGAGCGAAGCCTTCGAAGCCTGCCGCTACGCCATCGACCGCATCAAGGAGATCGTCCCGATCTGGAAGAATGAGGTGTCGGAGGACGGCGAAGCCTGGCTAGAGGGCCACCCGGTAAGGGAATAGCGTCGGAGTACGCTGGCTCAAGCTCCCGTTCGGTAGCTCGTCGTTTCCGCCCGGATCTTCTCGAAGCACGCGTTGCAGTAGACCGGTTTGTCCAGTCGAGGAACAAACGGCACGGTCGTCTGATGACCGCAGGAAGCGCAAATCACCGTTGTCAGTGAACGCTGATCGCCGCCTCTCTCTCGGCGCTTGACCGCTCGACACATCGGGCAACGCAGCGGATCGTTCAAGAGACCTCTCGCCATGTAGAATTCCTGCTCACCCGCCGTAAACGCGAATTCCTCGCCGCAATCCCGACAGACCAGAGTCCTATCTTCCAGTGCCACCGTACAAGCCCTCCTCTGGCTTTGTTCCCAACTCGGGGCGCCGGGCTGGACAGCAGAGCGAGCCGCCGGCGAGAGTATAGACAACCGAACAATGGTAAGTCAAGATACGATCTATCAGAAGAGAAATCAGGTCGGTTCTGAGGAGAAGGAACGTCGACCGATGCGTGTGAGGAAAACTAGGCGCGTCTTCTTCGTCGAGGCCCCGGTTCGCCTTCCGGAGCAGGGCTTGCCGACGTGGCCTTCTGCGGCGCTCCGGGCAACCGCATCTCAGAGCAGACCGTCGGGTCACCGAGAAGCGAAGCGATGCGTTCTCCCAGTTCGTCGAGCGACAGGTTCATCAGCGTCTGTGGCGTCGTCACCAGAGTCGGCAGGCGGGCCGTGTGGCGATGACTCAGGATTTGGTACAGCTCATCCCACCAGGGATTTCGACGGCGGAAATCGAGGTCGTCGAGCACGAGAAGCGGCGTCTTGCGTATCTCCTCGATCTCCTCGTAGTAATGCTCGTCGGCCTCCTTGCCGTGACGCAGGAAGTGCAGGAGTTCCGCCACTTCCGTGAAGTAAGGCGCGTCACCCATTTGGCGGCGATAGTTGGTTACAGCAACGGCTAGGTGAGTCTTCCCGCTGCCGCGCGAACCCGTCAGCATCAGCCAGCCTTCGGGCTTCTGCGCGAAGTCGAGAGCGAAGCGGTAGGCGTCCTCGAGCCGACGCCGGTCCGCGGGTGGAAGGTGGAAGCCCTGCGTGTCGAAGCTGTCGAAAGTCATGTTGCGGAACCGCGGCTGATCGAACACGTCCAACTTGCGACGCCCTCTTCGCCCGCCGGAAGCCGGCTCCAACTCGAACACGCGGCTGAACGATGGGTCGGCGAGGCGAGTCTGTAACCGCTCGTCGAGTTTGTGCACAGGGCCGCAATTAGTGATGACCGTCGGCAGCCTAGCGTTGAAGCGATGGTTTATGATTTGTGATAGTTTCTCCTGCGCCCACGGTGTGCTGCTCTGGCCGCCGAGGTCGTCGAGGACGAGGATGGGGGCGTTGCGCACCAAATCGAACGTTTCGTCATAGCCGAGAGCGCTGTCCGGGTGATACGCGGCGCGCAGGCGGTCGAGAAGGTCGGGCACGATCACGAACAGCGCCGGCGTCCCTAGCTCCAGACATCGATTCGCCACAGCCGCGGCGACGTGAGTCTTGCCGCAGCCACTGGGGCCGGACAGCGCCAGCCAGCCATTCGGGTTCTCGGCGAAGGCGCGCGCCTCCTCGACGCAGCGCTGGAATCGCTCCTGATCACGCGGATTGCTGCTTCGACCACGGGCGCTCAGGTTGGCGAAGGTCAGGCGCGTCAGCGGCCCGAGGTTGCTGTAGCGCTGAAGCCGCGCGAATCGCTGGTCTTCGCGCTCGCGGAGAACGCAATCGCAGGGGAACGCCTTGCCGAATTCGGAGTGGTCGACGGGGAGTGCCTTTCGCACGAAGCCGGCGCCGTCGCAGAGAGGACAAACGTCTTTCTTGTTCTCCTCCGGCCCGCCCGACGGCTCTTCGTTTCCCGTCGCGGCCGCCCCCTCGAGCGATTGCGTTTGTCTAAGGATCTCGTCGAGCCTCTTCACGTCGCGACCCTCAGACCTCAAGCGATGACGCATGACTCATGGCCGCTTCCTCTTCGCGCAAAAGGAGGTCTTCGAAGCGGGCGATTTTGTGCCGGAAGCGAAGATGAATCGTTCCCGTAGGGCCGTTGCGGTTCTTGGCGACGATGATTTGAGCGTCGCCCGCTGGATACGGCGAGCCGTCGGCGTGCGTCACCTCCCATTCCTCTCTGCGCACGTAGACATCCTCGCGATAGATAAACACAACCATGTCCGCATCCTGCTCGATGCTGCCGCTCTCACGCAAGTCGCTTAGCATAGGGATGTGCGGCGAACGAAGCTCCGGCGCTCGCGAAAGCTGCGACACGGCGATGACGGGCACATCGAGCTCGCGCGCCAACTCCTTGAGGGCCCGCGAGATGTAGCTGATCTCCTGCACCCGGTTGTCGCTGCGCTCAGTGCCGTGGATTAACTGGAGGTAGTCGATGATGACGAGGTCCAGGCCGCAGTCGCGGGCCAGTCGAAGCGCTTTGCCGCGGATTTCGGGCATGCGGAGCACGGCGCTGTCGTCGACGTAGATGTCGGCGGCGGCCAAGACGCCGAGGGCGTTCATGACCCGCCTTTCTTCGGCTTCCGTGTGTAGCCCCAATCGCAGCCGCGTCGAATCGACGCCCGATTCGCTTGCCAGGAGCCTCTGCGCCAACTGCTCCGCCGCCATCTCTAGGCTGAAGATCGCCACCTTTCCGTTCTGTCCGACGGCGGCGTTCCGGGCGATGTTCAACCCCAGGCTTGTCTTTCCCAGGCTGGGACGCGCCGCAAGGATGATGAGATCGGAGCATTTCAGCCCGCCGAGGAGGGTATCGAGGTCAGTGAAGCCGGTGCGAACGTTGCCCTCCAGGCCACCGCGCAACGATTCCAGACCGGGACCTTCCCAGAATCCATCGAGGATGTCTTTGATATGAAGGAAATCGGCTAGTCGTTCGCCCGTGCGCAACGAAAGCAACATCGTCTCGGCGCGGGCAAGCGTATCCTCCAACTCCGGGCCGCCGCTGTACCCCATCTGCGCGATGCGGCTCGCAACCTCGATGAGGCGTCGATAGACGGCGTCGCGCTTGACAATGCGGGCGTAATGCTCGACACCGACAGGTGTTGGAAGCTCCGTGACCAGCCGGCTCAGGTAAGCCAGCCCACCCATCTCCTGCAGGCGATCGCGGCGGGCCAGTTCGTGGCCGATAGTGACCTGGTTTATCGCTTCGTTGCGGTCGAAGAGGCTGAGGCAGGCATCGTAGGCCCAGGCGTTCTTCTCGCGGAAGAAATCGTCGGCTGTCAGGATGGGGCTGACGTGGAAGATGGCTTCGCTATCGACGAGGATAGAGGCGATGACAGCCTCTTCCGCCTCAATGTCATGTGGGGGTAGCCTGTCGGTCAGCATCCTGCCGTATTGCCTCTTCCGTGAGCGCTATCGAGGGAGCAAAACGCCTCCCGCCGGCGCCTTTAGCCTTCGCTCTCCGATTTCGGTGGCGGGCTCTCTTCAGGCTCCGACGTCGCTTCTTCACTCTCAGCCGGGACTTCGCTGCTCTTCTCCTCGACCGGCGCGCCTTCGGCCACCACCTGGAGCGAAATGACCGGCCGCACGTTCTTGCTTAGCTGAACGGTGACTTCGTAATCGCCGGTCTCCTTTATCGGCTCCGCCAACAGCACCTGGTGGCGGTCGATCTCCTGGCCGAGCAGCTTGCCTACTTCCTCGGCGATGTCCGCCTGCGTCACCGAGCCGAAGAGCCTGCCCTTGCTTCCCGCCTTGGCGACAATGCTCAACGACGCGGGAGCCATGCGCTCGGCTAGCGATTGCGCAGCTTTGTCCAGCTGCGCCTGCTGCTTCGCTTCGACGATAGCCCGCGCCTCCGCCTTTCTTATCGCTTCCGCAGTCGCCGGCGCCGCCAACCCTTGTGGCAGGAGATAGTTGCGGGCATAGCCATCAGCGACGTTCTTTATCTCACCGATGCGGCCGCTGCCTTCTACGTCTTTGAGAAAGACAATCTTCACGAGAAACCTCCAGCAGTCTAGCTTGGGGGCGAGCCACCTTCACCATGATATTGCCGCGGCCCGCGCCGTCAATCAAGAATCAGTCAAGTCACCGACAAAATCTTTCCACATGTCAAAACACAAAACGGTTTACGCGTACATACGTTCGACAGGGCACAACATAAGCGAAGGGGCCGGCGCGCGTCAAGAGGGCCTCAAGAGCAAACGGGCTCAAGAGGCGCCCAACGCGCGCGGCAATCCATCGTGATAGGCCGCCGCAAGCTCTTCGACGGATATGTCGATGAGGCCGCCGAGCGCCAGCCGCTTCCCACCGATCCGCCCCAGGCTATTGAGCGGAACGTGCGCGTCCCGCGCTAGAATCGCCAGCTCGCCCACCGCGTCCGCAGCGCACGAGACGATTATCCGTGATTGCGCCTCGCCGAAGAGCGCCGCATCGAGCCTCCCGAACACGCTCGCATCGACGCCCTCGATTCCATGTGCGCCGGCGATGCAGCATTCTGCCAGGGCGACTGCCAGCCCGCCCTGCGAGCAGTCGTGAGCGGAGCGCAGGAGGGTGCATCGGATCGCTTCCAGGCAGACCCGCTGCACGCGCGCCTCCAGATCGAGGTCGATCTCAGGCCGCCCGACAATCAGCCCGTGCATCTCTCGCAGATACTCGCTTCCGGAGAGCGACGCCGCATGAGCATCGAGCGCTGCTCCGAGGAGGAATACCTCGTCGCCTTCTTCCTGGAAGCCCATAACGCAGTGTCGCTCGACATCCTCCAGCAATCCCAGCATGCCGATGACCGGTGTCGGCAGGACGGGCTCGCCGTTCGTCTCGTTGTAGAGACTGACGTTACCTGAGATGACGGGCGTGCCCAGCCTCTCGCAGGCCGCCGCCATGCCGCGAATTGTCTCCTCCATCTGGTAGTAGACGTCCAGTTTCTCAGGGTTGCCGAAGTTCAGGCAGTCGGTGACAGCTATCGGCTCGGCGCCGGCGCAGACGACGTTTCGCGCCGCTTCGGCAACGGCGATGGCGCCCCCGGCACGAGGGCTCAGGTAGCAATAGACCCCGTTGCCGTCCGTCGTCAGGGCGATGCCCTTCTTCGTGCCCTTGACGCGGAGCACCGCCGCGTCGCTGCCCGGCCCAACGACGGTATTGGTCAGCACCTGGTGATCGTACTGACGCCAGACCCAGCGTTTGTCGGCGAGCTCCGGCGAAGCGAGCATGCGAAGCAGCGCCTTCCCGGCAGCGTCGCGATTCTCCAGGTCGGGCAAAGAAGCGATGTCATATGCCTGCACTGCGTCGAGGTATGCCGGCCTTCGCCCCTGGCGGCGGTACTCCGGCGGCTCCGTCAGCATCGCCACCGGCAGCTTCGCCGCTACCCGGCCGCCGTCCAGCACGTGCATGTAGCCGTCGTCGGTCACGTGGCCGATCGCGTCGACCTTGAGCTCCCAGCGCTCCAGCAAGGCGCGCACTTCCGCTTCGTGCTCCTTCTTCGGGAAAACGAGCATGCGCTCCTGCGACTCAGAAAGCATTATCTCGTAAGGCACCATTCCGCGCTCCCGTCGCGGCACCAACGCCACGTCGAGCTCGATTCCGTTGCCGGCACGTCCCGCTGATTCGACCGTCGAGCTCGTAAGGCCGGCGGCGCCCAGGTCCTGGATGCCATCGATCCACTCGGGGTGCTTCTCTGCCAGCTCCAGGCAGGCCTCCATGAGCAGCTTCTCCATGAAGGGGTTGCCCACCTGCACCGTGGGGCGAAGCTCCGCGCTTCCCTCATCGAACACACGTGATGCCAGCACGTTCGCCCCGCCGATGCCGTCGCGTCCGGTATCGGCGCCGACAAGCAGCACGACGTTGCCCGGTGTGGCCGCCGCGGCGGAGACGAGGTGATCGATTCGTGCCAGACCGACGCACATCGCGTTGACGAGCGGGTTCGCCGAATACGGCTCGGCGAAGCTGACTTCGCCTGCAACCGTCGGGATTCCCAGGCAGTTGCCGTAACCGCCGATCCCGCCGACAACACCGGAAAACAGATAGCGGTTGCGCTGCTCTGAAAGCGGACCGAATCGCAGCGAGTCCAGAGTCGCGATGGGCCGTGCACCCATAGCGAAGATGTCGCGCACGATGCCGCCGACTCCCGTTGCCGCCCCTTCGTACGGCTCGATGGCGGAGGGATGATTGTGCGACTCAATCTTCATCACCACGCATATGCCGTCGCCGATGTCGACAGCGCCCGCGTTCTCGCCACCCATCGTCGTCAGGATTCGCGGACCGCTGTTTGGGAGGAGTCGCAGCAGAGGCTTGCTGTTCTTATAGCCGCAGTGCTCGCTCCACATGGCGCCGAACATGCCAAGCTCCACCTCGTTCGGTTCGCGGCCCAACTGTTCGACAATGAGGCCGTACTCCTCCAGAGACAGCGACAGTTCCTCGATGAGACTCTGGTCAACAGTCATCAATCACTCGAACTCCCAGATCACTGTGCGGGTTTCAGTCGGCGGCGATCGATAGCGAAGCTCCATCGGCTGTCCCGCGTCTATCTCGAAGAGGACATACACCGTGGCCCACGAGTGTTTGGAAATGTCCACCGGCGCGACGCTCCCGCCGACAATCGTCAGCGTCGGACTATGACCTTTGCCTTCGCTATCCTTCAGGTGGAGGTCCGACTCCGCGATGCGCAGCTTCCAGCCACGATCGTTTCCGACCTCCACCTGGAAAGCGACGAAACGCTTGCCCGCCCTCGGCGCAAGGAGAGGGAACTGGCTATCTGCCGGATCGACTGCACTCACCAGGGAGACGGTCGTCTGCGAGACCTGTACTGTCGTCGCGCCCGTCCCTGCCTCGAGCGCGGCGTAGGATACGGACACGTGCTTCGCGCCGGGCATCACGATAGCTGACACGATGATTGCGCCGATAGAGGCCGCCGTCAGCAAACCGCCGATCACCGAAGAGATGACGTAAGTATCGAGACCCGCCGCTCCCGCACTGCCGGATAGACTGAAGGGCGGGAACTCATCGGTAAGCGACAGCACGTACGCCTGAAACCGCAGTTGCCAGCGTCCAACTCCCACGACGTAGCCGTGAAGTCCCTTCGGGAAGCGACCGGTGAACAGGATGCAGAACCAGCCAGCGATCACCGCGAAGAACGCGCCGATCCACAGGAACTCCAGGACGATATAGTGCGGCACGGCCGTGATGTACTTCCAGATGAGAACTTTCCAGCGGGAAACGCGCTCCGGGTACACCGCATCGAAGCGGACCGGGTAGACGCCTTCGAAAGCCGGGTAGGTATCCGTCAGGAGGAGGGTGTAGGAACAGGCGCGGACCTGCCAGTCCATCAATTTGACCTGGAAATCGAACATCCAGCCCGGGATGCGGCCCCGCACGACGATGGCAATCCAGGTCGCAATTGCTATCGCGTAGGAGGCAGTGAGCAGCAGGACAGCAAAGACGAGAACGGGGATCGCCAGGAACAGGCGGAGCAGCGTCTTCCAGCGCGACTGCCGCTCAGGGTAGTCGACTTCGAGCGTCACCGGATAGACGGTGGCGGCTGCCTCCATTTCGGACACTCCCTCGTGCGTTTTCTATGGCGCTACGGCGCCAGGCTGAACGGCGGGTACTCGTCGCGCATCAGCAGGAAGTAGGCGTTGATGCGCGCACCCCAGCGCAGCAATCCAACCGCGAAATCGAACATCCCCTTGGGATAGTGACCGGTGAACAGGATGGCGAACCAGGCGATCACTAGCGTTATCATGTACACGATGCCAAGCAGGAGTATGACGATGAGATGGGGGATAATGAGCAGCCACTTAACGAATATCAGCCAGCGAGACAGCTTCTCTGGGTACTCGATATCGAAAGTCACCGGGTACTGGCCGGCCGACAGGGAAAACGGCGGGTACTCGTCGCGCAGGAGCAGGACGTAGGCGTCGACGTTGTTCTGCCATCGATTAATGCCCACCACGAAATCGAACATCCCCTTCGGGTAGCGGCTGGTGAAGAGGATCGCGAACCAGGCGATGAAAGTCAGCACTTCTGCCACGAGCATGAGGGCATACAGGATTATGAGATGCGGTATGATCAGCAGCCACTTGACGAATATCAGCCAGCGCGACATCCGCTCCGGGTAGGCGATATCGAAGGTCACGGGATACGTGGACTCAGCGGTACTCATGGTCTCCCTCCTTTGAGAACTCTGCCTGCCACAGGCTCCCTCCGACGGTCTAACGAGAGAGAGCGCCTACCGCGCTCTCCAGGATCGAGCGCCAGATGAAGAGGCCATCCTCGCCACCCATCAGACGCTCGCTGGCCCTTTCCGGATGCGGCATCATCCCCAGGACGTTGCCGCGTTGGTTGATGATCCCCGCTATGTTGTTCAGCGACCCGTTAGGGTTCGCCTCCGGCGTGATCACGCCTTCGGCCGTCGCATAGCGGAAGACCACGCGTCCACTCTCTTCCAGCATCGAAAGCGTATCCGCATCGGCATAGTAGCTGCCCTCGCCGTGAGAGATCGGGATTTGTAGGACTTGGCCGGGCTCGCATAGCGACGTGAAGGGCGTGGCGACGCTCTCGACGCGCAGATGTACGGGCTCGCAGCGGAACTGGAGGCTATCGTTGCGCATGAGGGCGCCCGGCAGCAGGCCAGCCTCACACAAGATTTGAAAACCGTTGCAGCTGCCAAACACGAGACCGCCGCGCTCGGCGTGAGCGGCAACAGCTTCCATCACCGGCGAAAAGCGGGCGATGGCGCCGCAGCGGAGATGGTCGCCGTAGGAAAAGCCGCCGGGCAGGACGACGCAGTCGTAACCCGAAAGGTCGTGCTGCCGGTGCCAGACGTAGTCGACGTCCTGGCCCAACAGCGTGTCGAGCACGTAGAAGCAGTCCCCGTCACTCCATGTGCCCGGGAACACGACGACGGCAAATCGCATCGAACTCCTCAGTGGAAGTGGGATTTCGGCACAGCCATTATAAACTGATCTATGGCCCTAGCAATAGGGGTCGGAGGAATTCTACCTCGAGGCGCGTTCTAGGAAGAGACCGTCTCCTCGTCGTCGGCCTGCGCGTCGTCTTCGCCGACGGAAAAAGCAGCGAGGGCCGAGATCGGCCTCCGACGGCGCGCCCGCTTCTTCGACGTCCCGGGCTTCGTCTCATCAGCGGCTGGCTCAGCCGGATACTCCAGGCGCGGATGGTATACGCCCCTTAGCGTCGATTTGAACGACTCCGAAATCATGTTCAATTCCCGCAGTGTGATATCAGACTCGT
>Ga0315287_10001813_pt1 | contig 19934 bp, 21 predicted proteins | sample YL17G11_0_MG_FD_205037 | JGI IMG/M metagenome (GOLD analysis project Ga0315287, IMG submission 205037) | Sediment microbial communities from Yellowstone Lake, YNP, Wyoming, USA - YL17G11_0 | ecosystem: Environmental > Aquatic > Freshwater > Lake > Sediment | place: USA: Wyoming | collected...
AGCAACCAGAAAATCGTCGCGCTGGTGATGGACCCGGACTTCAACATAAGCACAAAGAACGACAGCACAGTTTGGGTCAGCTATTATGGCCATCCCAACGCCACGGAACGCATCTTCAGGGCGAAGGTAATAATCGACGTGGACTACGACCCCCACATAACCTCCGATCCGGTCCCGAACTTTTCAGCTCCGGCTTCCAATATCACGAATCTCACAAGCTACACCGATGACATGTCGCACCAGGCGAGGATGCTCGCCAGCGACAATTCCTCCCTGGAAACAATCAGGAACCTGGCGGACTGGGTGCATGGCTATGTGGAGTACGACCTCTCCTACTGGGGGAAGATCAAATCCGCCCGTGACGTCTACGGCGAGCGGAAGGGCGTCTGTGTGGAATATGCGCATCTTTTCCTCGCAATGGCCCGCTCCCTTGGCTTCCAGGCGAGGTATGTGAGCGGCTATGTGAACGTCGGCTCCTGGCAGCCCCATGCCTGGGCCGAGGTGTATCTTCTGGACTATGGATGGCTTTCGGTGGACCCCACGTTCGGCCAGGTCGGCGTCCTCGACAGCACCCACGTGGCCCTGGCCTATGGAAATGACCAGGCATCCACCTACGACCTTTACCTTACCAAGGCCGAAGCGGTCTCGCTGGAGGCCAACGACAACGTGGATGTCAGCCTCTCCTCCGAGAATCCGAAAGGCGCGGAAGTTTCCATTTCGCTGGACAACTCCACCTATCTAGTGGATGTCGCCATAAGGAACACCCGCGGCGAGTATATGTTCGGAAGCTATGCGTTCCTTCTTCCGGACATCTACGGGGGCGAGAACTACAACATCCTCCTCGTCCGCCCGGGCCAGACCCTCCACCAGTATCATGCCATAAACCATTCGCGCATGCAAAACGGATATTCATACAACGTGGACATCGGCGCCGCGTTCAACGATGCCAAGGTCCAGAAGACCGTGGAGGTAAAGATTGGGCCTGGGGCGGGCGGCACGAATGGGGGGGCCACGAACGGGGGGAACAATGGCGGGGGCGAACAGCCGGAGCAGCCTCCGCCGTCATGCCCGTCCGCAATGCTTCTGGCCACCCTTTCCTCCCTCCTTCTGCTTTTCCGTTCCAGGGGATGATTCCATGACCAAAATCCACATCGTGGGCGCAGGCCCCGCCGGTTCCATCGCCGCCATAAGCGCGCTGCGCAGCGGGCATGAGGTGGTTGTCTCAGAGGAGCACCCATCCGCCGGCCTTCCGCAGAACTGCTCCGGCCACTTTTCAAAGGACGGCCTGGATTCCCTGAAGCAATTCGCTGATTACAGGAAAACCATAATCAACCCCATCCGCGGGGCACACATCCATCTCGCCGGAGAAAAGCTGTCGGTGAGGCGGGGCTCTCCGGTCTCATTCGTGTGCGACCGGGCCGCCCTGGATACGGCATTCGCATCCCATGCGGAAGACGAGGGCGCAAAAATAAATTACGGCGAACGTATCCTCTCGCGCTTCCATTCAGACAACATAATCGGCGCGGACGGCCCGCATTCCGCGGTCGCAAGGCATTTCTCATTCCCTCCAATCCGCAAGTTCGCGGCAACGCTTCAGGCAATGGTGGATTACAAGTGCGAAGACCGGGATATGGTGGAGGTCTACCTATCCAACGATGCGTTTCCGGGTTTCTTCGGCTGGGTGATACCCCACGACGAATGCCATGCCGAGTTCGGCGTCGGGGTGGAGCTCCCGCACCGTGCCGCGGATGCCTGGAGCCGGCTCCTCAAAACAAAAGGCGTGCGTGCGCCCCCGCGGCCGAAGGGATTCATAATCCCCATGGAAGTCCGTGCCAGGACCGCCAAGGCGGCCGGGAGGCGCAACGTGGTTCTCGTGGGAGATGCGGCCGGCCAGGTGAAGGCGACCACCGGGGGCGGGGTGGTTTTCGGGGGAAACTGTGCGTCCATAGCCGGGCGGCGGATAACGCATCCCGGTGCCTACGAAGCCGAATGGAAGGGGCGTTTCGGGCTTGACCTGGCGATACATTCGTTCATCCACGACTACATTGCGTCGCAAACCGACATCCAGCTCGCAGCCATCGGGAAAAGGCTTAAGAAACTCAACTGCGAAGAGTATCTGGCTAGGAACGGCCACATGGACCATCCCACCCGGATGCTCCATCCGGAAATAGTCTCTCATTTCATAAAAAACATAGCGGGGGTAGTATGATATGGTTGGCAAGACCGAGAAATACATCCTTGACGAGCTTTCACGGAAGAAGGGGCTGCTCTTCGCACTCATTGACCCGTTGGACTACAAGACGCCGCAGGATGCGGTGAAGACCGCGAAGAACGCGGACGAGGCCGACGCCGACATCATACTCATCGGAGGCAGCACCGGGGTGCAGGGCGAGGACCTGGACGCCATAGCCAAGATGATAAAGGAAAGCGTCTCGAAACCCGTGGTCCTCTTCCCCGGGAACATAGGCACGCTGACGAAATACGCGGACGCGGTCTATTTCATGTCCATGCTCAACTCGCGAAACCCCTACTGGATAAGCGAGGCCCAGGTTCTTGCGGCCCCGATGGTGAGGCACCTCGGCATAGAGCCGCTTCCTGTCGCATACGTGGTCGTGGACCCCGGAGGCACGGTGGGGTGGGTCGGGGATGCGAAGCGCATCCCGAGGAACAGGCCGAAAATCGCGGCCGCGTTCGGCATGGCCGCCGAATGCATGGGATTCCGCTTCCTCATAACCGATGCCGGCAGCAACCCGGAGTCCGGCCACATCCCGCTGGAGATGGTGAGCGCGGTCAAATCCTGCATATCCATTCCATATATCGCGGCCGGGGGCATCAGGACACCCGAGCAGGCGAAGGCGGTCATCAAGGCAGGCGCGGACATAGTGCAGGTCGGCACGGCGTTCGAGAAGGACGGCTCGGTGCAGAAGATGAAGGACATGATTAAGGCGGTAAGAGAAGGGGCAAAATCAAGGTGATGGCATGGTTGTACTGCATGCATTGAACCGGAAAAACGAAAGGCAGGGAGACGCGGCACTCCACCCGCTGCATTCTCAAGACGTTGTCCGCTACGGGCGCTTCCCCCCGCGCATCACCGACGATACTTCGGCAAGGCGCATAATCTATCCACTGGAGCGCAGGAAACTCCCACCCGAGCCGATTGAATCGAACCACTGCTGGGACCTCTGAAGGGCGCGTTACATCGGTTTTTAACTCTTTTTGACTTAAAACACGACATGAACGGCAAAAATATTACTGCTCAGCAGTACTCACATGAAAATCCGATCCGCCGGTTCCTGGCCATGCTCCATAAGCCTATCGACCCAGACACGTTCCTATGTATAGGCAGCTACGGTCCGAAAGCAGGGCCGGAGCACCGGATTATCGCGCGTGCGGCGCGCCGCATAAAGGCCAAGGTTTTCGAGCCGCTTCCGCTCACGGAAGAGAGGATGGCGGCCATCCGGCGCCTAGGGTACGGTTAGTCCGGCTCTATATGTATGCTAACTTCCTTCACTTCGGGCACTTCGTGGAGGATTTTCGTCTCTATCTCATGGGATATCAGGTGCGCGGTCTCCACCGGCATGCCATGGGGAACGTGTATGTGCACGTCCACCAGTATCCTGCTGCCTGCAATCCTGGCGCGGAGCTTGTGGAACCGGGTTATCCTCTTCTCTGCCACCAGCACGCTCTTTATCCTGGCCATGGTCTCCCTGTCCGGGCTGAAGTCCATGAAGACCACGAAGGAGCGGTAGAGCAGCTCCAGGGAGATGTAGAGCATGATGAGCGCGACGACAATTGCGCCGAGCGGGTCGCCGAACGAATAGCCCAATTTCACTAGCACCAGGCCGGCGAGTACGGACACTGAGCTCAGCACATCGGTAGTGAAATGGGCAGAGTCCGCTTCCAATGCAGAGCTCCCTTCCTTGGCCGCGATTTTCCCCAGATAGCGCGACGTGAGCAGCGTCACCGGGATGGAGACGAGCATGAGCGCTATGCCCAGGAGCGGCTCGTTCACCTCAGTCGGCGTGGAGAATTTCTGGTACGCCTCGTACAAAACAATGAACGACGTGCCAGTGATGAGCAGGGCCTGGAGCGCGGACGAGAGATTCTCGAATTTCTCATGGCCGAAATGGTGGGTGTGGTCGCTGGGCTCCTCAGCCTTCCTGATGCCGAGGTAGGCGAGCACCGACGCGAGCAGGTCGAAAAGCGAGTGTGCGGACTCGGCGTAAAGGCCGATGCTGCCGGTGATGAAGGCGACAACGATTTTGCTCGCAAGCAGGCCCAGGTTCACCACGATGGACACTGTTGCGGCACCAAGCTTCGCACCCATGCTACACACGCCGCGTTATGCGCTTAAATAGTTTATCTTAGTTATGAATCCGGTGGTTTTCTGAACACTTCATTCATAGAATTCCTGGCCAAACACGGCGCCGTGCGGTTCGGCGAGTTCACGCTCAAGAGCGGTCGCGAGTCGCCCTATTTCATAGACCTGGGCGCGATAACCGGCGGCGCAGCAACGGTGGAGCTGGGCAAGTATTATGCCTCAAAAATCAACGAGGCATTCGGCTCGAACTTCGAAGTCGTCTTCGGTCCGGCCTACAAGGCGATACCGTTCGCGGTGAGCGCCACCATGCAGCTCCAGTCGCTCTACGGGATGGACAAGAAATGGCTCTTCGACCGGAAGGAGATGAAGCTCCACGGCGCGGATGCCAACAGCGTCTTCGTGGGCAGCCAGAACATAGACCACGGCGAGCGCGTCATCCTGGTGGACGACGTCCTCACCACGGGCGGCACCAAGGTGGAGGCCATTGCCAAGCTGGAGAAGTCGCTCAAGGCCCAGGTGGTGGGCATCGTTATCGCAGTCGACCGCCGGGAACGCGGCGTTCGCGACAGCGCGCTGTCCGAGTTCAGCGAGCAGGCCGGCGTTCCGGTGCATGCCATAGAAAGCATAGACAACATCTTCAGCCACCTGAAAGGCAGGCCCCTGGACAACAAGGTCTATGTGAGCGACAGGACCTATGCGGCCTACGAGGCGTACATGAAGAAATACGGCGTGCCGAGGTAGTGCCATGGACAATCCCATGGGCAGCCCCAGAGGTGGCGCCGCCGCGGCAATACTCAAGAAGCTCAAATCCCTAGACAATCCGAAGAACGCCGCGCGCATGGCCAGGTTCGGCATAAATCCGAACAACGCCTACGGCATATCGATACCGGTTCTCAGGAAGATGGCAATGGAAATCGGCAGGGACCACCCGCTCGCCCTGGAACTTTGGGAATCCGGTGTCCACGAAGCGCGCATTCTCGCAGGCATGATTGACGACCCGGCGCTGGTCACCGAACCGCAGATCAATCGGTGGGCCGAGGGTTTCGATTCCTGGGACGTCTGCGACCAGGCGTGCATGAACCTTTTCCGCAACACGAAGTTTGCCTATGCGAAATGCCACGAGTTGTGCTCCCGTGAGGAGGAGTTCGTGCGGCGCACATCCTTCGCGCTTATGGCCGCGCTGGCGGCCGGGGACAAAAAGGCGCCGGACGAAGGATTCGTCCGCTTCCTTCCGCTCATAAAAAAAGCGTCCGTTGATGAGCGAAATTTCGTGATGAAAGCGGTCAACTGGGCGCTGAGGCAGATAGGAAAGAGAAACAAAAACCTGAACTGGAAGGCAATCGCCGCGGCGAAAGAAATCCAGACGCTGAATCCGAATTCCAAAAGTGCGAGATGGATCGCCTCGGATGCGCTCAGGGAGCTCGAAAGCGAAGCGGTTCAGAAGCGCCTTGCGGCAAAGAGCTAAGCGAGCCGTGAAAGGCAGAAATCCATATAGCCGTCGTCTATCCCTATCACTTCTAGTTTTTTGCATTTGGCTTCGATGCCAAGCAGCTCGGCCACATTCGGCTTTGTCCTTCCTCCGTCGCCGGAAATGAGTTCCTTGATGTACGTGCCGGCCTCTGCCTTGATTACCAGCGTCGCCATATTTTTATTCTTCACATCGCGCCGCACCATCTCGATGCGCTTCACCCTCCGGTGGCGCACCAGGTCCGCGCGCCTGTGTGCCACGCGGTTGGGCGTCTGCTGGAGCAGCATCTGCCCCTCCAGGGTCCGCACCTTCGCCGCGTCTTCCTCACCAATCTCGCGCCCGAACTCCACGTCCGCCTCGTAGGCCTTGTCGAAGTGCGATTCAGTGACTACTTCCACAAACGAGCGCGGTACGATGTGCAGATCATGCACAGAAACATCATTGCTCTTACCTGCCGCCTCTGCCATGGCGACCAGGTCCGGTTTCCTCTCCCTCGCCCCGGCCAGCTCGAGCACAAACGGTCTTCCGGCGCTGTTCGTGGCATCGATGTCCTCGCGGCCTGAGGCGTGCAGGACATATGCATCGGCCCCTGCCGCAGCCTTGAAGGGTTCCCCTATCCTTTCTTCCACGGATTCATAGTTCTTGCCCTTACCCTCGCACGCCTTGCAGCCCTTTCCCTCGCATTTTGCGCAAAGCCACCTGCTCTGTGAAAGGCCAGCCACCCGTTTCTTATAGCGGCCGAACACGAACAGTTCGTTGCGCTGCAACGCCACCCTTCCGGATTCAAAATCGAAGACGAGTTTCAGGCCCCCCTCGCTCCAATAATTGAGGCCGGTCGACTTCCGCAGGGCCGCTGCTATGGTGCGGTTGAGCATGTTCTTGATGCTTTCACAGCCATCGCATCTCCGGTCCCACACGTCCTCCTCGCGCACGAGCCATTCCTTCGGGATTATGGTGGAGATGGCGAACGATTCCGCCCCCCCTGCCTCCGCCCTGGCGAGCTTCGCCGCATCCTCAATCATGGGATGCAGCCGCATTGCCTTCCCGCCGCAGACATGGCAGTCGCTGCCATTTTCGAAAGCATTGCCGTTGGCCGAATTGCACACATCGCATAATTGCACTTGGAAAACCCCGTAAAATCAGAACAGTTCCTTGTGCGGCTCGGAAGGGAGAGCGTTCTTGATCCGGTAGCCGTCTATGATGACCGCGGCGCGCTTGACCTTGTCGGTCAAGCCGACTGCCGTCGGATGGGATGCGACCCGGTCCACATAAAGCCCGAAGTCGGCCAGCGTGCTAGTCCCATTGCTGGTCATCAGCCTCAGAACCTCCACCACGACCTTTTTCCCCTTCTCGTCGCTTCCCCACACGCTGAGGCCGAGCGCCACCTGGTTTATGAAATGCATCTTGTCTGACTCGCTCATTGCCTTCCACGTGGAGACTATCTTGGACTTGCTTTCATCATCAAGGAAATCGAGCTGCACCATTATCCCACCCACTCCCTCATCTGGAATCTCTTTCCAGTGCTGACCGCTGTCTCGAATATCGTCGCAAGCTCCTCGGCCGCCTGCACGGCTTTTGGTTGCAGGCTCAGCCTCTCGGGCCGTTCGCTCTTCTTTGTCGCCACCACGGCGCCGAGCGGCCTGCTGGGTTTGGCTTCGCGGATTGTCGCCACCGGCTGCCTTTCCACCCTGGCCCTCCTCCCCTCATCATAGAACTGTTCCATGGTTTCCGGGGTGAATCCCTTGGTGGTGTTAACCGCCTGCTCGAGCATCTTGTTTATGGTTGCCACGAGGTCGTCTTTCTTCTTCCCCTTTTCCAGGAGGGTTGGCGCAGCGGTGGTCATTATTTACTATCTCAGCTATCGTTTTTAATCGTTCATTTTACTCGAAAAAGTGGCCCAGGTTCTTCTGCTCGCCGCCGAACTTCATGGAGTGCTCATCATACCCCAGCTCCTTCATTATTTTCATCACCGCAGGAAGGACCTGGTTGTTCATGTAATAGTCCACGTCATAATCCTTGGCCAGTTGGAGGGGCACCGCCTTCTCGGATATGCTCTTGCCCTTCCTGCCGACCACGTAGGAGATCAGGCTTCCCCGTTCCACCTGCATCCCGGCCTCCTTCATCTTCATCGCCGCGGAAAGCTCAGGGCTCGCCACCTCGTAGCTTCCGGGCGCCTTGTTCAATTGCGTGCTTATGGCGAGCATCTCCAGCGGTACCTTCCCCTCGCGCAGCCGCATTATGGTATCGCGCACTATGGCCACCGCCTTCTCCTTGCTGCCCTCGCGCAGTATCGCCTCCAGCACCTTGAGCTGCGTCTCCTTGGCGATCTGGCTCCAGTCCCGCCGCACCAGCTCGAAGCCGCGTATCTTTATCCTGCCATCCTCGCCGAGCAACGCATATTTCTTCTTCGCCCCGCGCTCTGCGCCACCCTTCTTGCTCACGAACACGCCGCGGGTGTAGAACCCTTCCAGTTCGAGCTCCATCTTGGACGGCAGCGACGCGTTCACCTTGGCCATAAAGTCGAGCACATCCTTCCTGTCCTTGTAGAGCAGGAACACGGAATCCGTGTCAGCATAAAGCACTGTGAATCCGGTCTTCTCCGCCGTTTCAATCGTCTCCGCGATGTGCTTCCGCCCCCACGCGGTGACGCTCTCCGCGCACGGGCGGGAATAGTAGCGCGAACGGGCGTAACCCATATATCCGTAGAATGAGTTCGCGAGGATCTTCAGCGCCTGGGATCGCGCGCTCATCCTCACATGGGCGTCGCTCGCCTTGTCGAGCTCCTTTAGCTTCTTCTTGATTTCCCCGCGTTTGTCGATGAGATAGTCCAGCACCTCCGGGATGAGGCCGGTGCGTTTTTTGGTGAACTCCGCCCCGGTTGGTGAAACGAACGCATCCTCTTCACTGTTCTTCGGCAGCAGCGTTCCCGGGTCTATGTTGTAGGACACTATTATCGAGGGATACAGCCCGCGGAAGTCCAGCACCGCCATTTTCTCATAGATCCCCGGCTCGGGCAGTTTCACGAACGCGCCCTCTATGGGCGCGTCCAGCCGCTCTGCTATGGCGTCCCCGCCGGGCCGAGACGGGATGAGCTCGTTCTTCTCCACCGCATGGAACAGGAGCAGGCTTTCGACCAGCTGCCCCGCCGTGGAAAGCGTGGTCTGGAATAGCGGCATCTTGGACACGCTGGCCATCTCCATCTCCAGCGGAAGGAAACGCTCGCCCAGCTCGAAGGTGAGCTCGGAATCCACGAGCGAGTATTCACAGAGGTGGTCGATGTCGTTGCTGTCCCACCTCTCCCATATCTCGCCCTTCTCCATGTCCACCTTCTTCTTTCCTAGGACCTCCTTCGCGACCGCATTCAGCGTGTAGTCCTGGGCTTTTATTATTCCGATGAATCCGAAGAAGCGCGCCATGGGGTAGAGGTCGAAGTGGACGCGGCCGCCGATTTCCATCCCGGTGAGAAGCCCGCGCTTCACCGGCTTCATCTTCCCGCCGAAGCGGCCGAGCGAGAACTGCACCCTGGCGACCCGGGATCTCGCCTCCAGGTAGGGCAGGTCGAAGTTCGCAGAGTTGTAGCCATACAATACGTCTGGGTTCTCCTTCTTCACTATCTCACAGAAACGTTCCAGCATCTTTTTCTCATCCGCAAGCGTTTCCACAAAATCGTGGTTGGATCCCTTGATTGTGAGCACGCCCTTCTTTTTTTTGCCGCAATAGCTTATCATGAGCACCGGGTCCTTGCCCTCCCGCGGCGCACCCGCTGGATTGTAAGTCTCGATGTCGAACGCCATTGCGGTGAGCTCGGGCACTTCATCGCTCTGTTTCACCGAGAGGATGCGTTTTATCCTCCGCCCCTCGCGCTCGTAGGACATCACCGAAAACGGCGAGAGCTGCATGTCCATCATGAAGCGCTTGGCGAACGGAATCGCATCCTCATAGCACTGGAACGGCATCACTTCCCTCAGCGCCGGAACGTCCGAAGGCTGCCTGCAATAGAGTTTCACGAGATTTTTCTCACCGAGCCCGCTTCTCCGCACCACCGCCTCGGCCCGCAATGGGGTGGCGATGCCTCCGTCCTTGCGCATGGCCTTGGCGGCCAGGAGGTCGTTCATGCGCTCCGCGGGCGCCTCCACGAGGAAATATGGGTCATACTGATAGTAGAGCTTGACTGCCTTCTTCTTGCCTTTCACGATGAGGGCCACATATGGCTTCCCGTCGCGCACGGTGTACCCTGCATCTATGAAGAAGGCCTTCCTCCGAATTAGCATGGCTTCTTATCGGGAAAAAAAGTAATAAATCCGCGCATCCGGGGAACGGGCGCGGATTTTAGCTGAAAGAGAAAAAATTATTTCCTGAGGGCGAGTTCCTTGTCCGTGAGCTCTTCGAGGATGTCCTCGTGGATGAACCTTCTGCCCCCGATCTTCACGTGCGGCACGCGCCCGCGGTCGAGCCTGCGCTCGAAAGCGTTCCGCTTTATCTTTATGCCGCTCTTGTGGAGCTCCCTTATGGCCTGGCTCACTGAGAAGTAATCAGAGCTGATGTGGGTGAGCGCCTCGACCGCATCCCTGGGGACGAGCCTCCGGGTGCCGAACTTCACGCTCGGGACAGAGCCCTTCTCTATCCTTCCTATGAACGCCCTGAAGTTGATCGCGTCGTTGGCCCTCTTGTACTCCTCGAAGGCCTCCTTCACGGTGTAGAACTCCTTCTTGGTGCTTGCGATGTCGTTGAGCACGCTCTTCGGGATGAACCTCTTCCGGCCTACCTTGACGAACGGTATGGTGCCGCGCTCGATGCGGCCGCCGAACGCCCTGAAGGAAATGTAAACCCCGTTGCCCTTGAGGTAGTCGTAGGCGGAATGCACCGAGTAGAGGGCATGCTTCGCTTCCAATTCCTCTTCGGTCGCCTTCTGCTTGTAGAGGCTCTGGGCAACCTTGAAGATGCCTGCTATGGAGGATGAGAGTCCCTTCTCGGTAAGCTCGCGCTCCCTGCGTATCTCGTTGAGATCGAGAGACCTGAACCTGTCGATGTAATCGTCCTTAATCTCAGTCTCGATTATTATCTTCTTTCCCCGGGGCATGGTCATATCACCTTAGGTCGAATATCATTCTATTGTAATTTATGCACTCTAGTGTTTATACTATAAAACAGACATTTTATAAATGGACCGTTCAGCACCTCCTAACTCGTTTTTGTTTTAAGTCGAAATACCAACGAAATGGCCAAAAGCGCAACAATTCCACCACCAATGATGTAAGAAAGTGGTATTCCCTGTTGTTCTTGCGTGGTTGGCTGTGTACTTGTCTGGTTTTTAGTGCCATTCGAATCGTTCTGCGGCTGTACCATGACCAGTGTGGTGAACTTCCCGTCAATCTCCGCTTTGTTGCCGGCCTTGTCCTTTATCTCCGCCTTGAAATCGACGATGCGATTCGGGGGCAGCTGCGCGAATTCCGCGGTGAATTGGTTGCGGCCGGCGGTGAACACCACTGCGTCGTTCCAGGGGACGTTCTCGTCCGCGGGTTCCATCTTGTAGGACACCTTCATGCTCGGCAGGTCGAGCCCGCTCGCAAGCTTTCCGACGTCGGAAACACTTATCTGGAGCCTCTGTTTGGTATTGAAGACTTCGGGCTTGATTGTACCGAATGTGGGTGAATGTATATCGTAAACCACCTTCACCGGCTGGTTCGAGGCGGGGATGATGGTCCCCTCGGTGACGATTCCACGGCAGGTTACGGAATACGGGACTTCATCGCCGAAAACCTTGTCGAATTCGAAATGGCCGTCCTCGGCCTGGAACGTCCTGTTGAACATGGTCATGGACGCGGCCAGCGGCGCGCCGTCGTCATCGGTAACATCCAGCACCACTTTGTAGAATGCGAGCTTGACCTCGTATTCGGTGTCGTTGCTGACATCCAGGCTGCTCTCCTGCTTGGCGTCGAGGTAGCTTGCCAGGTACCGGTACGTTCCGGCCTCCAGGTAAAACGAAACTTCTCCGTTTGCGTCCGTGCGCATGATGCGGCTGTCTATGGCCACGCTGGCGTTCTCCAGCGGGTGGCCGAGCTGGTCGCGCACGTAGAATTTCACCGGGTAGAGTGTCTTGAGAACCACGTCCACGGGATCGCCGTGCTCATTCACCGTGATGGTGGAACTGGCCGTGGCCCCCTCGACGGCCGCACTGACCGTTATCCTGCAGTCCATCTCCCGCGTCTCCGTTCCCTGGTTGTAAACCACGAAATGCACTATGCCGTTGGAATTGGTGACCTGCGGCTGGGTGGTGAAATACTGCTCCCCGAAGCTCGAGCCCCGGTCATAGGTCACGGTGACGTTGGCATTTGGCATGGCGCGGTATTTCGCGTCCAGCACGCGCACGTCGAAGGATTCGGTGTAGCCCACGCAGTCCGCATAGGCCACCGTGGCTATGAGAAGGAATAATGCCATGTAGCGGAAATCCATGGTAATGCTAGGGCTACCAAATTTTAAAAATGAGAGCGAAACGGAAAAAGAAAAGTTAGAGGTGGAGGAGGTATCTCTTCTCCACCGTGACGTATTTCGCGATGCCCCATATCCTGCCCACCTGGTTGAGGATGTTGGTGAACAACACGTGGCTGGCCGAGATGCCGAGGGCGAACGCCGTCCGCTCGATGGCGACGATGGGTATCAGCGCAATCCACAGAGCAGGCGTGGTGTTGATTGTGTATAGGAACAGCACGCTCCCCATCGCGTGCGCCGTGAACGTCGCACCGAGGCTCCGTAGGAGCAATCTGTTCGGGAGGAATTTCGTGATTATCGGGACGAGCCAATAGAGCGCGTAGTACCACGCCTGTTGCCCTACCGGGTGGAACCAGAAGGCGAGCATGGCGACGATTGGCACCAGCATGGAGAGGTCGTCGTGCAGCTTGGAGCCGTGCTTCCAGAAATAATATGCAGCGAAAAGCATCGGCGTCAGTTTTGCCAAATCAACGATGCCCAGAGGTGCTCCGGTCATGGCCGCATTCACCAACTTGGCCGCTCCGATGGCTGCGATGCCGGCGATTCCGATGAATGCGCCGGCGATGGGCCCGAAGAACTCAAACAGGGTGAATCCCTTGCCCGTCACGCCCTGCATGGCGAACACGTTTATCTGCAGCGCCACGTATGCGAGGGCTGCAAACAAAACCAAAAATGCGATTCCGCGCGGTGAAAGTATTTTCTGCATATTCCCACTCCAGAATTAGGACTGTGTTCAGTCCTGTTTCAAACGTATGCGCAACTCTTTATTAAATTAGCCTTCAGCCCATGGCATGAACGCGAAACGTTCATGACTGTCGCGAACGGATCGCCGTTCGCTCCATGGCATGAACGCGAAACGTTCATGACTGTCGCGAACGGATCGCCGTTCGTTCCATGGCCTCCCCGAGCATATAAAGGCTGCCACAGATGAGCACCATGCCGCCCTTTCCGGCGAGCAGCTTCGCCCTTCCAACGCTTTCCTTTATGTCCGGGACGACTTCCGCCGCGGTGTATTTTTTCGCCTCAGTTGCGATTGATTCCGCGCCCTCCGCCCGCTCCTCCTTGAGTTGGTTTATCACCATTCCATCGCATTTCGGAGCAAGCGTCGCGAGCATCCCCTTCCAGTCCTTGTCCTTCAGCGCGGTGAACACGCAGATGAGCCGCTCACGCGGGAAGATGTCAAGGCTTTCCACCAGCGTCCGGATGCCCGCGGGATTGTGCGCTCCGTCCACCACGATCAACGGTTCCTTCCCGATGATTTGTAGCCTTCCCGGATGCGCCGCCTTCGCCAGACCGTTGCGTATCGCCTTCTCGCTCAGTTCCAATCCCTCTGCCACCGCAACGGCCAGCGCGGCATTCCGCGCCTGGTGTCTACCTGCGAGTGGGATGAAAAGTTCGGGAAGGATGCGTCTGCCCGCATAATCAAATAACGTGCCGTCTGCCTTCGCCTCCTTCAATTTCACGTCGAAATCCTCACCCAGGGCCCGGAGCCCGGCGCCCAGCACGTTCGCCCGGTTCCTCACCTCATCAAGCGCTTCCCCTTCACAGCCCGTGACCGCGAACGCCCGCGGGTTCTTGATTATGTGCGCCTTGTCCCGCGCGATTTCAGCCACGGTCTTCCCAAGGTATTCGGTGTGCTCCAGTTCGACGTTGGTGATTACCGCGGCCTTCTCCATGGCGATGTTCGTGGCGTCGTATCGCCCGCCCATGCCGATTTCCATCACCGCGTAGTCGCATCCCCTGTCGGCGAAATACTTGTAGGCGATTGCGGTGAGCGCCTCGAACAGCGTCATCTCCTCGCCCTTGTCAAGAAAAGCGAGCAGCTCCCGTTCATATCGCACAAAGTCGCCGTCGCTTATCTCCATTCTATCCACATGTATGCGCTCGTTGTAGCGTACGATGTGCGGCGAAAAATACGAGCCCGTGCGATAGCCCGCTTCGGTGAGCATCGATGCGAGCGCCGCGGCCACGCTCCCCTTCCCGTTGGTGCCGGTGACGAGGATGACGTTCATCTTCTCCTGCGGCCTTCCGAGGAGCTCGCACAACCGCTCTATCCGTTCGAGGCCTAATTGTATCCCGAATTTCGCCAGCCTGCGTTCAAGTTCCTGCATGAAATCACAAAGTCGTCTGCCGGTATTTCATCATGTCGCGAAGGAGAACCCCCTGGTCCATGAAGCGTGACACCGGAAGCCTGAGCTTTGACGAGACGTATGCAAGCGACGCCCTGAACGAACTAAATATTTTGGGCTTGGTGCCCAGCGCGTTGCGCACATTCTCGCGAACGTTGAACACGCCGAGTGGAACATATCCTTCGTACGCTTCGCGCAGCACGATGGCGCCAGCCTGCTTCCGCATCCGCTCAAGTGCTTCAAGCACCGCGAACTTGCAGCTGTAATAGCACCCGCCCACCGTGGAATATTCCGTTTTTGGCTTCAGGTACTCACGGTCCGCGAAAACCATCTCTTCACTTCCCAAAATGTGGATGAACGCCTCAATCCATTCATACTGCCACGGCGTAGGGGTGAGCAGCACCGCGTAGTAGTTATTTAGGCTCGCGAACTCGTACACCCGGTATTCCGGCATGACCTCGTAATGGCGCACCTTCTCGTAAAGGTTGTCCGCGAGCATGCTGTCCACCGCGGTGATGGACCACCTCGTCGGCACGAGCTTCCGGTTCTTCCCCATGCCGAGCGTTCCTGTGGAGAGCGCCTTCTGCAGTTGCGAGAAAAGCACGCCGTCTTTGTAGAGCGATGCCACCGCATCCACTGCCTTCAAATCCGTGTCATAATGCGCCTTCTCGAGGTGCTGCTCCCATTTAACATTGCCGATTGCGAACCTGTCGATGGTCGCGCTCGGCCCGTAGGGCATGTGTTCCTCATCGAATGTGAATCCTTTCGGCTTCCCGTGGAAGTGCGCTTCGCTGTCTACGGATTCCCGTGCTAGCGAAATCTCCTGCAGTTTGTGCACCAGGCGGTTGTCCAGGTCCTTGATTCCGACCTTCTGCTTCCCACGGACGAGCTCCAGCCTGAACCTGATGATGTCCTCCTGGGTCTTGCCGCGGGGTATCCAGTTCTCCGGGGTGTCGAGGATGGAGGTATCGCCTTCGTAGGGTGCGATCATGGGGCCGACATATACTTTCGGGTACCCGTGGTTACCAATAAAAACCGAGGGCGGGCTGGAGCCGTCCATCTTTTCCTTGAGCTCCACGCTCCGCCAGCGCATCCCAGAGGTTATCTTCTGGAGATACGCCCCCTTTCCTCCCATGGAGCACGTTTCTCGTCCACAATATTAAAACCCACTCGGACCCCATTTCCGCGTCTATCACGCACCGTCGCATGTCCATTCCATATTATTTTTAAACACGACCCGCCAATATCCGAAAAGGGATGGACATGACCAAATTCAATGCTATGGTAATCGGATTAGGACCGATGGGTGCCCGCGTCGCAGAGGCAGAAGACAGGCGGATAATCCACCTCCAGGGGGGCAGCCACCGGAATTCTCCAGGCATAGGGGACCGGGTGCTGTGCGAGGGGATTATCAGTTGCGAAGGGGATGCCACGGCCAAAAAGTACCGGCTGGTGGCGCGCGCCGACCATTCCGATGTGCTCGGCACCAAGACTGGCTTCCGGCTCTAGTTCTGCCAGCCTGCGATATGATTTAATTCCTTTGCCACTTTCCAATATGCATTCTTCTTATTGCGATCGTAGTCTACCGGTTATGATTCGAGGTTGCCAATCTCGCGGACCGGGTTCAATTCCCGGCGGTCGCATTTGAACTTCGTTCAAAGGCTGATTCGGGAAGTGCGGCTTCCCGAACATCGCATTTTTGTTTCCTGCCCTCGCTTCGCTCGGGGGAAACGCACCCCGCTCGCGTTTTTCTGTCATCCTTCCCACTACGTCATTCGCCTGAAACCATTCCGATAGGTTTTAAACCAACCCCGGAAGATTCAATTTTATGAGCCCTTTAGTGGATGAACTGATGAAGGACTTGGAAATACGGGAAGTCAAGACGCTCTTCTCCCACGAGCAGATAATCTCCCCGAACCTCAAGAGGCTGAAGGAGGCAATGCTCAACATCGGGCACCTCGTCGACCCCATAATAGTCGACAGGGTCACCGGCGTCGTTCTCGATGGAAACCACCGCCTGAAAGTGCTCGAAATAATCGAATGCCCGCTCGCAACCTGCCAGATGGTGGACTACTCCAGCGACGAAATAAAGGTGGATACCTGGTATCCCTCGGTCGGGCTCACACCGGAGCAGGTTTTCAAGCTCGATTCGCTGAAGCATGAAAAGGTCGATTATGCAGAAGGAAAAACGGCGGTGGACGAGCTCCGTGCCCCCTTCATGCTCATGTCCAAGAGCGGCGAGTGCCACCTCATCAACCCAGGCACGTATAAGCTGATGGAGATGGTTGAGGAGCAGAACTACGTGTTCTCACTGCTCGATAAGGACGATGTGGACTACATCCCGCTCCAGGAGACCGAGCGGCACATGGCTCTCGGCAGGACCGTGCTCTTCAGGCGCTCCTACACCAAAGAGGAGATAATAAAGACCGCGCAGAACCGCTCGCCGCTCCCCCCGAAATCCACGCGCCATCTGATTCCGGGCAGGATAATCCGGCTCAACATGAAGCTCGGATGGCTCCATCGCTCGAAGGAAGAGGCCCAGGAGGAGCTTGGAAGGATGCTCACAAGCAGGGTGTATTCCGGCAACGTGCGGAAATACTACGAACCGGTAATAGTGATTTACTAATGGTCGAAGAGATCGAACGTGAGGTTCTGCTTCATGATGGCGGGGTCCACGCGTTTCATGGTGAGCGCCTTGTCTATGGCCGCCCGGTCGAATCCCACGACTGTCCTTCCGTTTATGTCGCACACGGGTACGCCACCCTGTTTGCTTTTCTCCACCATCTCACGTCCCTTCGCCGGGTCCTTGGAAACGTCGTATTCAGTGAACTCCACGCCCTTGCCCATGAGGTAGCTCTTCACCATGCCGCAATAGGGGCAGTCTGGGGTGGAGTATACGATGACAGTCATGATGCTCTTTCGCGGCCTTGGTTTTTATCGGTTTTCGTTCCATGTTGATGCATATGACAATACTGCTCGCACCGGGCCCGGTCCCGGTTTTGAAGGAAATCTCAGAGGCCCAGACCAAGGAGATGATAACCCACCGCAGCGAGGAGTTCTCCGCGCTCTACAAGGACCTGGTTACGAGGCTACGCGCATATTACGGTGCTGAAGAGGCGTACGTCCTCACTGGTTCCGGTGCCCTCGGTCTCGAAACCCTCATCCTCAACCTATGTGAAAAGAACGACCGCGTGCTCTGCCTTTCCAACGGCGAGTTTGGCGACAACCTGGCGACCACGGTCGGAGTCTACGCGAACGCAGTCGTCCACCGCCTCGATGACGGGAAAGGGTGGAATCTCGAGCGGGCGAAGGCCAAAATCGACGAAAGCAATGCGAAGGCGCTCGCCATGGTGTACAACGAGACCAGCATGGGCGTGCGCAACAGCGTAAGGGAAATCTGCAAGTACGCGAAATCCAAGGGCATGCTCACAATCATCGACGGCATCTCCGCATGGCCGGGCACCGAGTTCGAGATGAAGTCATTCAGCGTGGACGCGTTCGTCACCGGAAGCCAGAAGGGCATCGGTGCACCTCCGGGCATGGCCATCATCGGTCTCAGCAAGGAGGCGGTGGAGCGCTACACGAAGCGCGAAAACATCCCGAGCTACTACTGCGACCTGCGCCGCCACAAAAAACGCTACGAGAAGGACCAGCAGACCCCGAACACGCCGGCAATCTCTCTTTTCTGGGCGCTCCAAACCGCGTTCGACGTCCTGGACAAGAAGGGCGGCGTTCCGGGCGCAGTGAAGCGCCATGGCGACGCGGCTGCGCACGTTCGCAAGCGTCTCGTAGATATGGGCTTCCGGCTCATCCCTGAAAAGGGCTTCGAATCCAGCACGGTCACCGGTTTCATCTGCAAAGATGCGGACCAGGCCAAGAGGATAAAGTCCACGCTCGCCAAAGACGGGATAAAAATCGTCGGCTCCCGTGGCGCCTTCAAGGACACCGGCCTGCGCATCGCGCACATGGGCAACTTCGAGATGAAAAACCTGGACGCCTGCCTCGATGCCATCGGGCGCATAGAGAAAATTAATAAATAACGCCACCCTATACAGTGCGGTTGAATCGATGGAGAGCACGGCCAACATAAACAAACTAGTCTCCCTCACGTTCGATGAGAAGCCGGACGTAAGGAAAGAGGCCGCCAAGAGGCTCGGGGAGATGGACGACCCCGCGGCTATGTTCGCCCTCGTGGAACTCACTTTCGACAAGGACCAGAGCGTCCGCTCCATGGCCCAGGAATACCTGGACAAGAAGAAGCAGGCCGAGCCGGACATCATGTCCTTCGCGACCATCTTCGCACCGGTGGCAAAGGACCCGGAGGAGAAGCAGGACACCCCCACCGAGATGAAGGACAAGGTGCTCAGGCCGATAACCCAGATTTTCGAGAGGCGCTACGGCAAGGAGAAGGCGGAGATGGTGCGGAGCAAGATGATGCCGAGCATCGAGAAGATATACCAAAAAGCGCATTCACAGCAGTCCGGCAAGAAGCAGAGCAAGGAAAGCGGCCGGAAGGTCATGCAGGAGTTCCTCACAAGCTACTTGGAGGTCATTTCAGACCTGGACCGCATAAACGGCGATCCCATCGGCGACATACACCCGTCGGATTCGCCCCCTCCGGAAGAGGCGCCAACTCCGGATTCACCGGCCGCTCCGGACGCGCCCGCTGCGGAGCCCGAAGTGCCGCGCCGACCAGCCGCGCATGCCCACCCCCCTAAGGCCGAGACCAACGAAGATGCGCTTTCCGCGGAGCTGGAATCCGTCGGCAGGGGCAACCGGACCGACAATCTCGCCCTGGAGATAGCATCTGTAGAATCCCAGGAGATGGTGGAGCTCAAGGAGCAGCAGGAGATAGAGCACCTGCCGGACACGTTCTTCAAGAAGGCCTACGAGGTCATGATGCTCTCCAACGGCGACGATGATATGATGAAGCAGGAGATGGAGCGCATGATCGTGGACGCCCAGCGCGAGATAGGTCTGGCGTTCAGGATGGCGAAAAAGCGCTTCAAGGAGACCAAGATAACGAACATCACAAACCTCCAGGACGGCATGCGCAACGTCAACAGCGACAACCTCACAGTCAAAAGCGTCGAGAACATGGAATACCAGAAGACCAAGAGCAAGAAGGAGACCCTCACGCGCCTGCTGGTGAACGACGAGGCGGGCAACGAGGGCGTGGTCTACCTGTTCGACAGCCGCGGCCAGACCCTCGCCCCGGGCATGCGCATCAAGGTCGTGAAGGGCATAGCAAAGACATTCGACTTTTCAGGGGAGACCGCGCTCGCCCTCGGCAAGAAAGGAAACGTTTATATTGTATTGTGACCTTCATTTATTCCCGCTTTTATACGAGTGTGAATTGGATGGACTTTACAAAATACGAGCTAGCACGACTTATAGGCGCGAGGGCGCTTCAGCTCTCCATGGGTGCGCCGCCGCTGATAAAGGTCAGCGATGAGAAGCGCTCGTTCATCGAGATAGCCGAAGACGAACTCGAGAAGGGAGTGATTCCCCTGGTCGTGTTCAGGAG
>Ga0315287_10001815_pt1 | contig 19931 bp, 15 predicted proteins | sample YL17G11_0_MG_FD_205037 | JGI IMG/M metagenome (GOLD analysis project Ga0315287, IMG submission 205037) | Sediment microbial communities from Yellowstone Lake, YNP, Wyoming, USA - YL17G11_0 | ecosystem: Environmental > Aquatic > Freshwater > Lake > Sediment | place: USA: Wyoming | collected...
CGTCGTCTCGATTCGAGCCGTGGTGTCCGCGATCGTCGCCGAACAGCGGTACACGATTCACCATCTCGAGAAGTACATCTCGTCGGGAGCGTAGGGACGCGATTCATCCGGCTACGCGCGCACGCTAGAACACGAAATTTCGCCGGATGACGGTCTGGTCGCCAGACTGAATGGTCATCAGGTCCGCGGGCCGCGACGTGAACACCTTGCCGGCGATCGCCGGCCACCCCATGCTGCGGTCGAGCACCGCCACTGAAACACGATCTGTGCTCTTGAGCATCAGCGCGATGGTGATGCCGGCGGCTGGGGCATTGGCATACTCCAGGGTCCACGAGTTGCCGCTCGACTGGGTCGGCGAGGCGCCGATGCCGAGGTCGTGCCCGTTGACGCGCGCCTCGAGCACGCTCGCCCCGCTGAGCCAGATCGAGAGCGCGTGGCCCTCTGCCGCGGGCGTGACCCGCAGAACCACTGACCGCCCCCGCTCCGACGTTTCGCCACCAGGGATCAACGTGGCCGCCGGCGTCCCCAGGTCAACCAGGTCGGCGCGCTGATGAACATAGCCTGGCGTTCCTTCCAGAGACGACCACGGCGGCAGCAGCACGGCTGGTCGGCCGGAGGCGGGCGCGTCCCCAAAGATCTGGCGCAGCCACGAATGCATGGCCGGCGCGCGCGCCACCCAGTACGCCTCGTGCTTGTCTGCATCAAGGACGTAGATCACGTTGATCGTCCTCGGCTGCGCACCCGAGAACGTCGTCGTCGTTATCCCGTAACCGAGGCTGGCCAGCGTCACCATCAGCGCCGCGGCGGCCGGCCACAGGCGCGTCCCGTCTGCCAGCACCTCGATCTGAGGCGCCAGCGTGAACAGCGCGAGAACGGTCAGAAGGCCGACAGCGGCACCGCTCTCGGGCGTCAGGCCCAGCGATTGGAACAGCATCGACATCAGCGGCCACAGGATGAGCGTGGATGGCAGGCCCAGCGCGCAGATGACAACTGTCGGCGCGAGTCCGACCGTCGCGCGCCGGTCGATCGCGGAGGACAACTGCGTGACCGCGAGCAGGCTGCCCACTAGCGGCCACAACAGCGCGTAACTACCGCCGGGGACGGCCCACGACGCCGTGCACGTCGCGAGCAGGCACAGGAACAGCCCGGCGAGCGCCAGTGTCTGGGCGGCGAACATCCGCCGCAGCAGCGCGTAGAAGAACAGGCCGGCGGTGACGATGGTCATCACCAGCGCAAGGCCGTACGGCCTGCTCATCGCCAGATTGCCGGGGCTCAGCCAGCGGGTATGGACCCATCCAATCATGCGGCTGAAGTAGTAGCCCCACAGCCCCGCGAGGCCGCCGAGCACCAGCAACACGACCAGGCCCAGTAACAGCCCTCCGATGCTCGTGTTCAGGCGCCGCCACGCGGACACCGTGACCGACACGAACACGATGATGGCCAGAGCCGCCAGCGGCAGCACCCACGCCATCGAGTAGCGCACGACGCGGCGCAGCACGGGTACCGAGAAGAACACGGCGTTTCGCTCTTTGACGCCGGCCAGATCCATCGCGCCGAATCGCTGCATCAGCGCGAGCGCCGCGGCCCCGTGATGTTGCAGGCTGCCCGGATCAAGGTTGGCTGTCGAGTCGATGGGGGTGTGGTACCCGCGCCAGTTGCCGATAAATGCGAAGTTCAACCCGGCGATGCCGAGCCGGCGGAACACCGAGAAGTCTGTGTCGTTCGGCAGCCGCTTGTAGACCTCGTAGGTCAGCGATGATCCGGCAGCCCTGGGCACGACCGACGCCCACTCGCGTACCACCGCCCCGTTGCGCTCGCCCGTTTCGAACATCAGTGACGGGCCGCTCGTGCCGCGCGCCTCAAAGTTGAGCGCGACCCGGACGTCTTTCGCCCACAGGTGCTCGCCGACAAACGCCTCGGCCCCGAGCAAGCCCAACTCCTCCGCATCGGTGAACAGGAGGATGACATCGTTGCGCAGCGGCGGCGAGGCCTGGCACGCACGCAGCGCCTCGAGCATGGCCGCCACGCCCGATCCGTCGTCTGCCGCGCCTGGCGCTGCGGGCACGGAGTCGTAATGTGCCGCGAGCAGGATGGCGCCTGTGCTTGCAGTCCCCTTCACTCGAACCAGCAGGTTCTCGACACTGGCGGCGTACGCGCTACCGGCCCCGGTTCGTGCGCCGGTCGTCTTCTGGTGCTCGACTTTCAGCCCCATCCCTTCAAGCGTCGTCACGATGTAGTCACGCACCCTCGCATGGTCGGCCGACCCGATCGGGTGCGGCCGCTGCGCGATCTGGGCAACGTGCGCCATCGCCCGCGCAGAGGAAAATTCCGTAGCGGGGGCCGACGCCGGCACGGCGTCTGGCGGGCCGCCCATCATCAGCCCGGCCAGCGTGAAGCCGACGAGCAGGATCAGGACCACAAACGACTGAAGCCGGGGACCCCGACGCGGCGACCGCGTTGGGGCGGAGAGGTTGGGCCGCGAGAACGCCATAGACACCCCCTGCAACTGCACACAGATCAACCGAAGGTCAGCGTGCCGGCAGCACCCGCTTGAGTTTCCCAGACACGTACGGCTTGAACCCGTCCGGCGATCCCGGCGGTGCGATGTCGAAGTCGAGGACGTGTGCGTCAGCCGACTCAATCCTGTACGTCATCCTGAAGCGCGGGGAGGTGGGCGTCGCATCACTCACAAACGTGAGCGTCTTGCCGTCGGCCGACCAGACGGCGCTGTACTGGATCACGTGGTCCTCGTTGTCCACATAGAGCGCGCGCGCCTCGCCGGCCTTCGATCCCGCATAGATCACGAGGAGGTCCTCGTGCACACTGGCAAGTCGGCCAGCCGACGCCGCGACATCGGCGCGATTGCGACGGACGATCGCGCGTTCGCCGACTTCAAAGCGGTACGAGGTTCTGCCGGTCGCGCTTCCTGGCTGGCCTCCCCCGTCACCGGCCCAGTCACCGATGAGTACGCGCCACTGCGGACCAAACGCCGGCGCCGGCGCAGCCGGCGTGGAGCCCTGACGTGCCGCGAACCCGGGTTGTGCGGCCACAACCACCAGGGCGACCACGAACACAAACCGCACTGACGTCGCGCGCATATGTGAACCTCGGGAAAAGCAACAGAAGCGGGTCAGATGCGGGGAGTATAGCAGTCGGGCGTGAATTGCCAGCGCGGCAGCGGAAGGACATTTCCCTGCGCGTCCCCGCTCACACAAGCCGGCAAAACGTACCTTATCGGACTCGTCGCCGATCTCACGTTTGCGCTATTCGCGTAGCCTGTCCTGGCCGTCACGGTACGTTTTGCAGACTGACGCTGTCGTCTTGGTTCTAGGGGCCGCTTCGGGAAATCGTCCTCCCGCTAGAATCGGCGGGGTGAGATCCGGCACGCCGAGATTGTTCCTGGGCCGTTGATCACGCCACGGGCACGACGTAGAACAACACGGCCACAAAGTGGCAGACGCTGCCGCCCAGAACGAACAGATGCCACATCGCGTGGTTGTACCGCAGGCGATCCCACGCGAAGAACGTGACGCCTCCGGTGTATGCCAGGCCGCCGGCCACGAGCCAGGCGATACCAGCTGGCGCGACGTGCAACATCATCGGTTTGAACGCCACCGCCGCCGTCCACCCCATCGCGATGTACAGAACCGTCGAGACTATGGGCCAGCGAGGACCGAACACCGCTTTCGCAGTGACGCCAGCCACGGCCAGCGCCCAGACGATGACAAGGAGGGTCCACCCCCATGGTCCGCGCAGGTTGACCAGCGCGAATGGGGTGTAGGTGCCGGCGATCAGCAGGTAGATCGCGGAGTGATCGATGATCTGGAACACGTGCCGTGCGCGAGTCGCGGCAAGGGAGTGATAGAGCGTCGAAGCCGCGTAGAGCAGCACCAGAGTGGATGCGTAGATGACGCAACTGGTGATGAGCCACGCGTCGCCACGCCGGACGGCTGCCGTCACCAGCACGACCAGACCGGCCACGCTGGCCACAAGGCCCGCGCCGTGTGTCACGCTGTTGGCGATCTCTTCGCTCAGCGAGAGCGTCCGACCCCTTTTCGTCATGCCTGCCACGTCCCGATCTTATCCGGCATTGGCGGCCGGCGTCCGGTTCCGGTGATTCGCCGCTGGTGGCGCATGAAATGCCCGGAACACGCAGTGAGGCGAAATGTCCGGTCGGTGACGGACGGAGCATTGCCGGGGGACCACGAGGCGGCCGTGTCCAGAACCCGACGAAGAGGAGACGCAATCGATGGAGATCCTGCTTGTTATTCGTGTAGATACTTGCTGTTGTTGGCGGCGAATAACAATTATTCATCATTGATTTAATGGCAAACATGGGTTCATTAATGTTAATCTCTTGTGTTCTTAGTCTTGGCGCTCACAACACAGGAGGCACATATGGACCAGACGCCGCTGCGCGATTTCCTTGAGATCCCCTACGACAAGCTTGAAGAACTGAATCTCCAGGCGAAGCAGCAGCGCGTCGACCGGGTGCCCGCCGACGAGGTCCAGGAAGAACGCACCAAGTACCTGACCGACGAAAAGCGGATCAAGGCTGTCACCGTGTGCTTCACGGACCTCGAGGGCCGGTTGCACATGCTCGACTACGACAAGAAGTTCCTGTTGAAGGCGGCCGATAACCTCACGTTTGACGGCTCGTCGATCCGCGGCTTCTCGCAGCAGGCCGAATCCGATTTGCGCCTCGCGGTGGACTGGCCGGCGTTCTACTGGCTGCCATCCGACATCTTCGGGCCTGGAAAGGTGCTCGTGTTCGGCGAAGTCAGGGAGCGCGACGAGTCGCCGTACTCCGCGGACATGCGCAGCCGGCTCAAGCGATACGCCGCTGCGCTCTTCAAGAAGGACGGCACGATTGCCAACGCGTCCAACGAGATCGAGGGCTTCCTCTTCAAGGGACGCGACGCCGAACGCCAGCACTACGTCACCGGCACGTTCGAGTTCATCTCGACCGGTGGCTACTACCACTCGCTGCCAGGCGACGCGCTGAGGCGGTTTATCGACAGCGCCGCGGAGGCGCAGCGGGCGCTGGGGTTCGCCAACGAGAAGGACCACCCGGAAGTGGCGCCTTCTCAGTTCGAGATGAACTACGCGTACACCGAGGCCTGCGTCGCGGCAGACCAGGTGCAGCTCTACAAGCTCATCTGCCGGCAGGTCGCCCAGCAGATGGACATGACGGCGTGCTTTCTGCCCAAGCCGCTCACCGGCGTCAACGGCAGCGGCATGCATACGAATTTGTCGTTTTCGCGAGGCGGGAAGAACATCTTCCACGATGCCAACGGCGAGGAGGACCTGTCGGCGATTGGATGGAACCTGATCGACCGGGTGCTGGCGAACGCCAACGACATTTGCCTGATTCTCAATTCGAGCGTGAACGCGTACCGCCGTCTCGATCCGCACTTCGAGGCCCCGAACCAGATCAAGGCGTCGGCGATCAATCGCGGCGCAATGGTCCGCATCCCGCTCGGCAACGAGAACTCGGCCCGCGTTGAGATCCGCTCCATCGGACCGGACGCGAACGCATACCTCGCGATCTACGCGCTGCTGCGTACGGGTCTCGAAGGCCCGCTTCCGGAAGACGCCGAAAACGAGATCCGCCGCTCGCGCACGCGCTTCCTGCCCGACAACATCTACGACGCCATCCGGCTATTCAAATCGAGCGAGTTCGCCCGGGAGTTGCTCGGCGAAGACGTCCACGGCAAGTACGCCGAGGTGAAGCAGGCGTCGGCCGATCGCTGCCCGAAGGCGCTTGGCACGCTCATCAAGACGGCCGAGGTGCAATTTCATCACGAGGTGACCAACCAGCATCTCTGGAGCAAGTTTTAGGTTAGGGACTGGGGACTGGAGACTGGGGATTAGGGATTGGGGGTTAGGGGTCCAGAAGAACCGGGGCCTGGCTAGCGGAGCGCGCGCCGCAGGCGTTCGACTTCCGGGCGCTGGGGTGCGTCGGCGGGCAACCGAGCCAGCAGTTCCTGTGCCTGCGCAAGGGCTTCGGGCCGGCGTCCCGCTCTGGCCAGCGCCCGCGCGAGGTTGAAGCGCGCCGGATGGAGATCGGGATCCCGCTCGATGGCGGCCGACAGGTGGCGAATCGCGATGTCGAACCGACCCGCGTCAAGCGCGAGATTGCCGAGGTTCGCCTCGACGACCGGGTTGCCCGGCTCCACTCGCAACGCATCCTCGAGCGGTCGCACCGCTGCAGCCACGCGGTTGGTGGACACGAGACAGAGAGCGAAACCCAGGTACGCGTCCGCGGTTGGTGCACCAGAGGCCAGCGCCGCCCGAAAGTGGGGTTCCGCGTCCCGAACGCGGCCTTCGTCAACCAGCGCGTAGCCCAATCGCGTGTGCGCCAGCGCGTTGCCGGGATCCTCAACCAGCGCGGCTTCAAGCGCGCTGCGCAGGGCGACCCCGGTGAGCTCGCCCGAGATGGCGAGCGCAATGCGGGCCGCAAGTGTCCGCTTGTCTTTTGGATCGGGACGCGACGAGACGGGCTCGCGGGTCGTGGCGGCCGACGCGTACCCAAGCGCGTTCAGCCGTGATCGCGCATCGGCATCTACGCGGGCGTTGACCTGTTCGGCCGGCAGCTCTGGGCCGGCGTAGGCGGCAACACGCGCGGCCAACTTCTTCACGTCCCCGGCGCGCTCGTCTTTCAGGTTTCGGTTCTCGCCGGGATCGCCGGCGATGTCGTACAGTTCGTCGCGGGGCGCGGCGATGTACTTCAGGCCGTCCGACCGCACGGACCGAAGCGCGCTCCATCCGAAGTCGACCAGCGGCGCGAACGTCTCGGCGTAGAGATCGCGCCGGCCGATCGAGCCGCCGCGCGTGAGCGGCATCAGGGTCACGCCGTCCGTGTCGCGGCGTGCCAGGCCAAGCGCGTCCGTGAGGGTGGCGAACACATCGGCGAGCGATACGGGCTCCTGCACGCCGGCCGGCACGGGCGCCAGACCGGGGCCTGTCATCACCAGCGGCACTCGAAGTGTTGTGTCGTAGACGAAGAGGCTGTGCGTCACCTCGCCGTGCTCGCCGAACGCCTCGCCGTGATCGCCTGCCAGCACGACCAGCGTCGACCCGGCGCGATCGCCAAGCCCGGCGATCAACCGGCCGGCTTCGGCGTCCGCCCTGGCCACCTCGTCGTCGTAGCGCACGTCGGGCTGAAGCTTCCAGCCGTCAGGCCCACGGGCCGGATCGGGCTCGTAGGGTGCATGCGGCTCGAACAGGTGGACCCACATGAATACCGCGCGATCCGCGCCGATACCACGAAGCCACTCGAGCGCCTCGTCGACAACGACGCGCCCGGGCCGCTCGTTGAGCAGGTGGCCGTCCCTGTTGCGCGGCATGCGGTCGCCGTAGCGGTCAAACCCGCGGTCAAGGCCAAAGCGCCGGTCGAGCGGGAAGGCGCCGACAAAGGCTCCCGTCGCCCAACCTTGCGCTTGGAGCACGCTGGCCAGCGTGACGAGATCGGGTCGTACTCGCATCCCGTTGGCGCGTGATCTGTGACCGGGTGGGTACAGACCGGTGAGCAGGCTGGCGTGCGAGGGCAGCGTGATCGGCGACGTGGCGAACGCGCGATCGAAGCGGATCCCGCGGGCCGCCAGCGCGTCAATGGCAGGCGTGTGGGCGCGACGCCAGCCGTAGGCGCCCACCCGGTCCGCGCGCAGGGTGTCGATCGTGATCACCAGCACGTTCGACGGGCGCACGCCTGCGATCGCTGGGGGGGCGGACGACGTCCCGCCGCACGCCATCGCGAGCGCCGCGATCCAGGAGGCGGCCAGAATCGCCACGCCACATCGAACCGCGGGTTGGAAATCGGCCCAGGCCATGACGACATCCTACGCGGGACACCGGACTAGACAAAATAAAACGGGGTCCCCGGAACCGCGTCCCGGGGACCCCGCCGCATGCATCGGACCGGAAAAAGGGGCCAGGCCCCATTTTCAGGCTAGAACGTGAATCGGAACCCGATCTGGCCGACCCGCTGCTCCGGCATGCCCGCATCGCCCGCGAAGGCGGTCGGCTTCAGGAACAGTGTGTTCGGCGTGTGGTTGGCGAGCGTCCCGGTGTAGAAGCGCGTGCTCGACGCGGAGCCGGTCCCGAAGTTCGGGTTGAGCGCGTTGAACAGGTTGAACACCTCGCCGATGGCCTCCACGTTCATGCCGTGCGGCAGCTTGAACACTTTCGACACGCGGAGGTTGACTTGCGCCAGCGCGGCGCCGCGGCCGCAGTTGATCGTCGTGCAAGCTCCGATTTCCTTGTACGACGCGACGCCAGCGGCATCGATGCCGGTGTACTGATACGCGGTCGTGTACTTGTCGTTGCTCGTGCCGTCCACGTTGTTGTCGTACCCGTACCACACGTGGAGCGGCAGCGCCGAGCGATACCTGAAGATTGGCGACACGTAGATGCCCCAGGGCGCCTGGATGACGGCGCTCAACGTGAACTTGTGGCGGGCGTCGGTGCGGGCCGACGGACCCCACTGGACGTCAGCGAGAGGGTTGGTTGAGTCCTGCACCAGGTTGGTCGTCAACTCGTCGACGCCTAGCCCCCCGAGGCCAGTGGCTTTCGACAACGAATACCACGCGTTCAGCTGGACGTTCCTGTCCATCCGGCGGCGGATCCCGACCGTGATGCTATCGAACTTGCTCGCGCCAATGCCCATGTTCAGCGACGGGTTGTCCGGGCTGAGACCAAGCGACGCGTAGCGGCGCGGGCACGGCGTAGTCCCGCAGAGCGTTCTGGTGTTGAGTGCCCACCGCACGCCGAGGTCGTGACCGCGCACGCTGACGAAGTCCGCGTCGATGACGGTCGACTTCGAAATCTCATGCGTCCAGCCCACCGATGTCTGGGTCGTCCACGGCTGCTTGACCCGGGGAACCGCCACGTTGGAGCTGAAGAACGGCCCAGCCGGGTTGACCCCGTTCTGCGACGAGATGTTGCTGATCGGCTGGCCGACCGCGAAGAAGCTCCCGTCCGGGTTCTTGATGCCGGCCGTGTTTGACACGCTGAACACGACGCCGGATCCGCCCTGGGCACTCAGGCCCGGGAACAGGATATTCGCGTTGGTGTAGCCGAAGTCATAGTAGATGCCCCAGCCGGCCCGGAAGATGTCCTTGCCGTTGCCGCGCACGTCCCACGCGAGGCCCACGCGCGGCTGGATGTTGTTGTAATCCTCACGCGAGGAGGGTCCCCACTGGTCGAAGCCAACGACGCCGTTGAAGGTCCCCGCCTGCCCCGCAGCCTGCAGTTTGTCGAAATTGGTGACGCCCGTCTGGTCGATGGCGAAGCCCGTCACCAGGTCGTAGCGGAGCCCCGCATTGATCGTGATCCTGTTGTTCACGCGCCAGTCGTCCTGAAAGTACATGCCCCACTGCTTGGTCGGCAGGTTGGCTCCCGATCCGCCCTTGTTTCGGCCGACGCCGCTGATCGGTCCCGTCAGCGTGTTGTCGAGGTGCGCGTAGGAGTAGTCCGTGCTGCCCGAGTTGAACGTCACGTAGAGCTTCGGCTCGTTGATGAAATTCACGCCGATCTTGAGGTCGTGACCCAGGCCGCCCTTGCCCGTGACGTGCCACGAGAAGTCGTCGCGAAACTGAAACTTGTGCTGGATCGTCGTCTGCGGCGTGTTCGTGTTGTAGCCGATCGAGACGCCATTCGGGAACGTCTCCTGGGGATCGCCCGTGCGCGCCGTGATGGTGTTGGCGAAATCGGCGTACTGGAAGACGATCTCGTTCAGCTTCGATCCGCCCAGCACCCAGTTGTGGTTTATGTTGATCGAGTTAAACGTGTTCTTGCTGTCGCCCCAGTTCTCGGGGACCGAGCGGGTGCCGACGCCGTAGACCTGCGAGTTCGAGTTGCGGCCATAGCGCACCGACAGAAACTGCTTGGGGTTGATGGAGACCGAGGCCTTGGCTGTGTACAGCGTCTCACGGTTCGGCGTCGGGTAGACTCCGTCTTTGTCCGGGAACAGGCCGAGCGTGGTGACCGACTGCTTCGTGTCCTGCTGTGTCCGCTCGAAGGCTCCGAAAAAATGCGCCTTGTTCTGCGCGATCGGCCCGCCGAACGACCCGCCGTACTGGTAGCGACGGTAGGCCTGCTTGGACACGTTGGTCAAGATCTCGGTCTCGGTCCGCGCATTCATCGACTTGTCGCGCAAGGACGTGAACCAGCTGCCCTTGAACTGGTTGGTGCCGCTCTTGGTGACGATGTTCATCACGCCGCCGTTGCTGCGGCCGTACTCGGCCTTGTAGCGCTGCGTGATGAAGTTGAACTCCTGGATCGCCTCGAGCGGGAACAACTGGAGGAGGCCGCCGACCGTGTCGTCGTTGTTGTCGCCGCCGTCAATCTGGTAATTCACGTTGCGGCCGTTGCCGCCGGCGATCTGGGGGGAGTACTGCGTGCTCTTGGTCGGGTCCGAGTGGAACCCAATCGCCACGCCCGCAATCGTCATCGCGAGGTTCGCGAACTGGCGGCCGTTGAGCGGCAGCGCCTCGATCTTGCTGACGTCCACGACGCCGCCGACCGACGACGACGTGGTCTCGATCATCGGCGTTTCGCCCGTGACGGTGACCGTCTCGGACATCTTCGCGATCTTCATCTGGATGTCGAGATTGAGCGTCTGCGCGACGTTCAGCACGATGGCTTTGCGATCGATGCTCGCAAACCCCGTCAACTCGATGATGATGTCGTAAGTGCCGACGGGCAGCGCCGACAAACGGAAGATGCCTTCGCCGTCGCTCATGATAGTCCGCGTGAACCCGGTCTGGGTCTGCTTGGCCGTCACCGAGACGCCGGGCAGTGCCGCGCCCTGTTCGTCGGTGATTCGGCCCGAGATGGTGCCCGTCGTCTGCCGTGCAAACGCCGGTGCCGCCATGAGGACACAGAGAACGACCGCCAATGTGGTAATCACTAACTTACGCATGTGTGCTTCCTCCATTCTCAGGAGATGACGTGACGGGGAACCTATTAAGAACAGCAATCTTCCTGCCGACTGTGCTGTTTGACTAGGTCTTTCTTTTCAATAGCTTACATCGACATGTTTCGATGCGACCGCGCCGGATCCAATAATCCGTACAGATCGATCCGGTGGCCTGGATGTCGACGCTTCTTCGGGGCCGCCCGGCCTCACCGCCCGGGATTCAGAGCGCCAACCAGCGTCGCCGCTGCACGTCGCTGCGCGGCGGGTGCCCGGGGTGCGTTGAGCACCCGTTTGTACGCGTCGCGGGCGGCGTCGAGATGGCCAGCCTGCTGGTGCGCGATGCCCAGGTTGAGACGGGCTTCCCAGAAGTCCGGATTGGCCTGCAGCGCGCGCTCGAAGAACGGGATCGCGTCGCCGTAGCGCGTCGCCTGCGTGCGCAGCACGCCCAGGCCGTTCAGCGCATCCGTCGCATCGGGCTGCAGGGCAAGCGCGCTCGAGTAGGCCGCCTCCGCCCAGGTGGTGTCGCCCTGCGCGCGCCGCGCGTTGCCCAAATTGACGAGGTACTCCACGCTTGAGGCGTCGATCGCGGAGGCCCCTTCGAACGCGATCCGCGCCTCGGCGATCTGTCCTTTCTCAATGAGCAGCAGGCCCAGGCCGTTGTGCGCCGCCGCGTTGCGGGCGTCGACCGCAATCGCGGCTCGCTCGGCGCGGATGGCCTCGTCGGTGCGCCCCGCCCGGCCGGCCGCCACGGCGAGATCGTGGAACATCATGGTATCGTTCGGCCATTGCGCCACGGCGCGGCGGTAAGCGCCGAGCGCCTCCGCGTGGCGGCCGGATTCCGACAGCGCGCGCGCGTGGGTCGACGCGAACACGGGGGCGCGGCGCTCGCCGGCCGCCAGCCTGGCCAGCACAGGCACGGCTTCCACGGCACGCGCCGTGGCCAGCAGCGTGAACGCATCCTCGAACGCCACCCACGAGGCGATGCGCGTGGACGGGTTGGGTGCGCTGTTCGAAGGGGTCGGGTCTACCGGCCCGCTCGACACGTAGCCAAGCGCGCGTAATCGCTGCTGGGCCTCGGCGCTCGGTGCCGCCGAGGTCGATCGCTTCGCAGCGCTCCTGATAGCCGTCACACGCGCGCGCACCGCTGCGACGGTGCCGGGTTGGCTTGCCGCCGCGTTCTCACGCTCTCCGCCGTCGCGTGCGAGGTCGTACAGTTCCGCGCTGGAGCCGTCTGTCGCGACGAGCTTCCAGCGCTCGTCGACAAGCGCCGCGAGCGGCGACCACCCCGCGACCTCCGGGTACTGCGTCTCGGCGTAGATCTCGTGCGTCTGGCCGGGCCCGCTAAACAGATCCTTGCCGTCCATCCCAGCTGGAACGGGCACGCCCCCCAAACGCAACAGGGTCGGCGCGACATCAACAATGCTGACAGGCTGCCGTACGACCCCGGCCGGAACGCCCGGGCCCGCTACCACAAGCGGGATGCGGATCGCGCCTTCGTAGACGAGCATGCCATGCGTGCGCTCGCCGTGTTCACCAAGGCTCTCGCCGTGGTCGCCAACGATGACAATCAGTGCATTCTCGTCGTCTCCCGACTCCCGGAGCGCGGACAGCATGCGTGCGATCTGCGCATCGACGTACGCCACTTCACCGTCGTAAGGGTTCCCGGCGGCCCGCGCGAGCGCGTCGGCTGGGGGCTGGTACGGCGCGTGCGGGTCGTAGAAGTGCATCCACAGAAAGAACGGCCGATCGGCGCCGGCCGCAGCGCGGGCCTTGATCCACGCGATGGCTCGGTCGGCCACGACCGAGGCTGGTCGCTCGGCTTCGAGTCGCAGTGACGCATCCGGCAACCGCGGGATCAAGTCGTCGTAGACGGCGAACCCGCCGGCCAGGCCGAACTGCCGATCAAGCACGAACGCGCCGACGAAGGCGGCCGTGTCGCGGCCGGCATCCTGGAACAGGCGCGCCAGCACAGGGCGCGAACCGTCGAACCGGTGGACGCCGTTCAGCCGGACGCCATGCGATGGCGGCACGAGGCCGGTCATCAGGCTGACGTGGGCGGGCAGCGTCAGCGGCACCGTCGTGCGGGCCGAGGAGAAGCTCGCACCGCGCGCAGCCACCCGGTTGATGGCAGGCGTGAGCGCACCTCCCACGCGGTCGGCCCGGAGTGTGTCGACGCTGATGAGCAGGACGCTGGCGGGCCTTGCCGGAGCCGCGGCGCGCTGGCTGGAGCGAGCGCACCCGCCCGCAACGAGGCTGGCACTGACGGCGATGGCGAGGAACGCGAGTCGCTTCATGACAGATGGAGACGGATCGGTTTTCCCCGATCGGCGGCCCTGGTCCGCACCGATCGTGTCCCGTTGCCGAAATCTGTCCCGTCCCCGGAGCATCTGTGGAACTTTATCCCGTTTCCGGCGCTGGTGCAGGCGAGCAGCCTCACTTGGTCTCCATCTGGATGCGGCGGGGCTGCGCGGCCCCTTCTTCTTGTCTCGGGTAGAATGTGCCTCTCGCTCATCAGCGTGACCCAGGAGGCCACCATCCGATCTGACGGCAACCTCTTCGAGCGCTTCGCCGCGCGATCAACGGCCCTTGCCGAAGCGTGGATGCCTGATGCCTACGTCTTCGCGTTGACCGCCACGGCCGTTGTTGCTGTTGGGGCGTTCGTCGTGGACCCAACTGTCCGCGATGCCCCGTGGCGCATCGTCGACAGTTGGGGTGAAGGCTTCTGGTCGCTGATCCCGTTCACGCTCCAGATGGCGATGATCATCGTGGGCGGGTACGTGCTCGCATCGGCGCCGCCGGTCTTCCGCATGATCGCGTGGCTGGCGGGCAAGCCGCGAAGCCCAAAAGGCGCCGTTGTGCTGGTGGCGCTTGTGGCCATGACCAGTTCGCTCCTGAACTGGGGATTCAGCCTGATTGTCAGCGCGATCCTCGCGCGCGAAGTCGCCCGCCGTGTGCCGGCCGCCGACTATCGCGCACTTGGCGCCAGCGCATTTCTCGGACTGGGGACCGTGTGGGCGCAGGGCCTGAGCGGATCCGCCGCCCTGCAGATGGCACGGGTCTCGTCGATGCCGGCCAGGCTGGCCGAAATCGTGGGCCGGCCGATTCCGCTCACCGAGACGATCTTCCGATGGCAGAGCCTGGTGGCGGTCGGCATCGAGATTCTGGTGGTCTGCGCCGTGGCGTGGCTCTATGCGCCGGGAGAAGGGCGCGGACGCTCCGCCGCCGATCTGGGCATCGATCTTGGACCCCCGGCGTCGCCGGCTTTGCCTCCGCCTGCGGGCCCGGGCGAGCGCCTCGAGCAGAGCCCGTGGCTGATGGCGCCGTTTATCGCGCTCGGCGCGCTCTACCTTGTGCGATCGATTGTCGCGAGAAGCGAGACGGCCGCGGACATGCTCAACGCCCTCGACTTGAACACCGTCAATCTCCTGCTGCTGACGGCGGGGGCGATCCTGCATCGCACACCCGCCTCGATGATCCGCGCGGTGAAGGAAGCCACACCGGCAACCTGGGGGGTGCTGCTGCAGTTTCCTTTCTACGGAGGCATCTTCGGCATCATGACAGGCACGGCACTCTCGGCGGCCATCGCCGGCATGTTCGTGCACGTCGCGACAGCCACGCTCTACCCGGCCATGATTGTCAGCTACTCGGCACTCCTGGGCATCTTCGTGCCGTCGGGTGGATCCAAGTGGGTCATCGAGGCGCCATACGTGCTGCAATCAGCGCGTGTGCTGGGCGTCGCGGACGGCTGGATGGTCGTGTCCTACGATCTCGGCGAAGCGATCGCCAACCTGCTGCAGCCGTTCTGGATGCTGCCGACGCTGGCGCTACTGGGCCTGAAGGCCCGCGACATCATGGGCTACACGTACCTGGTGGCGCTGGTGATGTTCCCGCTCGTGCTGCTGCTGGTGACGCTGCTCGCCCCCCGCTGACAACGGTTCGGTGTGCGTCGGCGATACTCAGGTGTCGCCGCGGCGGATCCGGGCGATCTTTGCGTCACGGTCAGACATGAAGCGCTCTCGATCGCGCCGGTAGTCGTCTTCGACGGTCTTGAACACCTCGGGATCCTGTATCCGGCGCACCGAGGACTGGTGCAGCACTTCGCGCTCGGCGAGCTTGGCTTCGCAGAAATTTCTGGCCTCGGCGATGGCCGCCTTCTGCGTGTCGGTCAGCGCGATGTGCTCGATACCCGCATCGGCGTCCTTCTTGCGGAGCCGTTCCATCGCGATGTCGTAGGCGCTCCTGGGCGATTCGTCTTCCATGGTGGCGATGATATCCCAGATGCCCGACGCCGCTGCCCTGGTCAGAGCGGCGCGCGATGTTGCCGGTACTTGCGGAGCAATTCGTACAAGACCACGCCGCCGGCCGTGGCCACGTTGATCGACTGCTTGAGCCCAAGCGTCGGAATGCGCACGTGCGAATCGCAACGATCGAGGACGGGCTTCGAAATGCCGTCCACCTCGTGCCCGAAGACGACGCAGAGGGGGAAACGGGGCTGCCAGTCGAACAGATCGACGGCGCTCAGGCTGGTTTCGATCGCCACCACCTCACGGCCGCCGGCGCGCAGCGAGTCGACCGTGGCGGCGGCATCCACGCAGCGCGACCAGCGCATCGACTGTTCCGCGCCGAGTGCAGTCTTACTGATGCGAGGGTCGTCGGGTGTCGGCGTGATGCCGGTCAGGAAGATCTCCTCGGCGCGGACCGCGTCGGCCGTGCGGAAGAACGAGCCGACGTTATAGAGGCTGCGGACGTTATCCAGCAGCACCTGTACGGGCAGGCGATCAATGGCAGCGTAAGCCGACCCGAGCGTAGTGGCCCGGTAGACTGGCGGTTCGTCCATGGGAGACGATCGTAGCCTGATCGCCCCGGGAATTGCGCCTGCCGCGATCGACGAGGTGAGACAGTGATATGGCGAGACCAGCGACTCGGTTCGCCCCGGCGGAAACCAGGATCAACGTGCGCGCAGGCCGCAACTGGATGGCTGGCGCGTCATCCCGAGCCGCTGGAATCCTCACCGACGAGCTCGGCGTCAAAGCGTGCGGGGGGATCTGAATGTTCGACAGGCCGCGCAAGATGCTGATGGTCAGTCGGGAGCGCGCACTGGCTGGACGGGCGGCGCACGTGCCGGTCGCGTCAAGACATGTCGTGCTGGGCGCGCCGATGGAGCCGCCGTTCCCGGGCATGGAAATCGCGGCGTTCGCGATGGGCTGCTTCTGGGGCGCCGAGCGCACGTTCTGGCAGGCCAGCGGCGTCCACTCTACCGCCGTCGGGTACGCCGGCGGCTTTACCCCCAATCCTACATATGAAGAGGTGTGTTCGGGGCTGACTGGCCACGCCGAGGTCGTCCAGGTCGCGTTTGATCCAGCCGTCATCGCCTACGACGGCGTGCTGAAGATCTTCTGGGAGAGCCACGACCCGACGCAGGGCATGCGGCAGGGCAACGATGCCGGGACCCAGTACCGGTCGGCCATCTACTGGTACTCCGAGGCACAGCGCGCTGCCGCCGAACAGTCGCGCCGTCTCTTTCAGACGCGACTGACCGCGGCCGGCTTCGGCGCCATCACGACCGAGGTCGCTCCCGCGAGCCCCTTTTACTACGCCGAGAATTATCACCAGCAGTACCTGGCCAAGAATCCCCAAGGTTACTGCGGCCTCGGCGGCACCGGCGTCGGTTGCCCCGTCGGCCTCGCCTCTTCGTCTGAAGCAACGGCTTGACACGAGCGGTCGACACGAGCGGTCTCACGACTTGACTTGCTGGACCTGCTTCCCGTCCGCATTCGTCTTCTTGGGCTGGTTCCCGCCCCCAAGAAGGGCAGCAAGGGGGTTGTCGTCGTTGTTCGACGCAGGTGCCTCCCATGAAAACTTCAGCTGCACCTCCGTGTTGGTCGCTCGGATGAAGGTCTTGATCGACTCGGAGTCGCCGATCCCGGGTCTATTGATCGCGGTGACGATTGTCAGGTCTTTGCGAAGAGGAATCCGGGGAGTCTGCTGCGCAGAGACAGGCAGCACGCCGATCAGGAACACCAGTGGAGCGAGCCGCGCGAGCGTTTTCATACCAGTCTCCTTGCGAAGGGGGCCACCCACGGCCATGTGCCATGGCTGCGCCAGGACCACGGATGGACACAAGAGTGCGGCGCGCGAGAAGAACCAGCTGAAAACACCTACCATAACTATACGAGATTTCCGGACAAGTGCCAACCCGCAGGCGGTGAGCCGGTTCGGGTGACCGACGATCCGGCGGTCGACTGGGACCCGGTCTGGTCTCCCGATGGCCGCTACCTGTACTTTGGCAGCGACCGCGGCGGCAGCATGAACCTGTGGCGGGTGGCGATCGACGAGGTGTCCGGGAACGTGCTCGGACAACCCCAAGCCGTGACGACGCCCTCGCCGTTTGCCGCCCATATGAGCTTCTCCGCGGACGGAAGCCGCATGGTATTTGCTTCGGTACTGAGCCTCTCCAACGTGGGGCGGGCTCCGTTCGACGCGACCACTGGCCGGGTTCAGGGAGCGCCGCAACCCGTCACCAGCGGCTCCAGAAACTGGTACGCGCCCGTTCTGTCGCCGGATGGTCGCCACATCGCGGGAGTCGAATCGCCGGGACCAGCCGGGCGCCGGCCAGGCGTGCTGCTGTACCACGTGGACTCGCGCACATACGAGCGGCTCACAGACTTCGGGAGCGGGCCGCGCTGGCTCGGCGACAGCCGCCGGCTCGTCTTCGACTCCGACGAGGGCAAGCTGTTTCTCGTCGATAGCCGGACACGCACGTCGTACGAGATCTGGTCGGTTCCCGGCGAGCAGCTATTCAGTCCGGTTGTGTCTCAGGACTGCCGGTGGCCCTATTTCACGAGGGCAAACACCGAATCCGACATCTGGCTGGCGACGTTCCCGGGGGCCCAGGCGAGCAGCGATCGTCGCTGAGCACGCGTCGACTCAGCGTTCAAGCACTTCCTGATAGAACGCCTCGTACTCCGGGACGATGGCGGCCTCGCAGAACTTCGTGTGAACGACGATCGAGCCGGCAACGCCGATGCGCTCGTGCAGCGCGGCGTCGGTCAGGAGCGCGACGCCCCGCTCCACCATGCCTTCCATGTCGTCAGGGTCGCAGAGAAAGCCGGTGACGCCGTCTTCGATCACTTCGGGCACCCCGCCCACGCGTGAGGCGACCACAGGCGTCCGGCACGCCATCGCTTCCATTGCGGCCATGCCGAAACTTTCCTGGGCCGACGGCAGCAGGAAGAGATCGGCCGCCGAGAGCAGCGAGACCAGATCGTGCCGCTCGCCCAGAAAATCGACGACGTCGGAGAGTCCCTGGTTTTCGATTGATCGCTCGAGTTCCGCACGATCCGGGCCGTTGCCGATCATGACGAGGCGCGCGTTCACGCACTCCCGGATTCGGATAAACACTTCCAGCACTTTGTCCACGCGCTTGACCGGACGGAAGTTGGAGACGTGCATGACGACGGCACTGGCGTTCTTCAACAGGCTTGCGCGCAGCGCCGGGTTCGGCGTCCTGCGGTACAGCTGGCAATCGAGGAAATTGTAGATGACCCGAATGTCCTGCTTGATGCCGAGCGTCCGAATCGTGTCCTGCTTCAGACTCTCGGACACCGCCGTCACGCCGTGCGACTGCTCGATCGAGAACGCGACGACGCTGGCGAACGACGGGTCGCTGCCGACCAGCGTGATGTCCGTGCCGTGCAGCGTCGTGACCGTGCGCGGCGCCGCGAGTCCCATTTCCGCTTGCACGACCTGGTGCGCGAGATACGCCGCCGTCGCGTGCGGCACCGCGTAATGCGCGTGCAGGATGTCGAGTTTCCGTTCGCGCGAAACACGGACCAGGGTGTTGGTGAGCGCGAGGAGGTACTGCGGCTCGTGGAACAGCGGATAGCTCGGCACTTCGACGCGCTCGAACGAGAGGCCAGGCACGTCGGGCCGCCACCGAAAGGGCTTCTCGCTGCTGACCACGTGCACTTCGTGGCCGATCGTCGCGAGGGCGTGGCCGAGTTCGGTGGCGAGCACGCCGCTGCCGCCGACCGACGCGTAGCAGACGATGCCGATTCTCATGGGTACCTCAGCAGCGTCGGGCGCTCGACGGGCTCGGAGACGACGACGCCTTCCGCGAAGGCGACGCCGATGAGCGCGCCGAACTGCGCATCGCGGCTCTCGATGAGCTGGCGGAAGGTGGAGTGCGTGAGCCGCGTCGGCACGCCGTGGGCGTCGGGCGGCGTGAACTGGCTGCCATGGCAGGCGAGCGCGTCGCGCTTGCGCTGGTAGAACGCCGACACGTCGATCACAAATGACGGCGTGGTCGAGTCGTTAATGAAATAGGCGCACACCCAGTCGGCGCGCCAGGCCGGCTGGCCGGTGTCGTAGCGGCGCAGCCCGCTCTTGAAGGCGGCGACGGTGAGCACGCGACTTGCCGCAGCGTGATCGGGATGGCGATCATTGCCGTACGGGATGGCAATCGTCTTCGGCTGATGCCGGCGGATCAGCTCGACGGCGGATCGAATCTGGTCGGGCGTCTCTTCGATGCCTCCATCCGGCCAGCGAAGGTTCTCGCGCCAGACCGCGCCCAGCACGCGCGCGGCCTCGTCCGCCTCGCGCAAACGCTCTTTCGGCGTGCCGTTCGAGGCGAGTTCGCCCACCGTGAGGTCGCACAGCCCGACACTCATGCCAGCGGCCGTGTGACGCGCAATCGCGCCGCCAAGGCCGATTTCGAGATCGTCCGGATGCGGGCCGAAGACGAGCAGATCAATCGACATCAACTGTCTATTGTATTGGTAATTAAACGACAGGCGGGAGCGGCGACTTTGTCCGGCCGCTCACCCCCCAGTGCGCCTTGCGGGTTGCCGCGTCACTTTCCGAAGCAGTAGAGCATGCCTCTGGCTCGGATGTAGAGCTTGCCGTCGGCGATGGCCGGCGTTGCAAACACCTCGTCGTCCAGCGTGTTGACCGACAGCACCTCCCACTCGCCCTTGGCCGACACCACCGAGACCGTGCCATCCCGGCTGAT
>Ga0315287_10001816_pt1 | contig 19930 bp, 22 predicted proteins | sample YL17G11_0_MG_FD_205037 | JGI IMG/M metagenome (GOLD analysis project Ga0315287, IMG submission 205037) | Sediment microbial communities from Yellowstone Lake, YNP, Wyoming, USA - YL17G11_0 | ecosystem: Environmental > Aquatic > Freshwater > Lake > Sediment | place: USA: Wyoming | collected...
GGCGTGGTGCGTGAGGTGCGCGGAGCGCGCCAGTTGATCATCTGGGTGTCGGCGATTGGGCGCGGCGTGGCCTTCAACATTGGCGCGGCGCTGGTGGCGCCGGCGCGCGGCGACTGAACGGTCTGCCGGTCCAGCGCCGGGGCTCGTGCTTACGGTGGTCGTGTGGGAGGGGCAAGCGTGAAAGTCTTGGTGACCGGCAATGCGGGCTTCATCGGATTCCACACGGCGCAGCGGCTGCTCGAGCGCGACGATTCCGTCGTGGGATTCGATTCGGTCAACGACTACTACGATCCCGCGATCAAGGAGGCGCGGCTGGCCGTGCTCGAGGAGACGGCGGCGCGCACCGGGTCCAGCTACCAGTTCATCCGGGGAAACCTGGCCGATCGGCGCGCGGTCACCGGCTGCTTCGAGCACGGCCCCTTTGACCGGGTGATTCACTTGGCGGCCCAGGCAGGCGTACGCTACTCCCTCGTCAATCCGCTCGCGTACGTCGAGAGCAACATCATCGCGTTCACCAACATACTCGAGGCGTGCCGGCATGCCGGCGTCCCCCATCTGACGTACGCGAGCACGAGCAGCGTGTACGGCGCGAACACGGCGATGCCATTCAGCGAGCACGCCGGGGTGGATCATCCGCTGCAGTTCTACGCCGCGACCAAGCGCGCCAACGAGCTGATGGCGCACAGCTACAGCCACCTGTTCAACCTCCCGACCACCGGCCTGCGATTCTTCACGGTGTACGGCCCCTGGGGCCGGCCGGACATGGCGCTCTTCCTGTTCACCAGGAACATCCTCGCGGGGAAGCCCATCCAGCTATTCAACCAGGGCAACCACACGAGGGATTTCACCTACGTCGCCGATATCGTCGAAGGGGTGATCCGCGCCAGCGACCGGATCGCGACGCCGAATCCGGCCTGGAGCAGCGATCGGCCGGACCCGGCGACGAGCAACGCCCCGTTCCGCCTGTTCAACATCGGCAACAACAGCCCGGTCAAGCTCGGCGAATACGTCAGCGCGATCGAGGAGGCGTTGGGCATGCGCGCCATCAAGGAGCTGCTCCCCCTTCAGCCCGGTGATGTGCCCGACACCTTTGCCGACGTGAGCGAACTCGCGTCTTGGGTGGGGTACCAGCCGGCGACGTCGGTGAAGGAGGGAGTGGCGAACTTCGTCGCCTGGTACCAGGACTACTTCCACGCATGAGCACTCCAGTATTGCCGATAGTTGGTGCGACTGAGCTTCCAGAAGAGCCCGTGTTGGTGCTGGAACTAGGTCGGGCCGACAAGAATTACTGGGCGGACCTGTGGCGCTACCGGGAACTCTTTCTGATCCTGGCCTGGCGAGACCTCTCGGTGCGTTACAAGCAAACCATCATTGGAGTCGTTTGGGCGATTCTGAGACCGCTGCTGACCATGGTGGTCTTTACGGTGGTTTTTGGTCGGCTAGCCAAGCTGCCCAGCGACGGCGACGCGCCCTATGCGCTGCTGGTCTTTGCCGCCATGCTGCCGTGGACTCTGTTCGCCACTTCTCTGAGCGATGCTTCAAACAGCCTGATCAACAGCGCCAATTTGATCAGTAAGGTCTATTTCCCAAGATTGATCGTCCCTACGGCGACCATCGTGATCGCTTTTGCGGATTTTCTCATCAGTCTGGTTATCCTGCTGGCGCTGATGGTCTATTATCGCTTCGCGCCGGGCTGGAACATGCTGCTGCTGCCCGTGTTTATGCTGTTGGCCATGCTGGCCAGTCTGGGGCCTGGCCTCTGGATCACGGCGCTGAATGTCAAGTATCGGGATTTTCGGATTGTGATTCCCTTTGTCGTACAGTTCGGCCTGTACGTGTCGCCTGTGGGCTATAGCAGCAGCCTCATCCCGGAACGGTGGCGGTTGCTCTACAGCCTGAATCCGATGGTCGGCGTCATCGACGGCTTCCGGTGGTGCATTCTGGGCGGCACTAGCCCCATCTATTGGCTTGGCTTCGCCCTTAGTCTGGTAGTGGTCGCCTTCTTCCTCTGGCTGGGCGTCAGCCAGTTTCGGAAGATGGAAAAGACCTTTGCGGACATGATTTAGGCTATGTCTGACATCGTCATCAAAGTCGAAAACCTGGGCAAGAGATACATCATCGGACATCAGGCCGAAAACGGCGGCTATGTCACTTTCCGCGATGTGCTGAGGCAGAAGGCCCGCGGCTTCTGGCACAAGACGAAAGACCTGGTACAGGGCAAGCCCATCATCCTGGGCGATACCCTGGAAGAGGTCTGGGCGCTCAAGGATGTGAGTTTTGAGATTCAGCGCGGGCAAGCAGTGGGTATCATCGGCCGCAATGGCGCGGGCAAGAGCACGCTGCTGAAGATATTGAGCCGAATCACCGAGCCAAGCGCGGGCCGGGTGATGATCAAGGGGCGAGTGGCCAGTCTGTTAGAGGTGGGCACTGGCTTCCACCCCGAGTTGACCGGACGGGAGAACGTCTACCTGAACGGCGCCATCTTGGGCATGGCCCGAGCCGAGATCAAGCGCAAGTTCGACGAGATCGTGGCCTTTGCCGAGGTGGAGAAGTTCCTGGACACGCCGGTGAAGCGCTACTCCAGCGGCATGTACGTGCGTCTGGCCTTCGCTGTGGCCGCGCACTTGGAGCCAGAGATCCTGGTGGTGGACGAGGTGCTGGCGGTGGGGGATGCCGAGTTTCAGAAGAAATGCTTGGGGAAGATGGGAGACATCGGCAGGGAAGGGCGGACAGTGCTATTGGTATCCCACAACATGCCCAGTATCGTCAATCTCTGCAAAAGGGCCATTCTGCTCGACGCGGGGAAGATGGTAACAGATGGTCAGGCAGCGGAGGTTGTTCAGCACTACCTGGCGACTGCGCGTTCGGCCGGCGGCGAGGTGGTCTGGCCGGATCCCGCTCAGGCGCCGGGGAATGATATCGTGCGTCTACATGCGGTGCGCATCCTTCAAGACGGTATTGATATGCCCACAGCGGACGTGGACATTTCCAAAGAGGTGCTCATTCAGATCACTTACTGGAACCTACGGGAGGGCGTATTGCTGTACCCAGCCATCTGGTTAAGGGATCAGATGGGTACTGTTGTGCTCTCGTCAAGTAATGCCAAATCTATCTCGTTGACCGAAGATGCCTGGAATGGACGCCCCCATCCGATAGGCGTCTTTCAATCCGTTTGCCGTATACCTGACAACTTTCTAAACGAAGGCTCGTATAGCGTCACGGCAATCTTGGGCAAAGGCATATCCGATACACAGGTTCTTGAGGACTATGTGCTTTCCTTCCACGTTCATGATACTGGCGAGATGCGCAAGGAGTACTATGGTAGTTGGATTGGTACAGTGCGACCGCGGCTTGCCTGGCATACAGAACAAACACAATGAGTTGGCGCACTTTCGCCGTGGAAAATCCTATTTCAACGAAACTGCTTCCTCTGGTCGATCTGGCCGCCGCCGTCGCGAGACACAAGGCGGAGGGCCGCCGCATCGCGCACTGCCATGGCGTGTTCGACGTCCTGCATCCGGGCCACGTCCGACACCTAAAGGTAGCCCGCGATCTCGCGGACATACTGGTCGTGACGATCACGGCCGATCGTTTCGTAAACAAAGGACCCGGACGTCCGGCCTTCAACGAGTCGCTGCGGGCCGAGTTTCTGTCCTCGATTACCGCTGTGGACTACGTCGGTATCAGCCATGCGGAAACGGCGGTTGAGCTGATCAAGGCCCTGAAGCCGGATTTCTACGTCAAGGGCAGTGACTATGTCCGCCGCGGCGACGACCCCACAGGTCAGATCAACGACGAAGAGCAAGCGGTACTCGCCGTCGGCGGCCAGATGTGCTTCACCGACGAGATCGTCTTCTCGAGCTCTCACCTCATCAACACTCACTTCGACGTCTTCCCGCCTGAAGTCGAGAGCTGGCTAGGTGAGTTCCGCCGTCGGCGAACGGCGGACGAGGTGCTCGGATGGTTGGAGCGTGCCTCGAAGTTGAAGGTGACCGTGGTGGGCGAGCCGATCATCGATGAGTACTCGTTCTGCGAAGGACTCGGGAAGTCTTCGAAGGACCCCATCTTAGCCTTTCTGCACCGGTCGCTCGAGCGGTACGCCGGGGGCAGCCTGGCTGTAGCGAACCATGTCGCCGGGCTTGGTTGCACTGTGAACCTGGTCGGCCAGCTCGGAGAGACGAATCGGTGCGAGGACTTCATTCGGGAGCGATTGGCGCCGAGCGTCGAAGCCATTTTCACGACGCGACGGAACGCGCCTACGATCGCCAAGCGCCGATTCGTTGATGCGTACACTGGAATACGCTTGTTCGAGATCTACTTCATGGACGAACGCGGGCCATCTGCCGCCGATGCGCAAGACGTGCGCGACTCGGTGAGGCGGGCGTCTGCCGAATCGGATGTCGTCATCGCGGCCGACTACGGCCACGGCATGATCGCTGGGAGCGTGGTCGATGAGTTGGTCGAGTCGTCGGCTTTTCTGGTTGTGAACACCCAGGCCAACGCGGGCAACCGCGGCTTCAATACGATCAGTAAGTATCCTCGGGCCGACTATGTATGCCTGGCGAACCACGAGGCCGAGCTCGAGGCACGCGCTATGCACGCCAGCTGGCACGAACTGGTCGCTGTGCTCGCCAACAGGGTGAAGTGCCAGAAGTTCACGATCACCCGCGGTCGAGCTGGCACCGTCCACTGTACGGTGCCGGATGATTTCCACGAGGCTCCTGCCCTCGCGACCCAGGTTACCGACCGCGTGGGTGCGGGCGATGCCGTGCTGGCACTGACCGGGCCGCTGGTAGCCGTCGATGCACCTTGGGACATCGTGGCGTTCCTGGGGAACCTTGCTGGCGCCCAGATGGTCGCCGACCTCGGCAATCGGTCGACGCTCAATCGGGTGGGGCTCACCAAAGCCGTTCAGGCACTGCTCAAGTGAGGGAAAGGCGATGAGGTTGCTTGTCACGGGGGCGTGCGGCTACAAGGGAACGGTACTCGTCCCCAAGCTCCTGAACGCTGGTTACGAGGTTGTCGGCCTCGACACCATGTGGTTCGGCAACTTTCTTTCGGATCACCCGACCTTGACGTTGGTCAAGGCTGATGTCAGGGACGTCGAGTCGATCGACCTCAGGGGCGTCGACGCAATCATCCATCTTTCGTCGATTGCGAACGATCCCTGTGGTGACCTCAATCCGCAGCTCACGTGGGAGGTGAGTGCGCTCGCGACCATGCGGCTGGCCGACAAGGCCGCGCGCACCGGGGTTCGCCAATTCATCTACGCCTCCTCAGGAAGTGTCTACGGCGTCAAAGAAGAGGCGCAGGTAACCGAGGATCTCGATCTCGATCCGATTTCGGCGTACAACAAGACCAAGATGGTCGCAGAACGTGTGCTTCTCAGCTACTCCGACCGGTTGGCGGTGCAGGTGATCCGACCGGCTACGGTTTGTGGGTTTTCCCCACGAATGCGTTTGGACTTGTCGGTGAACATGCTGACAATGCAGGCACTGGCCAATGGCCGGATCACGGTCATGGGCGGTTCCCAGACGAGGCCGAACATTCACATCGACGATATCACCGACTTGTACCTGTTCATGCTACGGCACCCGCAGTACACGGGTATCTACAATGCCGGGTTTGAGAATCTCTCGATCATGGAGATTGCCCGCCGTGTCACCGGGCACGTGCCGGCGGAGATCGTCGTCAGCGATTCGAACGATCCACGCTCCTACCGCATCAACTCCGACAAGCTCTTGGCCACTGGGTTTGTGCCGCACAAGACAGTCGATGATGCGATTCGGGAGATCAAGGAGAAGTTCCGCTCGGGGCAACTGAAGGACGAGGATCGGTTCTACAATCTCAAGTGGATGCAGCGCGAGGTGCTGGCGTGACCGCCCGTGCGACTGGTTTCGGTGCTTCCGCGGCAGACTATGCCACGCGCCTGGGCGAGGTCTTGACGAGTCAGGATTGGAGCGGAGTCGAGCGCCTCGCGGATGAACTGCGTGATTGCTGGGCGAGTGGGCGGCAGGTGTTCCTTTGCGGCAACGGTGGCAGCGCTGCCAACGCGATCCACCTCGCGAACGACTTCCTCTACCCCGTTTCGAAGACGCGAGGGTCAGGGCTACGCGTCATGGCACTGTCGGCCAACCCCGCGGCTCTCACCTGCATCGCCAACGACGAAGGCTACGAACAGATCTTCGCGATGCAGCTTGCGGTGCACGCCCGCGCCAATGACGTACTCGTTGTTCTCTCGGGTAGCGGCAACTCGCCCAATATCCTCGCGGCGATCGAACAGGCGAAGGAGATGTCGGTCAAGACGTATGCTGTCCTTGGATTCGCGGGGGGCAAGGCCAAGGCGCTTGCTGACGTCTCGATCCACACTGTGGTAGATGACATGCAGATGGCCGAAGATCTGCAGCTAGTTCTGGGCCACATCATCATGCAATGGCTCTTCCGCAACCGGCCGGCGTCGAACGCGTAGGTGGCGGACCAGGAGAAGTACCTCGTCATCGGCAGCAACTCGTTCTCCGGGGCGAGCTTCATCGACTTCCTTCTTGGTCAGGGTGCAGCGGTCGTCGGGGTGAGTCGTTCCCCGGAACTTCACCGCGCCTTCCTCCCGTACCGTTGGTCGGGGCGCGAAGCGGGGTTCCGCTTCGTGCAGCTGGATCTGAATCACCATATTGACGAGATCGACGAGCTCATCCGGAAAGAGCGACCCCAGTACGTAGTCAATTTCGCGGCGCAGAGCATGGTCGCTGAGAGTTGGGCCAACCCGGATCATTGGTTCAGCACGAACGTGGTCTCGACGATCCGATTGCACGAACGGCTGCGTCGATGCGAGTTCCTGAGGAAGTACGTGCACTTCACGACGCCGGAAGTGTACGGGAGCACGAGCGGATTCGTGCGAGAGGACGCGCGGTTCAATCCCAGTACTCCCTACGCAGTCTCGCGTGCGGCGGCTGACATGAGCCTGCGGACGTTCTTCGAGGCCTACGGGTTTCCGGTTGTGTTCACCCGTGCCGCCAACGTTTTCGGGCCCGGGCAGCAACTCTACCGCCTCGTTCCGCGGACGATCCTGTGTGTGAAGGGCGGCCGGAAGCTCCAGTTGCATGGAGGCGGCGTTTCGGAGCGCTCGTTCATCGACATGCGTGATGTGTCGGATGCGACCTACCGCGTGACGCGGGACGGCCAGGCCGGCGAAACGTATCACATCGCGACGGAGCGGCAGGTGAGCATCCGCAAGCTGGTCGAGATGATCTGCACGCGCCTTGGCGCGAAGTTCGAGGACTGCGTTGAGATTGTCGCCGAACGACTTGGGAAGGACTCGGCCTACGGACTCGACAGCAGCAAGATCCGTCGAGATCTGGGATGGAGAGAAAGTATCTCGCTGGAGGAGGGGCTTGACGAGACCATTGCGTGGGTTGAGCGCTTCCTTGAAGACCTGAAGACGCAACCGCAGGAGTACCTCCACCGACCGTAGGGTAGGGGCGATTATGGGCAGCGAAATTGACTTGCTGGTGAACTACCCCCGAACGAAGCGCAACGTCGAGGAGCGGGGCGAGACCAAGACCGAAGCGGATCGCGCCATCGCTCGTCAGTTCGGTCGCGACTTCTTTGACGGCGACCGGCGGCACGGCTACGGCGGCTTCAGCTATGCGCCGCGGTTCTGGCAGCCGGTGGTGCCGACATTTGTCGAGCACTTCGGACTTGGCGCTGGGAGCAGCGTGCTTGACGTCGGTTGCGGCAAGGGCTTCATGCTGCACGACTTCGCACTCCTCGTCCCCGGCATCACCGTGAAGGGAGTGGATGTATCGCAGTACGCCATCGATCACACCATGGAGGACATGCGGGAGCATGTGCAGGTGGCTGACGCACGGCGCCTTCCGTTCCCGGATAAGTCTGTCGATGTGGTCATCGCGATCAACACGATCCACAACCTCGAGCGCGAGGAGTGCGGGCAGGCGCTGCGGGAGATCGAGCGGGTGGCACGGAAGGGCTCGTTTGTCACGGTCGACGCCTATCGGACCGAAGAAGAGCGGGTGCGCATGCTTGCCTGGAACCTCACCGCGAAGACGATCATGAGCGTGAGTGACTGGCAGTCATTCTTCAGCGACGTCGGCTATTCGGGCGATTACTACTGGTTCATCCCGTGACTTCCGCGCTCGCTCGGCAGCTTCTCTTCCAGATGAAGCGCATCAGGGATGTGGAGGAGACGATCGCCGAGCGCTATCCGGAAGGGAAGATGCGGTGTCCGACGCATCTTTCCATTGGGCAGGAGGGTGTGGCGGCGGCGGTCGGAACCGTCTTGGAGCGCACGGATCTCGCTGTGAGCAGTCATCGCGCGCACGCCCACTACCTAGCCAAGGGTGGCGACCTGCTTCGGATGCTCGCGGAGATCTACGGGAAGGCAACAGGCTGTTCCCGGGGCAAGGGTGGGTCGATGCACTTGATTGATGAAGAAGCCGGGTTCATGGGGAGCACGTCCATCGTTGGGGGCAGCGTTCCCATCGGCGTCGGCCTCGCGTACGCAGCGCAGGTCAGACGTTCCGGACAGGTCGTCTGTGTGTTCATGGGCGACGCAGTGGCTGAGACGGGCGTCTTCTTCGAGTCGGTGAATTTCGCAGTGCTCAAGCGGCTTCCCGTGTTATTCGTCTGCGAGAACAATCTGTACTCCGTCTATTCGCCGCTTCACGTACGCCAGCCGGCTGGGCGCAGGATACACGAGATGGTGGCTGCGATGGGGTTGCCTTCGAGCCATGGTGACGGAAACGATGCGCGTGAAGTGTACGCGATGACGGCGAGCGGCGTGGCGGCGATTCGGGTTGGCGGCGGGCCCCAGTTCTTTGAGTTCGCCACCTATCGCTGGCGAGAACACTGCGGCCCACGGTACGACAATGATCTCGGGTACCGGACCGAGGCGGAGTTTCTTGAGTGGAAGGAGAAGGATCCGATTCGTCGGCTTGAGCAGGCGCTTCTGGCGCAGGGACTCCTTTCGGTGGGCGAGATCGAGGCAATGCAGACGGACATTCGCCGCGAGGTGGATTTGGCCTTCGAGTTTGCCGAGCGGTCGCCGTTTCCGCCCGCTTCGGATTACCTGACCGGCCTGTATGCAGGGGCCGCCGACTGAAGCGGGGATCCTAGCGTGGCGCTGATCACGTTCGCTCAGGCAATCCGAGACGCGTTGGCCGTTGCGATGGCCGAGGACCCGAGCGTCATCTGCTTCGGCCTCGGCGTCGACGACCCCACTGGAGTCTTCGGAACCACCCGCAATTTGCACAAGGAGTACGGCGAGGCGCGCGTGTTCGACATGCCAACCGCCGAGAACAGTATGACCGGGATTGGAATCGGCGCTGCGCTCAATGGCCTGCGGCCGGTGATGTCGCACCAGCGCATGGATTTTGCGCTCTTGTCCATGGACCAACTGGTCAACAACGCGGCCAAGTGGCATTTCATGTTCGGGGGGCAGCGTGCGGTGCCGTTGACCGTCCGAATGATCGTCGGCCGCGGGTGGGGGCAGGGGCCGACGCACTCGCAGGGCCTGCACGCCTGGTTCGCCCATGTTCCCGGCTTGAAGGTCGTGATGCCGGCGTCGGCAGCGGATGCCAAAGGTCTCCTGCTCTCGAGCATCTTCGACGACAACCCGGTCATCTTTATCGAGCACCGATGGCTGCACAACGTGAAGGGCGAGGTCCCAGAGGGCGATTTCCGCGTGCCCATCGGCGAGGCGCGGCTCGTTCGAGAGGGCACGGACGTGACGGTGGTAGCGATGTCATACATGACCATCGAGGCCGCCCACGCGGTGGACCATCTGGCGGCACAGGGGATCTCGTGTGAGCTTCTCGACGTTCGGACCGTTCGGCCGATGGATTGGGGCGCGATCACGGCGTCCGTTCGGAAGACTGGCAGGCTGCTTGCTCTCGATACGGGTTTTGCGACGGGAGGTGTCGCGGGTGAAGTCATCGCGCGCGTGTCCATGGACTGTTGGAGTGACATGAAGTGCGCGCCACGACGTCTTGCTGCTCCGGATGTGCCGGAGTCGAGCAGCCCGGTGCTCACCAAGGAATACCACGTGCGGGCCGAGCACGTTGTACGCTGTGTTGGAGAGATGCTCGAAAAGCACCCAGAATCGGCGTCGCTCGTGCAGCAGAGGACGCACCCGCACGACGTCCCGGGTGACTGGTTCACGGGGCCATTTTAGTGCTACCCTGTCATTCTGCATCGTGGGGAGGCGTCGCGGGGGCCTGGCCTAGCTTCCAGCGGCAGGGGTGCCAGCGCACTTCGCGGTCGACATCGAGCGCCGGAGACGGCGGTCGGCCACGCGTTGCGGCGCGAACCGTGGCGCCCGTACCTGCGGGGGCTGCCGCGGGCTGGCGAGCGGAAGAATGCGAAGCTGAGATTGGCCACGGGACGAGGCCGAACCGACCAGGATCTGGCTCGCCAAGCTATGCGAGGACCTTGGGGTCGCAGGGTTGGTGCGGCACGCAATGCTTCGCTCGCGCGCCGAGTGGGGCTTTCGGAAACCCAAGGCCGAACGTGGGCCCGAACACGACGAGGGGCGCAGCTGGCGCGCTTTCCATCACCAACGCAACCTATCTGTGGCAGCCCAAGTCTTCCTTGCCGCGCAACCGGTGCGGCTTTTCCACGCCAACGCCTCTGGCTGCCCTGCGCGTTGAGCGCCGTCCCAGAAGCTCGCGGCGGCGGGGGACCGGCGCCGACGCCATGAGCTATACACGTCGGCGTCAATCGCCACGCGGTTCCTGCGTTGCCACTCCGCCCTCGTCATGCAGTTCTTCCGGTGCGCGTGGTGCGGGGTCGCGGGTCAGTGACGACGTTCGTGCCACAGTCGTACTACGCCCATGAGAATTGCTGTCATTTCGGCGTCAAGCGACATAGGCCACGCATTAGCGGCGCATTGGACCGCAAAGGGTTGGACCGTGGTTGGAACTTATCGAACGCAGTCTCCCAAGACACGGGCTCTGGAAAACGACGGCGTTTCGCTTGTTCCGTGCGACCTGGGAGACTCCGCGTCGATTGATGCCGCCTGCGGTCGAGTCGCCGAACTTCTTGGGGATTGGGACGGCCTGGTCGTGTGTCCTGGCACCCTCGAGCCGATTGGCGAGTTCGCTGCCGTGAATTTTGGCGCGTGGGCGACCTCTGTGGACTGCAACTTTGTGGCGCAAATGCGTTGCATTCACGCTTTGCTACCGTACAGAAACCAAGAGAGCCCACTCGGTGCGTGCGTCATAGCATGGGCTGGCGGAGGCACCAACAGCGCGCCCAAGGCGTTCTCCGCTTACACCGTATCCAGGGTTGCTGTGGTCAAGATGATGGAACTCCTTGACGCCGAGGTGCCAGACATCCGATTCGTAACAGTCGGCCCGGGATGGGTGCGAACCAAGATTCACCAGGAAACGATGCGGGCACGCCGACGAGCCGGGGAGGCGTACGAGGTGACAGCAAACAAACTCAAGAACCCCGAAGGAGCTGGTTGGACCGACATGGCAACCGTCCTGGCTTGCTGCGACTGGATTCTGTCCGCACCTCGGCATGTTGTCGGCGGCCGTAACATCAGCGTCGCACACGACCCATGGGCAGAGCCGTCGCTGGCCGCAGCACTGGAGGCCGATCCGGACATGTACAAACTTCGACGACACGGAAACGACTGGCGGCGTTCTGGTAAGCCTTAGGGGAGAGTGCGGCCGCCTCTGGAGAAAGGCAAGGAGATGTCTTCGTCGTTGGACCGGCTGATTGAGATTATACCATCGCTGGCGTCGCTTCACGCGCCGTCGTCACCCGTCTATGAGTTCCTGGCGATGGCCGCCAGGGAACAACTGTTGCCGCGATTCGGAGAGGCGGCTGCCGGGCCTCAGCTTCTGGCGCCGTTCGGGTCGCTCGCCTTCCCATATCATCGAATGGGTGCGATTGACTCCGTAGACTTGTTTGGTCTCGACGAGTTGATACTGTTTGCCTTCTATTGGCGCAACCGGCATCGGTACAAGAGGGTCCTGGATTTGGGAGCGAATCTGGGCCTTCATTCAATCGTCTTGTCCAAGTGTGGCTTCTCAGTCCGTGCGTACGAGCCTGACCCCGAGCACTATCGCATTCTCTGCGAGAACATCGCGCTGAATTCGTGCCACAGCGTCGATCCCATCAACGCAGCGGTATCGGACTTTGATGGTGACGCAGAGTTCATTCGAGTGCTGGGAAACACGACAAGCAGCCACCTCGCTGGCTCCAAAGACATGCCATACGGCGAACTTGAGCGGTTTCATGTGAAAGTTCTGGCCATCCGGCCTCTCTTGGCGGAAGCGGACCTCGTGAAGCTTGACGTCGAAGGGGAGGAACGCCAGGTGGTGTGCGCGACGAAACGGGAAGACTGGGAGACGCTCGATATGGTCATGGAAGTGGGTACCCGCGAGAGCAGTTCGCAGGTGTTCGAGCACTGTCGAGCGTTGGGACTTAACCTTTTTGTCCAGCGAAATGGATGGGCGATGGTACGGGACCTGACGGATATGCCGACAACTTATCGAGATGGCAGCTTGTTCGTGACTCGACGTGAGTCAGGACCGTGGTCTTAGAGGCTCGCGTAACCGATTCGGGATGCTCTTCGTAAGGCGGATCTCACAGTGAAATTGAGCGACTTTGTTGTCGACTTCTTGGTCCAGCGAGGGGTAACCCATTTCTTTGGCATCTCGGGCGGTGCGGCGGTACATCTCTTTGACTCGGTCGCACGGCACCCCCTTGCGTCGTACGTTTGCACGCAACACGAACAGGCCGCTGCAATGGCGGCCGACGGATTCGCCCGGACCAGCGGTCGGATCGGCGCGGCGATCACGACCAGCGGGCCCGGTGCCACCAACCTCCTGACGGGCGTATGCTGTTCCTTCTATGATTCGGTGCCGACCTTCATGCTCACGGGGCAGGTGGCCACCTTCCGTCTGAAGGGTGAACGCCAGGTCCGGCAGATTGGATTCCAGGAAACGGACGTTCCGTCGATTTTTCGATCAGTCACGAAGTACGTGGCGCGATTGGAGCATGCTGAGCGGATTCGGTTTCACATGGAGAAGGCGTACCACTTGGCTTTGGACGGTCGCCCTGGCCCGGTTCTTCTTGACTTGCCTGACGATCTCCAGCGCGCTGAGGTTCACCCGGAAGACATGGAAGGCTTCGTTCCGGCACCGGTCGGCGATCCGGACCTGGAAAGCGACATTCGCCAATTGACTGACCTGCTGCGCCGGGCAGAGCGGCCAGTGCTTGTCTTGGGTGGGGGCTGCAAGACGCCAGCAGCGCCGCGGGCGGCCGTGCTGGACTTGGTGAATAGCCTTGGTATCCCGGTTCTGCTAACGTGGGCCGGCTTGGACTTGATTCCGTCAGACCACGCCTTGCGCGTGGGGACTTTTGGGGTATACGGTCCAAGGGCCGGCAACTTCACCATTCAGAATGCCGATCTGATCATTGCAGTCGGAACCAGATTGTCTCAGAATGTTACGGGCGGTCTCCTGGAGGCTTTCGCTCGGGAAGCAAGTATCGTGATGGTCGACGTTGACGCGGCGGAGATGAGCAAGTTCGATGGCCGCGGGATCGACGTGACCTTGCGAATCCAGAGTCGTGTGAGTGAGTTCCTGAACGCCTTGCGAGGCCACGTAGCGACCCCCGCCACCAAGACGACATCTGCCTGGTTGGACAGAACGCGGCGCTGGCGAGAGGCATTCCCGCTGACGGGTGTTCACGGCCCCGCCGTGCCTGGCACTAGCTGTGTGGATGCCTACAGTTTTGTAGAAGCCCTCTCACGCCACTTGCCTGACGATGAGACCGTAGTCGTCGATACCGGTGGCAATCTGACTTGGACCAGCAACGCTCTTAGGCCAAAGCCAAAGCAGACCGTGTTCTCGGCCTGGAATCATACCCCAATGGGTTACGCTCTTCCCGCAAGCATTGGGGCCGCATTCGCCGCACCCGGCCGCGGGGTGACTTGTGTCACCGGCGACGGGGGGCTGATGCTTTGTCTTGGGGAGTTAGCAACGGTTCTCCATCACCGCCTGCCCATTCGGATCATGTTGTTCAACAACCACGGTCACGGCATACAGCGCCAGACCATCGAAACTTGGCTCGAAGGTCGCTATGAAGGAGTTCATCCGGAGTCTGGCCTAGCGTTTCCGGATTTCGGCGAGGTCGCTAGGGCGATGGGTTTTCGGGTCATCACGATCGACAATGCTGCGACGGCGGAGGGCCGGCTAGCAGAAGCGTATTCTCATCCGGGCCCGGTATTCTGCAACGTCGAGATCTATCCAGACCAAAAGCTGTATCCGGTACTCAAGTATGGGTCACCGTTGGAGGACCAGTTCCCTTTTCTCGATTCAAGCGTGCTCAATAGAGAGATGATCGTCGGGCGTTTTCGACCGGATCCTCACGTGGACCCCCGAGCGGGCGGAGCGGGAGTCTGATCGTCGGCACGGCCATTGGTTGAGGCAGGGTGAATTGCCCTGGCTTGTTTTCGCTGAAGCGAGGCTGGGCCCGCATCGAGCGCTTCGAGGATATGCCCACGAGTTATGGGGAGGGGGGACTACTCATCAACGCCAAGCCTGCGATGCCCTGGTGAGCGGCTCTGCCGAACACGCTGGTATGAGGGCCGCGGTTCTCCGCGGCCTCGACCAACCTCTGCAGATCGTCTCGGCGTTGCGGTGGGACGCCCTGCGTCGCGGACAGGTGCTGGTCAAACTCGCCTACAGCGGCGTGTGCCACAGCCAGCTCATGGAGGCCCGTGGACTTCGCGGCAATGATGCGTACCTGCCTCACCTTCTTGGGCACGAGGGCTCCGGCCGGGTAGAGGAGGTTGGACCGGAGGTCACTAAGGTGAAGCCCGGAGACTTCGTGGTCCTGGGCTGGATCAAAGGGCGCGGCATTGACGGTGGTGGCACACGTTACCACAGGGGCGAGGAGAGATTCAACGCTGGCGGCGTCACTACCTTCAACGAGTACGCGGTCGTCTCGGAGAATCGACTCATCCCCCTTGTGGATGGTGTGCCCCTGGACGTAGCGGTGCTCTTCGGCTGCGCAGTCCCGACAGGGGCCGGCATCGTGCTGAATGAGATTCAGCCGACTCCTGGCAGCACTATCGCCATCTTTGGTTTGGGGGGCATCGGCCTTTGCGCACTCATGGCCACGAGGTTGTTCGATTTCAGTGAGGTACTCGCGATTGACGTCGCCGAGTCGAAGCTACGGATGGCGTTGGAGTGTGGCGCGACGAGGGCGATCAACTCAGCGACAACTGAGCCGTTGGCCGAAATCGCTGCTCTGACGCAAGGCCGCGGCGTCGACTACAGCATCGACGCATCCGGCATGGCGACAGTGATCGAAATGGCGTTTCGTTCTGTCCGCCGTCGTGGAGGACTTTGTGTCTTCGCCTCACATCCGCCCGCCGGGGAGTCCATCCGACTTGACCCGTACGAACTGATCTGCGGCAAACAGATCAGGGGCAGCTGGGGAGGTGCGTCCAACGCGGACCAGGACATCCCACGATTGATGGAACTCTACTTGACGGGGAAGTTTCCGCTGGAGCGGCTCATCACCCGACGATATTCCCTCGACATGATCAATGAAGCGCTCGGGGATCTTGAAAGCGGCCGGGTAGGCAGACCGTTGGTCGAGATTGACCCTAGTTTGACCCTCGCGCGCCGATGATCACGTCCGATTGACTCTATCATAGCGAGGTAATCCGCGATACGGCCGCGTCGAGAGTGCTGCAAGGCGGTCGCTTTGCGGTCGGCAAATCCACGCAAGACTACGCCAGGTGCCTCCGGAGCGTGCGATCGAGCCTGGTCGAACATACACGTCGTCCAGTTCGTCTGATGGGGTGAGTGCTAACTCAAGTCGGAATTCGGGCGCGGTCGGCGGCGTTGAAGGCGGCGGCGACTGGGTTGCGGTCTGCCCGGGTCACGAAGTCCAGCGAGTGCCGCAGCATGTGTACGATGCAGGTCTGGATCGTGGCCTGCGGGAAGACGCTGGTGATCGCCTCCGGAGAGCCCCGCCGCCCGTCCACCACCGCGAAGAGGAGGTCCTGGACGCAGCGGGCCCGCAACTCGGTCAGCACCCGCAGCCAGAACTTGGCTCCCTCCGTCTGCTCGATTCACAGCTCCAAAACGTCCTTGTCAGCCCCCGGGGGTAGAGTGCGATGACTTTCTCGTCAAGACCCGGCAGCCGGCCGCCGGTACTGTAGTACCAACAGCTCAAATGCCCCGCCTGGTCACTCGGTACCGCCAGCCGCAGCGCGCTGGTGTCCGTCTGGATCGTCTTCGGGGTCGTGCCGTTGCGGTGACGCTGTTCCGGCCTGAGCATCCTGCGCTCGGGATGAAGCGAACGAGCGAACTGCTCGGTGTTGACGACCTCCATCGTCAAGTCGCCATTTGCCACATGACGGGCACAGAGTACGGAGCAAGTGATGACAGGAAGTGAGAATGCGCAGGGGTGGAGTCGTTTCCTCTCTGCCCGCTATGTGGCAGGTAGGGTGCGGGAAAAGGGGGCGGTCTGGTGCTTCAAGCGGTGACGGCCGAGGTGCTCGACCGGGCGCGCCGCATCCTCGACACCGATCGTCGCATCATGGCGCGGGATGCCCTGCACGCCGCGGTCGTGATGACGGAGGGGCTGGAGGCGGTGTGCAGCTGGGACCGCGACTTCGACCGGATCAAGGGAATCGTCCGACGGGAACCGGACGCATGAGCGCAGCCGATGGCATGCAACGGACACCCGCGGCACCGATGCACGTCACCTTTGCCCGGATCCACCCGGTTGAGGTTGCCCACGGCGGCGCTCAGCGGCACGGCGACGATGCTCCCGCCCCGCAGCGCCACCATGTGATCAAATCGTTCCTCGGCGACCAGGTCCACCACCCGCACCCCGAAGCGGGAGGCGAGGATACGGTCGAAGGGGATGGGGGAACCGCCGCGCTGCAGGTGCCCCACCGTCACCACCTTCTCCCCATCCTTCAGGAAGGCCCCTTCCGACACCACCACGATGGCGAAGCGGCCGCCCCGCTCCACCCGCTCGCGGATGGCGGTGCAGACAGAACACATAGGACCGGAAATGGGTGTGCCATGTACAACTGACGCCAATATAGGCAAGCCAGACACTCCGGTATGGGTAAATAAAGGAGGCTGAAATGGCATTTGTCGGCAAGGTTCTGAATACAATGGTAATCAATTATAGTTTGTTACTGACCATGTTTATCAAACCGCTGATGTTTTTGTTATTTCCCAAACGGTTGCAAAGAAATATCCTCTACGCTTTTTACGACAAGAGGGTTTCACCCACCACATTCGATTTTGTTACCTTCCTGGTACTGGCAGAACTGGCGCGTACCCGTACAGGCTGCAATTCTATGCATGTGATATTTGTCGGGTATCATGATGAGCAGGGATTGAACCTTGAAGCCGACGAGTTCAACGAGATACATAAAATGAAAGAGCGCGCAGATGCTGATTTTATCAGGTGGAGGCTGCAAAACATTTTACTGCCATGCTGCAGCTTCATGGGGTCGTGTAAAGCCGTTTCGGTTTGTTCCTCCTACGAAGAGGCTCAATCCATCGAGATGAACCTTGCGTACCATAAATATCCCGAATCCTATTCGGTGGTCACCCCCGTCAACAGGACCGCTCTTCATTTTATTAAAAGAGAACTATTAAATGGTATGGAGGCTCCGTCAATCAGCGCTACCAGTCAATCGTTGAGTATTGTGGACGGCTGGATTAGAAAACATTGCGGCCAAAGAAAGGTCGTAACCATAACCTTAAGAGAGGCGCCATACAATACAAACAGAAACAGCAAGATAGCCGAATGGGCACGATTCGTTGCAGGCATGGATAAGAACGTCTATTGCCCAGTCATAGTAAGAGACACTTATTGCGACAGTAATCTACCCAAGGAATTTGACGACTGCATTATTCATGAATACGCCAATTGGAATACCTTTATTCGTATGGCTCTCTATCAGTTAAGTTATATCAACCTGTCAGTCAGCAATGGCGCTTTTGCGTTGTGTATGTTCTGCCGAAAATCGCGCTACCTTAGGTTCAAAATTGTGGTAGCTGATTCGCCTGTTGCAGACACCAAGTTTTTGGAAGATGTGCATGGAATGAAATCAGGAGAGCAGCCGCTTTTAAGATACCATGGCTTCCAGAAACTCATTTGGGAGGATGACGATTTCGACGTGATCAACAAAGAGTTCAACAAGATGTGTTACGAGATAGAAAGCAGCGAGACATTAAGGTCAGTCAAATGATGGATAGTATGAATCGGGAAGACATACAGCTCTGCTGTAATAGCCATGGGTTATACTTGTATTGTGGCAAAGACCGCACCTCCTTGAGATGCAACGACGGCTGTTCGTTTCCCCTTGTGAATGATATCCCGAGATTTGTGCCATCAGACAATTACGCATCTGCCTTCGGCCTGCAATGGAATGAGTACCGCACCACCCAGCTTGATTCCCACACCGGGTTGACGATCTCCCGTGATCGTCTCACACGTCTTTTGGGCGGATCACTTGAAGTCGTCAGCGGCAAAATGGTTCTGGAAGCTGGCTGCGGCGCCGGACGTTTCAGCGAGATCCTTCTTGAAGCCGGAGCGCATCTGCAAGCGGTTGATCTCTCGACGGCAGTGGAGGCCAATTACGCAAACTGCTGCCACTTTCCCCATTACTCGGTCTGTCAGGCCAGCATCCTCGAACTGCCCTTCGCCCCGGAACAATTTGACATCGTCATTTGCATCGGGGTCATTCAGCATACCCCCAATCCTGAAGAGACCATGGCGGCGTTGTGTCGACAGTTGAAACAGGGCGGTATGCTTGTCATAGATCATTATACGTATGGGTATGCGAGTACGCTTTCGCGCAGAATGCTGCGTGCTCTACTATTGAAGACGCCGAAGACATTCTCTCTAGACTTCTGTAAGACTTTGACAAATCTCTTGTGGCCTTTGCATAAGCTTTTCTGGAAGATGCGAACCCTTCCGCTTTTCCCTCGTATTCGAAGCTACTTTATCAGGTTGTCTCCCATTGTTGACTATCATGATGCCTATCCGCAACTTGGCCCTGAACGATTAAGAATATGGGCGACGCTCGATACGCACGACACCCTGACTGATTACTACAAGCATCTACGCAGCGCAGATGAGATCGAGAGAGCGCTCTCAGCGCAGGGCATGATACAAATAGAAGCGGTTTATGCCGGTAACGGGGTCGAGGCCAGAGCATATAGAACGGCCTCACCCGTGGCGACATAGAATGTGCGGTATTGCCGGAATAATCGGGCGCGCGCCGCCTGAAACGATACACAGAATGGTGGCCGCCATGGGCCATCGCGGCCCGGACGATTCCGGGGTTTTCGTTGGCGACTGCTGCGCCCTCGGCCATGCCCGCCTTTCGATTATCGATCTCTCCCCCCGCGCGCATCAGCCGATGGCCAACACCGATGGTTCACTGGTGATCGTCTATAACGGCGAGACCTACAACTTCCAGGAAGAGCGCGCCCTGCTGGAGCAGAAGGGGCATCGCTTTTCGTCGCAATCAGACACCGAGGTCGTCCTGCGTCTGTATGAGGAGTACGGAGACAATTTTCTGCTGCGCCTGCGCGGCATGTTCGCCCTGGCCATTTACGACAAGCGCCGCGGATCAGGGCGCGAGCGGTTGCTGCTGGCCCGGGACCAGATCGGCATCAAGCCGTTGCTCTACGCGGAAACAAGGGGTTATCTGGTCTTTGCATCAGAGATGAAGGCGCTTCTCGCCAGCGATCTAGTCGAACGGCAGATCGACCCGGAGGCGGCGCGTCTGCTGCTTACCTTCGGCTCGGTTATCCAGCCTCGTACTATGGTAGCCGGTGTGAAGATGCTCCCCCCGGCACATCGGTTGATATTCGAGGCTGGTGCCGTCAGGATCGAGCGTTACTGGAGC
>Ga0315287_10001819_pt1 | contig 19901 bp, 41 predicted proteins | sample YL17G11_0_MG_FD_205037 | JGI IMG/M metagenome (GOLD analysis project Ga0315287, IMG submission 205037) | Sediment microbial communities from Yellowstone Lake, YNP, Wyoming, USA - YL17G11_0 | ecosystem: Environmental > Aquatic > Freshwater > Lake > Sediment | place: USA: Wyoming | collected...
CATGTCAAGATTTTTGGCACAGTGGTGGGATTCGTGCTGGTTTGTGTCCTTCGTGTCATGAAGTAGCATAGGTTACACGGCGTACATTTGTCATATGTTGGTTAAAACCTCAATTAACTTTTTTAAAATATGGAGGTACGGCTTGGATGAAAGACAGTTTGAATTACATATGGAGGCGCTTGACTGTATACGATGCGGTATTATCGATATCGAGATTGCTGTGCAAAGTATTGAGGGAGAATTTCATTCCGCATTAACCAACGCCGGCAACCAAAAATTGATCGACGATATCAATGAGGCCGTCGTTATGCTTGAGCACGGTGACTACAACGTAGCTCATGATTTTTTGCAAGCAATCATCGTCCAACGGCGGACGGGTTCCTGAAGCGTTGTAAGAAACAAATGGCCGACGTGGTATTGCGTTTACACTATAAGGTCGCCATACCTTAAATCTTACAAAAAAGAGACTGATTTTAATGTTTTTTTAAGACAAATGGTTGCCGCGAAAGGTTAGATAGAATGTTGTTTGCTAAGAATGTGCGTGAGTGGTTCGCGTTCTTTGGCGGCGAAGAACTTGGAATAAACCTTGAACACGCATCGATCGTTTGGGACGCCGCCATTAAATCCATCAAGCGGAAATCCTGTAGTTGGAAGCTTGATGTTGATGACTGCTATTATGAAACTTCTTGTGGGAAAACATGGTATTTCCCAGAGGGTGATATCAAAGATAATGATGTAAAATTCTGCCCGCATTGTGGTGGAATGGTAAAATAATCAAAAGGTTAAAGTGTTACATGAGCGCTACTCCCCATTTTTCTTTTAATATCAATATATTAAATGGTATTAAATTAAGATAGCGCTACACCCCAACATATTGTGGTATTTAGAATAATGATATATTTAAAACAGGAGATCTATGATCTTCGATTTTATTCCATACAGCTTTTACGCGGTCTGTGATTGGTGTGTTACCAGTTACAGATTTGCTTTCGACGGATTCCCGATTGCCGTCGAATCAACCACTAACAGTTGGGTGTTATGTTCGCAACAGACATCCAATGAGCCATACCCGGCTCGTTATCCGGTGGGGTTTACTTAAAAGATATTTTCTTTAAAATATATGATTAATCGGAATAAATTGGAGGGGGATTTGTCTCGCGAACTTATCCCCCATTTCATGAAAGGATTAGTATGAAAATAGAATGTAGTTTTTCAGGTTGTTCTTGCGGATGCACCCCTAGTGCTTATAGAACTTTTGAGGGGGAAGATCCTGATATTTATATTGCCATTGCGGATTGGGCTCAAGATTATTTAGCTAATGGTACTGATAAATGTAGAAAACTTAATATCCCAAAACGTTCACAAGAGATTCTTATAACCTGGGATAATTTTTGTAATGAATTAAGGGTTATCGATTCAAAAAAAGCCGCTCTTATTAAAAAAGAAAAAGTATATGAAGAGGCTTCTAAAACTCTTGGATTGGAAATTCCCGATGAAAAAAAATTAGAAATTAAAAAAGATAAAACGATTATTGCCGAAATAGATGATAAAATAAAAGAATTAGAAATTAAAATAAAAACACTTCTTACATATTCAAAGGTGGAAATAGTATGAAAATCGTCGAATCATCATTCAAAATTTCCGATCACAATTTGAGGGATACCGGTATGTATGTTCTCAAACATATCGAAATGATCGGGAGAAAAGCGTATAAGTCTGAGGACGCTGTCACGGATGAAAGCGCGATAAAATTCGTGAAATCAGTAATGGGCATGAAACATTATACACTCCTGGAACATTATTCCGTTTCGGTTATGATCACGTGCGACCGCGGCCTGTCACATGAAATCGTGCGCCATCGGATTGCATCTATTGTCCAAACCAGCACCAGGTACTGCGATTATTCAAAGGGAAAATTTGGATCGCAAATTGAAGTTGTTGATCCAGCGAATGCAATGAAACTTGAGATTGGAAAGAAATATCAAGATATTGAAATCACACCATCAATCTTTGGTCAGTGGTATGATTTATGGATAGAAGCTATGGATAGAGCTGAACACTATTATATGGAGTTGACAAAGTTAGGTTGCCCAGCTCAACTCGCCCGCAACGTTCTCCCCAACTCTCTGAAAACCGAATTGTGGCTGACGATGAACCTGAGAAATTGGCGTCACTTCTTTCAGTTAAGGGCAGCCGGCACGACAGGTAAGCCCCATCCGCAAATGCAAGAGTTGGCCGTCAAGATGTTGAAAGCGTTTAAAGATTTTATACCAATAGTATTTGATGACATTATCGTGGGGGGATAACATGATTACATATTCTGTATTAAAAATAGATACTGATGTGTGTAGGCCGGATTTGGTTGGTTTTACTCTTGATGGTTTTTCTGAAAAGATTAAAGAGGAAATGAAAAATAAGCCTATTGACGGGGTTGAATTTTATGGAATTTATGATGAACCACCAATTTTTCCATCAATAGTTTCAGACTCATTACCTAACAAATACCTTATTAATGGGTCTTTAGAAATTCAATTTTCTAACCCGAATATTATAGAAAACTCTAGTTTTCCGCATTTACATTCAATTTCTGATATCAAAAAACTTGTAAGGAACGGAGGTGCAAAATACGTCTGCTTGCAAGGAAACAACTTAGGTATAATGCCAATCAGTTATGATTTAAAATGTGGTGAGCATCAATTAACATTAACCGATCAAAACATTTTCGAAATGAGGTTATGATGGATGATGTGATTGTAACGAATCCGTTTGCCGGAATAACGGGGATGCAAGTATGTGCAAAGAATGGATTAACGGATGAATTTATTCTATCCGAAGCTAATCGTCTTAATCCTTCAGGAACATCATTAGGATGGTGTGAAATAGTAAAAGAAGGGGATGCTAAACCAGTTCCTTGTGGAGAGATTAAGGGTCGTACCCATTATATTATAACATGTTAAAAGGAGGCTGATTTGCTCTATAATATCGTGTGTCATCATAGTGACACACAAGAAATTTTAATGATTCTTAAAGAAAACGATCGGGATTTAAAAGCGTCAAGATCGTATGAAATTGATAATTTGCATCGATTTACCATAAAGGTTGAAACGTATTTAATCCCAGATTCTGTTAAAAATTATTTTAATAGTAAGCGTAATAAAACGATTGCAATTACGAATGGTGAAATCGATGCACCCTCATTAAAAGATGTTGATAAGCATGGTAATATTTATGCCTAAATTTAAAATTAAAAATAAAGTATTTTTGTTACGATGGCTTCCCGAATGGGATTTGAAAGTTGTGGATGCGGCAAAAAGGTTTAGGAGAGGCGAGTTGATTGATTGGAAAATGGCTGAGGCGTGTGGAGCATTAAAAGGAATTCCGATAAATCTAACCCTTAGAATTTTGTCGCAACGATTAAGTTATTTGATGCGCTGTAAGTACAACGACGATTTTAAGAAAGTTCATAACATTCAATGCAAAGAGTATAATCGTACTCATGTTTTGAAGAGTATAATGAATAGAGAGGAAGTTTTCAGAAGCCTACCTTATGAGGTAAAGCTTAAGTATAACCATAAAACCAGGCACAATCAGGAATGGACTCCGGAGCGTGTCAAACTATTGGGGGTGTTAACCGAGAAGCACAGAAGGGGTAATTGTATTGATTGGGATGCACTACTAAGAGACAGGGCGTCCCGAAAGCTTCCGCAGTACTCTAAGTCTCGTTTGCGAAGTTATTACTGGTCTACCATGGTTCATAAGAGACCGGATGTTATTAAACAACGTCGCAAGGATGCTCTCGAGTACAAGCGGAAAAACATCGGAAAGTATCGCGCAACTAATACAAAACGTTATAATGTTATTCGAAAAGTTATCAACGATATGATGTTGCAAAAACTTTCCGATGTTCGTTAATCTAATCTAAATTAAATAATTATCGGGCACGAGGGGTGGTCATGTGCGCGTGCAAGCCTTCTGGGGGAGTGGTCGGCCTAATGGCTATTGCACTTTTGGCTGTCAGGGACACACGACATACAATGATCCCAGGCAATCGCTCGTGTATACGGGGTGTGAGGTTAAGTTATGTTTGATTCGCTACGGCGTCCGCAAGCATAACTCCTCACATCCTCCGATAATCCAACAAAAAGATTAAATAGTGGAGGAGTTTGATGGAAGATAATATTCATGTCGTTCTATCGACATCAAGACAAATCTTGTCGATTGATGGCGATGTTGTTCTTACCGAACGTATTAAGAATTTTAAACCAATACCGATATGTTATGCAAGATGCGAAACTGGTATCACCATTATTGGAAGAAATTCAGAAAAGATGGAACTTAGTCTTGCTGAAATATGTAAGAGAATGGTTAATAAGGTATTAATTAAAAAACCAAAAGTCATCATTGGTGAAAATCTTGACGATGAAGAATCATGGTTGATTGATTATGAAGAGAAAAAACCAACTGAAATAACGGAAATGTTTTTTGAAGAGTTTAAGAAAACAAATACATTACATATGCAATTTAGTGCTTTCGATCCACTTAGAAAGCGCGATTTGTTTTGTGTTTGCGGACTATACCATGATGGTGTTTGGGAAGAACTTGAGATTCTTCCAAGTTCGAAAATACATTTTATTCCAACTACTATGAATAATTGAAAGGACGGAATATGGATGTTACTAGTGATGAATGGTCACAACGCGAATTTAATATTTTGAAAACCACTTGTCTTAACAAGAAAGACTGGATGTGCACCAAAACCGATGTAGCCTGCAAAGATTATTTGTGCCCAATTGTTAAAAAATCGGCAGATATAATCGAGGTGAGAAAAAACTTTAAAGATCAAAAATAATAAAACGGCGCACCTACGAGTAACGTGGAAAGGCTGTGCACACCCTACGAACGTTAAAGTGAATCCGGCAGCGCTTAATGCGGGCACCGGATGTTGCGCCTTTTATATTTCAGAAAGGAAAATTTCAATGGGTAAGTTTGAAGATGTTAATGATGGTGTCTATGAACTTATAAACACTATTGTTAAAGATTTTCTTAGAGAACATGGTGGATTTCAGAATGGTCTTGATACTTGGGTGGATGGTATTATTAATGAATTCGGGGTAGGTTGTATTGATTGGTCAACACCGTCAATTCAAGATATGACAATGAGTGAACACAGGGGATTGGGAAATAAACTCTTTTTGAAAATACAATCATTATTTACTAAAGATTTTCTAAGAGAGCATGTAATTAAATTAAAAAAACCCAAGGGTAATGGTAATTATTTTGCAAAACTTATAATTTACAAAAAATATAAAATTAATGGATATCAATAAAAGGAAATATATGAAATACAAAATCGTGAGAATAGAGCCTAAGCGTAAAAAGAATGGAACAAAGTTTTGGAATGTTTCTTTTGTTGAAGATAAATTGGATAGGGTAAAGGAAAAAAGGCGACCATATGCTAATGGTTCGTATCTTTACCCTGCATATATGAAAGACGAAATCGCTTTTAATAAACTGAAAGCGTGTATGATATCGGAACACAAAAAAAGAATTAAACCACTTGAAAAATCATTAAAAAAATTGGAGGAATTAAAATATGAATACAAAACTCACGAAAGATGAGAAGCTCGGGATTAAAATGATTCAGACGCTTCAAGGCGTTGTCAACATCGATGAGTCTGATGAAAAAGCTCTTCGCGGTTGGCGCGGTATGAGTGAGTCTGAAAAAGAAACGACTCGGGTGGTATATAAAATGTTTAGCAAGGAGAAATGATGGATAACAATCTATATCGATGTGATAGTTGTAAGAAAACTTTCACAAGAGAGGAAATTGAATTTGAATCTTATATTAATAATATCGAAGTGTATGGAGGGAAATTTACGGCGTATAATACTATAACTAATAAAGATTTAGTAGAAGGTGATTGTGTTTTATGCTGTCCCCATTGTAACCAATCACATCCATTTGGTTTCGATGCGGTAGAAGTATGAATAAACCATCGATGGCTCAATTTGCGTTTATTAATAGTTTGTATGAAGAACTTGGCATTCCTTATTCGGAAAGGGAAAAGCCTCAGGATATGGCGGCCGCCCGATCATTAATAACCCATTTATTAGAAATGGTTGATAACAAAAAAAATGAAACAGGAGAAGATTAATGAAGGGTATAAAAAATAAACTATGCCCATTTTGCGGAGGTCGCCCCGTTATGAGATTAAAAGGGTCATGGTTTGAGTTGAGATGCGAGGGTGCTAATTGCAAAATCAGACCAGGAACCGGACCATGTATTTCGAGAGATGTTGCCCATTTTAGATGGAATCAAAGGGCGGATGTCTCAAGGGAAAATACATATATCAGGGGGGTTTTACAACAACTTTGTAAAAAAGAATTACATAGACTTAAATACAAATCTTGTACTGACCATGTATCTAACGCTATTACTATTTTCATTCAAAGAAAAATACTACCGCTTGCGATAGAGGATGATGAATGGATAGCGAAGATGGCCAAGAAGAAACAACTTAACAAATAGCGTTTGTAGTGGTGGGCTCAGAGGCAGCCATCCATAAAAAAGTGAGACGAACCACCGGTCAGCGCGATATGTCCAATAATAATCTAATGGGTGCATCATAAACGCCTAAAGGAATAATATGCATTCACGGTTATACATGGATGATGTGCGTCGGGAAAATGGGGAGAGTAAAAGGGCACCCCGTAACTGGTAAGGCTTGATTTCTCTTTGGCGTAGTAGCAAACTATGAACGCTTTATTAAAAAGGATAAATGATATGAGTACAGTAACAACAACCTCCATCGTATTGGGTGGGGTTATTAAAGAATATAAATTACCAATAGAAGTTTGTAAAACATGTCTTGGTGAGGGTAATATAACAACATTTTGCGGTCATGATGTGGAAGAAACATGCCCAAATTGTAAAGGGAAAGGATACCATGATAAACGAGAAAAACAATATTCCGTGGAAAGATAATCCATTGCGTGGTAACGAGAGTGTTCCACTCGAAACACTTCGCTCCTGGCTTCCAAAGAATAGAAATCATCCGGAGTATGAAAAGATCGAGTGCATGATAAAATTCAAGGAAAAACAAATAAACGTAAGGAGGGGTGTATGGGAACGTTGATGAATCAAAGTGAGAGAAAGTATTGTACGGTTGACAAAAAAAGTATTCAAAATTTTATTGATGAATGTATTGAAATTTCAGAAGAAAGCGTTGTCTCTCTTGAGAGTGTATTGCAAGCCGCAAAGATTCTTGAGATGAAAAGAAAAAATGATTTATATGTGAATAACGGTGATGCTTTTGATGAACAACTGGCTGGATTTGGAGAAATACTTAAAGATTTAATTATTGGTTTAGACGATATTCGTGTTACCATTCGCAACCTTGGAACTGGTAATGCTGCTACTGAAATGGGTGCGATAGAGGCGTTGTCTGTTTCTATTGAAAAAGGTTTAGAAGGTGTTTCCAGCGCCATTCAAAATGGAATCTAAACAAGGATAATTCTAATCAATCTAAAGCGTTTCCTCTCCGTCTCATAGCCAAAGAGAGGTTAGGGCCGTCATGCGCAGAGTCCCCCGTGGCGGCGTAGTTGGGGACAGGGTATGAGGGGTGTCTCTCCGAAAGGGGAGACGCTTTAGGTTGATGTATTTTGTAAACATTAAAGGGGGTTTAAGTGAATATTTTAAAAGAGGTTTATAATATTAAAAATTTATTAAAGAAATGTATGGATCCTAAATCTATAGAGAGATTTTTAAATTTAGATTTACAACAACAATTAACAACAGCTTCATCAATAGAAACGATGATTGGTATAAATACAGCATTTATGTTTTGGAAAAGATGCGGATCTAGAATATTTATTTTATCAGACAATTTAATTGAAGCTTTTCAAAATACAAATGTTCCACAAAAATTAAAACCAAAAGATTTTGAATACCCATTTGACTCTTTTATTATTGAAGGTTATAGTAAACCTTTATTTACAACTATGATTGGTGAATACGAATTACCAGTTTATGCAATATTGTATTCATATTCACGAAAATTTTCTGAAGAAAAAATTGTGCCTTCACATATGTCGTTAATGTCAAATATTGAAAATTTAATATATAAAAAAAAACTTATTAATCCAAATACTGTCGATATCGGGTATGATAGGTCAATATTTGCGTTTTATAAACACCCATTATCCGATACTATGGATCGTATTCAATTTGATTTAGTTGATAATAAATCGTTTGAAGAAATATCTAAATTTAAAAGAGAAAATTTAATGGATATTATGTGTGATGAAGATGATATAAAAAATGTTATTAATATGTTTTGTAATTCTATATTATATATAAATGAGCCAAACAGGATTATAAGTGAAACTGAAGAACGTAAATCAAGAACGGTTATTATTGGTGGTAAAAATGGAACACAAAGACAGGAATATATTTTATTAAAACCACCAAAATCTTATAAATCTAAATCTGAATATGCCGGTGGGGAATTAACGGTTAGATTTCCTGTTATGGGCCATTGGAGGGATCAAGCGTGTGGTGAAAAATATTCTTTAAGAAAACATATATGGATAAAACCATTTTGGAAAGGACCTGAATTAGCAGAAGTTGTTAGTAAACCATATTTAGTAACATAAAAATCAAAAAGCCAATAACAAGCGGTGCAATGCATGGCTCCGTGGGGGTGAATAGAAAAGTTGGGAGGCTGTGAAGTGAGTTATTGTGAAGCGACTGACGCCCTTGTAAGCGGGATATCTCTGCAAGGGCTATCAAGCGGTTGCGTAATGATAGCGTGGGCCTATGGGTCTGCATGGAGCCGACGGTGGAATACCAACCATCCCCGGGTTATTGGTTTATTTAAAACGCTAAAGGAGAAATTATGGATATCAAGGTTAGTAAAATGAGTGAGGGGGAAATAACCCAAAAGTTAAAAGATATTTCAACAAATCTTAGTATGTTATTTAAAGATCAGGATAAAACACACAAAATTATAATTGCATTAAGGGAAGCTGAATCAAAACTTAAATGCGAACGTGATGATAGAAAAATAAAAAAATTCTGCAAAAATCCAAAAAATTTTACCAAAGATCAATGGGAATTTATTCTTGAAGCTGGTGATCATATAAGCAAATCTCAACATGAATATTCAAATAAGATTATGTATGAATTAGGATTTTCTGCAATTGGATACCATCAAGAAACTAATCAAAAATTTCTTGTAATATATGAATATAATGTTTCTAAAGTTATAAGAAATTTTGAATTATTCAAAAATTATCTTAAACCGATAACCGCAGAAGATATAATATTAGGGAAAGAATTTGGTATAAGAATGGGGGTACCTGGTTTATCAGATGCGGAAGTGTCTGTTATTTATATAAAGAAAAATGAAAAAGTTGTTTTCTATAAATCACGACATGATCAGAAAAAACAATTCAAATCATTTGAAGAATTTATTGAATGGCTTACCGGTCAATATCAACAAAAGGCGGAATCATGTTATACATAATAAGAGGCTTACCAGGCTCAGGCAAATCAACATTGGCTCAAAAAATGTTACAGGAAAAGAAAATAGATGTGTATTATGAAGCTGATATGTATTTCATTAATAAAAATGGTGAATACAATTTCATTAAGGAAAAGATTCCTGAAGCTCATGAATGGTGTCAGGATCAGGTTCGTAATGCCGTTGAAGATAGAAAGAATGTCGCCGTCAGTAATGTATTTGTTACATTTATTCAGGTATTGCCGTATGTGGTTATGGCCGATGTAAGGAATACAAAATATGAAATTATTGAATGCAAGGGAAGATACGAATCAATTCACAATGTTCCTCAAGAAGAAATGCAAAAAATGAAGGATAATTGGGAAAGGATGCCGTTAAATTTCCTTAAATAATGTAATAACAATTATGAGAGAACCTTTTAACAATTAATAAACGGAGGGTGTTGTGGCTGAGATTAACATTGCCTGTGATGAGTGTAAATCAGATCTTGAAATAACCATTAATGATGGTGAAATTGTTGTAGAACCTTGTAATTGTTGTCAAGAACTTTTTGATGATGCTATAAGCAAAATAATATCGGAAGATATTAAACAGATTCTTACAAAAAATGGAATATTTAGTTATAATCTTATAGTTCTCATTAATAATGCAATCATCGATGGTATTGGCTTTATGAGAAATTTGGATTATGATGCACGTGAAAGTATAATGAGAATCATGATGAACTACTAATGGAGGTACCATGAAAAATTTTTTTTGTAAATTAGGATTCCATGATTGCGTTGCAGATGTATCTGGAACAAAACAGTATTGTTTGAAATGCGGCCATGTACGCATTTGGGACAATGATAACAAGAAATGGCTGCAAAACAATAAAACAAACAACTTTATGAAAGTGATTAATGTTACGTTCGGGTTGTTTGTATTTACTATGATTTATTTTACCACAAACATGTTTGAACAACATCCGGCGTTGTTCATTATTTTGTTTTCAGCATGGTTTGCACTTACCGTGTTCAGATACATCACATAACGGGAGGGATAGTGAATAAAGAAGAGATCGAGGAAAAGCTAAAATCACTTGAGGACTTGATAAACCATTTACAGGTGGCGCTGTTGCATCTGCAAGGTGTTGTGCTGGAATTGCAGATGCATCAAATTAAATTAGATAAAAAATTATCTCAAACCTGAATGGTTTGACATGGTGCGGGAAAATAAGCGAAAGCTAAATCACTGCGTGAAACCCTGGTGACGAGCCGAACCATTTCTAAGTTGGGAAGTAAAGCCTGATATGGATGGACTCCGTGTAAGTCGGATTAAAAGTCGGCCTCGCAGAAACAAGGGTGACGCACCATATTTATTAGAAAGGAATATATGAATGGCAAAGAATGTCCTAAAAATTTTTTAGATTTTGTTGCGGGGAGTAGTAAATTTATATTTCATAATAATATACAGGGTGATATAAAAGTTAATTTACAATATAATTTAAAAGATTTATCTACAACTAAAAGTTATTATCCAAATTCAAAAGAAATAGCAATAAATGCTACTATAAAACAATGGCAAGATACAAATGCCCCTGTTTGTGAATTTGTTTTGACAGTTAAATTTGATGGTAATTATAAAAATATAAAATATTTAGGAAATGAATTGGCTTTTGATGTTTTAGATGAATTAAAAAAAGGTATTTCATTAATTGTTAATGATAGAATTGTTTTTATGGAATCAATTAACAAAAAACATGTTATAATGGATTATAATAGAAATGAATTCTTAGAATCATGTTTTAATAATTTTTTTGATAGAATTAAGAAATTAGAAATAGTTGTTATTCAAATTGATGCTATTAATATTGATAATAATGATAAATTGTTTTGTATATATGGGGTGTACGATATTAAAATGAAAACATGGATTGCAATTGATGTTTTTAAAATTTTGATTATAAATAAAATATATTTTTAAAGTGGAGGTAATGGTGGAAATCAAATTGGTCATGAGCCGTGAAAGGGCTATTGTGTTATACAGAGCCCTCGAGATAATCGCAAGAATAGGAATGCTCCAATTCAAGGATATGCTTGAATTGTTAGATCCTAAAATCAGCTGGGACGAGGCTGAGGAAATCGAACAATTTTTAAAAAGAAGGTTAAGCGTATTAAATAAGAACGCTTATTATTCTATAAGCAGCAAAGACGTTCCTGAAGAGAGTCATGTTGCCTGGGAAGCATACCAACACCTTCGTCGGGAGATCGCTTGGTATGATAAAGGTAAGGATTGGCGTACAGACGAAAGGGTTTGGACCGGTCCTGATTCAATGGTGACCGTCAACTTTGATGAGCCGATGAAAATGTCGGCAACTCCTGGTGAATTTAAAACGGAAAGGGTTAATGATGGTGTGGTTTGATATTAAGAATAACCCTCCTCCAGATCAAGTTATTGATATTTGGTCGGTTGAACATGGTAGGCTGACCAATTATATCTATAGAAGAAATTATATGGATATACCTGATAATAATTTTTTTGACCCTTTTGTATCCGGTCCGTGTCGTATACGGGACACTACACACTGGATGTTTCCACCTAAACCACCAACAGAAAGAGTTTGATCATGTTGCATACGAGAGAAGAGCAGAGAATATTTTTGGCGGCTATGGCGCTAAATTCAGAGATTCGAAGGATTTCCGTCCGTAAGAAAGACGGAAGCGACGACACCATGGCTTGGGATAACAGCGAGGCCCAGGAATGTGCCGATCGGTGCGTGATGTTTGCTGACGCCATCCTCGATAAGATCAATCCTATGCCGAATCTGGAACTTGAGAAGCAAATGGAAGATGCTCGCGATATCGAGCTTGAACAACGCCGGCCACCACTTAATAACGAAGAAAACCCGGTATGAGTTGGGTCCACTCAGGGGTTGCTGCTAAAATATTGGCCGCCCCACAAGAACAGGTTGCGGCGTGTCTCGCCAGAATAGCCACAGTATGGATGGTTGATCCGCGGCACCCCGATAGACTGGTCTCTTCAAAAGAACTTGGCCCAGACGAAATCTCAGCGGTTACAGAGGCTTTTGCGGAGATGGGGATGTGGCCAAGCGATAGCGGTGAATTTGAAGATGAACTACCACCTAATATTATTCAGGAATCTCTCGATCTTCCCATTAAAGGAATATAATAATGGATTACTTAGACTTGATTGAATTAATGATACCAACGGTAACATATGTTGTTACTTTTGTAGGAATAATATTTATCGTTTTGATTGTAAAAGCGATATTTGAAGCTAAATACACCATGCAATATGATGATGTATTCTCTGAAAGAATCATGACAATTTCGCAAACCGAGCTTGATGAAGAAACAAAGACGAAATTGATTCAGGAAGTTATTAAATCTTCTGTTACATCAGAAGAAAAACAGGTATAACAATTATGACGAAAAGATTTTTATTTTTTCTTCATATTTTGCTTTGGATAGGCGCTTGGATTGAAATGATATGCGCCTTTATTAATATTATAACTTTCACTTGTTACAGGCCATGGTGGGATTTTCATTACATGGCGTGGTCGACATTGTTAGAATTGAAATTGAAAATGAAATTAGATAAATGCGTGGGGAAATCCGAGGGTTGAGCGCTTTCGTCGCAGCCATGATTCACGGCTGGTCGGGTTGCTCACGACGAGGTGCTGTGGTGAGCCTATAACAGCATCATTGGTGGTGCGCTAATTCAGGCAGAAATGTGCGGGTAGCTTCCACACAACCTGAAAAAAAATAAACCTAAGGCAGTCCCCACGTATTTTGTAGGAATAATATGAAAACGGAAGAACAGATTAGAGCTGATATTGCCAGGATTAAGGGCAACATCGAAATATTGGAGGCTCATTTTATGACTGGAAAAGAGCGTACGGCTAATTCTTTTCAGTTAATATGCGCACGAGAGAGCCTCGATACTTTGTTGGAAGTAATTGGAGAACAACGGATTTATCATAAACAATTCAAAATCACAAGGAGTAAAAATGCCGAAAAAGACAAAGGGGCCGAAATGTCTCCACAGGCCCAATATCATGACACCATGCTTTCATGAGGATGGGGAAGTAGCGCTGCGCAACGGAACATGTTCAGGGTGTGGTAAAACGCCTGAAGAACTTGATGGTAACCCATCACCAATCACGCTCAATGATGAGCAGGCACTCGTGGCCAAGAAGATGAATATCGCGGTGAATAAGTTTGCCGCGAAGATGAAGTCCCAGATGGTTCATATGCTTATAGACGGGACCGCAAAAGGCTGGGACACGGTTCCGGCCTACATATTCCTCGACGCTTTCAATGAGAGCGTTGATTGTATTCGGGATGGAACGAGTATCACGGACGCAACGGTTAGCGCGGCGATCTATGCCATGCTGATCGGGATGAGAAGCAAGTAACAAATTAATCGCCACCCTTGGATATTAGGATGGCGATTTTTAGTTTTAGGGGGTTTGTTATGGATATTAAGGTTGGTGATAAAATCAAATGGAAATGTCACTACGGAAATCAATATTCTGGAATAGTAAAGGAGGTGATGAGTAACGTAGTTGTTGTAGAAACGGCGTCTGGAAACAGGCGTTATATTAGGAGGGATCAAATTATAAACGAAAAGTCATTCGCTTTGAAAGGAGAGTAATGAGGCGGATCAAAATTAATTTTCAATAACTAATTAACTTAAAAGGTGCTGAAAAATGAATAAGAAACTCTATGTTGGGAATATTCCGTGGGAGGCCACGGAAGAGGAATTGAAGGATTTGTTCGAGACGGCCGGCCAAGTGGAAAATGTGAATATCGTCAAAGACCGCGAAAGCGGCCGGTCTAAAGGGTTTGGGTTTATCACTATGGCGTCAGAAGAATATGCCGAAAATGCTATCAACGCCCTTGATGGTAAAACCCTTGGCAACAGGACACTGGGCGTTAAGGAGGCTGTTGATAAAAAAGATCGGCCCCCAAGGCGCGAAGGGGCGCGAAGAGAATATAACTAAAAATACGTTTTAATTAAATTGATTAAGGCCGGTTGTAATGATCGGCCTTTTTTGTTTTATAACCTCATACCAAAGCGTTGTAACGGCATAATTTTGGTGGATGTAGACAGGCACAAACGCAGGGCCGGTGAAGTGTGGGGCTACTCTAAACCAGGAGGTACAAAATGGCAGGAACGTTAAATAGAAGCATGACTTTTGATCTTAAAGTCGATAATGACAAAGATGGTATTATACACCGAAAGGTGGTCAACAGTATCAGATTGTATAGATCTGTTTGTCGAAAAGTTTATTCTATGACTGCAATGGCAAGGATTGCTATTGCGGATATTAGAATAACGAAAAGTGGTTATGTCAAAGTCGAAGATAATCAAAAAACAGATCTCAAACTTCTTTCAGAAGCATTCGGGGCAAATCCGAGTAGACAAATAAATTTACAGGAGTTTTGTCCTACAGCTTTAGCCTTTTTCTGGGCATCAGCAATCGGTGATGTTACTTCCAGGTGGAGATCCAGGGATCCCGAATTTGATTGTGTTCCAAGAAGTGTATTAACTTTGAATGGGATACGTGATCTGGCATGGTTTAATCATATAGGTATAGGAATGCCACGTTTAACGGCACGTCCCGATTTATATGAAAAATCAATCAGTGTTAAATGGGATCATGAAATTGGCAAGGTTGATTTTTCATTTCCAAAAAAACTCGATTCTTCACGGTATTGGATATGGAAAAACCTACGTGATAATAATGAAGAGTGGGGGTTGGGTACGATATATTTGAATGAGGATGAAGGGAAATTGAAAATGACAATTTCGTATTCCATCCCCGAAAAAGAAAAAAAATTAAATCTCGACAAGGTAGTTCTTATTGAATTTACAAGTGATCCTGATAATTTCATTACCTGTTATGTCGATGGTGGAAATATGGGTGAAGCCGACAAGATCAGTGCCGTTGAGGCGCTTGGTTGGTTGGAAAAACTTTTATTGTTAAACAATAAATTTAAAGACAGGGCCTCCGCTGTTGGTAATTCTCGCAAGGCTTGGGGGAGTAAAAAACTTAAAGCGGTTGCTAATGAATGTCGCGAAAGGGTAACGAAAAAACGGGAGAATGGGGAAAAGTATCGGAATCATTTATGGACCCGTCGGATAATAAGTTTTTGTCAGCGTCACAGTGCCGGCACTATAAAGCTTATAAATGTTCCCGATGGATTGTTGGGTCACCCTTGGGGATGGTATCAATTCAGACACGATCTGAAATATAAAATTGAGGAAGTCGGTGGAAAGATTGTTGGAACATGTGAGGATTGCAAAAATGAATTTGAGTTGAATAAAATATCTCAAATCGTATGTAAACCATGTGATGCTAAAAGAAAAGCTGAAAAGGCTAGGAAAAGGAAAGAAGAAGAATCATGATATCGATTTGTTATTGTGGGAATCCTTTTCATCCAAAACCTCGTCAGGAATGTTGTTCCCCAAAATGTAGGAAGAATAGACATTCCGCGAGGCGTGGTTATTATCCAAAATATGGAGAATATACCGCGACGGTTGAGATAAATAGTAGATTGAGAAAGGCGAGTAATCGTCTGGCCAAAAAACTTTCATAACAAAAAAGGGGTGTTGTATGGCGAAAAAGGTTAGTGATTTTTCATACAACCAGCTCGAAAGACTAGAGCGGTTGAGCGACATGAACGAGAAGGGTGAGGCAACCAATGTGACTCTTTTGACTCATGCCAAAGTGGGCCAATCGGTTGCATCATTGACACACGCGAATGTGAAAGCGTCAAAGTTTGAAACCGCCGCAGCAATCGCTACGGTCTAATAATAAAAACGCGGTCAATATCAATCGCGAGGTGGGCCACGTTGCCCACCAAAATCCTGTTTGGATTTTCATACTAGTATGTGAGTGATATTTCTTCTATGTGCTCTGTGTGGATGATATTTCAACCGTATCTTTTTGATATATAATAAAATTAAAAAAAGCGGTCAACATCAATCGCAAGATAGACCAAGTTGTTTATTAAAATCCTATTTGGATTCCTATACTGTGCGTAGTATGGTGATGTTATAACACATGTTGTATGTTCGCGTATATAGGTGATGTCAAAGGTGGTTGATTGGACTGAGTATGCATGTGTAGGTGATGTTAGGGAAAACTGTCTTGGTTATCATTAGTAAAGGAGAAATAATGGATTATTCTATTTTAATTATAACTATTTTGGCCCTTGTCTTTGTCTTTATCATCGGCAGAGAATTAATTTGTTGGTATTGGAAATTGAACTTAATTGTTGTTTTGTTACAACAGATTAAGGATAATCTGGAGAAAAAATAATGGACGAAAAAAAAGGATTGTGCTTCCGTTGTGAACATAGGGCTAGATTCATGGAAACCGGATCCGGCCCTCGTTGTGAATGTCAAGATCGGGAAAAGGCAGTGTATAGTTGTTATATGTATATGCCGGTAAAACCAATCATCACAAAACGAAATGATGGTGATAAAAGGCCTCAGTTTTCTGGTTATGCATTGAGCGCCAGGTCTCATTATGTGCGAGTTGCGGAGGGGAAACTTGCAATGAAAAGATATAAAGACGGCAACGCTCTTTATTGGGAATTGAAAGTTATTTCTTAGTTAAATCTGGTATAACTATATTGGTCAGAGATATACGCACCGCACGTATCTCTGGCTATGGAATATTAATGCGGTAAGACCTTCTATAGAGCGTAGCGAATTATTTCGCTTCTCCTCGTAGGGGGCTATGCACAAACGGGACTTGGGAAGCCTGTATGTGTGAAATACCAATGTAGAAGCCCAATTTGGGATTGTTCAGCACCTTACACGAACTGGGGTACAAAAAATGGGACTGACAGACCATTACAAAACCTCAACCCCATGTCGGGGGTCCTCGCAATGTACAAGCGAGCTGGTGCTGAAATAATTCCAAACCATATCAGGTTTAGTTAGCTGCTCATTTCGCCAATAGCGGGGTGAGGGCAAAAAGGAACCAATGTGAGTGACCCCCGAAGTCATCATTGGTTCTTTTTTTTAGCCGTTATAAAAGTAAAAAATATGGTATAACTATATTGGAAGTGGTTCAACGAGCCCGACATCCGCAGGGTCGAGCCATTCCCACCCCACCGGGAGGTGAAAACATCCCGGTATAATTACCATTTTGCTAAAGGAGGCGAAATGTATTATTTGTTTTATCGTGAGGGGGGTTCTATGATACAAAGTGTTGATCGTAATACGATCATAGACTTTATTCAGAGAAACCCCGGTGTATACTTCCTGTTTGACCATGAGCCCACTTTGGGCGAAATGGTTGACATAGGCAAAAAACTTGCTCACCAGGAAGTAATGCTCGCCATCGGTGCCGCTATGGTGAACGCATTGTCGGTAGGGATCTTATAATTTGTGCGGGGATATTCCAGTTCGCGGTGGGTTCACGTGGGCCCACTGCGTCGAATAACTGGACGCCCATAATGTCTTACGGACGCGTCAGGCTATTGTGCAGACGGCATTCTGCATGAGAAAACCTGTCCCTGGTAGACCAGGGAACCCCGCACTTAAACGGGTGCCATCGAAAGATGGCACCCTATTTTTTTAACTTTAAAATGGAGGTGTTTATGTTTAAGAGTTTTATAATTACGATATTGATTTGCTCAAGTTTGTTCGGGCAGTATATATGGAAAGAAGTTGTTTTTCCAAAAGATACTGGCTACATTTCAACTTATATTGAGTATGGTAATGGAATATGGGTATCATGGATTGGTAATGGTCGTGGAATCAAAATATCGTCGGATTTGAATACTTGGGAAGTAATGCCGCATTGTTCAAATCTGATAAAATATTGCGCAGGAAGATTTGTCAGTGTATCTAAAATATCAAGCGTCAAAGCATCAGTTTCAACATCCATTGACGCGAGATCATGGAAAAACGACACGATCGATTTTGTATTTAAAGATCCTGAAACCGGTGTGTCACCATTTTTTAACAATATTTCTTATGGAAATGGAACTATTGTTATAATGAACAACAATGGCGCAACCGAAATATCGAGAGATAGTGGAAAGACATGGATTAATGGGTGGAAAGTAAGATACCCTGCCGGATTAAATTGGACCGGGTATGCTCCTTTTAATTCTATTTGTTATGGTGTAAATAAATTTATTATGGTTGGTTATGATAAGGTTATGCGTTCTTATGTGTCTATGATTTATCCAGACACCACCATTTCAAAATATTGGTTAGGTGATAATGATGGACGAGCAATGGGGTACGATATTGTGTATGGTGGGGATAAATTTGTAAGTGTTGGACCAGCTTTTATAATGGATACTAATTGTACGTTCCCAATTAGGGTTTTAGATAAGAATGGCTGGTATCAGCCATTACCAAACTTAAAGAAAAATATATCACTTACTCATATTTGTTACGGTGCTGGACGCTATGTAGCTACCGGAACAAGTAACAACCCGAGAATTTCTGTACCAATTGATACTCTTTGTGTATATTTTTCTTACGATGGTTATAAATGGGAATGTAAGAATATTAAAAAAGTATTAGGGTCAAGTTATATCATAACCTCACTTGTTTTTGGTGATAATAAATTTGTAGGAATGACCAATGATCGAATGTTTGTGAGTGATGCTAATGACATTCCAACTCCAATTAAAAGTATAAAACCTATTAATTATCTGACAAAAAAAGATGTTAATGGGTTATTTGATATACAAGGAAGGTCGATAAGTTGTGTAGGGAGGGGATTGTATTTTACCAGATCTAATAATAAAATTATTAGGAAACTGGTTATAAAATAACCCCAAGGAGGCGTGTATGGAAGAATTGATAGAGTATTTGGTAGAAAGAGCTCAAGAAGAACATCCGGGTAAGGAAATTACTCCATGTTCTAACAAAACATGGACCGAGTGTTACCAACCTGATAATGGCCTATTCTGGTTCAATACGGACAAGAATACGCACATTATCAAACTATAAGAAAAGGCGCTAACAAGCGCCTTTTTTTAGTTATAATCCATCAATTTGTGAGATAACAATTGTGATCACTTATAGATATTATCTATAGTGATCAGCTCAAATTTATTGCCTGAATGATCAACGCAATTTTTGGCTGACATGATATCATACGGGGCAATCAAATCCTGTGGAGTTTGCTCAAGCGGAAAGTTCGTAAAAGAGAATTTATCTTTGTTGAGTTCGCTTTCCAATTCTGAAGAGCATACAAGTTTCCTGCTATCATTTTTTAAATGCAGGAACTTCATCCACTTGACAAACCCGGTAAGCTCTTTAATGTCATACATTGTTTTTCCATCAGCCCATCGGTCAAGATGTCTCTGATTTGCTTCCCATTGTATTTTT